>Ga0335078_10013303_pt1 | contig 12197 bp, 9 predicted proteins | sample Lox_Sample_32_FD_206711 | JGI IMG/M metagenome (GOLD analysis project Ga0335078, IMG submission 206711) | Soil microbial communities from Loxahatchee National Wildlife Refuge, Florida, United States - Lox_Sample_3.2 | ecosystem: Environmental > Terrestrial > Soil > Wetlands | place: USA: Florida... | reverse complement strand
GTTGATGTTGCGGCTGGTTTCGGTCCAGGTTCCGGAGATTGCCGGACCCCGCGCCTCGACATTGCTGCTCAGGTTAAACTTGTAACTGTCACTCGCGCAGGTCAGCGTCTGTTGCAGGCCATTGCCGCCAGCACCGACGGCGTAAGTCGCGCGGCAACGGATGCGCTCGGTCGAGCCGTCGTCCAGCGTCACGGTGCCAGCGCCGCTCCACACTCCCGCCATGCCAGCGAAAGGTCCTCCGGCTTGTGCGTGACCGCTGCTGCTCCAGGTTGAGGCGGCAAGCAGCGCCGCAGCCGCGAAGATCGCGCGACGCGTAACGGCGAAAGGCTTCTTACTGTTCACACGCTCCATTCCACATCCCCCATCCGGCATTGGCGCTGCGCTGGCCGTTCGCATATGCACATTGATTGGTGAGAGCACAAGTCCCTCGCGGTCTGATCATGCCTGCGACGTCTGCGCCGGAAAAGACCGATTATCTTCAGTCAGCGGCAGCGTCGAACGTCGCTTGCCAGCTCGTTACAAAAACACATCCAAAACATGGATTTATGTCAGGAACCGAGACTGGTATGCCAACCGATTGACGGAAGCCGTCGACTGGCGACCGCCGCCGGCCTAGCCCGCCAGCGCCGGCGCGCTGGTGGCGAATTGCTCGTCCTGCGGCTTTGCCGGCAGCGTGCCATGCACTTTAGCGTAGTCGATGACTTCGGCGAGCAGTTTCTGGCCCATCGGCGCTAAGGCGCGCTCCCAAAGTTGCCGGGCAGTTTCGTCTTTTCCGACAAAGCACCAATCCTGCGCCGCGATCGCGCCGGCATCCATCCGATCCGCAAGATGGTACACGGTGCCACCGGCAATCGGGTCTTTCTCACGGATGGTCCATTCCACGGCAGCAATTCCGCGGTGCCGAGGCAACAGTGATGGATGATAGCCGATGCCGCCAAGGCGAGAGGCGGCCAGCGCTTCCTTGGCGATGCGCGCATGACTGTGGGCGGTGACGATCAAATCGGTGCCAACGGCGATTTCGGAAGCGACCACGAGCTTCGGATTGGCCTGCACGACCACTTCGATACCGGCCGCGCGCGCCGCCGCGGCGAGCCGGTCGTCAGCGTCCGCAACGACGACCCTGATCACCGCGACATCATGTTCGCGCAGCATCTGCAGGGTCGTCACGCCGAAATGGCGAGAACCGACAAGGGTAATCCGCATGATATCTCTTCCGTCAGGAGTAAGCCAAAAACGTCGATAACACGCCTCGTGGTCCCGGCAATCGGGCCGGGAACGGCGAGGGCGGGCTTATCAACAGACCGGATGGGGTAGGAACCGACCCATCGAGCGAGCGTTAGCGGTCCCGTGATTCTAACATTCGCAAGAGCGCCATGCTGCGAGGGGAAGCGAATGTTGGAACCACTAGCGCGATGAGAATTTCGGGATCTTCTCGGCAAAGCCGTTGAAGCACTTCAGCCGCTCGTCTTCTTCCTTGACGTAGCGGCAATCCATGACGCCATTGGCTGCGCCGGCTTTCGCTTTCGGCGGCTTCGGCGGGATCGCCGCGTCGTAGCAGTCGAGCCGATCCTTGGTCTCGTCATCGATCTCGAGGCAAGCCAACAGCTTCTCGGCAAGCGATTTAGGGGGGACGCCTTTCGGGGCCTTCGACTTGGCATGCGCTGCCGGTTTTCCGGCAGGGGCCGGCGGCGGCGCGTCGTCCTGCTGCGCCAAGGCAGCCGTTGCGAACAGTACGCAGATCAAGGCAAGCAGTTTTCTCATGTCCGGTCCTCTTGGGCCTCCAACCCCCTGACGCTCCGATCCGGATGCGCGCATCCGAAATGCCTGGCGGCGGTTGGCCGGCGGATCTCAAATCCGCGAGGTTAAGGTCTATAAAGCGAACGGCGGCCCTTGCAACACGAAGAAATCAAGGTCCGGTGCAAAACCTGCCAGCCCGTGGACCCGCGATCGCCCGAAGTTTGTGGCAATACGACGGCATTACATGTGCGTGCGTGTCAGGCGCGTCGGACGACGTAGATTTCGAGGCACGGGTGATCCATAATGAGGGCCTCTCGTGGCAGTGGAGAAAACAACAACATGCGCGCCCTCAAACGCTCGCGGATCGCCATTCCGCTGGTATCGATCATGGCTGCTTTTGCGCTTTCGGCGCAGGCTCAGGAACATGAACACAAACAGCCGCCGCAAGGGCAGGCGAAGCCGGCTACTCCCGCGGTGCGTCAGGGGACGCCCCGCGCCGGGCAAATGCACGGACCACAGGGTCCGCAGGGGCAACGTGTCGTGCACGGCAACTTCCCGGTGCGCAATTTTGGCGGTCGTCCCTATCACGGCCGCCTGGCCTGGGAAGGCGGGCGGTGGCGTCACGAAATGCACAATGGTCGCTATGGCTGGTGGTGGGACGTCGGCGGCGTCTGGTATTTCTACCCGCAACCGATGGAAGGTCCGCCGGCCTATGTGTCTGACGTCGAGGTGATGGATGACGTCGCCGCAGGTCCGTACGATGACGTTGGTCCGGGGCCGGGCTATCCGCCTCCCGCGGCGGCTTATGCACCGCCTCCGCCTCCGCCCCCTGCACCGGATCCGGCGGCGAGCGCTGTTGGCGGCGCGATCGTCGGTGGCGTTCTCGGCGGCCTGATCACCGGCCGGCCGGTCGGCGCGGCCGTAGGCGCCGTCACGGGCGGCACCATCGGTGCGATCGCAGGCGCGCAGGCCGCAGCACGCCCCGGCTACTATCTCGCGCAGGGCAATTGCTACTACAAGTATCCGTCAGGACAGTACGTTCAGGTCGACCCACGCAGCTGTTATTGACGTGACCGGGTTCGTATAGCGACGACACCGGCGAGATCAGTCTCGCCGGATTGAAATGATCAGGCGGACCATGCGCAAATCATCGGCGACATCGTTGCCTTCGCTCAGCGTTCGGATCGACCTGGACCCGGAAGGCCGGATCGGTCCGGGCAAAATCCGTTTGCTTGAGAATATCAATAGCTGCGGCTCGATTTCCGCCGCCGGGCGGGCCATGAACATGTCCTATAAACGGGCGTGGGACCTGGTCGATGAGATCAACCGCATCTGCCAGCGAGCGGCGGTTGAACGGCAGACCGGGGGTAAGAACGGCGGCGGTGCCATGCTGACCCCGTTTGGACTGTCGCTGGTCGAACGCTATCGCAAGATCGAGCGCTCGGCGGAGAGCGCGGCGCGTAAGGAGTTGCAAGCCTTGCGTGCGGATATCGGCCACCGGACCAAAGGCTGATCTGGCAGCCAACAACGGCCTTTGGCGATGCTCGGGCCTCGTCACGCAATCGCCGGCCGTGACCGCATGCGGACGCCGCCGTTGGCACGGTCAAGATCACAAATCCAGCCATAAGCAACTCAAATCGAATTTAGCCGCTCAGTGTGGCTTGGGTGCACTTGTGGCCCGTTATATTCCATCCGATATATCGGTCGTTATGTTTGGTCAGACATAGCGATTGGTGACCAGGGCGTTCGTCCTGGCTACCGCGGTGGCCAACTTGGGGGTTTCAAATGAAGAAAGCGCTTGCGATCGCGCTCGCAATGACAGGCCTGGCGGGTAGCGCCTATGCGGCAGACTGGACGCCGCCGAAAATACCGGACCCGATTCCCGATAACCTGACCTGGTACGGCATCACGCCGATCGGTGCGCTCGATCTCGGCTATGCCTATCAGACCAACGGCCGGCCGCTCGGCAGCATCGTTTCGGGTCTCGAATTCATTCCGTTCACGACCACCCGAAACTACACGGGGCAGTCGGTCTCGACGATCGCTCATAGCGGTCTACAGCAATCCTTCATCGGCCTGAAGGTCGAAGAGCCGCTCTGGGCGGACTGGAAGTTCGTCGCGCGGGCCGATACCGGCGTCGATCCGTTGCAGGGCAAGTTGTCCGACGGTTGCAGCTCGTTCATCCAGAACGCCGGCATTGCCTATGCTGCACAGACTTCGAATGCCGACAGCGGCCGTTGCGGACAAGCCTTCAATAGCCAGCTCTTCGGCGGCGTCAGCAACAAGCAGTACGGCACGCTGACCATCGGCCGGCAGAACTCGTTCCAGCTCGACGGCATCGCCCAGTATGACCCGCTGGCGCTGTCATACGCTTTCTCGTTGCTCGGCTATTCCGGTACCGACGGCGGCATGGGCAGCACGCAGGCGGCGCGCTGGGACAATTCGGCCAAGTATGTCTATGACTTTGGACCGATCACGGCCGGCGCGATGTACTCCAATGGCGGCTCGGCCACCGGTTTCTTCGGCAATGCCTATGGCTTCATGTTCGGCGGGCACATCGGCGGTTTCTCGGCCGAAGCCGTCTGGACCAAGGAAAATGGAGCGGTGAACCTGCAGAGCTCGGCCAACGATGCGCTCGGCAGCACGACGCTTGCAGCCAGCATCTCCGACAACACCGGCTGGTCGGTGATGGGCAAGTATACGTGGCAGCTCGGAAACCCGACGGCTCCCTCGATGTACACCAAGGCGGTCAAGGCCGAACCCACACCCGCCGACAGATTCTCGATCTTTGCCGGCTACACCAACATCAGCCAGAGCAACCCGGGCACCCCGGTCCTGTTTGGACAGGCAGCCGGTGGCTATCAGCTGACCGTCAATGCAGCCACGCCGCTGCCGGACAACAATGCCTTCACGACTGCCAAAATCCTCAATGTCTATTGGGCGGGCGCGAAGTACGAGTTCGGCTGGGGGCTGAGCCTCACTGGCGCGTACTACCATGTGGACCAGAACCAGTTCATCGCCGACAACCTGGTCTGCACCACGGGCCCAACTCAAAGGACCGACTGCGCGGGCTCGTTCGACCAAGTGTCCTTCCTCGCAGATTATGCGCTGAACAAGCACTTCGACGTCTATTCGGGTGTTACCTGGGGCCGGGTGAAAGACGGTCTGGCTGCGACCTTCCCGGGAACGGTCAGCGTCAAGGCCGGTTTCGGAACTCCAGGCACGGCCACGTCGATCGAAACGGTTTCGATGATGACGGGGTTCCGCTTCAAGCTCTAAGCCGGCGAGATAGCTAAATCGTACCGCCGTGAACCTACCGAGGTTCACGGCGGTTTTGTTTTGCCGCCACGGGCGATAGGTAGCTCCGGCCGTAAATTTCAAGGGCTCGATCTGCCCTTGCCATGGCAAATAAAGACGAAATTTTAAATCATTGATGATGTTATTAAAAGGCCGCACCGCCGCGCGGCCGAGTAGCCGGGCGCCGCCCTTTTTCACCTACCCCAGAGAGCGAAAGCGCTCGGCTACTTCGCAAGGGCCCTTAGAGTGACCGGTTTGGGTGACGCCTCCATGACCGGGCCACCAGGAACTTTGTTCTAGGCAGGAGAACTACGGGCCAAAACCGGGGCTACCGGAGGGCCTCAGGGCAGTTCCCGCCTGGGAATTGTCGGGCCAGTTCGTATCCACGCCAGCATCGAACTCGTGCCCATCACCACCAGCGGGACCAAAAGCGCCACGTAGGCGTTGTCGATGCCAAACGGATTGCCCAGCAGAAACCAGCCGATCGTAGCCACCATCGAACCGAGGATGCTGAACAACGCGCCACCTTTGGTGCCGAGCCACGGCGCGTAGAAGACGAGCAGCACCAGCACCGACAGTGAAGCCCGGATCGCCTTGGCCAGGAAGGTGATTTGCAGAACGTTCGGGGTGTAGATCGCAAACACGATCGGCAGCAGGCCGAACACCACCGTTGTCACGCGCACGAAGACCAGCGAGCGGCTTTCGTCATCTCGCGCGCCGAGGAAGCGGGTGTAGAAATCCTTGTAGAGCAGGGTGGCCGTTGAAACGCTGATGGCGGAGATCGTGCCGAACAGCGAGGCGGCCAACCCGGCGGCGACGATGCCTCCCATCGGGCCATTCATGTCGGCGATCAGCGCCGAGAATGCGTTGATGGACTTGATGCCGGGGTGAAGCGCGAGCGAACACATGCCAATCAGCGCAGTCGCGATACCGAAGGGCACCAGCAGCAGCGCTGCGCTGAAACTTGCCACCTGCGCCTGCTGCCGCGTCTCCACCGTGTTGATGGCCTGAATAACGTACTGGGTCGAGAAGGTCGCGCCCATGCCTGCGATGAACCAGGCCAGGATCTGACTGACGCCGACATTGGTCCAGGAAAACATCGCCGGCGGCAGATGAGCCTGCAACTCCTGGAAACCTCCAACCCGGGTCAGCCCGAAATACAGCGCGATGCCAATGCCGGCATACTTCATCAGCGAGTGAATGACGTTGGTATAGACGACCGACCTCATGCCGCCGACAAATACATAGAGAACGGCAACGACGCCGCAAATGATCGTCGCCAGCGTCCGATTCACGGCGAGCAGCACACTCAGGATCGCGCCGCCGCCGGCGTACAGCGCCACCGCCACGATCTGGAGCGCAAAGATCATGACGAGCGAAGTGGCGACCTTGGTCGATGGACCATAGACCTCGGCGAACACCGCCGAGATCGTGTTATGTCCGGAGTCCTTATATTTTCCGGCGAGAAACTTGGCGTAGAACAAGAATCCCGCGCCGAGCGCGATGATGTTCCAGGACGCCGATATTCCGGCAATATAGGCCTCCTGCGCCGTGCCGACGCTGGCCGAGGTGCCGATGAATTCGGACATCAGCATGAGACCGACGAGAACGGCGGGAACGCCGGAGCCGGTCGTGCCTGACGTGAACGTCGTCGCCGTCGTTACCGACCGCTGCACAACGCTCGTCAGCAGGCCGAGGCCCGCCATGTAGCCGATGACGACCGCCAGCGCCGCGTAGTTGGTCTGCATGCAAGGCTAGATATCAAGGCGCCGGCGATCGCGCCATGCGCCTGATTGACTAGCCTGCAAGGTGGGTGAAGGTGACTAGCGGCCGCCGCACTCGGCCGGCACAAAGCCCGGGTTCATCAAGCAGGCGTTGTCCAGCGAAGCGTCCCAGCCGCCGCGCCGACGCCAGCCGCTCCAGGCCAAATAGTCACAATACCTGCTGTGAGGGTTTCCGGCTTCCCGGGTCGCACAATAGATGCTCTGGCCGTAGGAGGCGGCGGCAATCGGCCTCGCCATCGCGGGAGCTGCAGCGGCGACCAGAGTTGCGGCCGTCAGGAGAAGGATCGTTTTCATGTAGGCATTCCTCTTACCGTTCTTCAGTATTGAGTTAGACACTGGAGGCCGAAAGTTCATCCAGCGGGCGGATGATTCACAAGAATGTAAACGGAATTGAACGCGGCGCGTACGACCGATTACGAGGCTTCGGAGTAAATAAGTCTTTAAAATCAACGAGCAACAGGCCGAATCAGGTCCGCGATACCCGATTGTCACAGTTCGATTGAATCTGAAGCTGATGATTGGTTCTAGGTGACGCTCAGGATCGGCGCACCCTCCGATCGTAGGACATCGGCACCAATCATGCCGCCAGCCAAAGCCCCCTAGTCCGACGCTTTGGCTGTCGATCGAATCCCTCTCGAATTCAGTCCCAGCTCAGCGCGCCGCCATTCTGGTATTCGATGACCCGCGTTTCGAAGAAGTTTTTCTCCTTCTTCAGGTCCATCGCCTCCGACATCCACGGGAACGGGTTCTCGGTTTCCGCAAAAACCGGCGCCAACCCGATCTGCGCGCAACGGCGATTGGCGATGAAGTGCATGTACTGTTCGCAAAGAGCGGCGTTGAGACCAAGGAAGCCGCGCGGCATCGTATCCCGCCCGTAGGCAGCTTCCAGTTCGGCCGCCTCGCGGATCATGGTGCGCACCTCGTCCTGAAATTCGGCTGACCACAGATTAGGGCTTTCGATCTTGATCTGGTTGATCACGTCGATGCCGAAGTTCAGGTGAATGCTCTCGTCGCGGAGGATGTACTGATACTGCTCAGCGATCCCGACCATCTTGTTACGGCGCCCAAGCGACAGGATCTGCGCAAACCCGGTGTAGAACCACATGCCCTCGAACACCACGTAGAACGCGATCAGGTCGCGTAGAAAAGCCCGGTCCGCGTCCGGCGTGCCGGTCGAGAATGATGGGTCCTCCAGGTGCTTGGTCTGCTTCAACGCCCACGCCGCCTTGTCGGTGATCGAGGGCACCTCGCGGTACATGTTGAATAGTTCGCCCTCATTCAGGCCGAGGCTTTCGACAATGTACTGAAAGGTATGGGTGTGGACCGCTTCCTCGAAGGCCTGGCGAAGCAGGTATTGGCGGCATTCCGGGTTGGTCAGGTGCCGATAGATCGCAAGCACGATGTTGTTCGCGACCAGCGACTCGGAGGCAGCGAAAAAGCCGAGATTGCGCTTGATGGCGCGCCGTTCGTCCTCGGTGAGGCCGTCGCGCGATTTCCATAGCGCGATATCGGCCTGCATCGAGACTTCGGTCGGCATCCAGTGATTGTTGCAGCCGGCAAGGTACTTTTCCCACGCCCATTTATACTTCAATGGAAGGAGCTGATTGACGTCGGCACGGCAGTTGATTATCCGCTTTTCGTCGACCGAAACGCGGCCGCCGCTGCGGTCGATGACGCCTGAGCGGGTGCCTTCGATCGGTTCCGTTTCCGTGGTCTCCGATCGCAACGCGTGGAAAACGGAATTTTGCGGAGCCGTCGTGGGCTCGGTGTCTGACCAGTCGAGCATTTTTCGTTTCCTTACTGGCAGGCTTCGCAATCGGGATCGTCGATCCGGCAGGCTTTGACGCCTTCGAAGCCGGGCGCCGCCGGCACGATGATCGGCGCATGCGATGTGGCAGCACGGACCGAAACCGCGTTGAGCTTGCCGTCGGTACCTTTCAGTGTCGATTTCTCGACGTGGGTCGCAGATCGCGATCGCAGATAGTAGGTCGTCTTGAGCCCGCGGCTCCAGGCGAGACGATAGAGCGCGTCGAGTTTCTTGCCGGAGGGATCGGCGATATAGAGATTGAGCGATTGCGACTGGTCGATCCATTTCTGACGGCGCGCGGCCGCCTCGATCAGCCAAGCGCTGTCGATCTCGAACGCGGTGGCATAGAGCGCCTTGAGATCGTCCGGGATACGGTCGATCTGGCCGACGCTGCCGTCGAAATATTTCAGATCCGACACCATGACCTCGTCCCAGAGGCCGCGCGCTTTGAGGTCACGCACCAGAAAATCGTTCACGACCGTGAAGTCGCCCGACATGTTCGATTTTACGAACAGGTTTTGATAGTTCGGCTCGATCGATTGCGACACGCCGCAGATGTTGGAGATGGTCGCGGTCGGGGCGATCGCCATGACGTTCGAATTCCGCATGCCTGCCGATTTGACCTTGGTGCGCAACCGGCTCCAGTCCAGTGTCGTCGAACGATCGAGGTCGAGCCCGCCGCGGGCCTCGGCAAGATGCTCAATGGAATCGATCGGCAGAATACCTTTCGACCATAGCGAGCCGGCAAAGCTCGGATAGTGTCCACGCTCGGCGGCGAGATCGCACGAGGCCTCAATTGCATGAAATGAAATCGCCTCCATGCTGAGATCGGCGAAGGTCACCGCGTCACGGGAGGCGATCGGGATGCGTTGGACTTGCAGCGCTTCCTGAAATCCCATCAGGCCAAGCCCGACCGGCCGGTGCCGCAGGTTGGAGCGCCGCGCCTCCGGAATCGTGTAGAAGTTGATATCGATGACATTGTCGAGCATGCGCACCGCGGTCGTTACCGTGCGCTTCAACTTGGCACGGTCGATGCCGTCACTCTTGACGTGATTGAGCAGATTGACCGAGCCGAGGTTGCAAACCGCGACTTCGTCGGCGGACGTATTGAGCGTGATCTCGGTGCATAGGTTCGACGAGTGAACCACGCCGACATGCCGTTGCGGCGATCGTAGATTGCAGGGATCCTTGAAGGTGATCCAGGGATGGCCGGTCTCGAACAGCATGGTCAGCATGCGCCGCCAGAGATCGCTCGCGCGCACCGTCTTGAACACGCGCATTCCACCCGCCTGCGCTTTGGTCTCATATGCCTCATAGGCCGTTTTGAAATCCGTACCGCAGAGATGGTGCAGGTCGGGTGTCTCGTCCGGCGAGAACAGCGTCCAGACGCTATCGGAGTGGAGGCGCTGCATGAATAGATCGGGCACCCAATTCGCAGTGTTCATGTCGTGGGTACGGCGGCGCTCGTCGCCGGTATTCTTGCGCAGGTCAAGAAATTCCTCGATGTCGATATGCCAGGTCTCGAGATAGGCACAGACCGCGCCCTTGCGCTTACCGCCCTGGTTCACCGCGATCGCGGTATCGTTAGCGACCTTCAGGAAGGGGATGATGCCCTGGCTTTCGCCGTTGGTTCCCCTGATGTGAGCACCTAAACCGCGCACCGGCGTCCAGTCGTTGCCTAGGCCGCCGGAATATTTGGCGAGCAGCGCATTGTCCCTGATCGATTTGAAGATGCCGTCGAGATCGTCCGATACCGTCGTCAGGAAGCACGATGAAAGCTGCGGGCGCAGCGTACCGGCATTGAACAGCGTGGGCGTCGAAGCCATGAAGTCGAACGACGAAAGGAGATCGTAAAACTCGATCGCTTTCGTTTCGCGATCGATCTCGCGCAATGCCAGCCCCATGGCCACACGCATGAAGAACGCCTGCGGCAGTTCAATCCGCCTGCCGTGGACGTGCAGGAAATAGCGGTCGTAGAGGGTTTGCAGGCCGAGAAACTGGAATTTCAGATCGCGCTCGGGTTTCAACGCAGCTGCGATCCTGCCGAGATCGAAGCGGGCGAGTTCGGGGTCGAGCAGTTCGGCGGCAATCCCGGCCCTCACATATTGCGGAAAATATTCGGCGTATCGCGTGGTCATATCGGCCCGCGAAGCGCTGGTCGGCGTCTGGTGCACATACGACAGCACCTCACCGCGCAGCTTGTCCAGCAACAGCCGCGCACTGACATAGGCGTAGTTCGGCTCCTGCTCGACCAGCGTCCGCGCGGCCATGATTGAAGCGAGCGCGAGTTCATCCTGGCCAATGCCGTCGTAGAGATTGCGCTGGGTCTCGGCAAGCACAGGGGCGGCGGACACGCCGTCGAGAGCGGCGCAGGCCTCGTTGACGATGAGTTCGAGCCGCTTATTATCAAGTCGGACGCGCGTTCCGTCGGCTAATGCGACGTGAATGGCCGATTGGGTAGCTTCCGTCGTCTGTGCCGCGACCTCTTCCGCGCGCTTGCGGGCGCGGTCCTCGCGGTAGAGCACGTAGGCGCGGGCGACCTTGTGATTTTCGCTCCGCATCAGCGCGAGTTCGACCTGGTCCTGTACGTCCTCGATATGGAATGTGCGGCCCTCGCCGGCGCGGCGCATCAGCGCGGCCATGACGTCTGCCGTCAACTGCTCGACGATCTCATGCACGCGCCGCGACGCGCCTGCCGTGTTTCCTTCGACCGCGAGGAAGGCCTTGGTCATTGCGACCGCGATCTTTGCCTGATCGAACGGGGTCACCTTGCCGTTGCGGCGGATGATCTGCATGGACGGCTCACTCGGAACGGCAGCGAGCGACTCCGGACGCAAATGGACAATGGGAGCGGAAGCAGTCTCCGCGTGCAGGTCTAAAGACATCAAGTGGCCCCGTGATGCGTGTTTCGGTTCGACGGGGAATAAGGAGGACGCTGCTGAAATGCCCGGCATCGATCATCCGGACAGCGCAAGCAAGCGACCGCCGGACACCCCGCCCGTGGACGTTTTATGCCGTCACGGCAGGTCTCCTGACTCGCAGGTCGCTGTTGGTCCCGCGCCTTCCCGATGCGAAGCCGCATCAGTGGCACTTGAAAACGGGAACAACTCACTGCTTACAGTTGCGGGGGCAGTGCCGGATTTTAGCGTCATCGACGCTACTCACCGGCTTCCCTCTTAGCCACCAAATCTTGGGACATGGCGGACCGTGACGCCCATATCTGGTGATATTCGGGGTCGTCTGTCAATGATTCCCTGGAGCGAGGAAGCCGCTTCCTTGTGGAGGGCGCAAATTATGCAAGGGCCCTTGTTCGCGATGATCGGCTCCGGTCGGGGAAACATATGATCGTCAATTTTGCGGAACATTATCATCTGTGGGCAGGTCTGATGCACTTCTGGATCAAATGCACCCGCTTTGGCACAAGCGAGGCCTATCACGTGAATATTTCGCTCGTGGGCGGAATGCGGCGTGAGGGCGAGAAGACGATTCTGGAGTTCGTCGGCAGTAACGCCCAGACGATCGATGTCAACGAGACCCCCGAGGAGATCCTAGCGATCCATCTTGGGGACAGC
>Ga0335078_10013302_pt1 | contig 12197 bp, 8 predicted proteins | sample Lox_Sample_32_FD_206711 | JGI IMG/M metagenome (GOLD analysis project Ga0335078, IMG submission 206711) | Soil microbial communities from Loxahatchee National Wildlife Refuge, Florida, United States - Lox_Sample_3.2 | ecosystem: Environmental > Terrestrial > Soil > Wetlands | place: USA: Florida... | reverse complement strand
GATAAGCCGAAGCCAAGGCCAGGTGCTCCTCGGCAAAGCCATCCATGATTCGCTCGATCTCGGCGCGCTCAACTTCCCCTTGCTCCCCGTCCGCAAAGGCCGCCAGGATGCAAATGCAAATGATCGGCTTGTGTTCCTGCTCGTTTAAAGGCTGAGGTTGAATGGACATGCCCAATACCTCAAACGGGACGGGCTACCTTGCGGACCCGCCCGGCGAAGTCGTCAATCTCCTCAACCTTCTCGAAGCCGACATTGAGGACGTCCACACAGCCCAAGCCGAGAACGAACCGCGCCGACTCATCCCGCTTCTCTGGGTCATTGCTTAAACGCCCCTCCCCGATGATCTTCATGCCCACTATACCCTTGCCAGCGGCGCGGAGTCTCCGGAGGGCCGGCACGACCTTCTCCGGCTTGTCGTCCATGCTCATGCCATAGGGATTAATGCGCGCGTGCACCGAATCCACCCACGGTTCCGCCGCCGCAGCCTCCAGGGCGGCAATCGAGTGACAGGAAACACCGTGCGCGCGGATAACGCCGTCGCTCTTGAGCTTCGCCAGGCTGTCCATATACGAGCGCAGCTCCTCCGGCCACTTCGGCGAAGTGAGACAGTGGAGCAAAACCAGGTCGAGGTAGTCCGTGCCGATCTCCTTGAGAAAACGCGCTACCACCAATTCCGCCGCAGGGCGCTCCCGCTCCGGCAAGCCGCCCGGGTGGACCCATATCTTCGTGAAAATGACGTATTTGTCCCGAGATATTCCCTTTAGCGCCGGCAGCAAATAGGGATGCGTGCCGTAGAGGTCAGCCATGTCAAACGTGCGGATGCCGCGCTCGTACGCTCCCTGCACCAGCGCGTCGAACCGCTGCTTCCCCATCCGCGTATGATCGGATTGGCGGTTAGAGCCCCGCATCCCCGTGCCCAGGCAAAACCGGCTCACGTTGAGTCTGATCTCGCCGAGCCGGACCGTCTCGTAGGGGTCAAAAAAGGTAGGTTTTGTCTCCGCGGCGTTCGCCAGCGGCACGCCCGCAAGGATTCCGCCCAGGCCTAAGGCGGACCGTTTCACAAACTCACGACGTTGGATTCTCATAGGCGGCATAGTCGGAATGCTGAAGCTGTGCTTTCGGCATTCACTCGATGCCAAAACCTAACCACGCCTTGCCTCGGCGCGCAACTGGTTTTCCCGCTCGCCCTTGCAACCATTGCGTGTCTCAACGCCCCCGCGCTGCCAAGGTGACCCAAAACCCATTGTCTGCTCGCAGAACATCCTCGCGTAGGATGGCTGGAGTCCATCACTCAAGTGGCCCCAGGGCGCGCAGTCGGGCGCCTCCTCTCCGCCACGTTCGCAGCCGCTTCGAGTCTCGCGGTCCTTGCCGCCTCCGGGCGTTCCGAAGGCCTTGCCGTTCTCGAAGTCGAGTTGGTGGGCAAACAGACCTGGATGTGCCTCCGCAGTTCCTCCCGGTCCGCGTCCGGGAGGCGCGAGTAGAGGGGGAAGCGTTCGACGAGCATCCGGCTCCATTCAGCGGGAAGGGCGCGGCCTTGAGCTTCTCCCTGCGCTGCCTCTTCCAGATCGTGGCGGATCAAGGTGCTCCTGGGATTTGGCCAGGTCGAGCTTCTCCGTCAGCGCGCGTGGCAGTGACCGGATTCGCACTCCCGCGCGGGATTTAACCGACCGAAGCACCGAATGGAACAGGTCGGGAGTCGCTGGGGGAATTGACTCTGCCTTCAGAAGGAACAAGCTGCTGCCCATGGAACTCGACTTTGACGGCCCTCTAGCCGACCGAGCGTATGCGATCCCGGCCAGCCTGGTCGTGCCCCGGCCGATTGCCCTGGTGACCACGATCAGCCCCCGCGGGAAAGGTCAGCGCCGCGCCCTTCAGCTTTTTCAATGTGCTGGGGGCGGAGCTTCCAATCCTGACCGTGGCGCCGGGAGATCGCGACGACGGCACTCGCAAGGACACGGGCAGAAACATCCGACTTGCACATGAGTTTGTCGTCAACCTGGTGGACGAGGCCTTAGCGAAGGCGATGAACCAATGCGCCGCTTCCTTGCCGTATGGTGAGGATGAACTCGAGCATACGGGACTGCGCCCTTCTCCGTCAAAATAGAGCTTCGTCACCTCGGCTGCTACTTGCTTAACGGGCTGTTAGACCCGGTCATACGTTCCCATCAGGCTTCGGATCCTCTGCGCTTGCTTTGTTATTTGTTGGCAGCACACTGGGGCGAACATGCACGCGATACGAGTCCCCTCGACGCCAGTTACAGTGTCGCTTGTCCGATCGGGCGTCGTGATGTCGGCAATGCTGGTGGCGGTGCTGGCGGCGCCAGCGCTTGAGATCAAGCCCACCCGCAACGAGATGCAGGCGAAGCATCTCTGGCTCAAGAACCACTTGCTGGAGTGCAAGCTCAAACCGGCTGAGGCTAGACCCGTCCAGTCTCCACCCCCGCAGCCGGAACCTGGCTTGGATGTGTTCGCCAACAACGATGCGGTCATCCCCAACGGCCGGGGGGCTGACCCGCTGAGGATCGGCAACAAGAGCTATACGCGCGGACTGTATTGCCACGCGGTGAGCCGGGTGGAGGTGCGTCTGCCCGCGCCCGGCAGGAAGTTCACCGCCGTGGTCGGCTTGGACCACAATGACGACACCGCGCGGGGCAAAGGCAGCGTGGTCTTTAAGGTTACGGTGCAGAACCAGGCAGCCTTCGAGTCGGAAGTGATGCGCTATGGCACACCGGCGCGCGAAGTCAACGTGGACCTCGGCGGGGCGGAGACGTTCACGCTGGAAGTCGGCGACGCCGGCGATGGGATTGGCTGGGACCAGTCCGATTGGGCCGACGCCAAAGTGACCCTCGCTGACGGGCGGGAACTGTGGGTGGGCGATATGCCCTTGCGCGACCATCGGGCGGAAGCGGGCTTCGCCCCCATCTTGCGCAGATCCGAGCTGCCTTTTTCCTTCGTTTACGGAGGCCAAACCTCCGACGATCTGTTGGCGGTCTGGCCCAAGCGGGCCGTTTCCCGGAAACTCGATGCCCGCCGCACCGAGCACGAGGTCACCTGGATTGATGCCCGCTCGGGTCTGGAGGTCCAACTCGTGGCGGTGGAATACCGCGACTTTCCGGTGGCCGAATGGACGGTGCATTTCAGGAATACCGGCTCGGCTGACACGCTTATCCTGGAGAATATCCAGGCGCTGGATACAACGTTCGAGCGGAAGGCAGCAGGCGAGTTTGTGCTCCATGGGAACAAGGGCGACTGGTGCGTGCCGCAAAGCTACGAGCCCTGGCAAACCACGCTTGGCCCGGGGACCAACGACCGGTTTGCGCCGGATGGCGGACGTCCCACCAACGGCCCGAAAGGCTGGCCCTACTTCAACCTCCAGACGCCGGACGGCGGCTGCATCCTGGCGATTGGCTGGCCCGGCGAATGGGCGTGCGGGTTCGCGCGGGATCGTGAGCGTTCTTTGCGAGTGACGGCGGGCCAGCAGTTGACTCACTTGTATTTGAAGCCCGGCGAACACATTCGTTCGCCGCTCATCGCGCTGCTGTTCTGGCGCGGGACCGACACGGTGCGGGCGCAAAACCTCTGGCGGCGCTGGTTCATGGCCCACAATATCCCACGCCTGAACGGCCAGCCTCCCCCCACGATGTTGCAGATGCAGTGCTATCGGACCTTCGAGAAAGGCGGCGAGCAGGACCTGTTTGACACCGTGAAGGAGTTCAACCAGGCTGGCATCGCCTTCGACCTGTGCTGGCGGGATGCCGGCTGGTATCCCTGCAAAGGAAGCTGGCCAAATACCGGCACCTGGGAAGTGGACCCGCTGCGGTATCCGAGGGGCTTCCGCCCCTTCAGCGATTGGGTGCATCAACAAGGCAAGAAGTTCATTGTCTGGTTCGAGCCGGAGCGCGTGGGCGACCGCGAAAGCTGGCTGGCGAAACAGCATCCCGACTGGCTCCTGGGCGGGAACCTCCTCAACCTGGGCAATCCGGAAGCCTGGAAATGGCTGGTCGAGCACATTGACACGATGCTCCGCGAGCAGGGCATTGATTACTACCGCCAGGATTTCAACATGGATCCGCTCGGCAACTGGCGGGCCAACGACGCCCCGGACCGGCGCGGCATCACGGAGATCAAACATGTCATGGGCTACCTGGCCTTCTGGGACGAGCTGCGCCGCCGACATCCCGGCTTGCTGATTGATTCCTGCGCATCCGGCGGCCGGCGCAACGATTTGGAGACTCTGCGCCGGGCGATTCCCCTGCTCCGCAGCGATTACCAATTCGGACACGAAGCCACCCTGCCCAACCAAGGGCACACTTACGGCATCTCGAGCTGGATTCCCTATTACGGCTCCGGCTGTTACTTCACCGACCCGTACAGCGCCCGCAGCTACATCATGCCTTGTTCCGGTTATGGGGGAACCAACGCGGCAACCCAGCGCGCCTACGACGAGTGCCGCAAAGTCGCCCCGTTCATGCTCGGCGACTACTACCCCCTTACGCCCTACAGCATCGGGACTGGCGACTGGATCGCCTGGCAGTTTCACCGCCCCGAGATTGGCGGAGGAGTAGTCCAGGCTTTCCGCCGTGACCAGAACGAGGTGCCGGTTCGGGTGTTGCATTTGCGGGGCCTCGCCCCTTCGGCAAAGTACGTGGTCACCGATCTCGATGCCGCCGCGCGGAGAACGATGACGGGGAAGGAATTGATGATGCAGGGGTTGAGCGTGGAGCTCAAAACCAGGCCCGGCTCGGCGGTGATCCTCTACCAGAAGGCAAACTGGACTGGCAAAGCGCCCGTCCGGTGATGGCATGCGTTCCGCCTGCTGCTTCAGGCGAGCCCGCCCTCACTTCTTTCGTTTCGCCCCCGCCCTCGCCAGATTCTCTTTTACTCGAAACTTCACCATCCTGCTTACGAGGTCGTAAGGCATCGGCCAGTTCTTTGCATGGAGTTACGGGCTCGTTGTGCCGTTGTCTTATGCAGCCTGCGCCGAGGCAGCCGGAATTCCAGCAGACTACTCTCTCTTGTGACGGTAGGTGACGAGATAGAGCCGCGTGCCCGCGGTGCTCTTGAACTCGGTGGGGCCTTTCGCGCCGGAAAGGTCGTAGCAGATGCGGAGCGTGTTGCCCTTGAATTCGTAGATCGCGGGGAAAGTCCCGCCCCGGTTCGGACCATCCATGCCGGTGATCGCCATGCGCCCGGGCTTGTGGGCTGCCAATCGAAGTATCCCTTCGCCATCGTATGGTTGGAGAAACGACCTGAAAACTATGCTTGCAATGCGTGGCGCAAACGTTTACGTTCTCCTCCGGTGTGAAGCCCTTGGTTTCTGACCCGCGGTCCAATTCGAGTGGTCCTGTCACGATTAGGGAAGTGGCCGCCCAAGCCGGAGTCTCCACCGCGACGGTGTCGCGCGCGTTGGCGGGTCTGGATGGGGTTGGGAAGGAAGTGCGTGATCGCGTCACCCAGGCCGTTGCGAAACTCAATTACCGCCCGAACCGCCTCGCGCGGAGCTTGCGCCTCGGTCACCGGAAATTGATCGGCGTGGTCATACCCGATTTGCAGAACCCGTTCTTTACCGGCGTGGTTCACGGTGTCGAAGCCGAACTCTACAACGCGGGCTATACCCTCCTGCTCGGAAACTCGGACGGTTTGGCGGCGCGGGAAAAGGAGCAGTTGGAAACATTGCGAGGCGAGGGAGTCGCCGGCTTGGTGTTCATACCTGGAAACCAGCCGACCGCCAACGACGAGACTATTCAATCCTGGGGCATCCCGGTGGTTGCGGTTGACCGCTCGCCTGGCGAACGGCCGGTGGATCTGGTGTGTGCCAGCAACCGGGAGGGAATGCGAAAGGCGGTGAGTCACTTGCTGTCGCTCGGCTACCAGGATATCGCTCTGCTCAACGGTCCGGAAGGAATCGATGTCGCGCGCGAGCGCCTCGGCGGCTATCTCGACGCCCTCCAAAGTGCCGGGATTGCCCCGCGCGAATCGTTCATTATCCACAGCGATTTCCGGCAGTCGGGCGGTTATGCCGCGATGGCACGATTTCTGGACGTGCCGAAGCCGCCCAGGGCTGTGGCGGTCGCCAATAACCTTATGACTCTCGGGGCGCTTCAGGCGATCCATGAGCGAGGCGTTCGTATCCCCGATGAGTTGGCCATCGTGTGCTTCGATGATATGCCTTGGGCCATCTCCCTTCGCCCGCCTCTTACCGCCGTGTCGCAACCGGCCGAGGAACTTGGCCGGACCGCCGCGCAACTCTTGTTGCAACGGCTTAAAGATCCGAAGAGACTCGCCCGGCGAGTGGTTTTGCCAACGCGCCTGGTGGTGCGGGCTTCGTGCGGCGCTTGCGCAGCCGTTCCTGCCGGCCAGTCAGCCGGGCCGAATCCGAGTAAATCGCCGGCGGCGGCGAGGCAAACCAATCCCAAATCGAAGACGGGAGCGGCGGCGCCTCGCGAGGCGGCGTCGCTGAGATCGTTTGCCCCCGGTTAAACCTTGGACTCGGATGGTTGCTGGCAGCAGGAATATGCGGACCGGACTGTAATCGTTTACGAATTGCCCGTTGCAGGACATGAACCGGCTTGCGCTCAATCGGATACTCCGACTCGCTCCCAGACCGCTCCAAAGGCAAAATGGTCTCCCTGACCAGAGCCGCGTCGTTTACCGAGCCGCGGATTGACTCGGCGCCAGTAATAATTCGCATGGTTGCGCAATCCACCTCTCAACGTTAGAGACAATGTAACAAACAACAAGAGCCTTATGAAGACAAATACGACCATCTGCATGCTGATCGCCTGCCTGACCGGCGCAGGCTTCTTTACCCCCCAGGCAACTGCCGCCACTGGGACACTGAGCGGCGTCATCACCGCGGCACCGGCACTCGTTGACCTGACTGCGGGAGGAACGCTGGATTGGATCGTCTGGGGTTATCCCGACCCGAACAGCTTTGACCGGAAGTCAGGGGTCACCAGTCAAATCAGTGACATTACGATGACCGGCGCGGGCGCTGTTCGGGATTCCGACAGCGGCTTTATAAACTATACCTGGAGTGATGGCTCGACCGCTCCATTCGTCGCCAGTGAGAATCAATCCATCTATTTTGAAGGCGGCGAGAGCACGGCTTGCTCGTTCACCGTTCCGGCGGGCACAACGCCCAAGGTGCTCACCGTTTATGCGGGGGCGTGGAACGCCACGGCCAACCTCCAGGCCGCGCTCAGTGACCAAAGCGCGCCTCCTTATACCGGGAGCTTTGATACTGGCAGTGGAACTGGGGAAATACGCGCCTGGCGGATACAGTTTGCCGCCGGCTCGGACGGCCAAACCCTTACCATCACCGCGAACGTTGGCCCTTTGGATGGTGCCGATGGCGGTCTCGAACTCGGAGCAGCGACCCTGGCGGGTCCGGAGCCGCGCATTTTGACTCCTCCTGCTCCCAGTACCAATTGGATAGGGCAGACGCAACAATTCTCAGTGACGGCGGACGGCGTCCCGCCGTTTCATTACCAGTGGTGGATGGAAGCGGGCGGCGTCTATGAGCCACTGACCGACGAAGGCCAGGTCTCAGGAGCCACTACGCCGACATTGACCCTCACCACCCTGACCTTTGCCAACGCGACGAACTACTATGTTGTGGTCACGAACCTTTACGGCAATGTTACGAGCACGGTGGCAGCCCTGGCCGTCCTCCCAATCACGGGGACCATGATCGGCGCCGCCCCGCCAGCTCCGCCGACGCTTAACTTGACCGCCGTGGGTACGCTGGACTGGGCTGCATGGGGGTTGAACACAGAGTCCGACTTTGATCAAAAAGCCGGGGGCACTAATCAAATCACCAACTTCACGCTCATCGGCCCTGGGCCCAACGGCCCGTTTCGCTATACCAATGCCCTGGCGGCCATCTCCTGGAGTGATGGCGTGCCCGACCCCACCGGCGCTGACACGACGACCGGCGTTTATTTTAACGGCCTCAACAACGGTTACCAGCTCACTGTCCCGGCAGACCAAACAAAGAGGATTCTCACCGTCTATGCGGGGGGCTGGAACACGACGGTCCACTTTGAGGCAGCGCTGAGTGACTTAAGCGCCCCTACCTACGTTGATGAGAGTCTGGTTACTTTCCCCTATGGTTCTCTCATGGCTGCCTATATGATCGAATATGACGCCGGCTCTCCTGGCCAGACGCTCACGATCAACGTCTATTCTGCCACCGACGGCGGCAACGTCACGCTTATGGCCGCTACGTTGAACGGCCCGCCGCCGCTCATCACCGTTCAGCCGGCTTCCCAGGCGAGCTGGGTGGGGCAGAACGTGCGCCTTTCCACCAGTGCTACGGGTTGGCCGCTCCTGGCTTACCAATGGTGGCAGGAAGTGAACGGTGTCTATTCCCCGCTGGTTGACGGCGGCCAATTCTCCGGCGCAACGACGCCCACTCTGAACATTGACAACCTGGTGTTTGGCAATGCGACCAATTACTACGTCGTGGTCACCAACGCTTACGGCGCGGTTACGAGCAGTGTGGCTAATCTGAGCGTATTGCCGGTCACGGGCACCCTGCAAGCCGTGGTTTACACAAATATTGCCTCGTTAACGGGGGTGAACCTGACCCTCGAAGGCACGCTGGACTGGGCCAACTGGGGCCTGGCGGATGTGACCGATTTCAATGATAAGGCATCCGGTGGAGGCCAAATCAGCAACTTCACGTTGTACGGCCCGATCGCCTATGGCCCGACTTTGGATAACTACGGCGATCAACCCTACGGATTCTCGTGGACCGACGGCACGCCCACCGCATCCGCGTCCACAATCGGACATGACACGGCCAACTACGTCTATGTCGGCAGCCTCAACAGCGGCTTCACAATCACCGTCCCCGTCGACACGACCAAGAGAGTTCTCAAGTTACATTATGGCGGCTGGGGCTGCCGCACCCGCATTGCCGCCACGCTCAGCGACAACAGCGCGCCGTCCTTTATCAACGATGCTGTGGACGATCCCGCCGGCAATATTGCCTACGGTGTCGCGACGATCCTGTTTGCCGCAGGCTCTCCCGGCCAGACCCTCACGGTCACCGTGTACGACGTTTTGGATTACATGGGTGGCAACGTCGCCATCAGCGCCGCTACACTGGCCGGCCCGGAGCCGATTATTGTGACTCAGCCGGCTTCCCAAACGAATTGGGTGGGGCTCGCCGCCCAGTTCTCGGTGGACGCTAGCGGTCCCCCCATCCCGTTGTTCTACCAATGGTGGAAGCAGTCGGGCGGTGGCTATGTGCCGCTGGCCGACGTCGGACAAAGCTCAGGCTCTACCACGCCCACGCTGACCATCAGCAACCTTGTGTTTCCCGATGCGACAAATTACTATGTCGTGGTCACCAACGCCTACGGTTCGGTCACGAGTAGCGTGGTCACCTTGACCGTCTTGCCGCCCATCGGAACGTTGGCCGGCGGCGTCGTAAGCCTGTATAGTCCCACCGATGGCGTTGATCCGACGCCGACCAACATCTTCAACCTCACCGAGGAAGGCACGCTCGACTGGATTAAATGGAATTCGTCCAATAACGGAGGCAATGGCCCGTTCCTCGATGCGTTCGATCGGAAGGTTGGGGGCGCCAATCAAATCAGCGACACTTCGCCTTACGGCGCTACCAACGTCTATTATGATGGCTTTCAGGAAGGTCCCCTGTTTTCCTGGAGCGACGGCGCCCCCGACGCGGCAGTGGTTGCCACTAACTGGGACGTGTGCAACTGCGGCCTGAACAATGGCCTGCAATTCACGGTCGCGGCCGACACCACCACTAAGTATCTCAGGGTCTATGCGGGCATCTTTGGCGGAGGCCTGACTTGCCGGGCCGCGCTCAGCGACAGCAGCGCCCCTTTGTACGTTGACTCCAGCGTCTTCAACGAGCATGACAACCTGTCGTTCAATGTCTATACCATACAGTTTGCCGCCCACTCGGCCGGCCAGACCCTTACCGTCACTCTCTACGTGAATCAAGAGGGCGTGGACGGCGCCTACACCAGCGCCAACCTCCAGGCGGCGTCGCTGCGGAGCACCCCGTTCCCGCCGGTGTTACCGCCGCTGACATTGCAGGTCAGCCGTTCAGGTTCCAATCTGCAATTGACCTGGCCGTATGGGACGCTCTTGCAAGCAACCAATGTGACCGGGCCGTGGACTATCAATACGAATACTTCAACGTACACCGTTGCGCCGACGGGACTTCAAATGTTCTATCGGGTGCAGGAGTAATGCGTAAAGCCTTTGATCTTCTCATTCTTCGCTGCTCGCGTCAGTATGAGGACTAGGGAAGAAAGACGCAGCGGGGTTGGTTTCACCCTGATTGAGCTGCTGGTCGTTATCGCGATCATTGCGATCCTGGCGGCGCTGCTTTTGCCTGCCTTGAGCGGCGCCAAACAACAAGCTTACGTGACCACCTGCCTCAACAATACACGGCAGCTCGGGATCGTAACCAAAGTGTACATGGGTGATTACAATAGCAGATTCCCGTTCGACGATGGGAAGCCGGGAGATTACTGGCAGGGTTACGCTTCCAACGGCGACCTCGAATTCGCCTACGGCGGCGGCGATCAAACCGTCTTCGGTTTGGTTGTGCCCCCAGCCACTAACCGGTTGCTGTACCCTTACCTGCGCAAATCGGATGTCTTCCGTTGTCCGGCTGATGTCGGGGAGAGAATGCCGTTCAGCGGCGGAAATTGGCTGCCCAGCGACTTCCAGGCGATGGGCAGCAGCTATCGGTATAATTATACTACCGAGAACTGGGGTAACCCAACCGCGCAACCGCAAGCCAGCTCCACCTTCTTTGCGCTGGCCAACCAGCCTGAAAGCTGGGCCCCTGACCCGTCGCGCTATATCCTCTTTCATGAACCGCCGGCGTGCCGCTGGGCTTGGGCTCCTTGCTTTTACCAATGGCATAAGTCCAGGAGCCCGGGGACTTACGGCAGTGCGGCGGCAGCCCCCTCCAAGTTCATCTCGGTCATTACGTTTGTAGATGGGCACTCCGCTTCGCTCGATTTCAGCCAGGCGCTGCTGCACCCGCAGAGCGGAAGATACTACATCGAACCGACTGGCAAATGCATTTGGTATAAACCGAAGCCATAGGGAGTGCCGGCTATGCCAAGATTGAAATTACTCGCCGGGACCGTGCTGGCCGTCGCTGCCGTCGCGTTTCTAGTCTATCAGATTCGGCCAGGCACGGCGAGCCGGGCGCCCACGTTCGATTGGCAATGCACTAAATGCCAATACCAATTCCGCTGGCCCGTGCGCGATGCGGCCTCCGACCGCCCGGTCATTGAATGCCCGAAATGCAAAGCGCTCGCGGCGGAACGCATCCTGCATCTTCAATGCCGCTACTGCTGGAAAAAGTATGATCTGCGCGGCGCCAATACCACCCGGGACCATATTCGATGCCCAGCCTGCGGCAGCAGCTCGGCGCGCGATCTCGACAACCCGATGCCGGGGGATGATACGCCAACTGAGGGCGGAAAACCCTATCCGGGGAATTGAGAAGTCCCCGCTGCCTGCTTCTACCGCTCGGCTTAACGAGGTTCGTCAATCTCGGGCTGCAATATATCGTCCACCCGCATCTTCGTCCCTAGAGCACTAGCCGGGCTTTGTAGAAGCGTTTCGGCAGACCGGTCTGGGCGTTCGTAAATGTCACGGTGCCGGTGGTGTTCGTGACGGTCGCCAGGGCGGACCAGGTGAGCAGGTCAACCGAGCATTGGATTTCGCAGGCCGTCCCGGCTTGACTATACAAGCGCAGCACCGGCGAGCCGGCCGCATCGAAGGAGAGCGGCGCAAACCACATCGTGTCGTTGGGCAACTGCCGCGCGCGGTAGAAGCGTGCGCTGCTCGGAGTCGAGGGATCGTTGACCGTAGCGGTGAAGCCGCCGTACGCCAGGTCCATGACAACCTGGCTGAGCGGGCTCCAGTCCCAGAGGTTGGTAGAGACCTGAAGTTCGTAGAGCCTGCCAGGCTCGCCGTGGATTGTCAGCTCGGCCGGTGTTGAACTCGAGCCGGGCCACAGCCCCACCCAGAAGTCCGGCGTGGTGGGGACAAAGCTGACCTGGTCGAGCCAGCAGACGTCCGGCGGATCAGCGCCCCAGGTCGAGGCAAACCGCCAATCCAACACGCACTCGCCGGCGGGGATGCTCACCATGCTCCTTTGCCATTCCGTGGCGCCCTCCATGTGCAGC
>Ga0335078_10013300_pt1 | contig 12197 bp, 11 predicted proteins | sample Lox_Sample_32_FD_206711 | JGI IMG/M metagenome (GOLD analysis project Ga0335078, IMG submission 206711) | Soil microbial communities from Loxahatchee National Wildlife Refuge, Florida, United States - Lox_Sample_3.2 | ecosystem: Environmental > Terrestrial > Soil > Wetlands | place: USA... | reverse complement strand
CATCGTGTAGCCCTCGCTCGCCTCCCGGTCGTCCGGCCGGGCGAAGGAGCAGAACTTGCAGCTCGCCACGCAGACGTTGGTGGGGTTCAGGTGGACGTTGCGGTTGTAGAAGGTGAGGTCCCCGTGCCGCTTCTCCCGCACGTGGTTGGCGAGCGCGCCCAGGGCGGCGAGGTCGTTCGCCTGGTAGAGCCGGAGCGCCTCGGCCTCGGAGAGCCGCTCGCCGGCGAGCACTCGGTCGCGAATGGCGCCCAGCCCGTCCCGCTCCAGCGAGCGGTGTGCCAGTTCGGACAGCATCACGACACCTCCAGCGGGTCCCCGCAGGCGTGGGGGGAGATCCCGTCCCAGCGCCGCATGAGCTCGTTCGGCACGCCCAGGCGGTCGAGCAGCCGGGCCACCACCGTGTCCACGAGCTCGGCGATGCTCTTCGGGTTCGAGTAGAAGCTGGGCGTGGCCGGCATGACGAAGGCCCCGGCCTCCACCACCTGGGCGATGGCCCGCGCGTGGACGAGCGAGATGGGGGTCTCCCGCAGGACGAGCACGAGGCGCTTGCGCTCCTTCAGCATCACGTCGGCGGCTCGCCCCACGAGGTCGGTGGAGACCCCGTAGGCCACGCGCGCCAGCCCCGCCGCCGAGCAGGGGACGATGCACATGGCGTCGTAGAGGGAGCTCCCGGAGGCGAACGGGGCGGTGAGGTCCTGGCTCTTCCAGGAGCGGAAGCCGGGGTAGTCGGGCTCGGCGCCGACCTCCTGCCTCCACACCAGCCTTCCGGTGGGCGTGAAGACGAGGTCCACGGAGACGCCGCCCGCGGCGCCATCCCGCGCCAGGAAGTCGAGGAGCCGCTTCGCGTAGGGCGCCCCCGAGGCGCCTCCGATCCCCACCACGATCTTCACGCCTTCACCCCGGTCACCAGGCCGCAGACCCCGGGGAAGAGGGTCTCGCCGCGCACCTCGGCGAAGCCGGCGCGCCGCGCCGCCTCCTCGAACTCGCCGCGGGAGGCGAAGCGCTCCATGGACTCGACGAGGTAGTGGTAGGCCGCGGGGTCGGTGGAGAGAAGCCTCCCCAGGACCGGGAGCGCGAGCCGGTTGTAGACCCGGTGCACCGCCCTCGAGCTCGCCGACTCGGAGCGGAAGAACTCGAGCACGCCGAGCCGCCCGCCCCGGCGCAGCACCCGGGCCAGCTCCGCCAGGCCGGCCTCGTGGGAGTCGAGGTTCCTCACCCCGAAGGCCACCGCCACCGCGTCCACGCTCGCCGTCCGGAAGGGCAGGCGCAGCGCGTCGGCGGCGGCGGCGGCGAGGCCGGTCTTCCGCGCGCCGCGCCCGAGCATGGGCAGCGAGAAGTCGGAGGCCACGACGAGCGAGAGCGGGTAGAGCCGCCGCGCCGCGGCGGAGACGTCCATGGTGCCGGCGCAGACGTCGAGCAGGCGCTCGCCGGGCGCGAGGCGGAGGGAGCCGACGAGCCTCCGCCGCCAGCGCTGGTCCACCCGCAGGGTCATGACCCGGTTCAGGAGGTCGTAGGTGGGCGCGATGCGGTCGAACATGGCGCGCACCGCCTGGGCGCGTCCTCCCTCGCCGGGAAGCGGGACCGCCGACACCTAGGCCCCTCCTCGCCGCGGCGTCCAGCTCGCCGCCGCCGGGACCGGGATGTTCGGGCGGCGCGGGGGCCTCGCCCCGGCCACGAGCCGCTCGTAGAGGGCGTCCGTGCGCTCCAAGAGCTCCTTCGGGTGGACGCAGGGCTCCGGCCACTCGCGGCCGCCCTCCTCCGCCCATTTCCGGGTCGCGTCCACGCCCACCTTGGCGCCGAGCGAGAAGGCCGGGGCGGCGTGGTCCAGCACGTCCACCGGGCCCTCCACGATCACCAGGTCCCGCTTCGCGTCCACGTTGGCGAGCGCCCGCCAGGCGCTCTGCGAGAAGTCGTGGACGTCCACGTCGTCGTCGAAGACCACGAGCGTCTTGGTGGCGGACATCTGCCCGGATCCCCAGAGCCCGTGCATGAGCTTCTTCGCGTGGCCCGGGAACTCCTTGCGCATGCTGAGGAGACAGAGGTTGTGGAAGACGCCCTCGGGCGGGAAGGACATGTCCACCACTTCCGGGAAGACGAGCTGCAGGAGCGGCAAGAAGAGCCGCTCCGTCGCCACTCCCATCCAGTAGTCCTCCATGGGGGGAGGGCCGACCACGGTGGCCGGGTAGACGGGGTCGGGGCGTCGGGTGACGGCGGTGACCTCGAGCACCGGGTAGTCGTCGGCGAGCGAGTAGTAGCCGGTGTGGTCGCCGAACGGCCCCTCCCGCACCAGCGGGGCACCCGGGTCGACGAACCCCTCGATGACCAGGTCGGCGTCGGCCGGCACCTCGAGGTCCACGGTGGCGCCCCGCGCGAGCTGCACCGCCTCGCGGCGCAGGAAGCCGGCGAAGAGGTACTCGTCGATGCCCGGCGGGAGCGGGGCCGAGGCGCAGTAGGCGAGGGCCGGGTCGCCCCCGAGCGCGATGGCGACCGGCATGCGCTGGCCGAGTCTCCGGTAGGCGCGGAAGTGGGCCGTGGCGGTCTTGTGGAGCTGCCAGTGCATGGCGAGCTTGCGCGGCCCGAGCACCTGGAGGCGGTACATGCCCACGTTGCGCAGCCCGGTCTCCGGGTCGCGGGTGATGACCTGGGGGAGGGTGATGAAGGGGCCGCCGTCGTGCGGCCAGGTGGTGAGGACCGGCAGCCTTCCCAGGTCGGGCTCGCGGTCCACCACCTCCTGCACGGCGGGGGAGCCGACGTGCCGGGGCGCGTAGGAGGCGAGGCGCCCGAGCTTCGGGATCATCTTCAGCTTCTCCCAGATGCCCTGCGGAGGAGCGGTCTTGAGGAGCGCCCGGAGCTCGTCCGCCGGCTCCTGCAGGTCCTCGCAGGAGAGCGCCCAGGAGGCGCGCCGCCGGGTGCCGAAGAGGTTCATGGCCACCGGGAAGTCGCCGCGCCTGGGTTGCTCGAAGAGGAGCGCCGGGCCCCCCTGCTTGGCGGCGCGATCGGCGAGCGCCGCCATCTCCAGGACCGGGTCCACCGGCTCGCGCACCCGCACGAGCTCACCCGCCTGCTCGAGCCGCTCGAGGAACTGGCGCAGCGAGCGATAGGCCATAGGGTTGCGCGGATCTACTCCTTTCCTCCCCTTGTTTCAACGATCGTTGAAAGATATAAGGCGCGCCCATGCCCCAGAAGATCCGCGTGGCCCACAGCCCCGATTCCGACGACGCGTTCATGTTCTACGGGCTCGCCTCCGGTGCCGTGAAGGCGGACGGGCTCGAGTTCGTCCACGAGCTCTCGGACATCGAGACCCTGAACCGGGCGGCCCTGGAGGGGCGCTACGAGATCACCGCGCTCTCCGTGCACGCCTACGCCTACCTTCACGACAAGTACATGCTGCTCGATTCGGGCGCCTCCTTCGGCGACGGCTACGGCCCCACCCTCGTCGTCGACGGCCGGTCCCAGTTCTTGCGGGTGGAGGAGCTCCGCCACGCCCGCGTCGCCATCCCCGGGAAGTGGACGAGCGCGGCTCTGGCGCTCTCCCTTCGCCTCCCGGAGCACGAGCCGGTGGTGGTGGACTTCAAGGACGTGGGGCGCATGGTGAAGCTCGGCAAGGTCGAGGCCGGGCTCGTCATCCACGAGGGCCAGCTCACCGCCCGGGAGGAGGGGCTGCGGGTCGTCGAGGACCTGGGCAAGAGCTGGAAGGAGCGCACCGGCCTCCCCCTCCCGCTCGGCATGAACGCCGTGCGCAAGGACCTTCCCGAGCCGCTGCGGCGCACGCTGGCGCGGGTGATGACGGAGACGGTGGTCTACGGCCTCGAGCACCGCGAGAAGGCGCTCGACCACGCCATGACCTACGCGCGCGGCCTGGACCGGAAGAAGGCGGACCAGTTCGTCGGCATGTACGTGAACGAGTGGACGCGCGAGCTCGGCCCCCGCGGGCGGCAGGCGGTAACGACCTTCCTGAAGGAGTCCGCCGACCGCGGCCTCATCGCGCCGGTGACGCCCGAGTTCCAGGCTCGCTAGGGCGAGGGCGCCTTGGCGCGCGCGCGCCCCCACGGCTGGCTGGCACTCGCGGCCGGGCTCACCTTCGGAGCGGGTGGCCTCGGGCTCCTGGCCGCGGCCGCCGACCGCCGCCTGGAGGCCCCGCCACTTCTCGTGGCCGCCTTCGCCGCCGCCTTCCTGGCCGGCGGCCTGCAGGTCGCCCTGAGCGGCTGGCGGAGCGCCCGCCGCGCCCGGCAGGCCGAGCTCCACCCGGACGAGCCCTGGCGGTTCGACCGCGACTGGGACCCCGGCGGCGCCCTGGACGAGGCCGGGGCGCCGGCCCGGGCGGCGCTCGGGTGGGCGGTCGCGGCCGCGGCATTCCTCCTGCCCTTCAACGCGCTCGCGGCCCTGCAGCCGGAGGGCTTTTCGGCCGCGGCCATGGGGGTGGTGGACCTCGGCCCGGTGCTCCTCCTCGCCCGCTCCCTCGTCCTCCGCCTCCGGCGCCGCCGGTACGGGACGAGCCGGCTCCGCTTCCACGAGTTCCCCTACTTCCTCGGCCGGCCCTTCTCGGCCACCCTGGAGCTCAGCCAGCGGGCTCCCCTGGTCCGGGCCCTGGAGGTGACGCTCTCCTGCGAGGAGCGGCGCCTCCTCGACCCGGAGGCGGACTCGGGGGAGCGACCGCCGCAGGCCGAGGTGGAGCTCTACCGGGCCACCCAGGTGACCCGGGGCGCGCGCCTCCTTCCCCTGCGCTTCGAGCTCCCCTCCGGCGCGCGGCCCCTGGGGACCGACCTCGCCGACCCGGCCCCGCGCCGCTGGCGGCTCCGGGTGCGCGGCGAGGCGGTCGGCATCGGGTTCGACGCCACCTTCCTCGTCCCCATCTACGCCCAGCCCGCGGGAGCCGACGGGCAGGGGAGCGGAGCCGGGGGGCGCGCCTAGTAGGCGCGCTCCGTGAGCATGACCGCGGCGGCCCCGAGCGCCTCCCGGTGGGGCCCCTCCGGCACGCGCTCCAGCGCCGCGAGCGCCCGGCGGGTGTGCTCCCGCGCCACCGCCCGCGCCGCCTCCACGCCCCCGGTGCGCTTCACCGCCTCGATGACGGCGAGGCAGAGCTCCTCGGTCGGCTCGGCGCCGTCCAGGACGGGGGCGAGCGACCCGCGCAGCGAGGGATCCGCGGCGAGGGCGCGGATGAGGGGCAGCGTGGCCTTTCCCTCGACGAGGTCGGCGCCGAGGCGCTTGCCGAGCCGTTCCGGGTCGGCGGCGTAGTCCAGGGCGTCGTCCACGAGCTGGAAGGCCGTGCCGATGCCCTCGCCGAAGGCGGCGAGGTGGGTGGGGGCGTCGCTCCGCGAGCCCGCGGCCCAGCCGCCGGCGGCGCAGGCCCAGCCGAAGAGGGAGGCGGTCTTCCCCGCCACCACCTCGAAGTAGTCCTGCTCGGTGGCGCGGAAGCGGCCCCGCAGCGAGAGCTGCTTCACCTCGCCCTCCACCAGTCGCCGCATGGTGGCGAGCAGCCCGGGCAGGGCCTCGGCCCGGGCCGCGTGCTCGGCCACGATCTCGAGCGCCCGCGTGAGCAGCCAGTCGCCGGCGAGCACGGAGACGGCGTTTCCCCAGATCACCCGGGTGGCAGGCTGGCCGCGGCGCAGCGGGCCGTCGTCGATGACGTCGTCGTGGAGGAGCGTTGCCGAGTGGGTCAGCTCCGCGGCCACCGCGAAGGGGACGGCCCGGGTCATCTCCCCCCCGCAGGCCCCGCAGGAGAGGAGCGCCACCATGGGCCGGATGCGCTTGCCCCCGGAGGCGACGAGGTGGCGGGCCGCGGCCTGCAGGGTGGGCTCGGCGTCCGCGGTCGCGCGGGCGAGAGCGCCCTCGAGTCCGGCCAGCTCCTCGAAGAGGTGCGGCACCTCGGCGAGCGCAGCCTGGGCCTTCTCCGGGCGCACGCCGCGTAGCGCGCTCTCGTCGAGCTGCTGCAGGATCGCCTGGTCCTTGCCCATTCGCGCGCGCGTCCCGGACGGCCGTTCAAGAAAAGGTGAAGAAACGGCCGGCGGGGGGTATAGCGCGGGGCGGTCTCCCCCGTCAAAGCGATCCGGCGGCGGACGGCGAGTTCCGGGCGCAGGGCGGAGCGGCCGCAAGGGGTCGATTCGCTCCCACCCCGTGCTACCGTTCCGCCGTGGCGGTCGCGAAGCTCACCCTCGAGTACGACGGCACGGCCTACGTGGGCTGGCAGTTCCAGCACAACGGCCCCTCCGTCCAGGCCGAGGTGGAGCGGGCCCTCGGGACCCTGCACCAGGCGCCCCTGCGGGTGACGGCGGCGGGGCGCACGGACGCCGGCGTCCACGCCCTCGGGCAGGTGGTCTCCGTCCCGGTGGAGCGGCCCCTCCCCTTGCCCGCCTACGTGAAGGGCATGAACGGGCTTTTGCCGCCGGACGTGGCGGTGCGGGCGGCGGCCCTGCTCCCGGACGGCTTCGACGCCCGGCGACATGCGCGCGGCAAGCGCTACCGCTACCGCATCCGGAGCCTCTCCACCCGGGCGCCGCTCTCCCGGCACCAGACCTGGCAGCTCTTCCGCGCCCTCGACCTCGGCGCCATGCAGGCGGCCGCCCGACCGCTCCTCGGCCGCCACGACTTCGCCTGCTTCCAGGCCTCGGACTGCGAGTCCCACCATGCGATCCGGGATCTGCGGCGGCTCGAGGTGCTCGCCTGCGGAGAAGAGGTCCAGGTGGTGGTCGAGGCCACGGCCTTCGTGAAGCACATGGTGCGAAACATCGTGGGGACCCTCGTCGAGGTGGGGCTCGGGGCGCGCGCGCCGGACTCGATGCCCGGGTTGCTCGAGAGCCGGGACCGCACGCGGGCGGGCCCCACCGCGCCTCCCCAGGGCCTGTGCCTCGAGGAGGTCTACTACGACCCCGCGACGACCTCCCGCTAGAAAGCAGCGAGGCCGGCGGCTGATGGCCACCGGCCCCGAGGTCTTTGAGCCTAGCGGGAACGGTATGGGCGATTGCTCTTTCCTCCGGGACAGGGTTAGAGGGAACCGGCCGTAGGGACCGGCTGCCTCCTCTGTACGCAGCCGCCGTGCCGAGCGAGAGCTGGGGGTGCGACAATGAATCCGGCCACTTGCCGCGGCGTCCCGACGCTCGGGCCGGCGCGACTGCGGAGGAACGGGACACCCCTCCCGGGTGGTGTCTCCGCTTTCCCCAGTGGGTTCGCGCGCCGCCCCGCAGGCGGCCTTGCGGGGGGAGGGCTCCGGCGCCACGCTACCGGGCGGTGATCCGGGTGGGTGTCGCGGGCTGGGACTACGACGACTGGCGGGGCCCGGTGTACCCCGTGCCCGCGGAGCGCGGGTTCGACCCGCTCGCCTTCCTCGCCGGCTACTTCGACGTCGTGGAGGTGAACAGCACCTTCTACCGGCCGCAGGCGGCCAAGGTGGCGAGGTCCTGGGCTCGCCGGGTGGCGCACCGGCCCGACTTCCGCTTCACCGCCAAGCTGTGGCGCCGCTTCACCCACGAGCGCGAGGCCTTCACGGCGGACGACGTGAAAGCGGCCCGGGAGCCCCTCGAGGCGCTCGCCGAGGAAGGGCGGCTCGGGGCCGTGCTCCTCCAGTTCCCCTGGTCGTTCAAGCGGGACGAGGGGAGCCGGGAGTGGCTGCGGGACGTGGCCGCGGCCTTCCGCGGGCTGCCGCTCGTCCTCGAGGTGCGCCACGCCTCCTGGAACGTCCCCGAGCTCTACCAGTCCCTCGCCGAGCAGGGCATCGGCTTCGTGAACGTCGACCAGCCGGTGTTCCGCAACTCCCTCGGGCCCTCGGCGCGCGCCACCGCGGCGGTGGGCTACGTCCGCATCCACGGGCGGAACTACCGCGACTGGTTCCGGGCCGAGGCGGGCCGCGACGAGCGCTACGACTACCTCTACTCGGCCGACGAGCTCCGCCCCTGGGCGGAGCGGGCGGGCGCCCTGGCCCGCTTGCCGGGGGTGAGGGACGTCTACGTGGTCACCAACAACCACTTCGGCGGCCAGGAGGTGGCGAACGCGGCCATGCTCCGGAGCATGGTGGACGGGAGGAAGGCGAGGGTCCCGCCCGAGCTCTTCCGGCGGTTCGAGTCGGCGCTCTCCGGATGGGCCGAGCCCGCCTGAGGTCCCGGCGGGACCGCTCCCGGGAGCGAGGCTACGCCTCCTTCTCCTTCCGGCCGCCCCGGGGCGCCTCCGGAGCGCCTTTCCCCTTCGTGAACTCGAGCTCGCCGCCCTTCCCCTCGTCCACGACGATGTGGTCTCCGGGCTGGAACTCGCCTTCCAGGATCTTCGTCGACAGGGGATCCTGGATCATCCGCTGGATGGCCCGCTTGAGCGGGCGGGCGCCGTAGACCGGGTCGTAGCCGGCGTCGGCCACGGCCTCGCGGGCCTTCTCCCCGAGCTCGAGCGTGAGGTGGCGGTCGGCGAGGAGCTTGCGCAGGCGCCCGAGCTGGATCTCGACGATGGCGGACAGGTCCTCGCGGGAGAGCGGCCGGAAGACCACGACCTCGTCCACTCGGTTCAGGAACTCGGGCCGGAACTGGGCTCGCAGGGCCTCCAGGGCGGCGTCCCGGACCTCCTTCTCGGAGTCGCGCCGGGCCCCGAGCTGCTGGATGAGGTCCGAGCCGACGTTCGAGGTCATGATGATCACCGCGTTGCGGAAGTCCACGGTGCGCCCCTGGCCGTCCGTGAGCCGCCCGTCGTCCAGGATCTGCAGGAAGACGTTGAAGACGTCGCGGTGCGCCTTCTCGATCTCGTCGAAGAGGACCACCGAGTAGGGACGGCGTCGCACCGCCTCGGTGAGCTGGCCGCCCTCCTCGTAGCCCACGTAGCCCGGGGGCGCCCCGATGAGGCGGCTCACGGCGTGCTTCTCCATGTACTCCGACATGTCGATGCGGACGAGGGCGTTGTCGTCATCGAAGAGGAACTCGGCGAGAGCCCGGGCCGTCTCCGTCTTCCCCACGCCGGTGGGGCCGAGGAAGATGAAGGAGCCGATGGGCCGGTTCGGGTCCTGCATGCCGGAGCGGGACCGGCGCACGGCCGCCGAGACCGCCCGCACCGCCACCGCCTGCCCCACCACCCGGGCCGCGAGCCTCTTCTCCATGGAGAGGAGCTTCTCCTTCTGCCCCTCGAGCAGCTTGGACAGCGGGATGCCGGTCCACTTGGAGACCACCTCCGCGATCTCCTCCGGCGTCACCTCTTCCCGGAGCATGGCCCCGCTCTTCTGGGCCAGGGCGAGCTCCTTCTGAACCCCCTCGATGTCCTTCTGCAGCTGGGGAAGCTTGCCGAACTTGATCTCGGCGGCGCGGTTGAAGTCGGCGCGGCGCTCGGCGTCCGCCTGCTCCGCCTTCACCCCCTCGAGCGAGGTGCGCAGCGCGGAGAGCTTCTGGATGAGCCCCTTCTCCCGGTCCCAGCGGGCCTTGAGCCGCGCGAACTCCTCGTTCAGGCCGGCGATGTCCTTCTCGACGTCGGCGAGGCGCTTGCGGGAGGCCGCGTCCTTCTCCTTGAGGAGCCCCTGCTTCTCGATCTCCAGCTGGGCGATGCGGCGGCGCACCTCGTCCACCTCGGTGGGCATGGAGTCGATCTCGATGCGGAGGCGGCTCGCCGCCTCGTCGACGAGGTCGATGGCCTTGTCCGGCAGGAAGCGGTCGGTGATGTAACGGCCGGAGAGCCGCGCCGCGTCCACGAGTGCCGCGTCCTCGATGCGCACCTTGTGGTGGAGCTCGTAGCGCTCCTTCAGGCCCCGGAGGATGGAGACCGTGTCCTCCACCGAGGGCTCGGTCACGAAGATGGGCTGGAAGCGCCTCTCCAGGGCGGCGTCCTTCTCGATGTGCTTGCGGTACTCGTCCACGGTGGTGGCGCCGATGGCGTGGAGCTCGCCCCGGGCGAGCGCCGGCTTGAGCAGGTTCCCGGCGTCCATGGCGCCCTCGGCGGCCCCCGCGCCCACGATGGTGTGCATCTCGTCGATGAAGAGGATGACCTGGCCCTCGGCGGCCACCACTTCCTTCATCACGGCCTTGAGCCGCTCCTCGAACTCCCCGCGGTACTTGGCCCCGGCCACGAGCAGACCCATGTCGAGGGAGAGGATGCGCTTGTTCTTGAGCCCCTCCGGGACGTCGCCGTCGACGATGCGGCGGGCGAGGCCCTCCACGATGGCGGTCTTGCCCACGCCCGGGTCACCCACCAGCACCGGGTTGTTCTTGGTGCGCCGGGAGAGGATCTGGATGGTGCGCCGGATCTCCTCGTCCCGCCCCACCACCGGGTCGAGCTTCCCCTGGCGGGCGAGCGCGGTCAGGTCCTTCGTGTACTTCTCGAGCGCCCGGTACTGGCTCTCCGCCTCCGGGCTCGTCACCCGGGCCCCGGACCGCATGTCCTTGATGGCCCCCCGGATGCGGTCCGCGCTCGCCCCGGCGGCGCGCAAGGCCTCGCCGGGGGGGCTCTTGTCCTCGGCGGCGGCGGCGAGGAGGTGCTCCGTGGAGACGTACTCGTCCTTCTGCCTGCGCGCCTCCTCCTCGGCCCGGTCCAGGAGCTTCAGGAGTCGGTTCCCGGTGTAGGGCTCGGCGCCCCCCTGCACCTTGGGGATGCTGCGGAGCTCGTCCTCGAGCCGCGACTCCACCTGCTGGGGGCTCGCCCCGATCTTCTCCAGGAGCGGGCGCGCCACCCCGTCCGTCTGGTGGAGGAGGGCGAGGAGGAGGTGCTCGACGTCGATGGCCTGGTGGTCGCGCCTCCGCGCCTCCGCCTGGGCCTCCTGCAGGGCCTCCTGGGCTTTCACTGTCAGCTTTTCGGTGCGCACCCCAGAAAGGTAAGGGCGCCCCGGCGCCTGGCAAGTGGGGGCCCGACGGGGGCGCCCCCGCCCTCGCCAGGCCGGCGGCTTCGTTCGGGTGGGGGCGGAGCGCCCAGGGCAACAGGCGATTACGTGGAGGGGATGGACCACGAGCCGCGACGCCCGCCGCCGGCGGCCCCTCCGCCCGCCGTGAGCGCCGTGGGCCGAGTTCTCCCCCGTCACTACGCCGACCAGGAGGCCATCCTCGCGGCCCTGCGCTCCCACTGGGTGGAGAAGCACTTTAACCCGGCGAGGCTCGAGGAGATCCACCGCGCCGTCCGGGTGGGGGGGCGCCACCTCGCCCTGCCTCTCGCCGAGTACCCCGCCCTCGACACCTTCCGCAAGGCGAACGACGCCTGGATCCGGGTGGCGAGCGAGCTCGGATCCGAGGCGGTCTCCCGCGCGCTCGAGGCGGCCGGCCTGGGCCCCGCCGACGTGGACTCCTTCTTCTTCGTCACCGTGACCGGGATCTCCACTCCCTCGCTCGACGCCCGCGTCGTGAACCGGCTCGCCATGCGCCCGGACGTGAAGCGAGTCCCCGTCTTCGGGCTCGGATGCGTGGCCGGGGCGGCGGGGCTCGCTCGCCTCTCCGACCAGCTCCGCGCCTTCCCGGAGGGGGTGGGGGTCCTGCTCTCGGTGGAGCTCTGCTCGCTCACCTTGCAGAGAAACGACCTCTCGGTGGCGAACGCGGTCGCCTCCGGCATCTTCGGCGACGGGGCCGCGGCCGTGGTCCTCGAAGGGGGCGGGCGCGCCCGGGCGGGCGGCGCCGGGAGGAGGGGCCCGCGGGTCCTCGCCACCCGCTCCTCCTTCTACCCGGACACGGAGTGGGTGATGGGCTGGGACGTCGTCGACACCGGCTTCCAGGTGGTGCTTTCCGCCAAGGTCCCGGAGATCACCCGCGCCCACATCGCCCGAGACGTGGACGCCTTCCTGGCAAGCGAGGGGCTCGCGCGGAGCGACATCCGCCACTGGGTCGCCCATACCGGCGGGCCCAAGGTCCTCGAGGCCTTCGCCGGCGCGCTCGAGCTCCCGGAGGGCGCCCTCGAGCTCTCCTGGCGGTCGCTCGAGTCCGTGGGGAACCTCTCGTCCGCGTCCGTGCTCTTCGTCCTCGCCGACCTCCTCGAATCCGGGCGCGCCCGCCCGGGCGATCGAGGCCTCCTCGCCGCCATGGGCCCGGGGTTCTGCGCCGAGCTCGTCCTCCTCGAGTGGTGAAGGGATGCCGGCGCTCCGCCCCGCCCAGGCGCTCCTCCTCGCCGTCGCCCTGGAGCGCATCCTGGAGCTCCTTCTCTCCGCCCGAAACGCCCGCCGCGCCCTCGCCCGCGGCGGCCGGGAGAGCGGGCGCGCCCTCTACCCTTGGATGGTGGCCCTTCACGCCGCCCTCCTCGCCGCGCTCGCCTACCAGGCCCTAGGC
>Ga0335078_10013298_pt1 | contig 12198 bp, 5 predicted proteins | sample Lox_Sample_32_FD_206711 | JGI IMG/M metagenome (GOLD analysis project Ga0335078, IMG submission 206711) | Soil microbial communities from Loxahatchee National Wildlife Refuge, Florida, United States - Lox_Sample_3.2 | ecosystem: Environmental > Terrestrial > Soil > Wetlands | place: USA: Florida... | reverse complement strand
TGGCGGAGCGCAAGAGGGTGTTCGCCAAAAGCAGGAGCACATTTCAGGGCTTTGCCGGCGGGCTCGCATTGGCTTCGGCGGGCGGGGTGGAATCGCGCAACGGCAGCGGCTCTTCCGTCAAAAAAATGATGGCTCGCAAGGGGGCGCGGACGTTGTCGGAGTGCCGCCGCAATTCGCCGCCCAGTTCGTCCACGACCTGGTTAAGCAGGTAGGCCATCAACAACGCGCGCAATTTTTCCTCGTCGCGAGGCAGCAATTCGGATTTTTCCAGGATGCGGAAATAAGCCTGCAAAAAGGCGTGGCTCACCGTTACATTCCAATGCCGGACCCACGGCTCGAACCTTGTCAGGTTTTCGCGGGAGATGACGCCCAAATCCACTTGCTGGTGAAAGCCGGCATACGCCGCGTGGTGGAACGAGCGCAACATTCGCGCCACGTCACGCAACGGCGAGCGTTTGATGCGCCGTTCGCTGATCGGCTTGGTCGCATCGCCTTCGAAGTCCAGAAAGACAAAATCGCGCCCCGTCCAGAGCAACTGGCCCAGGTGCAAGTCGCCATGGATGCGGATGCGCCAGGCCTCGAATTGATGTTCAATGAGGCGGCGGTAGCGTTGAAGGATCACAGGTTCCAAATCAGCGACTTGCTGGGCGACCGGGACCAGTTCCGGCGGCAGGGATTTGATCTGCTTGCGGAGCAGCCGCAGGTTTTGCACCGCCAGGAAGCGCATTGCCTGGAAGGTGCCGCGCAGGTAATGCGGTGTCATCGGCTCGGGAGAAAATTCCCTGCCCTCCTTGTCAGATGCCAGCGCCAGATGCAATTCAGCGGTCCGCTCGCCCAGCAGCCGCGCGGATTCCAGATAGGTTTCGACGTGTTCCGCAGCCTCGGCAGTCGGGTGATGGTGCGCCGGCTTCAGGGGGCCGACGGCGGGCGTGGCGGACGGGTTGTGGCCTTGCGCGGCGTCGGCGAACACACGATCGTAATAACGGGTGATGGCATCCAGGGTGAATTTCCAGCCGTTCTTGGCGTGGGGCACGAACGTCTTGGCTACCGCCAGCGTCATCGGCGTCTCGGTGTCGACGTGGTATTCCAGCGCGCCGATCAGCTTCGGGCTGTGCGGGAAATTTTTCTCCGTGAGGAAGCGGCCGATTTCCAGTTCGGGATTCACGCCCGCACCGAGCCGGCGGAAAAGCTTCAGGACGACTTTGTCACCGAAAATCATGGTGGTATTGCCTTCTTCCGTATTGTGAACGGAAGGCTCCGACGTCGTCAGGCCGTTCAGGAGGTCCCGCGACACCGACAGGCGCATGGCCTCCACTTCACCCTGGTCATTGTGCAGGCGCTCGCGGTGGCGGATGAGTTCGAGCAGCGACCGGGCGAAGGCCGGAGCACAAAAGGCCTCATGGACCACGCCGAATTGTGGGTCCTCGGGCAGAGTCAGCGCGGCGATCGCATTATCCAGGACCGGCCCGGCGGCCGCGCCGGCGGTAAAAGCCAGTGTGAGCACAAATAATTCCGTGTTCGCGTCCACGTATTCAATTTGAAGCAGCGCCAGCGCGGCGGCGGTCTCGTCCGGCAGCGGCACGTTGAAAACCTCCTTGAGGGTGACCAGTTTGATGGTTCCGGCCTTGCCGGAAAACCACGATCGCGACTTCAGATAATCAGGCAGGAGGGTTTCGAGGACCACGCGCGGTTTGCCGGTGAAGAGGTCCTGCCAGTGTGCGCTGACCGCGATGGCCGGCAACGGCGCCGGCACGCCGGTTTCTGGCTGCGGCAACTGCGGTTGCAGCCTGGGTTCGAGCGAAAACCAGAAGAAATTGTGCGGGCCGAGCGTAAGAAAATACGGTGCCTCGGTGATGGCGGGAAATTTCGTCCGGCCAAACAGCTCGATGGGTACGAGGGTTTTGAACGCCGACAAATCCAGCTCCACGGGCTGGGTGAAGCGCGAAAGGTTGGCGACCACGAGGATGGTTTCCCGTTCGTGGCGCAGGACGTAGCTCAGGATTTTGTTGTTGTCCGGCTGGAGGAATTCGCATTTGCCTTCGCCGAGCGCGCGCCAGCGTTTGCGCAACAAAAGGATCCGGCGCATCCACCAGAGCTGGGAATGGGGATTGGCCAGTTGCGTTTCCACGTTGACGGCCTCGTAATGGTAACTGGGGTCGAGGATGATCGGGAGGTAAAGGCTCTGCGGATTGGCGCGCGAGAAGCCGGCGTTTTTGTCCGAACTCCATTGCATTGGCGTGCGCACGCCGTCGCGGTCACCCAGATAAATGTTTTCGCCCAGGCCGATTTCGTCACCGTAATAAAGCACGGGTGTGCCGGGCAGGGAAAGCAGCAACGCATTCAGCAATTCGATGCTCTTGCGGTCGTTGTTGAGCAGCGGCGCCAGGCGGCGGCGGATGCCCAGGTTGAGCCGCGCCTGATGCACCTGCGCATACATCCGATACATGTAGTCGCGCTCCTCGTCGGTGACCATTTCCAGCGTCAACTCGTCGTGATTGCGAAGGAACAGCGCCCACTGGCTGGTTTCAGGAATGAGCGGTGTTTGCTCCAAAATGTCCACAATCGGCAAGCGGTCTTCCATGCGCAGCGCCATGAACAGCCGCGGCATCAGCGGAAAATGATACGCCATGTGGCACTCGTCGCCGCGTCCTTGTCCGAAATACGCCACGGCGTCCTCCGGCCATTGGTTCGCCTCGGCGAGCAACATGCGGTCGCGGTATTTTCCATCCACATGCGCCCGCAGTTTTTTGAGGAAGGCATGCGTCGCCGGGAGATTTTCGCAATCCGTGCCTTCGCGTTCGTAAAGATACGGCACGGCGTCCAGCCGCAGGCCGTCCACGCCTAGGTCGAGCCAGAAATCCACCACCTTGAAAATGGCCTTGTGGACTTCCGGATGGTCGTAGTTCAAATCAGGCTGGTGCGAGAAGAAACGGTGCCAGAAATACGCCCTGGCCTCATGGTCCCACGTCCAATTCGAAACTTCCACGTCCTTGAAGATGATGCGTGCGTCCTTGTATTTTTTTTGCGAGTCGCTCCACACGTAAAAATTCCGCCACTGGCTGCCGGGCCGGGAGCGGCGCGCGCGCTGGAACCACGGATGCTGGTCGGAGGTGTGGTTCAACACCAGTTCCGTGATGACCCGCAAACTGCGCTGATGCGCCTCGCGGAGGAACATTTTGAAATCGCCCAGCGTGCCGAACATGGGATGTACGTTGCAGTAATCGGCGATGTCATAGCCGTCATCTTTGAGGGGGGAAGGATAAAACGGCAACAGCCAGATGGTGGTGACGCCAAGATCCTTGATGTAATCCAGCTTGTCCGTCAGTCCGCGAAAATCACCCGAGCCGTCGCCGTTTGCGTCATAAAAGGCGCGGACATGCACTTCGTAAATGACTCCGCTCTTATACCAGAACGGGTCGGGGTTGAGTCCTTCGCGGTTGCGTTTGGAGCTGGCCATGGTTGTTATGCGGCCGGCGCGGCGCCGCCGAATTCCGCCCGCAAGCGCGGCAGGCATTGCGGATAATGTTTTTGGAGGTAGGCGATGAATTTCTCGCGGATGTCGCAGCGCAAATCCCACGATTTCGAGGAATCGGCGGAAGTGGCCAGCACGCGGATTTGCATCGTCTTTTCGGTGGCATCGGTCACTTGCAGGTTCCAGAAGCGCCTGTCCCAGAGCGGATGGTTTTCGATAATTCCCTTCAATACCCGGCGCGCTTCGTCCAGCGGCAGCGTGTAGTCCACCCAGACGAACACCGAGCCGAGCAAGTCGGCGGTCTGGCGGGTCCAGTTTTGGAATGGCTTTTCGATGAAGTAACTCAACGGCACGATGAGCCGCCGGTCATCCCAGATGTGGATGACCACGTACGTCAGCGTGATTTCCTCGACGCGGCCCCATTCGCCCTCGACGATGACGACGTCGTCGAGGCGGATCGGCTGGGTCATGGCGAGCTGGAAGCCGGCGAACAAATTGGCGATGGTCTTCTGCGCCGCGAAACCGAGCACAACGCCGACGACGCCCGCCGACGCGAGAATGCTCGTGCCGAACCGCCGCATTTCCTCGAACAACATCAGGATCGAGGCGACCGTGAACAGGCCGATGATGACATAAAGCGTTTTGCTGATGACGTGGACCTGCGTGTAAATCTTCCGCGCCTGGAGATTGTCAGCGGTGCTGATGTCGTATTTCGTCAGCACGGCTTTTTCTCCGAGGTTGACGGCTTGGAACAAAATCAGCGCCACCGCCACGATGAGCAGGATGCTGGTGCCTTTGGCGACGACGCCGGCGTAATCGGGCGGCAGATTCAGAATCGGCAGGGCGAAAATGATGCCGACCACGGGCACGATGACGCGCAGGCTTTTGCCCACCAGCGGCACGAATAAATCGTCGAGCTTGCTTCCGGTTTTGGCGGCCAGCGCGGCCAGCCGCACGTCGAGCACTCGGGTGAACCGGAAGAAAAGCCAGAACAGCGCCGCGAACGCGCCGAGGTCGGCCAGCTTGTTGAAAAATCCACGAACGAATTGCAATTCCTCATCCGGCGGCAGTTTCAGCAGCAACGGCGTGGCGGCCACATAAACGCCGAATATCCAAATCAGGAGGTAAAGCGGCTTGCCGAGCGCGCCGAAGACATGATGATGCAATTGTTTGGATTCATCCCTCGCGGACTGCCGGATTTTGCGCCGGAGGAAGGCGGCGGCCAGGCCGTTCGCAAGGAGAAAGACCAGCACAAAGCCCAGCACCGCGCCCAGGTCCGCCCAAGTGATGGCGCCAATAACCGGCGTGTTAACGCCAGGGCCGAACAGGGCTTGCAGCCCGCGGACCAGCAGCGCCGTCAATGCGGCGGCGGCGGCGTTCAACGATTCATTTTCGGTCACGGTCATCCTGCAATTGAATTTTCAAGGCGTCGCCCGGGCGGCAATGTTCTCACGATGTTCCTGGCCCAATTCGCGGAGCAACCGCCGCACAGCGGTGTGATGGGTCAGATAATACCGCGCCGCCGTGTTGTCCAGGCCGACGCGCACCGAGTAAGCCGTCGGCGGCAAGGCGCGAAAAAGGTCTTCGTCCGTCCAATCGTCGCCAATGCTCAGAATGAACTCGGGCAGACGGCCCGTCAGCCATTCCAAGGCGGCGGTGCCTTTGTTGACGCCCGTGTTGCGGATTTCAATGACTTTATTCCCCTCCAACACCTGCACGTCAATGTTGCGGGTGTAACCGGCCAGATCGTCGAGCAGTTCCTTGGCGCGCAGCGAGCCCTGTTCCGGGTCGGCTCGGCGGTAATGCCAGGCGAGTGAAAATTCCTTTTCTTCCAGCAACGCCCCCGGCAGGCGATCCACATAGAGCTGCAGAATGGGGCGCACCCGCTCCTTCCACTCAGTCGTGATGGTTTTCAACATGCGCCATTCCGCGCCTTTGTGCCGCAACCAAACGCCGTGCTCCGCCACCAACGCCACCGGCAGACGGCCGAACCATTCTTCAAGATCGCGGCGCGACCGGCCGCTGACGACCACGACTTCGTTCGCCGGGTCCGCGCCGAGGGCGCCCAGCAGGTTCAATAATTCCTCGTCCGGCCGGGCCAAAGCGGGAGCTTTCGCAAATGGCACCAGGGTGCCATCATAATCCAACAATAAAGCGCGGCGGGTTGCCGTGCGATATTGCTGGATGAGCGTCGCCTGGACCTTGCCGGTCAGCACCCGGGCCCGGCGGGCCGCCTCGGTCTTCTGGGCGGCAATCATGGCCTGGATGAAATCGTCCGCCCACCGGTTCACGTCGTATCGCCGCAGGCGTTCCTGCAACAGCTTGTTGCGCCGGACCTGTTCCTCCACGGGCATGGTCAGCGCCTGTTCCAGCGCCTGCGCAAAATCCTCATGGTGGAACGGATTAATGATGAGGGCCTCGCCCATTTCCTTGGCGGCCCCGGCCATTTCGCTCAAGATCAAAACGCCGGTCTGATCGGGGCGTGAGGCAATGAACTCTTTGGCAACGAGGTTCATTCCGTCGCGCAATGGCGTGATGAGCGCCACATCGCAACCGCGGTAGAGCGGCACGATTTCCTCAAACGTCAGCAGGCGGAATTGATAAGCCAGCGGAGTCCAATGCACGTTCCCGAAATCGCCGATGATGCGGCCCACCGTTTGCTCCAGTTCCTGTTTCATCGCCTGGTAACTTTCCACACCGATGCGGGACGGTGCGACCGAAACGACAAACACCACCTTGCCGTGCCACTGCGGGTTGTTTTTCAGAAACAGTTCGTAGCCGCGCAACCGGTTGATGAGGCCCTTGGTGTAATCCAGCCGGTCCACGGAAAAAATCACCTTCTGCCCTGCGCACTTCTGCCGCAACTCGGTGACCTGGGATTCAGTTTCCCGGGAAGCGGCCGTCTCCGCAAAGCGATCGAACTCGACACCCATCGGAAACGTCTCCACTTTCACCGCGCGATCGCGCAACGCCAGGCTGCCGAGCTGGTGTTCGTAGCCGGCCGTGCGCAGGACCGACGTCAGAAAATACCGGACGTAATCATGTGTGTGAAAACCGATGAGGCTTGAACCGAGCAGGCCCTCAATGATTTCCTCCCGCCACGCGCGCGGCAGCATCCGGAAAACCTCCCAGGACGGAAACGGGATATGCAGAAAAAAGCCTATCGGCATTTCGGGAAATTTTTCACGCACCAGCTTCGGCAGCAGCATCAGGTGATAATCATGAATCCACAGCAGGTCATCCGGCTGCAGGGCGTTCACCACCGCCTCGCCAAAACGGCGGTTCACGCTTTGGTATTCCTGCCAGTATTCCTCCTCGTAATGGGCCAGCATGGGAAAATAATGGAACAGCGGCCAGAGGGTTTTGTTGCAAAAACCGAGATAGAACCGGTCCATGCTCTCCTCCGGCAGAAAAACCGGACAGGATTTGAATTGTTGCGCGCCGTAAGTACGCACCGCCGCCTCGGATTCCGGCCGAATGCTGGCGCCGGGCCAGCCCATCCACAGATAATCCGGGCGCTCGGCGCCCGCCGGCGACTTGCGTTGCAAATAGCTCCACAAACCCGTGGTCAATCCGCCGGCGCTGGGCTTGAACTCAGCCACCCCCTCTTTGACGGAAACCGTAAACGGCAACCGATTTGAAACGATAACCAACCGCATAAAAAAAATTTCTGACATTTTCAGCAATTGTTCAAGCTCTTCGTCCGAAAAATTTAGAGGCACTTGGTTCTCAATCGAGAGCCTGACCGCCCGGTTCGGGTCGGATCAGGTGGCCCGGTTGGGTATTGTGACAGCACAGGATGCTTGAACTTCGCCGGGGATCTGGAATTATACTGGCGACGTGTTTGCTTTAACATCATCTGGTTATTTCGGGAAGCTGCCTCCCAACACCCGGAACATCCTGCAGACCTGTCTTTACGGCGTCGCGGCGGGGCTGGCCGTGGTGGCGTTTCAGCTGTTGATTAATGTCTTGTATGGCGCGACCTTCGTGCGGCTGGCGGCACAATCGCGTTCGACCTTTTTAATCGGGAGTTTTGTGGTCATGGTGACGACCTCGCTGGCGGCGGGATACTTGCTGAACTCATTCTGCCGGGAAGCGGCCGGCAGCGGCATCCCGCAGGCCAAAGCGGCGTTCTGGAAGGACTTCGGCATCATCCCGTGGCGCGCGGTGTGGGTGAAATTTCTGGGCGGGGTGTTGAGCATCGGCGGAGGCGCCAGCCTCGGTCGGGAAGGTCCGAGTGTCCACCTGGCCGGTGGACTGGCGTCGCAACTGGCCGGGTTGACGGGTGAGGCGAAACAAAACCGGCGGCGCGCAACCGCTGCGGGCGCCGCCGCGGGATTGGCCGCAGCCTTCAACACGCCCATCGCCGCCGTGACGTTTGTGCTGGAGGAAATCATCCAGGACTTGAACAGCAACCTGCTGGGCAGCGTGCTGCTGGCTTCGGTGATTGGCGCGCTGATCGTGCACGGTTTGATCGGCCGGCAGCCGGCGTTTTCCATCGCGAAGATGGATGCGCCGACTTGGCGTGCTTATGTGTTGATGCCGTTTGCCGCGGCGCTGGCCGGGTTCGCGGGAGTGTTGTTCCAGAAAGCGTCCCTGGAATTGCGTGCCAGGCAAATGCGGTTGCAGAAACTTCCCGGCTGGCTCAAGCCTGCCATCGGCGCCACGCTCGCGTGGGGTATCGGCGCGAGCGTGTTTTTGCTGACCGGACATCTCGGCGTATTCGGACTGGGTTATGGCGATTTGACTGCCGGGCTGAATCAACAATTGCCCTGGGACATTGCCGGTGTCCTTCTGGTCGCCAAGTTACTGGCCACGGTCCTTTGCTATGGCTTTGGCGGCTGCGGTGGTATTTTTTCACCGACGTTATTCTTCGGCGGAATGAGCGGGTTGCTGCTCGCGGGAGTGGTCGGGCTGGTAACCCCATTGCCCGCCGAGGACGTACTCACCCTGGCGGTGGTCGGCATGAGTGCCTGTCTGGGCGCCGTCGTGCGCGCGCCGGTGACGGGAATCCTCATCGTGTTCGAGATGACGCATGAGTTTTCCATCGTGCCGGCATTGATGATTGGCGCGCTCATCAGCCAGGCCATCAGCCGCCGTCTGACGCGCGCGAATTTCTACGACGCCATTCTGGAGCAGGACGGCTACAAACTGGAGAAACTGCTTCCGCCGCGTGATATGCAGAGCTGGCAAAAATTGCCCATCTCGACCATCGCGAATTTTCAGCCGATCATCTTGAACAGTCTGGAACCGGGGGAGGTGGAAATAATCCTGAAAGCCCACTCCTTCAACTGCTTCCCGGTCTTGCAGGGTGGCAAACCGGCCGGAATTGCGACGAGGGCGGAGTTGGCAGAAGCGTTGGCTGAGAAGCGTCCGCCCAGGTTGGCGCCGATCGTCCGCTGTGAACCGCGTCAGACCATCCGACAGTTGCAGGCGCTGCTGATCGAATCGCCGACCGGCATGGCCGTGGTGTGTGATGCCGCCGACGGCAAGTTGCTGGGCCTGGTTACACTACATGATCTATTACGCGCTCAAATCAACACCGCACAAAGCAGTCTTTGAGCGGAGAGAGGATAGCCGGCCACGCCCGCCGGACAGCGTGGTTACTTCCAATCCGCGAGAATGGCCTCCAGGTTCGTTTCTGCCGGTGTCCACCGCGCCTGATTGCTGTCGTATCGGGAGCGATACTGGATCAGGTCTGGCGCGTACAAAAGACTGACGTTGGAGTCACGATAAGCGGGGTCACTGTAAACCACGATGGCCGATGCAAAACACAGGGACTCAATTTTCCGTATCCCATCATTGGTGTCTCCTGCGCGAAGTTTGTCCAAGGCACCCAGCGTCATGACAAAAGCGGCTTTCCAAACTGCTTTGGCCTGATCGGGATTCCCGGTGGCACTGTTGGTGACTGAGGCGTTCTGCAGGTACAGTGCCCCATTCCCACGGGTCAGGTAAACATCTCCGTCAGAACCCAGTAATTGCACGGCACGGGCAAAGCCGGTCCGATAAGCGACCAACGCGCACACTGAGCAACAAGCGACGAGGACAAATATCAAAAGAATAATGCGTTTCATAGCGGTGCGTATGGATGCCACCTCGCATAATGGCTCAATACATTTGTCTTAAGTTCATTCGGAACTTTGTTCTCCAATTGCTAGCATGGGAACTTCAAATCCCGAGCAACCTGCATACCAAACGGCTGGTAAAACCGTTTTAGTCGCATTCGGTACCTTCACGGCTCGACCGGCCAAAGGCTTTATCTTCAGGTTCGCGGACTTGGGTTTCTCCAAGTGAACACGGGCCGGTTATTCGACACTTTGACCAGAAAACAACCAGGTCTCGGAGCCCGGAAGCCAGAAATCGTCCGGCAACTGGCGGCTTCAAGTTCAGGCCGGAAGTTTAATTCCCACCATTAATGCTTTGATGATGTTGGTACGCTTAAAAATGGCGCGGCTGCTGTCTTCGTTCAGCACGAGTGCGCGCTGCCGGTGTTTTCCGCCGCCGGTAAATGCGATCTCCAGGAACGGTGCAGGCGCGAGCTGATACACGATTGGAACCTGACAATAAGTGAACGCGAGCGCGCCGGTTTTGAGCCGCAGTTCCCGTGCACAGCCCGCCACGTCGAAGTAAGAGAAGGTGGCCGGAGAAGGAAGAAATTCCTCCCGGCGCAGCAACTGCGGTTCAAAATGGATGCAACCCTCGCGAACGTTGACGCCCAATTCACCGAACCGGCAGAGGATGTCTTCCTTCACCTGACCCGTCAGTCCCGGCTGGCGGGCGCCGCCTTGCGCCGGGGTATGCGAATACGGGTCCATGGGAAATGCTCCGTAAGCGTCCGGTGTTTTGCGGTCGCCGATGCCCGAGCAGATATCGTAATAACATTTGGCCAGTCGTTTCAACAGTCGTTGCGGTGCGCCGGCATTGAGGGCGCGGAAATAAGTTTCCCCGGCGGCCAGCCGTAGTTTGGAAACCATGTGCCAGTAAATGCAGCCCAATCCTTCATAACCAAAGAAGGTGCCGGAACGCCCCGTAAAGGACTCGTGGTCGAACAGTCGTTCGAAGAGATCAAGCACCATCGCCCCGTCCCGCTTCACCAATCCTGCATAACCGTCGCCGGCGAGTTGTTCCAGGATGAGGCGAATATCCCGGGCATTGGTGATGGTGCCGCGGAAGTGCACCCGTCCGGCAATATCGCGTTCGATAAGCCGCGGGTTGCCGTCGGCCAACAGTTTCCGCAGCAGCGGCGAGCGATGGATCTCCTTCAGCGGAATGTTGTTTTTTTCGACAAAGGCCGGGAGCCGCCGGTTGGGATAGAGCAGGTAACTGTGTTGATCGGGGCGATACATCGAGCTCTTTTTGAGCGCGCTCAGCACCTCCAACGATTCGACCGCCGAGAGATGGCCGGAACTGAGCACCGCGACCTGGCCCTCCAGCATTTCATAAAGACGGCGGATGGGAAGGCGGGATCGATTATCGAACCGCACAAGATTGTACGCGTGGAAAAGCCCGTCGGGCCGGCGATTGGACCGGATGGAATGGGTGATCCACTCCAATGCGGTGTCGAAGAATCGGATTAATTTTTGGCCGGTGATGAGGATTTTTTGATCAGGCATCTCATGTTGGTAAACGCGCTGTCGATAGTTGCTCCCGGCGCGGCCCAGATCATCGAGCACCCGATGGCGGTCGCGGTCGGTGAACGTTCCGGCCAGCAGCCGTCGGTGCCGATTCAGAATGCGGTCCAGGGCGGTGAACAGTCCGGCCACCGGAGAAGAAAGGGGAAACTGTGCATCCATTTGTCCGCGGATGAGTTCACGGCAGAACGTCAGGTGGCGGCGCAGGTAGTAGAGGGTGACCATGGAGGCGCCGTTGCCGACGAGGGCATTGTTGGCGTCGTTCCATTCCGGCCGTTGCGTATTCAACCAGATGCCGGCTTCGGGGACGAAATTCGAAAGCTTGGCCAATATCGGAACCAGCAGCTTCTCGGTCAGATTGACCAGGCGCACCTGTCCGCGCCGGTCCCAGACCAGCTTGCCATCAGCGCCCCGGGCGCGGACGCGCTGTTGCACGAGTGTTTCAATTTGTGCATCAAAAACGACAGTATCCTTCGGATTTGCCAGGAGCGCTTTATAGGATTTGATGCGGTAGGGGACATTGGCGTAGGCGAAGAGGTCGCGCGTGAGGAGGTCCTGCAAAATAGCTAAATCGTGTTCATTTAGAATCTCCAGAAGTTTCAGCAGATAAATGATCTGGTGGTCACCCCAGTACCCGATGTAGGACCAGGGATCGTGCGGATCCACAACTTCCCAATCAATTCCGTCGCGGGTGATGCGATAGGGATTATAGCCGTCGGCGGTCGAGGCATTGAGGAAGCGGCAGATCATGCCGGAAACAAATTCCGGGAAGGATACCGCGAGCGCCTCCCAGTTCTGGAAAATATCGCGCCAGTTTCCCTCATAATTGAGGATGCGGGTGCCGTCAGCGTTCCGGGTGGCGATGGAAAAACGGTTCCACGGCCGGGTGGGATCGCCGTGTCGGCGGCTGAAGGTGAGAGGCAGATATTCGCGGCAAAGGCGTTCCAGCTGTGGATCACCCGTCGCGGCGGCGGCGGCCACCATTTCACCATAGGAAGCCGGCCTGGGCAGACGATGGAAAAAAGAGAGGTGACGGGCGGCAACCGTTTTGTCTGCCTGGGTGACCGAGACCAGCAAATCATCCGGATCGAGTTT
>Ga0335078_10013297_pt1 | contig 12198 bp, 17 predicted proteins | sample Lox_Sample_32_FD_206711 | JGI IMG/M metagenome (GOLD analysis project Ga0335078, IMG submission 206711) | Soil microbial communities from Loxahatchee National Wildlife Refuge, Florida, United States - Lox_Sample_3.2 | ecosystem: Environmental > Terrestrial > Soil > Wetlands | place: USA... | reverse complement strand
GCGCGGCGCGAGCGGGAGTTCCTCGCCCAGCGCCGCCAGACAGCGGATCTGGAGGAAGAGGCCCAGGGACAGGCCCGTGAACTACGCGAGCAAGATTCGAGCCTCGCGCGGGTGGTCGCTGCCCGAGATCGGAACACGATCACTAGAACTTGTTGGCCTGCACGTTACCGTCGCCCACCTGGATTCCCTTGGAGTCCCCGATCATCACGTTGTACTTGCCGGACCTCGCGCCTGCCTGATCGACGAGGTCCATGAGCGCCCTGGCCGCCGCCACGAGTTCGGCGTCACCGCCCGCCCCGGCTTCGGCCAGCTTCTTGGCAAGAGGTGCCGCGTAGGTCTGCGGATCCGCCTGGTGCTCAGACAAGATGACCTCGGCGCTGGCGTTCCCCCGGAGCCGGCGTCTCACGAGGTCGTGCAGCTTCACGTACAGCGCCTTCGCCTTGTCCTTCACGTCATCCTTCAGCGCGTCCAGGGCTCCGCGCGTCGGCGAGCGGGCCGGGTACAGCCGCGGGCTCGCCACCCACTACTTCGGGTCCAAGCAGGCGCTCCTGCAGCGCCTCGCCCACGCGACCCAGAGCGGGTTCGTGCCCGGGCTCGACGGCATGCCGCCCGGCCTCGGCCGGCTCCTGCGGCTGATCGACGGCTACATCGGGGCGCTCGGCCAGCTGCGGATGCCCAACCGGGCCTTCCTGCTGCTGTGGGCCGAGGCAGCCACCGCGGCAGACCTGGCCGCGATCTTCCGTGAGCGGGACGAGGCGTTCCGCTGCGACCTGCGCGAGGACATCACCGCCGGGATCACCGACGGCACCATCCGCCCGGACGCCACCGCCGAGGACGTCGCGGTCGCCGTCCTCGCGCAGCTGCGCGGAATCGGACTGCAGCGCCTGGTCGACTCCCCGGCCGTCGACACAGAGCGACTGCGCCGGTCGGTCACCGGGTACTGGCACCGGGCACTGGCCCTCCCACGGCCCTAACGCCGAATGGCGTAAGCCGAGCCCTGGCCACGCCATGCCACGACCCGCCAGCCAGATCACAAGTCGCCCCATACCATGCCGACTCGGCGCGGCCAACAGCTGTCTCAGCCAGGAGATCTGGCGCCGTCCAGATCCGCCGGTTGTGTGTCATGGCTGCCTTTCGAGCTCGATCTCGTCGCGCAGCGGGATCCCGTGTGCGCCCACTGCGGGTATTTCGGGCTTCAGGCTGGCGCGGCTGCGGTCAACGGCCCCGCGGTGCACCCTGACCAGGCAGAAGCCGCGGCGCTGGTAGAACCGCAGCGCGTCGACGTTGTCGTTGGTGGTAATGACCCACAGGCGCGTGCACCCCAGCTGCCCGGTCAGCTGTCGGGCCGCCTCGACGAGGGCGCTGCCCGCCCCGCGCCACTGCTCATCGGCGTGCAGGGTGAGGATCTCGCACTGCCGCCAGTCCGGTCCCGGTATGTACGTGAGCATCCCCAGCAGCCGCCCGCCGGCGGTCTCGGCGATCAGCGCAGGATGATCCAGGGGATGAACCAGCTCGTCCAGCCGGGCTACGCGGAGGCTGTCGTGGCGGGTGAGGAACTCCCGGGCCGCACCCCCGTCGGCTGCCTCCCGCGGACGGACCTTCACCGCATCAAGGTAACAGCCAGGCAGGAAGGACACCATGGCTGTCCCTGCTGTTCCGGAAGGCCTCCCGGCGCAAGTGCGGCGGCTGACCTGCCCGCCCGGAGCCCGCCGCGGAAGATCGCCGAATACTCGTGTCCTGCGCGCAGGCGGGTCAGCCCGATGACTGCCCTGGTCGCGGCGTGAGCGTTCGTCAGGCGGTGCGCGCACGCGGCGTGCTGTGCGCCGGCTCCCGGGAGCGGCCCGTCATCCGACCGGCCGGGTGAGCATGAGAGTGGCGCCGTCGTCGATGCGGACGACTGCGCCCGGTTCTACCGGCTGGTTGCTGGTACATGATGCCGCGGCCGTCCGGGAGGTACCCGCGCCGCGCGTAGATCCGCTGCACGGCGCCGTAATCGGAGTAAAGGCCCACTCCGATGCCGACCACCGTGCTGCGTGCCGAGGCCGCTGACTCGGCGGTTCCGAGCAGCGCGCTCCCTATGCCTTGTCGGCGGCGCCCGGGCAGCACGGCGAGATCAGCGACCTCAGGGACCTGGCGGTCAGCGAACGGGCTGTACGCCGAAGTCCACAGGAGCGTCACGTAGCCGGCAAGCTCGCCGTCCCATTCGGCGACCCAGGCGAGCCGCCGACCCTCTTCCTGCTGCGCTAGGTAATGCCGGTACAACGCGGGCGGATTGTCCCGCCCGATGGCGGTGAACGCGGCGCTGACTACTTCTGGATACCCTGACGATCGCCGAACGGCAGCGACGGCCAGCAGCCGGCTCGGCCGTTAGAATTCCGCGCCAACCCTGCGGGAAACGGGTAATACCCGGTTATACTCAAGACATGAAGACCGCGATCTCCGTTCCTGACGAAATCTTCGAGCAGGCAGCCGACCGGGCGGCTGAGCTGGGCATCAGCCGTTCGGAATTCTTCGCCCGGGCGGCCCGCAGGTACCTGGACGAGCTGGCCACCTGGTCGCTCACCAGCCAGATCGACCAGGCACTGCTGGCAGCCGGGGACGATGACTCAGGGACTGCGGCAGCCGCGGTCGGCCGCGGCCTGCTGGCGGCCGCGGGCGATGACTGGTGAACCAGCGCGGCGATGTCTGCTGGGCCGACCTCGGCGAATCGCGCGGCAGCAAGCCGGCCAAGCGCCGCCCGGTTCTGGTGATCCAGGCCGACCCGTATAACGCCAGCAGGCTGAACACCACGCTGGCTGCCGTCATCACATCCAACACGGGCCTGGCGGCGATGCCCGGCAACGTCTTTGTGCCCGCGACCGCAAGCGGACTGCCCAGGGACTCCGTGGTCAATGTCACCGCCCTGGTCACGCTCGACAAGGCGGACCTCGATCCCGCCGTGGGCCAGCTCCCGGCGTCCCTTATGCACGAAGTGGATCGCGGCCTGCGCCGAGTCCTCGGCCTGTAAGCCACGCGGCCGCCGACACGCCCAGCGCGCATACCATCCGGTTCTGGTCCTGGACCGGTCCTGGACCAGAACCAAGCCAGAATCAGCAGCCAGGATGCCTAACGGCGGCGGTGCGCGCCTGCCGGATTGAACGCTGATCACGCCGTGCGACGTGAGACGTCAAGGGCAGCGTGCTGCCTGCGGCGTCATCCTGTCGCGGGCCGGTCCCTGAGTACTGCCTGGCGCAGCGTTTCTGCTTCGGCGTGCGCGGAGATGAGGTCGGCCGGCTGCGGGATTTCCCGTTCGGCGTCGGCGATGATGATGCGTGCCTGGTCCTGGACCGCCGTGCAGAGCTCAGGGTCGCTTCCGGCCACGCCGGCGCAGGCGCCGAGCAGCCGCAGCAGCGCGTCGGCCACGGTCGGCTCGCGGGCGCCGTAGCGCCGGATGAGGCCGCACATCACGGCGAGGTACTCGGGAAACCGCCGGCCGGGCACTACGACCGCCGCGCCGCCGGGGTGGCGGGCAACGTGGTTTCCCAGGGGCCGCCGGGCGAGCGCGCAGAAGATCACCGACAGGTGGTCGATCGCCTGGACCGCGGTGTAGGGATCGTTGACCGCCGGGGACAGTGCCTTGCACGCCGTGTCGACCAGTTGCCGGATGCCGAACGCGGCGTCCTGCTCCAGGGTCCGCTCGAACCCGACCCGGACTGCGGCATCCAGGATCTTCCCGAACAGCCGCCGGTCCGGTTCCGGGTCACCCGGGGAAACGGGCCAGATCCACGCAAGCGTGGTCCCGGCGACCACATGCTCGCCCACCCTGGGCCGTAGCCGCAGGCAGACCCGGTGCCTGGCGGCGTGCGCCAGCAGCGCGCGGCAGTGCACCGCCTGCACGTACCCGGAGCGGCGCGAGGCAACCGCCGTGGCCCCCGCAGGGACCTCAGGCGCGTCCTCACCGCCCAGCAGCAGCCCGTCCCGGATGACCGTGACCGTGTTGCGCTGCACCGAGTTCATGATGGCGTCGACCTGAATGGAATGCACGAGGTGGTCGGCGAAGAACACCAGCAGGCCCAGGCTGATGAACAGCAGCACAATCGAGCCGCTCACCGCGAGCCGGGGGAAACTGGCAGTGCGGTTGCCGCCGGACACGCCGACCGTGTACAACCCGGCCGTGCTGTAGGCGAAGGTCGCGACGAAGGCACTGAGCACGACCTGGTTCGGCCGGTCCCGCAGGAAGTTGCGCAGCAGCCGGGGCGAGAACTGGGTGGACGACAACTGCAGGGCCACCACGGTCAGGCCCAGCATCAGCGCGATGACCGTCACCATCGTGCCGGCGACGCCGAGCAGCAGGTTACGGGCATCGTCGGGAGTCCCCTGGAACGCCAGCGGCGTGCGCACCCCGACGCTGACGGCCGACAACAGCGAGCCGGCGGCCAGCGCGACCGCCACCGACAGCGTGGGCAGCACCCACAGCGAACCCCGGGCATATTCCGACAACCTGCCACGGCTGACCATGTCCAGCCTCCTCATCTCCCGAGCCCGGCTTCACCAGTCCGCCGCCCTGCCCGGCAGCGGCCTGCCACGGTTGCGCCAGCGACCACCGCAACGCCCGCCTTGCCCATTGTGATGCCCGGTTCCCTGCACCGGCCCCACAGGCTCCGTAGCACCCGATCTGCGCGCCGCTGCCGGCCAGAGCCAGGCGACGTGACCAGCGCCAGAACGGCAGGGCGCGCGCCGCCATAAGAAGCACTGTTGTGCCGTCGGCAACGCGGGCCGCGTTGTGCCTGGACGCGCTGGCTGACGGACTGGCTCGGCGGTCAAGACGGCGAGGCCGCTAGGCTCCCGAAGAGGTCTTGTACTGCTCGACAACATCGGCCGGGACGCGGCCGCGGCCCTTGACCTCGATGCCCTGCTCCTTGGCCCACTCGCGGACCTTGGCGGCGTCGACGGCGGCGCTGCCGCGACGGCTGCGGGCCGCGCCCCTGGCGGAGCCGCCGGCCCGCCGGGCGTGTGCGAGGTACGGCGCCAGTGCCTTAGAGGACGTTTCGCGGGTTAATACCCCTAATCGTCGCCTGGGTTGGGTTAGGCGTGCTGGTCAGCGGCTCGCAGTCGGGGTTACGGGCGCGGCAGGATGAACGAGCCCGGCTCGGTCTCGGCCAGGATGCCGCGGCTGACCAGTCGCTTGAGCTTGGAGCGGATGCCCTCGACGTTCTTGGGCGCGATCGGCAGGTCCAGTGCGGTGCAGAGGTCGCGGGCCCGGAGGGGCCGTCGCTGGCTGGCGAACGCGTCCATGATCTGCTGGTAGGCCGGGTGCTCGGGCAGCTCCGGGGCCGGAGTGGCGGGTTCTGCTGCGGGCTCGCCGTCGCGGGCGGCGAGGGAGAGCAGGGTCTTGCGGGTGACCTGCAGGTCGCTGGTCTCCTGCTGGACCTCGCGGAGCCGGGCGGCAAGCTCGTCGGTAGCGGCCTGGGCGTCGGCTGCCTCGCGGGCGAGGGCCTGCTCGCGGGCGTCGGTCCGGTCCAGCAGGTGCCGGCCAGGGCCCGCGGTGGTCACGCGGCCCGCCAGGACCGGGTGGAGGTGCCGGCGATCCGGCGGGCCATCACGCCGGTCATCGCCCAGCAGGCCCGCGACGCCGAGCTGGAGATCTTGTGCTCGTAGTCGCGGGCCAGCCGCCGGCGGAAGGACAGGATGCCGAACGTCTGCTCCACCACCCGCCGCTTCGGCTGCGGGATGAACCCCTTATCGGCGGGATTGCGCTCCACGACCTGCACGCCGGTGCCCAGGCCGGCGCCGTGCGCGACGACCGAGCTCTTGAAGCCCTGGTCCACGAGCGCCGTGGTCACCGTCGGGGTGGTCGCGGCGACCTTGCCCGGCAGGGCGGTCCCGGCCGTGTTCTCGTGCGCCGACGCGGCCAGGACCACGACCGCGATCACCAGGCCCGGCACGTCCACGGCCAGGCCGCGCTTCCGCCCGGCACCTTCTTCCCGGCGTCCCGGCCGGCCGTGCCGGCCGGGACCGACGCCGCCGCGTGCACGCTCTGGGTGCCCGGCACGACCAGGGACGGGCCGGCGTTCGGGCCCTTCTTCTCCCGCGCGTGCCAGCGCAGCAGGTCATGGACCACCTGGTCGGTGCCGTCGTCGCGCCACCGCGCGAAGTAGTAATAGGCAGCGCTGCGCGGCGGCAGGTCGTGCGGCAGGTACTCCCGCTGGCAGCCCGTCCGGGACTGGTACATGATCGCGTTGATGATCTCCCGCATCTCGCAGGCGCCCTGGTGGCCGCTGGCCGACGGGTGCGCGGCCTTCCACGCGGTGATCACCGGCTCGATCAGCGCCCACCGCTCATCGATCAGGTCACTCGGGTACCGCTTGCGATCAGGCATGAAGCCATGCAAGCGCACCCAAGCCCCGACCAGCAGCCATAACGATACAGATACATAAAGTCACGCTATGACAAGACGGTCACCCGTCCGCGAAACGTCCTCTTACGCAGCTCGTCGTTGTGCGCGGCGCTGAGGTCGATCTCGTATTCCGTGCCGTCCAGGCCGAAGCGGACGGTGCCGACCGCCTCGCCGCCGTCGAGGTCGTCAATGAGCAACACCTGGATTGTCTGAGCCACGATTAGGAGCCATTGAGCTTTCGCCAGCCGGGCGAAGGCTCGAGCTCGAATAAGGATCGCCTCGCTTTCGAAGTCCTATTACTGTATTACTCCCCTCATCTCGGCATGGGAGCGAGACATGAGCCAGCCCGCCAGACCCTTCAAACGCTACGATCAACACCCGCAGCGCTTCCATGAACAATTAGATGCGATTATCGGTCGTGTACGGCCGACCGGCGTTGATCGCAGCCCGTGAGCGGGCAGCGATCGCAGTCCGGCGACGGATCGCCGAATCGGCGCGCCTGCTGGCCGCGAAGGTCGCGTTCGAGACACTGCACAGATTGCTCGTTTCTGTGCGCCCGCGGGCAGCGGCGGAGGGGGTTACGCGCCGCGCCTATCTAGCAAGGCGGTTATCTGAAGTCGCTCTTGAAGGCATCTCCCCTTCCTAGCCGAGACAGTCCGAGTCGGCGGTTCGAGCCGTCCGGCCCTTCCTTAGCTTCGTCGGCTTCGCGGAACACCTCGGCCGGCCCGCCAAGCCTTAGTCTGGCTCTCCACCATCGCGATGCTATCCGCCTATGTTTTCATGGACGCAATCCCGGCAATTCAGATTAATAAGAATAAATCGGGCTAAAAGGCTACCTGCAAAATGCCTCAGGATTGGAAGGTGAGAAAACCGGAGCCCAAAGGGGAAGTTGCAGTCTCAGCTTACCCGGGAAGCTGCGCAGATAGAGCTGTCGTCGATGCAGCGTCCAGCCAGAAGCTAGCGTAAGTTGCATCATCGTGATATACCTGGGTACATCCTCGGCGTTTAGTCGCCCACAGCTGGGAGGGTGACATGACTGTAAGTGGTCACGTTTATCGGATTACCAACGTAGCCACCTGCTTCTTTCCAATGCTGGAAAGCGAAGAAGATAACCCTCCGGAGAGTGGATTCGAGCCCTGGGCGGGCGCGCAGGTTACTCTGATACTAATGGCTAACGTCGGCGGACTTCTAGCACCCATCTATGTAGCCGAGGACCTTGGGCCTGAGGCAAGGCGAACCGTTAATACAGCAGATGATGGCAGCTTTAGTTTTGCCGACCCCAGTGCTGAGCAGCTAAGCAGAATCGAAGCATGGGCAGGTCGACCGGGCAATGAAGCTCTTTCTGTCTTTGTACAAGTTTCATCCCGAACTTTTCCGTTCCAAGTAGTATATCGCTCAGACATGTCTTTGACGCTCGCAGATGCCGACGCCACGGAAATCGATGTATGGCTTTATCCATATCAGCTTTCCTCGGCTGACGGAGTTGCAGCAGGAACTATCTCAGAAGTAATGTCCGGATCCGATTTGCCTGGTAACACTTCGATCACAGCCAGCCCCTCTGGCCTTGCATTCTCAGGGTGGTCTCGAACTGGATTGGATATCAAGTTTGGCATCGGCATCCTACCCGACACTAGCAGTGACCTTAGTTCTTTCTTCGACCTGTCTCTTCTATCCTGGCACATCAACGTCAGCTTCCCCGCAGATACCTGCACCTCTGCTGATGATATTCTTCATAAGATACGATCAGGCACACAGGGCGCTGGGGCAAGCATGAGCAAGAAGGCTCATGAATTTATCCTGAATATTATTCAGGATAAATTCCCAATCTTCACCTCTGACCACATTAAGAATTTTATCGACAACGATACGTCGATAACATTTATTAACCTACAATTTACTGACCACACCTGGCCGGCCGGCGATAAAAAGGACGATACTATCGTATTTACCGCAGAACCTGTGATCGGGTGGCCGCGAACACTAAGGCGCGATCCGAGGAACACGCCTGTAAATGCTCCTCCGACCAACCTAGCGCTGTCGCAACTCAATATAGCTTCCGTCCACCCAATATTTGGTCTTACTCCACCTTGATGCCAGCGCAGCAGGATAACCAGATCTGCGCGCCGACCCTCAGCTGAAGATGGCAACGCCCATGGGTCAGGCGGTTCGCGATCGACGTTTACGCTATGTGCGGTCACGACCGTGTGGCTTCCAGTGCGAGCGGCCGTAGCTGTATCGCCTTCTCCGGTGGGGGCATTGTCCGCGCTGACCAGTGTTTAGACCTGCGAACGGCACGGTCTCGCGTCGGCCGCTAGGCTTTGACATATGTCCGAAGTGAGCAGGGGCGAACTCGCGCGCCAGGTCGTCGTCGGGCTCGCGGCAGGGGCGGTTTCGAGTTACGCCGGACCAGTGGCCGGGACTATCGCGTCCGGCGCGACTCCTGCAGTGCTCGCGGGAATGGACTACATCTCCGCAACGATCGGTACGAGGCGATTGGAGCACGCGGCCCAGACGCTAGGCGACGCCGCCGATGAGTCGGGCGCTAAGACGACCGAGGACTTCCTCGAGTTCGTCAAGGCGGCAGTCCGCGACGAGCGGCACCAGGAACTGCTCGCCCGCGCTTTGACCGTCGCGCAGGACACGGCAATACGTGATAAGCGGCGCGCGCTCGGCCGCGCCCTGACCGCTGGGGTTGCCGGCGACGACGCGAGGGTCGACGCTGAGCTGCTCTTCATAAGGGCGGTGGCCGACATCGACACGCCGCACATCCGGTTGCTCGCGCTGATGGCTAGTGAATGCCTTGCTTCTAGCACTCCGGGCGGTACTGACTCGCCCGGCGGATGGTCGCAGGATGCCATCGCAGCACGCGATCCTGGGCTAGGAGACGCCCTCCCGGCCCTCCTGGCGACCCTCGTATCTCACGGCCTAGCCCGTGCGGAAGACCGGCCAACTACCTGGGCTGGGATCGACTCGGCGCAAAAGTACACCGTCACAACCGCAGGAGGAACGCTTCTGCAACGCCTGGCGACGGAGGGCTCCGGGGCGGCAGCGGGCTGTTGAGACGCCCTATCAACTACATGTGCATACGGCTTGACCTCAGATCACCCTAATCTGCGCCTCGTGGATCGTCGCTGCCACGCAGTGGGATCAGCGCCAGATCGGCGGCTACCCGCTCAGCCTGCCAGCGGTCGTCCGATGTCACGCACCAGAGGCAATCAGGCGGCTATGTGTCGGGCCTGACCAGCTGGATGGCGATGACTTCTTGCCCGTGGTGCGGGGTGACGGTGTACCAGATGGTCACGTGGTCGGCGGGCAGGTGCAGTTCGTAGGCTCCGGGGAGCGGGTCATCGTGTGGGAAGGGGTCTGCGAGTGTCGGGACTGGCTCGTCGAGGAGGTGGAAGATGGCGCGCTGGACGGTCCAGCGCAGCGGCTCGGGGAGGGCCTCGACTTCCTGCCAGGATGACTCGGAGAAGCGGACGACCCGGTCACTCACGAATTCCCCACGCCTCGGCGAGCTGGTCGCGGGTGAACGTCAGCGCGTCGCCGTCCGGGCCGGGGCCGGCCGCGATGCGCGCCGCCGCGATGCCGCGGGCGGCCTCGCGGCGCAGCCTGCGCAGCTCGCCCTTGAGCGCGTCTAGTTCGGCCCGGGGAATGGTCACCATCTCGACAGCCTCGGCACTCATCCCTGCTCCCCTCCGCGCGTGAGCCTTGAGGGCAAGCTTAGCCGCCACCGCCGTTACCGCGGCGGCGCTCATCTCGGTGGCCGGGCGGAGGCGGCAGGCGGCGGCTACGCGCCAGGTCCCGGCCCCCGATGGTGCCGGCGGCCAGGCCCCGCTCGGCCAGCAGGTAACGCCCGGAGGACGCCACCACCAGGTCCTCCGCCGACGGGCTCCGGGACGGCTCCTCCGCAGGCGCCTCGCCGGCCCGGCGCAGCACCTCCAGCAGGCACGTCAGGCCCGCCCGTGACCACTTCCTTCCGGTACCGCCCGCCTGCCCGCTGGAACGCCAGGAACTCGCTGATGCGCCCCTCGCTCACGTCAGCCGCCCCCAGCCCGCGTTCTCCAAGCCAGCAGCTCAGCCGTGCCACCTGCCGCAGCTGATTGACGATGGACAGCGGCGCATAGCCCCGTTCCAGCAGCCCGCTCCTGAAGTCCTCCGCGAACGGCGCCAGCGGCCCCCGCACCACGCTCACCGGATCTGCCATGCCTCCCCCCCTCTTCCCCGAACCAGAACAAGGAGGAAACTACGCCGCCGGCCAGCCTCATTATGCCGACTTGACCAGGGCGGGCGTCCCCGCAGCCAGCGGATCACCCGCCCGGATCGGCATAACGCCAAGGTCGGCATAATACACCGGTAGGCCGCCGGCGAGGTGCCCGTGGTGCGGGTCCTTTTCCTATTTAATAACCCCTGAGTTCACCGGGTCCCTGGCTGCCTCCGGCGTGCGGGAAGTGGCCTGGGGCCAGGCTTCCTGCGACTCTCCAGCTTCATGTTGGTCAATTGAAGCTTCTTCACTCTTGCTGAAGTTCTATCGTTCCTGATGATGCTAGCGCGCAGACAGTGAAGTCAGGGAGCGGGGGCAGGGATGAGCCTGGCGGTGGTGCGGGACATGCGGGAGACGCGTGTCCCGGCAGGGGCGGAAGAGGTGGCGGCCCTTGAGACCGACGTGCTGGCGGGGTTCGTGCTGGCGCGGGCGGCGGACGGATATTTGCATCTTCTGGAGATTAGGATTCAGGCAGTCTAGCTTTCACCGTATTGCGCGAACCGCGCGGCGCGCTGCTCCGTACGCCTGGACACAGCCGTCGCTTCAATGGCATGCTCTTTTCCCTTATTGCCCTTTCGGGCTCCGGTCAGCCATCCGGTTCAAGAACAGTCCTCCGAGTTCTTCCCGACTCAATCGGGGATACAACAGGGCGCTTCGCAGCGCAATTTAGCCATATCGCGCGGGTCCCGCAGCACCCCGCCCCTACGCATGGGCACGGCCGCTGCTTTCCTGGCATGCTATTGTCCCCTTCACCTTTCAGATCCAGGTAAGCCATCAGACCCAGGAATATCCTCCGAATTCCTCCCGGCTGAACCGGGAATACAACAGGGCGCCTCGCGGCGCAGCCAGGGTGCAGGCCTCGCGGGTCAGGCCGCGGTACCCGGCCAGGAACCCGGCGAGCGCGAGCCGCTCGGCATCAGTGAACACCGGCTGGACAGGGACGAGGGACGTTGAGGGAGCTGTGGCGGCCATCGGGCACCTCCAGGGACAGCCAGGACCTGAAGGGCCAGGTCCGCTGCAGGTCCTAGCGATGAACGATGCCCGCAACGTATGCCTCGCGCTGACGACGAGCTACGCCACGATCCGTAACTGCTGAGCTATCTCGACCATGACCGTGGCATGCTCCCTACCGCCGACTCTGTCTCTGTCAACCGCCTGGGTTGATGGTGAAGCCGGCTGCGGCGGGCGCGCAGAACGGACGTTATCTTAAGTCCGTTTGGAAGAAGCCCTGGTCAGAAGGCAGTTTTGCGTGAGAGATATGTCTCCCACGCGAGGTTCTGGGCGGGAACAAAGAACCAAAAGGCGCACCGAGAAGAGGAGAGCCGCTGGTCAGCGCAGGGCGCCTCACATCCGCTACGTCGGAGACACCAGTTAAGAGAACGTGTCCGCCACGCAGGCCGATGGGTGCGTCAAGCTACATGGGAGACTCCCCAAGACAGACTTAAGGTCAGGCGGTTCGCGGTGCGCTGACCGAGCGCCGCCGTTCACAGTCCGTAGTCGTCACGGGTGATGAGAGCTCACGGTGGACCGCCAGGTATGCGGCTGCCTGTCGGATGACGTC
>Ga0335078_10013296_pt1 | contig 12199 bp, 7 predicted proteins | sample Lox_Sample_32_FD_206711 | JGI IMG/M metagenome (GOLD analysis project Ga0335078, IMG submission 206711) | Soil microbial communities from Loxahatchee National Wildlife Refuge, Florida, United States - Lox_Sample_3.2 | ecosystem: Environmental > Terrestrial > Soil > Wetlands | place: USA: Florida... | reverse complement strand
GGGCTGCGGCGCGTGCGAATTTGCGTGCCCGGTGCGAGACCACCCGGCGATTTCCGTCACCAGCGCGGGCGAGAGCCGCTCGCGCAACAACCAGATTCTGCTGCGGCAGGCGGCGCGGCCGGACACGGATTTGCCGGAAACGGGGGAAGCGGCCGGATGGGCGAAATCAGCCGGCACCCGCGTGTTCGCGGCAGTGGACCTGTGGCAATACGTGGATGGCGACGCCGAGCGCTACGTACGCGCGGGCGTGCAGCGCACGTTGACGGCTGAATACCGGTATCGGGAACGGGTGGATGCGGTCGCCGATCTTTATGTTATGGGAACCGCAGTCGGGGCCACGGCCCTATTTGAATCCGAGCCGGCGGCAGGGAGCCGCGCGGTTTCTCTGGGCGATGCGGGACGTAGCTACGGACAAAGCGTGACCTTCCGCAAAGGCCGGTTCTTCGTGCGTCTGGTGGCATATCAAGATGATGCGGGAACGGCGGCGGCGCTGCTCCTTCTGGCTCAAGCCATGGAGCGGCGACTAATGCTATAATGGAGTTGGAATCTCTGAATTATGGCTGGCACTACACGCCGCGACCTGCTGCGCGCCTGCGCGGCGGGCGCGCTGGCGGCTCATGCCGCGGAAACCGAGCGGTCCCGAGTCGTGATTGCACGGGATCCGCTGCTCGGCGCGCGCCGGAACTCGGTCGAATCCGGCCGGGTACTGCAGGTGCTCGATCGGGCGATGCAGTCGCTCTATGGAACCGACACGGCCCGGGAAGCCTGGAAGAACGTGGTGAAGCCGGGCCAAGTGGTCGGGCTGAAGATCAACGGCCTGGGAACTTCGACGAGCATCACCCTGGTGGCGGCCGTCTGCGAGCGGCTGCGGGGCGCGGGGATCGCGGAGAAAGACATCGTGGTGTGGGACCGCTCGACGTTCGATCTCGAACACGCCGGATTCCGTATCGGCTCGCGGCGGGACCGCATCCGGTTGATCGGCAATGAGGACGCCGGATACGAGAACGAACTCGCGATTCACGGCAGCGCGGCGAGCCGGCTTTCGCAGACCCTGACGCGCACCTGCGACGCCATCATCAATCTTCCGGTGCTCAAAGACCATGGCATCGTCGGGGTGACGATGGCGCTCAAGAACTTCTTCGGCGCGATCCACAATCCGAACAAGTATCACGGCAATCTCGGGGATCCATACATCGCCGACGTATACATGCTGCCGCCGATCCGGCAAAAGACGCGCCTCGCGATCTGCGATGCGATCGTGGCGCAGTATGAAGGCGGTCCGTCGTATATGCCGCAATGGTCGTGGCCGTACAACGGGTTGATTGTTTCGCGCGACCCGGTGGCGCTGGATTTTACGGGCTGGCAGATCATCGAGCGGAAGCGGGCTGAGCGCGGCATGAAGTCGTTGCGCGAGGATCGGCGCGAGCCGACATACATTGCGCGGGCCGCGGACGCGCAGCACCGCCTGGGGACCAACGATCCGCGGCGGATCGAACTGGTGGAGACGTGAGCCATGGATCGCAGGGCATTTCTCGGAACGATGGCCCTGCCCTGCCTGGCGGCCCGCGCCGCCGAACCGGATGCGGAGTTCCTCCGCGAAGCGCGGTTCTACGACAAACTGGCCTATAAGAAAATCCGGTGCAAGCTGTGCCCGCGCGAATGCGTGATCGATGACCGCGAGCGCGGCTACTGCGGCGTGCGCGAGAACCGCGGCGGCACCTATTACACGCTGGTCTATGGGCGGGTCTGCGCGGCGCATATCGACCCGATCGAAAAAAAGCCGCTGTTCCACTTCCTGCCCGGCACGCAGGCGTTTTCGGTGGCGACGGCCGGCTGCAACGTGAACTGCAAGATGTGCCAGAACTGGGATATTTCGCAGGTCCGGCCGGAGCAGGTGCGCAGCATCAGTCTGCCGCCGCAACAGGTGGCGGCGTTGGCGCGCCAGGCCAACTGCGCTTCCATCGCGTATACCTACAGCGAGCCCGTGGTGTTTTCCGAATACGTGCTGGATACCGCCGAGGCCGGGCATGCGGCGGGAGTGAAAAGCGCGGTAGTGACCGGCGGATACATCCGGCAGGAGCCGCTGAAGCAGTTATGCGCGCGGGTGGACGCCATCAAGGTCGATCTCAAAGCATTTTCCGAGAAGTTCTATAAAGAGGTAGTCAACGGCGCGCTGAAACCGGTGCTCGAAGCGCTGGTGACCATTCACCAGCAAGGCGTCTGGAACGAGATTGTCTACCTGGTGGTGCCGGGGTTGAATGACGGCGATTCCGAATTCCAGGGCGTGGCGCGCTGGATCAAGGCGGAACTCGGGCCCGATGTGCCGCTGCACGTTACCCGGTTTTATCCCAACTACCTGTTGAAGGAGCTGCCGCCCACGCCATTGGCGACGCTCGAAAGGGCCAAGGCGATTGCCGACGCGGAAGGGCTCCATTACGTCTACATCGGAAATGTGCCCGGACATCCGGCCGAGAATACGTGGTGTCCGAAATGCCGGCGCGTGGTGGTGGAGCGCGCCGGGTTCGTGGTGAAAGCAATGCGAATTCGGAAGGACAAATGTCCGGATTGCGGACTCGTCATACCAGGGAGATGGACATGAACATTTCTCGTGTTGTCGTGATTCTTCTGTCAGTGCTGGCGATGGCATCGTTCGTGTGCGTGGAAAGCGCCGGCGCCGGAGCCGCGCCCAAGGTCCGGCAGCCGGGCGTTGCCGGATCGTTCTATCCGGCCGACGCGAAGGAACTCGCCAAAGCGGTGGATGGCTTCCTGGCACAGGCCGCGCCGCCGCCGCTCGAACACGTGGTCGCGATTGTGGCGCCGCACGCGGGGTACACGTATTCCGGCCCGGTGGCGGCCTGGTCTTACAAATTGCTCAAGGGACGAAAACCGCACCGGGTGGTGGTGATCGCGCCGTCGCACTATGAGGCGTTTCATTTTTCTTCCGTGTACGACGGCGCCGCGTACGCCACGCCGCTGGGCGAGGTGCCGGTGGACCAGGCGTTCGCAGCGAAGCTGGCGAAGATGAGCCCGGAGATTCGTCTCTCCGATGCTGGCCATCGTCCGCTAAATGATCGGGCGGAACATGCGCTGGAGGTTCAGCTCCCCTTCCTGCAGCGGACGCTGGGCGATTTCCAACTGGTCCCGATCGTAATGGGCGACCAAAGCTACGAATCGAGCCGGGCGCTCGGCGTGGCGCTCGCCAGGCTAAGCGAGGGGACCGACACCCTGATTGTCGCCAGCTCCGATCTGTCGCACTACCACACGTATCAAGAGGCGGTCCGTCTCGACCGAAAAACGCTGCACGCGGTGGAAACGTTTGATTATCTGAACCTCTCGCGAAATTTCGAACAACAGGTGTGGGAGGCATGCGGCGGAGGCCCGATCGTGGCGGCCATGATTGCCGCCGAGCGGCTTGGCGCCGGGCAGGCAAAGCTGCTGAAGTATGCCAATTCCGGCGATCTTACGGGCGATCGCACGCGCGTCGTAGGCTACGGCGCGGTGGCGTTGGTGGAAGGCGCGCCGAAGGCCGGACCCACGCTTTCGCTCAGCCGGCAGGAAAAAGACGCGCTGCTCGACATCGCGCGAAAATCGGTGGAAAGCGCCGTGCGAGATCACAAACTCTGCGAGTGTCTTTCTTCACGAGAAGCGCTTCAGGAGGATCGCGGGGCTTTTGTCACGTTGACGAAAGCCGGCGAATTGCGCGGCTGCATCGGCTACGTGGCGCCGACGGAACCGCTGTATCTCACGGTGCGCGACGCGGCCATGATGGCGGCATTGCGCGACACGCGCTTCCCGCCCGTAACGGCGAAAGAATTGCCGGCAATTCAATACGAGATTTCCGTGCTGTCGCCGATGCAGCATGTGCTGGATGTCCGCGAAATCCGGGTGGGCCAGCACGGCCTGCTCATCCGCAAAGGCGGGCGCGAAGGACTCCTGCTTCCGCAAGTGGCGCTCGACGAGGGCTGGGATCGCGTGACGTTCCTGGAGGAACTCTGCGTAAAGGCCGGCCTGCCGCGGCAGGCCTGGCTGGATGCCGGCGCGGACCTCTTCCGCTTCACCGCACTGGTGTTCGGGGCCCGGCCGCCGGTGCAAGCCCAGGTCCCGGGTCCGCTGGAGACGCCGGCAAAATGGCCATCAGGGCCGGAGCCAGGTTCACCAGCGCGATCAACAGGGCCGTTCTGAAAAATCCGAAGACCGGGACAAGATACACACTGAACAAGATCGCGCCCAGGCACGAGCCGCCGAGATCGAGCGCATACAGGGTGCCCGCGCTTCGCGTCGGCGCGGCGGCAAAGAAAAGGCGGCTGGCGAGCGGAAACTCGCAGCCGCCGAGGATCCCGCAGAGTAAAGCCAATACCGGAAAGACGCAATCACTGATGATGAGGAAGCCGGTCACGCTCGCCACGCGCGCCATCCACTCGAAAGCTCCGCACAGCGCGAGCGGCGCCAGAGCCGCAATCCCTTGTAGCAGCGCCAATGTGCCGACCCCTCGATGGGCTCCGCCTCGCAGCGCGAGGGCGCTGCCGAACGCCATTCCCGCCATGAACGCGCCAATCAAGATGGCGAGCTGCTGATAGACGTAGCCGTAGATCGATTGGAACGCCAGCAGCAGAAGAATCTGGAGGCCGATCAGCGTGAAGCCCATCGCGGCGGTGCAAGCGGCTGCCGCGGCGCGCACGCGCTGTTCCCTGCCCGCCCCGATCCGGCTGCAGCCAAGCAGCGAAACCAGCAGCGCGAGAACGGTGATCACTGCCCGGAAATCGACTGTGGACAAGGCCCGAAACAGCGAGCCGTAGCCCGCCTGAAACCGGCTGCTCCACAGCGCGACATCGAAATAGTAGGCGATCGGCGAAAAATCGTGGTTGACGGGAGTTGATGGGCCCGGGCGGATCTGCACTTCCAAATCGCTCGTGCGATCGGACGACATGCGGAACGGCAGAAAATACTCGCTGACATAATCGGTGGCAAGATGCCGTGCGCGCAGCCGGGCAAGCAGTTCGTCGGCGCTGGTGGCGAGAACTCCGGGACGCGATGAGGCGAAGAAGTGAACCGAATCGCCGGGAATGGCCGTCACCTCGGAAAAAACCGAGCGCAGAGTTTTGTGAATCGAACGGAGAAAGTCCGCCAGCTCCGGGCTAATGTAATTCTCCGAGGCCGTCAGCCGCAGCGCGAGGACTCCACCCGATGCGAGCTTACTCGCGGCTTCCTCGAAAAACTCCGCGGTGTAAAACCGGTTCAGTTGCGCCGTCTGCGGATCCGGTAGATTGACGATGATGACGTCGAACCGGCAATTGGTGGTTTTCAGATACAGTAGGCCATCGGTGGCGTGCACGCGGACTCGCGGATCGGCGATGAGCGGCCACCACGCCGCGGGAAAATAGTCGCGGGCCAGTTGCAGCACGGCGGGATCGAGTTCGACGTAATCGACGCGTTGCAGAGAGGGATGCCGGAACGCCTGCGCGATACTGCCGTTGAGGCCTCCGCCGATCAACAGAACACGGCGGGGCGCGGGATGCTCCAGAAGCGCGTAGTGGACGCCTTCTTCCGCCGCGACCGGATCCGGCACAGTAAAAAGCATCCGGCCGTTTTCGTACAGGCTGCGGCTGCGCCCGGTCCCGATCACCGCCAGGCTGCCGTACACGGAGTTGCGGGTTGCGATCAGCGGAAAGCCGCGCCAGGATCGCTGCTGCGAGATGTCTTCCAGCCTTCCGATTCCGCCGCCGAGCCCAACGCCCGAGAGGCAAAGCAGGCCCGCCATCGCAGCGAGCCGCGCGCGGCCGGGTCGAAGCGCCAGACTGGCGGCGGCAAGCAGGTTCAAGACACCGAGCAGACCCGCGATCTCGAGAGATCCGCGGAGCCGGACCAGGATCAAGCCGGCCAGGACGCCGCCGGCCGAGGAGCCCGCGGCCTCCCAGAGGTACACCGTTCCGGTAGCAGTTCCTAGTGGCGTCGCGGCCTGACGCGCGTAGAGCCGGCTGCCGGCCGTGAATAGCGCGCCCGAGAGCATACAAAACGCGCTCAGAATCGCGAGCGACGTCAGCACCATTGCTCCAGGCCCCAGAATTTCGCCGGGAACCTGCGGGAGCGCGGCTTTGGCGGAGCGCAGGGCGACGATCGTCCCCGGGAGCGCGATCGCGAGTAAAATCTGAATCACGGCCATCAGCCGGTTCGGCGCACTGCCTCCTGCGACGCCGGCGAGGCAGCTGCCCACCGCGGTCCAGAACAGCCAACTCGCGAGCATCAGCCCGATCGAAATCTCGTTGCCATAGAAGACCACCATTAATTCGCGCAGCAATACGATCTGGGCGACGGCTGCCGTGAATCCAATCAGGATAAGGGCCGCCCGAACTCCGAAACCCGCCCTCACATCCACAAAATTGACTTAAACTGAGGGTGAAGTCAAAGGTGCCATGAATCCGCAAGATGCGCCGGCCGGGCGGCGGGAGGCGCTGCTCCGGCTCTTGCAATTGGGCGGGCTCACCGCCGGCGCTGCCGGCGTGGGGGTCTGGCTTACCCAAAGAAGCCATCGCCCCCAACAACCAGTCGCCGCTTCGATCAGGACGAATTACGCGGTGCCCCTGAACCCCAGCCTTCCCGAGATGGCGGTGGTACAAGGCGACGATCCGGCGTTGCTGGTGCGCCGGGCGATCGACGAACTGGGCGGCATTCGCCGCTTTATCTCCCGCGGCGATGTGGTGGTGGTCAAGCCGAACGTCGCCTGGGACCGCACGCCCGAGCAGGCGGCGAATACGAATCCCCAGGTGGTCGCGGCGGTCTGCCGGCTTTGTGGGGAGGCCGGCGCGCGGCGCGTGATGGTCACGGATGTCACGATCAACGAGCCACGCCGCTGTTTCGCGCGCAGCGGCATCGGCGAAGCGGCCCGCGCGGCGGGCGCCGAAATCATTCTGCCCGAGCCGCAATTGTTCCGCGAAGTCGATCTCCACGGCGCGGTGCTGACCTCCTGGCCGGTGCTCGAGCCGTTTCTGAACGCCGACAAGATGATCAATCTGCCGATCGCCAAGCATCATAGTCTCACGGGTGCGTCACTCGGGCTCAAGAACTGGTATGGGATTCTGGGCGGACCGCGCCACCGCCTGCACCAGCGAATTCACGAGAGCCTGGCGGACCTGGCCGATTTCATGCGGCCGACTTTGACCGTGATCGATGCGTACCGCGTCCTGCTGCGCAACGGCCCCGGCGGCGGGAACCTCGCCGACGTCGCCCTGAAAAAGACGGTGATCGCCGGAACCGATCCCGTGGCGTTGGACGCCTACGCCGCCGAGGCTTACTGGAAGCTGGATTCGCGCACGCTGCGCTATCTCAAGCTGGCCGCCGACCGGCAACTCGGCAACCTGAACTTCGAACAGATCCGCAGCCGGTTCGCGACCATCTGAAGCCGGTATTCTGGTGGTATGAATCGCTGCATCGCGATCGTCGCCGTGAGTGTCTGGGCGGTAGCGGGTCCGGCGGCTTTCGCGAAAACGGTGGTGTTCTGGGAAACGGGTTTCCCCGCCCCGGAAACGGAAGCGCCGTCACGAGCGTCGCTGGAACAGGCGCTGGATGCTCCAGTCTTCGCAACGCTCGCGCAACTGGAAGCTCCCGGCACGTTGGGCCCTGGGGATTTGTTGGTTTTGCCGTACGGGTCGGCTTTTCCCGCCGACGCCTGGGCAGCCATCCGGCAGCATCTCGAGCGCGGCAACCTGCTCACGATCGGCGGGCGGCCGCTGGCCGTGCCGGTATGGCGCGAAGATTCCCGCTGGCGCGCCGCGCCGATGCAGGTTACATACTCGCGAGCCCTCAACATCGATCACACGCTGGAGGTGCCTTCGGACGACACGCGCTTTGAGAGTGATCTTTTCGACCACGTGCGGCTGGAGCCGCGGCGCGTTTTTGTAATCGCGGCGGAGAACGAACGAGGCCGCCGCCGGGGCTTGGGCTATCTGATGAATCGCGCCGGTGATCCGGCCGCCGCTCCGGTGGTCGCCGATGACATTGCCGGCCACCGGCGGGTCTTCCTGAATTTCGAGCCCGCCCCCGGTTACTGGGCATCCCGGGACGGCGCGCGCCTGCTGCGGCAAACGGCTCGGTACGCGGCTCGCGGTGCCGTCCGCCTGTGGACGGAACTCGACAGCCTGGTAATTGATCCGGGCGACCGTGTATCGGGAACACTGAACCTGGAAAGGGCCGCCGGCACGCCCGCCGCGGTGCGTCTCGAATTGCTGTCCGGAGGCAAGATCATTGACTCGATCGACCTCGCCGCCGGCGCCGCGTTGCATGAGCCTTTCCGGTTTTCCAAACAACTGGATCACCCCGGGTTGTATGCCGTGAGCGCGAACCTGCTCGTTCAAGGGCAAGCCGAGGAGCGCTATACAAGCGGTCTGTGGGTGCGCGATCAAAGCCTGCTCACTGCGGGCACGCGGCTCGAAGCCGGCCGCGACTATCTCCGGCTTGACGGCAAACCCGTTCTCCCCGTCGGCGTCAATTACTTTTCGACCGATCCTTATGATGCCGGCTTCTTCGTCGGCGACGGCCTCGGCGGCAACGTATGGCAGTGGGATCGCGATTTCGCGGAGATGGAACGGCACGGCATCCACTTCGTCCGCACGGGCGTCTGGCAAAACCGCGCGCACTATCTGGACGCGCAAACGGGCCGCGGCAGCGAACGCTTCCTGCGCGCGTTCGAAGCTTATCTCAACGATGCGGCGCGCCACCACATGCAGGTGAACTTCACGTTCTTTGCGTTCGACCCGCAAACCGTAGAGGAGCGCGGACCCGGCCAGCAGACGAATCGCCTCGGGCCCGGGACAAATCCCTACACCGATCCGGCAGCCATTGCAGCGCAGCTCGCCTGGGTCCAGTCCATTGCCGAGCGTTTCAAAGATGTGCCGTTCCTGAGTTTCGACCTGATCAACGAACCCAATTTTTCCGATCCGGCCAAGCTGTGGAAAGGCAACGTTCCGAATCCCGACGCTACCGAGCTGGCGGCCTGGCGCGAGTGGCTGATGTCGCACTACGGATCGGCGGCGGCGTTGGCGGAAGCATGGCGTCTGCCGGCGCCAAGCCTCAGTTTTACGGAAGCTCCTCTGCCCGCACCCGCCAATCTGGTTCCTGAGCGCTCCGGCAATCCGAAGGCGGCGCGGGCGGTCGATTTCAACCTGTTCGCGCAGGATGCGTTTCGCAACTGGGCCTCGCGAATGATCCAGGCGATTCGCGACACGGGATCGCACCAGGCAATCACAATCGGGCAGGACGAAGGCGGCGTGACCGATCGCGTGCTGAACCAGTTTTACGGCGACGCCGGCCTCACGTTTACAGTCAATCACACCTGGTGGCGCGACGATGCCCTGCTGTGGGATGCGGTCGCAGCGAAGCGGCCCGACAAGCCGAACGTGGTGGGCGAAACGGGCGCGCAGCCTGTCTGGGCAACCGATGGCGATTGGCGCGCGGATGAAGCGAACGCCCAGCCGCTCCTCGAACGCAAACTGGCGCTGGGTTTTGCGGCGGCAAATGCAGGATCGGTGCAATGGGGCTGGTCGCGCGACGATACCTACGGTCTGCTCCGCCGCGACGGCTCGTTCAAGCCATGGATCGACGCCCTGGCCGGGATCGCCGCCTTCGCGCGCACGGCCCAGCCATATGCCACTGAGGCGCGGCGGCCCGAAATCGCCATCGTGCTGCCGCAGTCGGCGCAGCTTTCGGTTTGGAATTCCTGGGCCATCGAGGCGCAGCAGAAAAGCGTGCGAGCGCTTTATCAATACGCGCGCCAAGCGGCCTACGCCGTGGGCGAATATCAGCTTTCGCTGCTTGGCGACCCGAAACTGATAATCCTGCCCGCGCCTTGGATCCTCCGGCAGGATGCGTGGGAAACGTTGATGACGAAGGTGCGGGCGGGCGCAACACTATTGATCTCCGGACGCATCGACGCCGACGAGCACTTCCAGAGCATCATCGCCCGTACAAAAGACTGGGCGCCCGCGTATCATTCCGGCCCGCTCACCACCAGGGAAAACGTCGTGTCCTGGCCCGGCGGATCCGCTCCTTTAAGCTACAGCGGCGACAAGACCACCTATGCGGAGCGCGGTGTGCTGGAGGGCGGCGCCACTTCCCTCGAAACCCAGGTCGGCGCCGGGCGCTTGCTCTACTTTGCGTTGCCCCTCGAGTTTGCCGACCAACTCGATTCCATCGGCGTCGTATATCGGTACGCCATCAATCAGGCCGGCATTCCACCTATATACAGGACCGAAATCCCCGACCCCGGGATTTTGATCTGCCCGACGCAACTACCGGACGCGACTTTGTACGTTCTGACCTCGGAGTCGTCGGCCTCGGCGAAAGTTGCATTCCAAGACGAGGCGAGCCAGACCGCCTTCGCCATCGGCCTCGCGCCCGGTCGGGCGGCATTGGTGCTGATCACGCACGCTGGTAAAATTGCGGCGTTGTATCCTCTCCAATGAATCGCGGCGCCTGGGCGGTCTTCGTCGTTTTCCTCGTCATGGGATTTGGCGATGCCGTCGGCCCGTTTGTCGGGCTGGCGCGGGAGCAGTTCCATCTTTCGAACTTCACCGCGCAACTCATCCCGTTCGCGGGCTTTGTGATGTTCGGCGTCCTTTCCGTTCCGGCCGGCGTGTATCAGGATCACAAGGGCAAGAAGTTCGTGCTCGTGCTTGGGCTCGTCATCATGTTGGCGGGGCTGCTGATTCCGACGCTCCTCGGGTTGTCCACGTTCCCTGTGTTCCTCGTGACGGTGCTGCTGCTCGGCGCCGGCGCGACCGTGTTGCAAGTGGCAGGAAACCCGATCATGCGGGATGTCTCGCAGGAAGGAAAATACGCGCGGAATCTTTCGCTCGGCCAGTTTGTCAAAGCGATCGGCTCGCTCTCCGGGCCGCTCATCCCGGTGGTTGCCGCGCGGGCCGCGGGCGCCGGTTGGCGGGTCATCTTCCCGATCTACAGCGCCGCCGTCCTGATCGCACTCGCGGCTGCCGCGCGCCTGAAGCCAGGCGAAACACGGTCGGAGGCGGTAACGGCCACCATCGTTTCCTGCCTCGCCCTGCTGAAACATCGCTACGTGTTCCTCATGGTGCTGGCGCTGTTTCTCTACGTCGGTGCCGAGGTTTCGGTCAGCTCCGGAATTCCGCTGTATCTGAAAGAGCGGTTCGATGTGGAGATCGGCTCCATCGGGCTGCTCGGAACCGGGTTGTTTTTTCTCGCCCTGACTGCCGGACGTTTCTCCGGCGGAGTGATCTTGAACTGGATTCCGCCGGGCGCATTCCTCGGCTTCACGTGCGCGCTCTCCGTTGCCGGGTTGCTGGGAATCTTCGCGCCCCGCGCTTCGGTGGTGGTGGCCAATTTTTTCCTGGTCGGGCTCGGGTTCGCCAACATCTTCCCTCTGATCTTCTCGCTGGTCGTCGAGCGGCTGCCCGAGCAGGCCAATGCATTGTCCGGTCTGATGGTGATGGCGATCGTCGGTGGCGCCGTGCTTCCCCCGGTAACGGGCCTCGTGGCGGATGCGCTCGCCTCGGTGCAGGCCTCTTTCCTGGAGCCGCTCGCGGCGTTGCTCTACATCAGTTCGGCGTCGGTTGCGGCGGGACGGATCCGTCCGGACAAAGCGAGGTAACCATGCGACCAATCGTGATGGCGGCGCTGATGGCAACCGCGATCCTGCACGCGCAACCCTACACGCGCGGAGTGGGGATCTACCCCGGTGACCCGCGTGAGGACTTCGGGCCGGTGCTGCGCGCCGATACGACAACCTATCGCAACCTCGCTTTGCATCGCCCGGCCTATGACTCCAGCAGCTACGACTACAACCTGGCCGCCCAGTTGATTACAGACGGCATCATCGAAACGAAACTGCCGCGGTGGGTCGCCACCGCCACCAGCCAACAGGGCTATCTGCACAGGAACGAGCGCGAGTGGCTGTTGGACCACAACCCCTTCACCCGGGTCGAATTGCGCGGGTCCGCCGTGTGGGTAGAGATCGAATTGCGCGGAGGCGACGCGCCACCGGAGCTCGACCGCATCGATTTGACCGCTTCCGTGGGGCAGTTCTCCGAGCTGCCCTGGACGTGCGTCGTCCTGGCCTCCGACGATGACAGAACCTGGAAGGAACTCGGCCGCGCCGCCGGAACGGGCGCCGATGTCAAACCTTCGATCCGGTTCATCGAGCCTTCCCATCACCGCCTCTATCGCGTTGAACTCC
>Ga0335078_10013295_pt1 | contig 12201 bp, 6 predicted proteins | sample Lox_Sample_32_FD_206711 | JGI IMG/M metagenome (GOLD analysis project Ga0335078, IMG submission 206711) | Soil microbial communities from Loxahatchee National Wildlife Refuge, Florida, United States - Lox_Sample_3.2 | ecosystem: Environmental > Terrestrial > Soil > Wetlands | place: USA: Florida... | reverse complement strand
TGCCGCCAAAAGGCAAGGCCCGCGCCGGCCGTCGCAATCGAGTGCCCAAACGTGGGCCCCCCTCCGATTACAAACACCGCCCACCGCCCGGGGCGAACTATCCTGGACGCGCAGCCGACTCCCTCGAAGCCGGACGTCCGGACACCCTCGCCTGAGCTCGCGAGTGCTAATATATGGTCAGCAGCACGTCAACCGCTGGATCATATACCTGTCAGTACATATCCTAGGGCCGGCGCTATCGCTGCTGTCAACCTTTTTTCCCCTGTCTCAGCTTGACGTAGGGGGGGGCCATTTACTATACGGATATCCACAGTCAAACCCGGCCGAAACGGAATGGTAGGCTACATCCATGGCTTACTTGGCTCGCGATTCGATCCGGGAATACGATATAAAATAACTATTGACAAAACGATAAGAAGAGGGGTAGCATCCGAACTGTTCCCGAAACAAATCAAATGCGCCGGTCGCTTCCATTTCGAGTCGAGACTTGGCTTAGCGTAGGCTTCGGACTGCTGTTTCTCGTTCCACTGCTCGAATACGGGGCGACGCGCCGGCTGTTGAGAACCAACCAGCAGGTGAGACGCACGGATTCGATCCTGGCCCAGATCGAGGATATCCGCACTGCGCTCCTTGAAATCACCTCGTCGATGCGGCTTTACGTTATAACCGGCGACGATACCGATCTCGCGGTCTATCGGTCAGGGTCCCGGCGGGTTTTCCGCGATCTGGACGCGGTCGGGGGCCTGACGACCGATCCAGGTCAGCAGGAAAATGTGCTGCGGCTGAGAACTCTCATCCAGGCCAGACTGGCCGCGTCCGAGAAAGTTGTCGCGGTACGAAGCCTCCACGGTCCCCGAGCCGCCAACGAACTCCTTGACGAAGGTTGGGGCTCAGCGGTCACCCGTTCGATTTCAGACCTGACAGACGAAATGGAGGGAGAAGAACACCGTCTGTTCGACGTCAGGGACCGTGCGGTTGAGTGGGACGCTCGAAGCGACAACGTCATGCTCGTGCTGGGAATACTGCTGGCGGTAGGTCTTGCCATCGTAGCGGGAGTCGAGCGCTGGCGGGCCGGGGCGGCGCAAGACCAGGTTGAGATTCCGCACCCGCGCGGACCGACATGGTTGGTCTACGGGGTGGTTGCCTCGAGCACGGCGGCCACGCTGCTGACGATCGTCGCCGTCGGCCCCGACGCCTCCAAGAATACCCCGCTCATTACATTGGTAATTCCTATCCTGCTGGGCGCTTACTTGGGCGGGCTGGTTCCGGGGCTGTTGACCACCGCGCTGAGCGTCCTGGTGTCAATTTACTTCATCCTGCCTCCCACTCACCGCTGGCGCGTGGAGAGCCCCGCCGACAACCTTAAGTGGACAACTCTGCTGGTCGCAGGTGTGATCATCAGCATCGTCAGCGAGGCGCTGCTTCGCGCGCGGTCGAGAGCTCAGGGCGGCGAGGCGCGCTTCGCTGCCATTATTGGCACAGCCCTAGACGGCATTATCGTCGTGGACGCGCGCCGGCACGTCACGCTCTTCAACCCCGCTGCTGAGGAGATATTCGGGTTGAGGGCCTCCGATGCTCTCGGCAGCCGGCTCGACCGCTTCATTCCAGAGACCTTCGACTCCGCCGAGGCCCTGCAAGTCCGGACCTTCGACCCGTCCGATAACGCGCAGCCTCCTGCTTCCGGGTTCAAAGAACGACGCGCGCGGCGCGCGGACGGAACCGGCTTTCTTGTCGAAGCCTCCATCTCGCGGGTTGAGTTGGCCCAGGGGAGGTTCTTCACCGTCATTCTGCGCGACATCACCGAGCGGCGGCAAGCGGAGGCGGAGCGAGCGCGCCTCTTCACAGCCATCGAGCAGTGCGCCGAAGGCATCATCATCACCGACCTGACGGGAACGATCCAGTACGTTAATTCCGCCTTTACCAGGGTGACGGGCTACAGCCGCGAGGAAGCTATCGGCAGGAATCCTCGCCTGCTCAAGTCCGGCCACCATGATCGCGCGTTCTACGAGAAATTCTGGAGCACGATTACCGCGGGCAAGATCTGGCAGGGGGAAATCCTGAACCGGCGCAAAGACGGGAGTCTGTACACGGATTACGTCCGCGTCTCCCCGGTGCGAGACGCGAGCGGCAAGTTGACACACTTTATCGGCAACCAGTTTGACATCACCGAGCGCAAGCGGGCCGAGGAGTCGCTGCGCTTGCGGACCAAGGCTCTGCAAGCGGCGGCCAACAGCATTGTGATGACGGACCGGAATGGACAGATTGTCTGGGTGAACGCTGCCTTCACCGCCCTCACCGGCTACAGCGTCGAAGAAGCGGTGGGGCAGAACCCGCGTGTCCTCAAGTCCGAAATACAGGACGCGGAGTATTATCACGACCTCTGGACCACGATTCTGGCCGGGAAGGTGTGGCACGGCGAGATCATCAACCGCCGCAAGGATGGCAGCTTATATACCGAAGAGATGACCATTACGCCGGTTCGGGACGAGCGGGGAGAAATCAGCCATTTCATTGCCATCAAGCAGGACGTGACCGGGCGCAAGCGGGCAGAAGAGGCGCTTTTCCGAAGCCAGCGGGTGTTGGCCCAGGCCGAGCAGTTAGCGCACTTGGGGGCCTGGGAAATTGGCAGCTCCAACGGTGACGATCTGGAGAAAAGTCCGCTCCACTGGTCGGACGAAACGTACCGGATCTTCGGTTACGAGCCTGGTAGCGTAGCAATATCCAACGAGCTCTTTTTCCAGCACGTCCACCCCGAGGACCGGTCGAGAACTCGCACCACCTTTGCCCAGGCAGCCGCGGATCGGACCCCTTACAGCATTGAACACCGCATTCTCCGCCGTGATGGGGAAGAGCGAACGGTGGTGGAGCATGCCGAGATCGTATTTGACGCGCTCGGACGGCCTAAGCGCGCCATCGGAACGGTCCAGGACATCACCGAGCGCAAGCGGTCAGAGCAAGCCCTGACCGCCTCCGAAATTCGCTACCGCCGGCTGTTTGAAGCCGCGCAAGACGGAGTTCTACTCCTGGATTCAGCGACAGCAGCCATCACGGATGTCAACCCTTTTCTGCTGGAACTCCTCGGATACACGCGGGAAGAGCTTCTAGGGAGGAAGCTGTGGGAAATAGGCGCGTTCCCAGACGTGGTCAGGTCTCAGGATACTTTCCGGGACTTGCAGCGCGCAGGATTCGTCCGATACGAAGACTTACCACTCGAAACCAAATCGGGAGATCGGCGTGAGGTCGAGTTCGTCAGCAACGTCTACGAGGCCGGCGGCAAGAAGGTGGTCCAGTGCAGTATTCGCGATATCAGCGAGCGGGTCCAAGCGCAGAGAGAGATCCGCCTGTTGAACCAAGAACTTGAAAGCCGCGTCCAGAAGCGCACCGCTGAGCTGGAGGCGGCCAACAAGGAACTGGAAGCGTTCACTTACTCCGTAGCCCATGACCTGCGAGCGCCGCTGCGGCACATCAACGGATTTGCCCAGATTCTGGCCGGCGAGCACGCGGGGGAACTGAGCGCCGCGGCGCAGGAGTTGCTGGGGCAGATTCGAGGCGGCTCAGCCCACATGGGCAGGCTGATCGATGACCTTCTGGACCTGGCCCGCCTGGGCCGGCAGGCGATGAATTGGCAGCAAGTTGACCTGCAAGAGCTGGTGGGAGAAGTAGTACGGGAGCTCGAACCGGAGGTCAGGGGCCGCAGCATTGAATGGCGCGTGGGCAATTTGGCCTCGGCCCGCTGCGATCGGGTATTGATGAAGCAGGCTCTCGTGAATCTGCTCTCGAACGCGGTCAAATACACGCGACCGCGCAACCCGGCGGTGATCGAACTGGGTTGTCAGGAGGCCGGCGGCAAGAAGGCGTTCTACGTTCGGGACAACGGGGTGGGTTTCAGCATGGCATACGCCCACAAGCTATTCGGCCTCTTTCAACGCCTGCACTCGCAAGAAGAATTTGAAGGCACGGGCGTGGGCCTGGCGGTGGTCCACCGGGTGCTCCAGCGCCACGGCGGCCGCGTGTGGGCGGAGGCTGAGCCGGGAAAGGGCGCTGCTTTTTATTTCACCCTGAATGCGGCAGGTGATGGTGCGGGGCAGGCAGCATCGCAGAAAGTGCGGAATTGAGGAGTGCGGAATTGAATGGTATCTGCAAGCCCCTTTCGGGACTTGGCCCGCCTTCGTCCGGCACGCCAACGAACAAGGAGTCCCAACAACACATGTCCAACAACGCAGTCGAGATCTTGTTGGTAGAAGACAATCCCAACGACCGGCAACTGGCGCTCTATGCGCTCCGCAAGGCGAACCTGGCGAACCATATCGAGGAAGCACGGGACGGCGAGGAGGCGCTGGACTTCATTTTCCGCCGCGGGCGATACAGTGGTAGGAGGCCCTCGGAGCCTCCCAAGCTCATCCTGCTGGACCTCAAGCTCCCCAAAATCGACGGGCTCGAGGTGCTCGCCGAGATCAGAAAAAACCCCGACACCCGCGTGGTGCCCGTTGTCGTCATGACGTCTTCAAAGGAAGATCGCGACATGCTGGCGAGCTACAAGCTGGGCGTCAACAGCTACATTCAGAAGCCCGTTGACTTCGAGCAGTTTCGGGAGGTCATCCAACAGGTTGGCTACTACTGGTTGGTCGTGAACCAGGGTCCACCGCCGCCCGCCACGCCCGGGGACCACTGAGGAACCGGAATGAACGATCAAGGAGTCGGAGCAAGTCCACCTTCGTCGCGCCGCCTGCGCCTGTTGATGATCGAGGACGATGCTGCGGATGTGGATCTGACCCTGCGCGAACTCAAACGCGCGGGGTTTGAGGTGGAGGCGGATGTTATCCAGACGCCGGGCGAGTTTGACCGGGCTCTGGACAAGGCTTCTTACGACGTCGTGCTGTGCGATTACACCCTTCCCGGCTGGACCGGCCTCGACGCCGCCTTTGAGCTTCGAAAACGGAAATTCTACGTTCCCTTCATCCTGCTCAGCGGCACCCTCGGCGAGGAAGCCGCCGTGGATTGCATCAAGCAAGGAGTCTCCGATTACGTTCTCAAGGACCGCCTCTCACGGCTTCCGTTGGCTCTCGACCGCGCCTTTCAGGAACAGGAATTGCGCCGGGCTCGCGCTCAGGCTGAACACGAGGTGCGTCAGCGGGAGAGGCATTTCCGCGCTCTCATCGAGAACAGCTCCGACGGTATCGCGCTGGTGGATCCTGACGGCATGGTGTTGCCATCTACCCCAGCGACGGCCGCGGTTCTGGGTTGCTCCCTAACGGACCGTCAGGACCGTAACGTATTCGACCTGATCCACCCCGAAGATCGCCTGAAGGCTCAGGAGATCTTCGCCGACATACTCGCCGAACCTTCCTGGGCCGTTCCCTTCCAGCTTCGCTGCCGTCACCGTGACGGTTCCTGGCGCTGGGTCGAAGGCGTCGGCCAGAACCTGCTGGCGGAGCCCAGCGTTCAAGCGGTCGTGATTCACTACCGTGACATCACCCACCGCAAGGAGCAGGAAAGCGAAATCCGCCGCCTCAACGAGGGCCTGGAGCTCATAGTGGCCGAGCGAACGGCAGAGCTCGAGGCCACGAACCGGGAGCTCGAAAGAAAGATAACGGAGCAGAAGATGGCCGAGGAGGCGCTCGCCAATCTGCAGAAAAACACAGAGCTGATTCTCAACTCGGCGGGCGACGGCATCCTGCGCGTCGATGTGGACGGCAAATGCACTTTCGCCAACGTTGCTGCGGCCCGAATGCTCGGCTACTCGCAAGAGGAATTTCTGGGCCGGGACTTGCGTGCGATCGGACTCTATACCGCACCCGGCGAGGCCGATGGCGCCGGCTTCCGGCCTGTATCGCGTGCTGCGCACACGCTCGGCCTGTACGCCCCGTCCGTCCGCCGTACCGAGAACCAAGTCATCCGCCGCAGGGATGGCTCTGCGATACACGTCGATACCTCGATCACATCCATTCTTGAGCGCGGCCAGGTCGCGGGCGCCGTGCTGACGCTTCGGGACGAGAGCGAGCGGCGGGCCATGGAGAAGATGAAAGACGAATTTGTCTCCGTTGTCAGCCACGAATTGCGGACGCCACTTACCGCCATCCGGGGCTCCCTGGGGCTATTGGCCGCCGGCGAGCTTGCCCAGCAGCCGGGACCTGCCCGGCGCATGGTGGAAATCGCTGTCAACAATGCTGACCGGCTGGTGCGGCTCGTCAACGACATTCTCGACAGCGTCCGGCTGGAATCGGAAAGCGTGATTCTCACGCGCCAGACCTGCTCGGCGCCCGAACTGGCCCTGCAGGCGGCCGAATTGATGCGGCCCATGGCCGGCAGCGCCGGTGTGTGTCTTGAAGTTGACGCCCAGCCTGTGATCTTCTCGGCCAATCCCGATGGCATCCTCCAGGTGCTCACCAACCTGCTCAGTAACGCCATCAAGTTCTCGCCGCGGGGATCGGTAGTGCGTTTGGAATCCGGATCGGACAACGGGAACGTTCTATTCCGCGTGATCGATCAAGGACCGGGAATTCCGCCGGACAAGTTGGAGAGCATCTTTGGCCGCTTTCAGCCCGTCGACGCCTCGGAGTCCCGCCGCCGGGGCGGTACCGGGCTGGGCTTGTCGATCTGCCGGAGCATCGCGCACCATCACGGCGGCCAAATCTGGGCGGAGAGTGAAATGGGTCACGGCAGCACCTTCGTGATGAGCCTGCCCGCCGAGCTGCCGGAAAGCCACGAAGGAGTGGTATCAAACGGGGCTTTCAAATGTCCGAACGCAACGGACTGATAGAAAGTGGCTGCACTTCAACCCCATTTGGGGCAAGGCGTCGATCGAAAGAGGGGAACGAGGTTGAGCAAGCGTATTTTGATCATCGACGATGAAGACGACATTCGCGAAATCGTGGAGATAGCTCTACAACAAACGGCAGGCTGGCAGACGCTGGCGGCAGGCGCCGCCGCCGAGGGATTGGCCCGCGCGCGGGCGGAGCTGCCCGATGCCATTCTGCTCGACGTTTCCATGCCGGACATGGATGGCGTGACCGCCTTGGGACACCTTAAGGCGGACGAACAGACGGCAGCGATTCCCGTAATCTTGCTGACGGCGACTGTGCGAGTGGCACTCGTGGCGCAGGCACGGTATGCCGCGGGAGTAATCCTCAAACCCTTCGACCCGCTGACGCTGGCGCGTCAGGTGAGCGAGATGCTGGGTTGGGATTCGTCCGGACGTGAAAGCCTCGATTCCGGTAAGTCGCAAGGCGTCCATGGGCCTTTGGGAGCAAACGGCCCCCGCACCCCCCCTATACTATAAGCCGAGTTATTACCGGCACTGCCGAAGAGTAGAATATGTCGCAGTTCCTCATTCATAATCCGGCTCGTAGTTTACGCCGTCATTTTCGAGAACCTCTCATGAACGACCGTACTCCTCATCGGGTTCTGGCGGCTGGCCTGCCTGCTCATCTCATTGCTGACTACTCGCGCAGGCTGCCCGCCGTTTCAATCGCCCTCGCGGCCGATTCGGGCGCTCTGTTCGATGGCCTCGCACAACTTGGGCGCCTTGATCCTGCCGGGCAGATTGGGGCGAGCCTTTTGGTGCTCGACCACGGATTTGCTGCGCCGAGCACAACGAACCTGCTCGCCCGCTTGCGTCGCGAGTTTCCCGAGGTCCCGGTCATCTACTGCCTTCCTCCCGACGCAGAAGGAAAGCTTGTCCGCGAGCTGATCCGCGAAATGGGGGTGGAGGAGTTGCTGTTCCATCCCGTGGACGCCGATTCGTTAGCGCGCGCGATTGGGCTCGTGCTGGAAGTCCCCTACGAGCCAGACACCAGCGTCGTTCCCACCGGACCCGGGGATTCAAGCGGCCAGGCCGCGCTTCAAGGCAGGCTGGCGGAAGTCTGGACGCGGTCGCGAGAAAGAGTGCTGGAGCGCCTGGATGTGCTCGACGGCGCTAGTCTGGCGTTATTAGAAGGAAGTCTCAGTCTAAGCTTTCGAAAGCAGGCTGAGGACGTGGCCCACAAGCTCGCCGGATTGCTTGGCACCTTCGGACTGGCTTCGGGCTCGCGCCTTGCGCGCGAGCTCGAGCGCTCTCTGCATCACGCTGATCCCGGCAGTGAGATTCAAGCGCGGCGATTCTCGGAGTGCACGGCCGCTCTGCGGCTTGAGGTGGAAGGCTCCATTAGCCTTCCCACCGCGGCAGAGCCCGCTTCACCGGGATCCAGGCGCAGCACCGTCCTGGTGGTGGGCCCAGACGCCGATTGGGCAGCGCCCTTGTGCGATGAAGCCGCCATGAGCGGCCGGCGGTGGGCGTCGATGCCCGATATCCCCGCGGCCCGGGCGGCGCTCGAGGAAGTGAAGCCTGCCGCCGTGTTGATCGACGTTGAGGCGGTAAACGGCAGCACTGAGACGCTCGATTTTCTCTCCGGGCTGGCCGGCCGCCAGCCCTCCGTGCCGGCCGTCATTGTGACGTCGAGTGGTGGCTTGATGGACCGCGTCGAGGTAGCGCGGCGGGGCGGACGAGGGTTCATCCCCAAGAATTTGCCTCCGGGCGAAATCGTGGAGACTGTGACCGGGCTGCTGCAGCGCCTGGAAACTGCCCGAGCCCGGCTGCTGGCCGTGGACGATGATCCTGCGGTTCTGGCCGTGCTCGAAGCCCTGCTGCAGCCCGCCGGCGTTCACTTCACCGGCCTCAGCGACCCGCTGCGCTTCTGGGACGTACTCGAAGGATCGCCACCGGATTTGCTCCTCCTCGATATCCAAATGCCGTCCCTCAGCGGCATCGAGCTTTGCCGGGTGGTGCGCAACGATCCGCGCTGGGCAGGCATCCCGGTGATCTTTCTCACCGCGCACAACGACCCTGCAACGATCCATCGGGTGTTTGCCTCCGGCGCTGACGACTTTGTGGCCAAGCCCATCGTGGGGCCCGAGCTCGTCACGCGCATCACCAATCGCCTGGACCGCACGCGGCTCCTGCGCAATCTGGCCGAGGTCGACCCGCTTTCGGGGCTCGACAATCGAATGAAGTCGCGCCGCGCGCTGGAGAATTTTCTCGATCTCGCCGGCCGGCACGCCCAGCCGATGGGCTTCGCCATCCTGAGCGTGGACGGCCTCGGGAGCGTCAACGACCATCACGGCCAGGCTGCCGGCGACGAAGTGCTGCGCGCGCTCGGGCGGCGCCTGCGCCAGGACTTACACAGTGAGGAGGTCGCCACCCGCTGGGGAGGGAACGAATTCGTGGTAGGCATGTACGGTCTGGATCGGCACGGCGGCATTCGGCGGCTCGAGGAGGTGTGCCGCGCGGTCGCCCAGCAGAGCTTTGCGGGCGCGGCGGGCAGCGCCTTTCAGGTCACCTTGAGCGGGGGTGTAGCGGCTTACCCGGAGGACGCGAGCACTCTGGAGGGACTGCGCCACACGGCCGCCGAAGCCCTGCAGCGGGCAAGGGCCGGCGGCGGCAACCGGCTGCTGCCCGCGGCCGCCGCGCCCGCCGGCCGGAAGGGGGCGCGCCGGGTAGATGTGGCCATCCTGACCGCCGACGAGGCCCTCGCTTCCCTGCTCCTGCACGCCTTCGAATCCGGCGGCTTCCGCGTTCGGGTGCTTCGCAACGGCTTGGCGGCGTCGCGTCTGATGCTAGGCTCTGAATGTAGTCTGCAAGCGCGAGTGCTGATCCTCGATGCCGACCTGCCGGTTCTCGACGGGCTCACCCTCCTGCGCGAGTTCGCCGCTGCCGGCGTTCTGCGGGAGGCGCGCGCCATTCTGATGACTTCGCCCTCTGTCGGGCGGGAGGCGGCGGCCGCCCTCGAACTGGGCGCGGAAGATCACGTGGCGAAACCCTTCGAGGTGCCCGTCCTCGTGGAACGCGTGCGCCGCATGCTGCAACCGTGACCCCAGCGGCAAGCCCAGCTTTTCAGGAATGCGGGCCCATGCTTGCTTCGTCCGGCGCCAGGCGGCTGAGAGCAATAGCCTAGGGCGCCACGTCGTATCCCGCGCCGGCATCGAGCGCCAGAAAGGCGGGCGGATCGCCGGCATCGATCCCCGCTTGGGTGCCGAGCTCTCGCAGGCGCTGCACCGCTTCCGATTCGCCGTCATCCGCCAGCCGGAAAGTGCCGTAGTGAATGGCCACGCTCGTTTGCGCCTGAAGGATCTGATGGGCCCTAAAGGCTTCGTCGGGCGACATGTGCATCGGGCTCATGAGCCATTCCGGACGATAGGCGCCGATGGGCAACAGCGCCAGCCGGGGCGAAGGGAAGCGCTGCGCGATGTCGCGGAAGTGAGGACCGAAGCCGGTGTCGGCCCCAAAGTAAATGTTGCCGTCTGGCGTTTCGAGCAGCCAACTGCACCACAGCGTGCGGTTGCGACCGAAGAGCGAGCGTCCCGAAAAATGCTGTGCGGGCGTGCAGTGGATTCGAACGCCCGAGACGCATTCCGTGGTTTGCCACCAATCCAATTCCACGGAATGAGCGTATCCAAGTTTGCGCAGCAGCTTGGCTACCCCCAGGGGGCAGAAGATCTGGGCCCGGTGCCGGCCGCGCAGCCGCCGCAGGGTGGGAGCGTCAAGGTGATCGAAGTGATCGTGGCTGATCAGAATGGCGTCGAGCGGAGGCAGATCGTCAAATCGCAGGCCGGGCGCGCGATGGCGCTTCGGCCCCGCCCACCGCACGGGGCTGGCTCGATTGGACCAGATGGGATCCGTAACGACATTGAGCGCCCCTGTCTGGATGAGGACCGTGGAATGGCCAACGAACGTCACCCGGAGCTGATTTGCTCCAACCCACTCCGCTGGTTTTGGACCATAAGAGGACGGAATCCACTTGCGCCAGGCGCTGGGCTGGCGCGTGCGCAGCCAGCGGATCAAATCTAAAAAGCGTACGGGGCGCACGTCAGGGTTGTAGAAACGTCCGTTCCTGAAGTGGTCGTCGTTGCGGGGTTGCAAGCTTCGAGATCCTGTCTTCGCACGGAAGCCCGAGGATTCCGGCTTCCGCTCGAACCTCCATAATGGCAGGAGTGGCCAGGAGTTGGTCAAGGAACAGGACTGAGAGGTGCTGTTCTCATTCACTCATAGAGCCGGGCCTCGTCACCGCCCCGATAACTGAGTTGCAAACTACCGCTGAATCCACTAAACCCCCTGAACCCTGCGCCCTCGTTGCGCGCATCTGAGTATGGTAGAATGGCCAAGCGCGTTTCGGGCGTTTGCGGGAGTCGCTAGGCAACTCCATCGCCTCCCGCGTCATCTCCGGAGAGGGCGCTTCTAAGGCTCGGCCCGGAGGTTCATTTGCAGTCGGATGTTGGAGCAATGTCACTGACCGAACTTAAGCCGGGGGGTTCCACAGGGCCGGGCAGCACACCGACGCCGGTTCTTCCCGATCTCGAATATCACACGGTTTTCATCAACTCCGAGAGCACCCTCGTTTCCCTGTTTCGCCAGATTCGCGAGCGGCTGCGGGAGCCACGCGTTACGGTTCCGGCCGAGTATTATCGCGGCGAAGCCACCCTTCCGCTCTCCGAGATGCGGCCATGGTGGAAGGACCTGCCTAGCACCGTCAAGCAGATTCCCGAGCTTTCCCATTATGGGTTGCTGCGGCTGGGGCGGCGCTTACACTTGCTGCCCAAGTCATTGGAAGTGCCGGACTTGTGGCAGGACTTCAAGCAGGAGCCGGGCTCGTGGGTGAACTCCCTGCTGGTCCACGTGATCGCTCTGACTGCGCTGGTGCTCCCTTATTTGATTGCGCGCTGGCTCCATCCGCCGAGGCCCGCAGAAACCGTGGCCGCGGTGATAGATCTCTCCCCTTACGTGCCTGATCTCCCACCCGCATCGCATAAAGCCGGCGGCGGCGGTGGCGGAGGAGATCGCACACCGACCCCGGCTTCCAAAGGAGCCATTCCTAGGTTCGCCCGGGAGCAGTTCACGCCGCCCGTGGTGAAGATAATAAATCCGGTGCCGAAGCTGCCCGAGACGCCTACACTCGTCGGGCCGCCGGAACTGAAGATGCCGCAGATGCAATTAGCCCAGTTGGGTGATCCCAAAGCTGCCGGTGCCGTGCTTTCCAACGGCCCTGGCGCCTACGGTGGAATCGGCAGCGGCAGCGGCGGAGGCATCGGAAACGGCAGTGGTGCAGGGCTAGGAGACGGACAAGGCGGCGGTGTGGGCGGTGGCGTGTACGATGTAGGCGGGAATGTCATGGCGCCGGTGCCGATCTACGATCCCGATCCTCCGTATTCGGAAGAGGCTCGCAAGGCCAA
>Ga0335078_10013294_pt1 | contig 12201 bp, 16 predicted proteins | sample Lox_Sample_32_FD_206711 | JGI IMG/M metagenome (GOLD analysis project Ga0335078, IMG submission 206711) | Soil microbial communities from Loxahatchee National Wildlife Refuge, Florida, United States - Lox_Sample_3.2 | ecosystem: Environmental > Terrestrial > Soil > Wetlands | place: USA... | reverse complement strand
CTGGCGCCCTTCCGGCATCGCTGAGCGGAAGATTATTCGAGCCTTCCGGAAGATCGGATACTTCGGCACGCCCGCGTTGTGTCGATATCCGGCGATGGGGAGCAGTCTGCATTATGCCGGAACCTTACCGATGCGAGAGCGGCCGGAACGCTATCAAACCGACGCCGATGGCCGATTGTACGGAACGCAGAACGTGTACGTAGTCGATGGAGCATGCTTTTCCGATCTGTCGGCGAAGAATCTGACCTTCACGATTATGGCGAATGCGATGCGTATCGCATCCAAAGTTAGGAACGGCTTCCGGTGAAGATCTTGATTACAGGTGTCACGGGGTTTCTCGGCGGTCGGCTCGGGAGCTATTGGAGCGATCTTGGCCACGTAGTCACTGGCACAGGACGCCGAGTCGAAGCGCGCGGCCAAGAGGTTTTTCGCGTATTTGAGTTTACACTGGGGGAGCGCATTGACGGAAGAGAGTTGGTCGGGCAAGATGCCATCATTCATTGCGCATATGACAGCCGAGCGAGTGTTGAAGTCAATGTCGTTGGCACGAAGAACGTCTGTCTGGCGGCGGAGGAAGCGGGTTCGCCTTGGCAAGTCTTCATCGGATCCTATGCCGCACGGCCGCAGTCAGTCGCCAGTTATGGGCGAATCAAGTATGAACTGGAGACGTTTTTCTTGGAGAGAGGGCATACCGTTGTGAGGCCGGGCTTAGTGGTCGGCAATGGGGGTATGTTCCAACGAAATATGGACTCGATCATCCGATCGCCAGTGATACCGTTGCTGGACGGCGGCAAAGATCCTATCCCTGTCATCGGAATCACGGACTTCGTTCGCGCGATGGCGGTTCTCTTGAACCAACGCAGGCCCGGAGCCTTCAACTTATTCAATCGCGATCTGATACCGATGAGGACGTTTGTGGACACGGTTGCGCGCCTCGCCGGCCGGAAGCCTCTGCGGGTACCGGTGCCGTTGAAGCTGGCTTTGCTACTGGTGACTATTGCCACTAAGCTAGGAGTCTCTCTTCCGTTTGCGACAGATAACATCCGCTCGCTGAAGCAGAGTCTCCCTGGGGTATACCAATCCGACCTGGAAGCTCTAATCCCGAATACTCTCTCTTTTGAAGCAATGGTGGAAAGTGCCTTCCAGGCCAGACTTCAGTCGGGCGATCGGACTGCCCCACCATTCCGATAAGAGTTCAACGCCCTGAGCCCTTTGGATTGGTTCAGACGCAGCCAGAGATCGTTGTAGCGAGCCTCATCCAGCCGCTGCTTCAAATTGGAAGTTGAGGCCTTTGAGACCCCCGTAATGCGCCTTGGCACGCTCGAACGCCAAGGGGAATGTCGAACAGGCCCAGTAGCAGGACAGCCGCGGATCGAGAGACCTGCTATGAGTCAAATCACCCAAACCGAACGGCTGTCGATCGCCCAGAATTCCAACAATAGAGGTTCAACCGACCTTCTCGGACGCTTCCTCGTCCTCGTCACCCTCAACACTGGCCTCTATATCCTCGAAGAGCCCGGCCTGCGGTTTCGGCGGCACGTAATCCACGCCTAGGGCAAGTCGAAGGGGTGCATGCGGCCGGCCGTCAGCCCAAGAACTGCGCTGAGTGGCTGCGGCATTCTGGGCCAGCCAATCGCACCGGGTATTGTCCTCGTGTCCGGCGTGTCCCTTGGTCCATACCCAGGTGGTCTTGTGCAGTGAAGCCAACCCGTCGAGTTCCATCCATAGATCGGCGTTGCGCACCGGCCCATGCTTCCGCCACCAATGTCTCCGTTTCCAGGTGATGATCCACTTCGTGATCCCGTCGAGTACGTACTTGGCGTCGGACGTGATCTCCACTTCGCAAGGTTCTCTGAGCGCAAGCAGGCCCTGAATCGGCGCCATCAGTTCCATCCGATTGTTGGTGGTACGCGGATCGAATCCGAAGAATTCCTTTTTTACGCCACCGAACCGAAGCAGGCAGGCCCACCCGCCTGGCCCGGGATTACCCAGACAAGAACCGTCGGTGATCAGCGAGACTTTTTTCATGCCCCCGGACTTGCTAGGGCGGCGCCGCAGCACTTCTTGAATTTCTTGCCGCTGTGGCGGGGACAATAATAATTGCCGCGGGATCTCAGGCGGATGTTTGGCTGGGACGCAGGGATTCGAACCCCGATACGCAGATCCAGAGTCTGCAGTCTTACCGTTAGACGACGTCCCAGCAAGGGGAACTCCATTTTAACAAAATGTAGCCGAAGCGCTGCTAGGCAACCTCGCCGCCTGCCCGTAGTACACTGAAACTTCGAAATGAAGAAGTGTTTGCGGCTGAGCGTCTTGCTCGCGCTGGGCGTGGCTGCCGCGGGGGCGGTCGACTGGACGGCGCTCAAGCCGCAGGGCTACGTCAGCGACTTTGCGGGCGCGATCGATGCCGCCAGCCGTCAACAATTGGAGAACTATTGCTCCGCCGTCGAACGCTCTACCGGCGCGCAGATGGCTCTGGTGACCGTTCCGACGCTCCAGGACGAGCCCATTGAGGATGTCGCGAACACCATTTACCGTGCCTGGGGCGTGGGGCAAAAAGGGAAGAATGAAGGCATTCTTCTGCTGCTGGCGATTCAGGACCGGCGCAGCCGCCTGGAGATTGGCTACGGTCTGGAGCCTATTCTGCCGGACGGGCTGAGCGGCAGCATCCTACGCGAGATGCGCCCGGCCCTGCGTCAGCAGCAGTATGGAGAAGCCATGTTGGCCGCGGCTTCGACCATCGGCAGCGCTATCGCCGAAGCGAAGCAGGTGACCATCAATGCCCCGCTGCAACGCCGGATTCATCGCACTCGGGCGAACGACATCCCATGGCCGGTCGTGTTGGGCGGAATCTTCCTGATCATCTGGCTGATGCGCGCCGGCGGCCCGCGCGGGTATGGCGGTGGAGGCGGAGGCGGCGGCTTGCTGACCGGTCTGCTTCTCGGCAGCATGATGGGGAGGGGCGGCCGCGGCAGCGGTGGATTCGGCGGCTACGACTCGGGCGATGGCTTCGGCGGCTTCGGCGGCGGCGATTCCGGAGGCGGGGGCGCTTCCAGCAACTGGTGAGGAACCATGGACGACAAGGTGCTCAACCAACTGGTGGAGAAACTGCAAAAGGCTTTCGACGGCCGGCTCGTCTCGGTGGTGCTATACGGCTCCGCGGCCTCCGGCGATCACCATGCGAAATACTCCGACTTCAATGTTCTCTGCGTGCTGAGCGCGATCACGCCGCGCGAACTGGGCGAAAGCACCGAGATCTTCCGCTGGTGGCGCGAACTGGGCAGTCCTTCACCTCTCCTTCTCACCGAGCATGAGTTGGCCACTTCCACCGACTGCTTCGCCATCGAGTTCCTGGATATCCAGCACCAGCACCGGCTGTTGTACGGCAAAGACGTGGTCTCGTCCCTGGTGGTGGATCGCTCGTTCTACCGTGCGCAAGTGGAGCACGATCTCCGCGCCAAGCTGCTGCGGCTGCGCCAGAAGGCATCCGGAATGCTGTCTGATGCCGACCTGCTTCGTCGATTGTTAGTAGATTCGCTTTCCACGTTTTGCGTGCTGTTCCGCCACGCACTGGCGCTTTCGGGAGTGGAGGTTACGGCGCGCAAGCGGGAGATCATCGAGCGGGCTCGCGATCAGTTCGGGATCGACGCCGGGCCCTTTGAGAAACTGATCGAGATCCGGGAGGAACGCGTCAAGCCGCGCGAAGTGGAACCGGTGCCCCTGCTGGCCGGGTACCTGGAAGGGATCGGCAAGGTCATCGACGCGGTCGATCGGCTGGAGAAATAGGAGAGTACTGTGAAAGTTGCTTTAATCGTCCTTGGAGTCTTGATCATCCTGGTGCTCGCCATGGGCGGCCAGTTCGTAAGCGTGCGTAACGACCTGGTGACCCAGCGCGAAGCCGTAAACGGGGCGTGGTCGCAGGTGGATGTGGCCCTGCAGCGGCGGTCGGACCTCATTCCCAACCTCGTCAATACCGTGAAAGGCTTCGCCTCGCACGAGACCGAGGTTTTTAGGGATATCGACAACGCGCGCGCTGCCCTTGGTGGCGGACGCACGCCGCAAGACAAGATTCAAGCGAACGATCAGCTTACCAGCGCGATCTCCCGGCTTCTGGTGATCTCCGAGAACTATCCGCAACTGCGGTCGAACGAAAATTTCCTGCGGCTGCAGGACGAACTTGCCGGCACCGAGAACCGCATCGCCGTGGAACGGCGCAAATACAACGAGACGGTGCAACACTACAACACGTCGATCCAGATGTTTCCGAACAATATTGTGGCCTCGCTCGGGGGGTTTGAGCGGAACGACGCGTACTTCAAGACGGAACCGGGGGCGCGCACCGCCCCCAAGGTGCAGTTCTGAGCTGAAAGCCACCGCTCCTTAACAGTCGCGGCTCTGTACGTCGCACGTTACCGAGCCGTAACCAAAGGGAGCGGCGGCTAACAAGAATTCCCAATGGCCGACATCGAAAAACTCCAACAAATAGCCGCCGGGCTGAGCATCCCTACTGTCCGCCGCCACATCTTTCTGTGTGCGGAACAGACCAAACCGAAGTGCTGCTCCTCTGAAGCCGGCACGGAATCCTGGGCCTACCTCAAGCGGCGCATGAGCGATTTGCAGCTGCTCGACCGTGTGTACCGCACCAAGGCCAACTGCCTGCGGGTCTGCGAGCAAGGGCCCATCGCGGTGGTCTACCCCGAAGGCGTCTGGTATCACTCGGCCACGCCGGAAGTGCTCGAGCGCATCATCCAGGAGCACCTGATCGGCGGGCGCGTGGTGGAAGAATTCGTGTTCGCGCGCAGCCCTGTATTTCCGTAATTACTCCGGCTCGACCGGTTCCTCGGGCAGCTCAAAGGAGTCCAGCAGTTCCGGATTGCGGGCGAAGCGCTTCAACACGCGCACGATGTCCCCGGTCCGGAAGCCCGCGTGGAGCAGCCTGCGATACGCGGCGGCGAGGTCCTTGTCCTCCTGAAAGAGATTCTCGCGGGAGGCTAGCCGGTACTTGCGGCGTACCCATTCTTCGATGAGCGCCTCTTCGTTGACGTCCTGGTAGAGCTTGTGTACAGTGCTCTCGGCGAGCGCCGGCGCCACGCGGCGGTGGCGAAGGTCCTGCACCACGCGCGTGCGGCCCAGTCTGTCGTTGGCCAGCCGCGCTGCCGCGAAACTCTCGGCAAAGCGTTGGTCATTCAGGTATCCGTGATCCTTCAGGCGCGCCAGTATTTCATCGACCGCGCCCGCGCGCTCGGCCCGGCGGCGCAACTTTTCGCGCAATTCGCCCGTCGAATGCGCCCGCCCACCCAACAGTTTCAGTGCGTAACCCCACAGTGCGTCACCATCCAGCGGTCGGCTCTTACGCATACTCACGATGGTAGTTCTCTTGCGGAGTATACTGAAAATGGATCGCTAGTGACGCGGGATTACGAGGAGGAACAAAAAGATGGATAAGAACGGCCTTTCGGCGTTTCTACTGGGGTTGGGAGTGGGTGTAGGAATTGGAATGCTCTTCGCGCCGAAGTCCGGCCAGGAGACGCGCGATTTCATCAAGAACAAAGCGGGCGAGGGTACGGATTTCCTGAAGCAGCGCACCGGAGACGTCAAGCAGACCGCCGCGGAGTGGGTGGATCGCGGCAAAGAAGCTCTCGGACGCCAGAAAGAGAACTTGCAGGAAGCCATGGATGCGGGACGCCAGGCGTACCGCGAAGCCATGAACCAACCGCCGCAGCCTCCAGCCGAAGGTCTGCCGCACTAGCCGCTCCGTTGCCAGAAGGACTTCTCGCCGATGCCCGAAGACATTTTTCGGATCGTGATCACTGCGGCGGTCGCGCTGGCCGCCTTGGCCTTCCTGGTGCAAGCCGGCGTGGCTATCGGACTGTATCGCGTCGCGCGGAAGATCCAGGAGAAGATCACGCCGCTCGCTGAAAAGGGCACGGCTGTGGCGGAAAAGGCCGGGCCTGTCATCGACAGAATCGGGCCGATCATGGACAAGATTGGACCGGTGGTGGAGCAGGTCGGACCGGTGCTTCAGAAGGCCGGGGCGGAAGTGGATCGAGCCACCGCGATTCTCACCACCACGCAGAAGATCCTCGACGACGTTCGCCCCCAAGTGGCTGAGATTTCCAAGGACGTGGCAGCCATTACGAAATCCGGCCGCCAACAGGTGGAACGGATCGGCGAGTTGCTGGGCGATGCCAGTGACCGCGCCCGCGAGCGGCTGGCGCAGATTGATGAGTCGGTGAGCAGCACGGTCGAGCAGGTCGAGCAGGCGGGCGATGCCGTGAAGCGCGCGGTGCTGCGGCCGGTGCGCGAAGTGAACGGCTTGGCCGCCGGAATCTCCGCGGCAGTGTCGACCCTCGTCCATGGGTCTCGCACGTCTTCCGTGGACCACGCGACACAAGACGAGGAGATGTTCATCTAAAGAGGCTGGGGCCTCCGGAGAAGACCTACCTAGGCAGCAATGCCTGTGCTATTGCATGAAAACCGTTTACTTGGGGCTCGGCTCCAATGTAGGGGACCGCGAGGAAAACCTTGCCAAAGCGCTGGCGCAACTCACCGCGCCCGACCTCCGCATCGCCCGCGTCTCGTCTAAATACGAAACGGAACCTGTCGGCTTCGCGGAGCAGCGCTGGTTTCTGAACCTGGTGGCTGAAGCGGAGACCGATCTCTTCCCCATGCAGCTGCTCTCGCGCACGCTTAAGATCGAGCGCTCGCTCGGCCGCGTGCGCACCGTCAAAAATGGCCCGCGCACCATCGACATCGACATACTGCTGTACGGCAAAACGGTGATCCGCACGGCCACGCTGGAGGTTCCGCACCCGCGCATGGCGGAACGCCGCTTCGTGCTGGCGCCGCTGGCAGAACTTGCGCCGGACTTGCGTCATCCGCTCACCCACAAATCGATTCGCGAAATGCTCGACGCCGCACCGCCGGCAGCGATACGGCTGGTACACTCGTAGTTCCACCAGTGCAGGATCTCCACGAAGCCCTCAAAAGGTATTGGGGCTATGACACCTTCCGCCCCTTGCAGGAGCGCATTATCCACAGTCTAATGGAGGGCAACGACGTGGCCGTGGTCATGCCCACAGGCGGCGGTAAATCGCTCTGCTACCAACTGCCCGCGCTGGTGCTCGGGCAGACAGTGGTGGTGGTCTCGCCGCTGATCGCGCTGATGCAGGACCAGGTGGCGCAGCTCGCCGAGATGGGCATTCCGGCGGCGCTCCTCAACAGCACGCTGCCGCAGGAAGAGCAGCGCGCGGTGATGCGCGCTGCCGTCCAGGGGGCCTTCCGCCTGTTGTATCTCTCGCCCGAACGCCTGGCGCGGCAGGATACCATCGGCTGGCTGGAGAAGGTGCCGGTAGCGTGTTTCGCCATCGACGAGGCACACTGCATTTCCGAATGGGGCCACGAGTTTCGTCCGGAATACCGGCAACTGGCCGCCCTGCGCCGCCATTTTCCCGATAAGCCCATCGCCGCATTCACCGCCAGCGCCACCCGGCGCGTGCGGCATGACATTCTGCAGCAGCTTCAGCTCCGCGATCCGCACAAGTACATCGCCAGCTTCCATCGCGCCAACCTGCGGTACGTCGTGCACCAATGCGAGAAGCAGAACCACACGAAACTGCTGCTGGCGGCCCTGCGAGCCTATGCCGGCGAGAGCGTGATCGTGTACGCACCCACCATCGCCACGGTGGAAGAGACGGTCGATTTCCTGGCCGGCCGGCGAATCGCGGCCATCCCGTATCATGGGCAAATGGAAACGGCGGAGCGGCGCCGCAACCAGGAGCGCTGGATGAACGATGAAGTGCGCGTGCTGGTGGGTACCATCGCCTTCGGGCTGGGGATCAACAAGGCCGCCGTGCGCGCGGTGATCCACACCTCTCTGCCCAAGTCGGTGGAGCAGTACTACCAGGAGGCAGGCCGCGCCGGCCGCGACGGTCTGCCATCCGATTGCGTGGTGCTGTGGCAACCCAAGGACGCGGGCCTGCTGGCCTACTTCATTGAGAAGCTGGTGGATCGCGACGAGAAGGAACGGGCCTGGCAGCGATACCACGCCATACGCAACTTCGCCGAAAGCGGCCGCTGCCGGCACCTGCAAATCTGCAATCATTTCGGGCAAACGCCGAAGTGGGAGCGCTGCGACATGTGCGACGTCTGCGGTAACGTTCCGGAGTGGCTCAAGGCCCCGCCGGCGGAGGAGCTGGCGATCCGCAAGAAGAAGCGTCCGCGTGCGGAGCCGGTTGCCGAGGCCCTGCCGGAGAGGCCGTTTGCGGCGGTTGAGAGGCCCGCCGGCCGTGAACTGCTCGACTTCTTCAAGGACTGGCGGCGGGGAGCTGCTCAGCGCGCGGCCGTACCGGCTTATGTCGTGCTGAGCGATGCGGCGCTCGAAGACCTTTGCCGCAAGCGACCAACTAATCTGCGCGAGTTGCTGGGCGTGTTCGGAATCGGCGAGCGTAAAGCCGAGTTGTACGGCGCAGAGATCTTCGCAACGTTCGAGGCGTTCGAAAAGGGCGCGCGGGCGGCCGCCCGTGAAGTCACGCAGATTTCTCCAGCCGAAGAGACCATACGGCTGCTGGCGGAAGGCAAGAGCTTCGAGGAGATCGCGCAGATCCGCGGGCGGCAGCTATCCACGGTGATCAACATGATTGCCGACCTGGTGGAGAAAGGGCGCGTAGAATACCGCATGGAATGGGTGGGAGAAGAGGCTCACCTGCGCGTGGCCGAAACCATCCATCGTCTCGGCTCGCAGTGGCTGAAGCCGCTGCGCGAAGCCCTTCCGCCCGAGATCACCTACGATCAGATTCGTCTGGTGGTGGCTTTTGAGCGCGCGCGAGCCGGCGTGCAGCCAGCTTAAGCTAGCTATGCTAGGCTCGTTGCATGGAAACACCATCTGGCGCCGACTGCATACGGGAATATGCCCGGCGACACTACATTGATCCTGCGCGCAAGCGGCGCGAGGCCACGGTGAAGATCAATGCCGGTGACGTGCACAAGGGCTTACGATTGAGCAGCCGCGTGCCCCAGGTTTGCGCCGCGCTTTCTTCCCAGAAGTTTCTTCAGGAAAACCAGCTGAGTTTGGAAACGCGGCAGGCTCCTCCATCCGGGCAGAGCACCACGGTCACCTTCACGTACCGGTTGGGGAGCGGAAACGGGAGCAGCGTTCCGCCAAGCGGAGCGGCGTTCTTGCAGCTTCGAGGCATCGCACGAGACGTCTTTCGAAAACTCGGCGGAGGAGAATCCTTTGTTCGAAACGAGCGGAAGCGATTCAACGGACCGAATCCTAAGAAATGAGCCTCGTCTACTGGGACACGATGCTCTTTGTATATTGGGTTGAGGATCACCCGCAATATGCCGTTCGGGTGAAAGCCATTTACGACAAAATGCAAAAACGTGGGGACATTCTCTGTACGAGCACGTTTGCGCTAGCGGAGGTCCTAACCGGTCCATACAAACAAGGCGCCACTGCTTTGGTCTCGCAGATCCGAAAGTTTTTTCGGCCACCCCAGCTGGAACTGCTGGCTTTTGAGACCGAGACAGCGGATCACTATGCCCGGATTCGAAGTCAGTATCGAGTTTCGCCTGCCGATGCCATCCACCTGGCGACCGCGGCGCACGCCGGAGTGGACCTGTTAACCAATGATCGCCGGCTGCGCGGGTTGGCTATTCTGGGAATCCACTTTGTGGCGACGATGGACGTGGCTCTGTTCTAATGTGACAATTGCCTAGAAAACCAGACACAGGCAAGAATGCCTGGCAAGAATGCCTGTGCCACCATCGGAATCGAGGTGTAGCGTGACAAGGTTGGCGTGTGCTGTGTTTCTGGCGTGTGTGGCGAGTGCCCAGACGCCGGTGGAAAGGCCCTTCCGCATCGTGCGGCTGGATCCGGCGCTCGATGAGATCATCGCGCCTGACGCGAAGCTGGAGACGCTGGGCGAACACTTCGGATTGACCGAAGGCCCTGTCTGGGTCCCGGAAGGACGAAGCGGCTACCTCCTGTTTAGCGACTGCGCCGCCAACGTCATCTACAAATGGACGCCGGCCGGCGCGCTCTCGGTGTTCCTCGAAAACAGCGGTTACACCGGCAAGGACCTGCTCAACGTCGGCCAGCAGACCATCACCGGTGGGCGCGTGGCGATCGTTCTAATCGGGTCGAACGGTCTCACGCTGGATTCCGAAGGCCGTCTCATCATCACGGCCATGGCGGACCGCAACGTGGTGCGCCTGGAGAAGGACGGCGCCCGCACGGTGCTGGCCGATCGCTATCAAGGCAAGCGGTTCAGCGGGCCTAACGATCTGGTTATGAAATCGGATGGCGCTCTGTATTTCACCGACAGCGTCAACGGAATGCGCGGCGGGGGCGAAAGTCCGGCGCGGGAGCTGCCCTTTAACGGTTTCTATCTGGTCAAGGACGGCAAGGTAACGCTGCTGGGCGGCGATCGCGACCAGCCCGGCGAGTTTCCCAACGGCATCGCGCTTTCTCCGGATGAAAAGCATCTCTACGTAACCGCGGGCTTTCGCAAGACGCTGCGCTACGACGTGCTGCCGGACGATACGGTCGCCAATCCCAAGACGTTCCTGGAAGCGGGCATCGACGGAATGAAGGTCGACGGGAAAGGCAATCTGTATTCCACGGTTCAGGGGAGCGAAATCTGGATCACCTCGCCGGAGGGCAAGCATCTGGGCACGATCCAAGTCCCGCAGATTACCCAGGAGCCGAGGCCGCGCATCGTCACGACCAACCTGGCGTTCGGCGACGCCGATGGCAAAACGCTCTACATTACGGCTTGCACGCACCTGTTTCGGATTCGCACGAAAATTGCGGGAGTGCGGCCCCACCCGGCCGGGTGACGCTGTGACACGATGTAGGGAATGAAAGGAGATGGTATGCGGAAACGGATGTGGATCGCGCTCACGGCCCTGGGCCTTGGCTGCCTGGCGCTGGTGACGATGAGAGCGCAGCAGAAGGTGAAGCCGCTCACGGCGCTCGACTATCTGGAGATTCAGCAGTTGAACGCCAAGTACGCGTTCGCCTTAGACACTTGTTCCAACCACGGTGAAGACTACGCCAATCTGTACACCGACGACGGCGTGTTCATCGTAGGCCTGAATGGCCTCGAGTATCGAGGGCACCAGAGACTGGTGGAGGCCGCCGGAGGCCCGACCTGCGAGCGGCTCGCGCGGCTTCCTTTTCAATCGCACACGACCGAGAACGTGGTGATCGAGGCTTCGCCCGAGGGTGCTGTCGGCAAGTCCTACCTTGTGTATCCTGGTGTGCGCGGCGAGCGCTCTGATGCAGACCATTCAGGCCATGTGGGTGGTTATCAGGACATCTACGTGAGGACGCCGCGAGGCTGGCGCTTCCAATCGCGGATTCACGTCTTCCCGCCCCAGCTACCGGGGGAGTACAAAGGAATCCCCAACACCAAGCTGGAAGCGAGTGCTAAGAAGTAAGCCCTAGCCTGGCGTGGGGCCGAGCCCTCTAGCACGGCCCTATACCTTCCCCCGTCGGCACGCTCCGTACCTTCTCTTACCCCAGTCATGAATTACCCCGTACGGCCGATATGGGGTATTTGAACACACGCCAGCCCAGCGCTGGCAAGACTGGGGAGCACTGCTTTGCCGACTGATCATGCAACCGTTAGCATCGTGGAACGCGACTCCGAGCATGTGATGGTTTTGGGGGAGACGCCGCAGCTCGATTCCATCCTCGCGTTTCACGGGGCTGCTTTGAGCCTCTCCCGGACAGCCACCCACGTGGTGGTCGATTGCTCCGGTGTGGAGCATCTGGGAGCCTGGGCCGTCCAAATCCTGCTGGCATTGAAAACCGCACTGGCCGGTTCCGGTGGCGCGTTGCGGATCACGGGAGCAAGCCCCCAGGTGGGCAAATACCTGACCGTTGCGGGCGTAAGCGAACACTTTCCGGAATTGAACACGGGAGGCAACACGTGGCCAGAACAGTCCTGATTGTGGACGATTCCACCTCGATGCGGCAGATGCTCTCCTTCACCCTGAAGCAGGCCGGCTTCGAGGTGGTGGAAGGCTCCAACGGCCAGGAGGCTCTGGGCAAGCTGGATGCGCACAAGGTCGACCTGATCGTTACCGACCTGAACATGCCCGTCATGGATGGCATCACGTTCATCCGCAACGTCCGCGGCAAGCCGGCCATGAAGGGCACTCCGGTGCTCATGCTGACTACCGAGTCGCACG
>Ga0335078_10013293_pt1 | contig 12201 bp, 9 predicted proteins | sample Lox_Sample_32_FD_206711 | JGI IMG/M metagenome (GOLD analysis project Ga0335078, IMG submission 206711) | Soil microbial communities from Loxahatchee National Wildlife Refuge, Florida, United States - Lox_Sample_3.2 | ecosystem: Environmental > Terrestrial > Soil > Wetlands | place: USA: Florida... | reverse complement strand
GCACAGCATTGCAGGTGCGAAGGTTGTCTTTTTCTCCATCTCGGCCCCTCTGCCGATTCGGAGAGCAGCGTGGCCGGGCCTCGCCCCCCAAGATCTGCGTCCCTTGCAGTCGTCCACAAGGGGGATATAACTGTACAGTAATCTAATCCGGATCGTCAACTTGCGAGAGTTGCTGCAAAGAAGGCCGCCTTACATGGTCTTGGTAACGATCCTCAGGGAGCGCGGGTGGTCGGGGTCGATTCCCTTGGCCTCGGCGAGCAGAGCAGCGAAGATCTGGCCGGGAATGATGTATGGAATCGGCGTGTAAATTTCCGGAATCGCACCGGGCACCCGGATAACGCGCGTGGCCGCCGGCACCTTCGCCTGCTCGTCCGCGATGACCAGCGTTTCGGCGCGCAGCGCCCGCAGCCTCCGCACCAGTTGCGCCTGCGCGGGAAATGTCTTTCCCGGCGGCATGAACACTAACACCGGGAAATTCGGTTCCACCATGGCGATGGGTCCATGGAGGAAGTCGGCCGATGAGAATCGCTCCGCCACCACGTAACAAGTCTCCATCAGCTTGAGCGCCAACTCGACGGCGTTCGCGTAATTCAGACCGCGAGCCACCACCGCGCACTGCCGCATGTACCGGTATCGCTCCACCACACCGCGAATCTGATCGACCACCCCGAGCGCCGCGCGCGCACGGCCGGGAATCTCGCCGATCTCCGAGAGGTTGCACTGGCGGCCGAGTGCGCAGGCGATCAGGTAGAAGACCATGAGCTGGCCGGTATAGGTCTTGGTGGCGGCAACCGACTTCTGGCGTCCGGCGCGCACCAGGAAGACGTCATCCACCACTTCGGCCATGGGGGATTTCGCTTCGTTGGTGATTCCCAGCGTATAGGCGCCCCACCGCCGAGCGGACTTGAGCACCATGTTGATATCGGTACCCGCGCCTGACTGTGAGATTCCGATCACAAGCGCGTCGCGCAGGTCGAGTCTCGCGTGATAGAGGGTGTGCAGCGAGGGCGCCGCCAATGAGACCGGGATTCCGGTGGTGAGTTCGAGCAAGTACCGCCCGAACACGGCGGCATTGTCGGACGTGCCCCGGGCCACCAGCACGATGAGGCGGAATTTACCCCGCGCGAAGCGGCTGAACTCTTCCGCGTGCTTGCGCTCGGCTCGGAAGGTGCGTTCCAGCGCGTGAGGCTGCTCGAGGATCTCGGTCATCATTTTGGACATAGTCATCAGTCCTCAGTTGGCAGTCGTCAGTTGTCGCAACTCCGACGGACAGCGATGTTCCTCTCTGATCTCGGCATAATTCGGCGGCGTCTACTTTGGCGTCGATTGATAAACAACTCGGCCGCCCACGATTGTCGTGGTTACGGTGACGTCGCGAATCTTCTCCGGCGCGATCCTGAACGGATCATCCGACAACACCACGACGTCCGCAAGCTTGCCGGCTGCGAGCGTTCCTTTTTGTTGTTCGGCGAAGGCCGCGTAAGCGCTCCCTTGGGTGTAGGCGCGCAGGGCTTCGTCCACGGTGAGGCGCTGCTCCGGAAACCAACCTTCGGGATGCTTGCCGTCGAGGGTGGCCCGCGTCACGGCGGCGTAGATCCCGAGCAGCGGATTGAGCGGCGCGACGGGCCAGTCGGTGCCGAACGCCAGCGGAGCCCCGGCGTCCAACATCGAGCGCCAGGCGTAACTGTACCGTGCGCGGTCGGGTCCGATGCGCTTCTCGGCCCAACGACCGTCATCGATGGCGTGGTAGGGCTGCATGCTGGCGACGATGCCGAGCTCTCCGAAGCGTTTGAAGTCCTGGGGACGCATGTGCTGCGCGTGCTCGATGCGGAAGCGGTGGATTCGAGGATCGGGGCCGCCGTCGCGGGCATAGATGTCGAGCATCTCTGAGATCGCGCGATCGCCGATGGCGTGGATGGCTGTCTGAATACCCGCCGCATTGGCGCCGCGCACTGCTGCCTCCATGCGTGAGGGCGGAGACATGAGCGGCTGCGGGACGCCGCGATTACTCGCGTCGTCGGTGTAGGGATCGAAGAACCAGGCCGTGCGCGACCCCAGCGACCCATCCGCGAAACCCTTGACGGCGCCGAGTTGCAGCCAATCGCTGCCCATGCTGTGTGAGAGGCCAGCCTCAGCGAGACGCCGCCACTGCTCAATCGGCGTGATCTCGTAAAACCTGCAGGTGAGCCAACCCTCGATCTCCGCCCGGTGCAGCTCGCGAATCTCGGAGGTGAAGCTGCCGTCGGGCGTCTCATCTCCGAGCGCCATGTCCTCGACAGTGGTCACACCCAGGCGGCGCGCTTCGGCGAGCCCGGCCTTTATGGCCTCCTCAAATTCACCCTCGCTCGGATTCGGGATTACGCGCTCGACCAGGGCCTGCGCTTCGTCTTTGAACACGCCGGTGGGTTCGCCGTTGGCGTCGCGGACGATGACGCCGCCCAGCGGGTTCGGCGTGTTGCGCGTCACGCCGGCGAGTTTCATTGCCAGCGCGTTCGCCAGGCCCGCGTGGCCATCGTAGCGGCTGATGTAGACGGGATGGCCGGCTGTCACCGCGTCGATCAGTTCGTGTGTGGGCAATTGGGCGTCCGGCCACGCTTCTTCGTCCCAGTTGCCGCCCAGAATCCAGCGGCCATGCGGCAGCGTCTTCGCCTTCTCGCCGATCAGGCGGACAAACTCCGACTCGTTCGGCGTGAGCTTGAGGTCGACCTGAAGCAACTGAAAGCTGCCGTCCACAAAGTGAACGTGATCGTCGATGAAGCCCGGCATGGCGAAGCGGCCGCCGAGATCGATGACGTGCGTGCTGGAGCCGACGTACGGCCGGACGTCGCTGTCCTCGCCGAGGGAGAGGATTCGCCCATTCCGCGCGGCCAGCGCTTCAGCCCAGCGACTGAGGGCGGCCTTCTGGCCGGGACCGGCGTACGGTTCGCCGGTCCAGATGTGACCGTGGAGCAATACCAGATCGGCGCCCGGGTCGCGACGCTCGCCTCCGGCCTGTCCCCCATTCGCCGTTCTCGGACCGGAACCCACGAACACCGCCAAGGTCAACAGCGCCAGAAAGAATTGTCGCAATCGAACCTCCGAGCGGGCATTATATCCTCAGCCCGGGGGAACACATTGTAGAATCGTTGACGGCATACTTCAGGATTGCCGATATCGCCGCTGATGACTGCGCCCACACCCACCGATCGCCGCATCGACAAGCTGATCCGCCTGCTGGTGGAGAACGCCACCGTAGTGGTGCCAGGTCCGAAGATTGCGGCGGAGATCGGCGTTACACGCGCCACCGTGTGGGACTGGGTCGAGAAGCTCCGCTCCCTTGGCGTCGAGATTAGGGGCCATCCCGCAACGGGTTATCAGCTCGCGCGCCTGCCCGACCTGCTCACCTCGAGTCTGGTGCGGCCCGAACTTGGCGAGGGCGCCATTGGTCGTCGCATCGTGCACTTCTTCCGCGCCGATTCCACGAATACCATCGCACTGCGCCTTGCTTCCGAGGGCGCGGAGCACGGGACCGTTGTCGTCGCCGAAGAGCAGACGGCCGGCCGCGGACGATTGGGCCGCGAGTGGTATTCGGAGAAATCCAGCGGGATCTACGTCTCGGTGTTGCTGCGTCCGCCGCTCGCGCCCGCCGCTGCGCCGGCGCTCACGTTGATGGCGGGTGTTGCGGCGCAGGCGGCCGTCGAGCGAGCCTCGGGACTGGTCACCGACATCCGCTGGCCGAACGACCTTCTGTTGAACGGCAAAAAGTTGTGCGGAATCCTTACCGAAATGAGCGCGGAGGTCGATCGATTGCACGCGGTGGTCATCGGAATCGGCATCAACGTGAATCATCGCGAGATTCCAGACGAATTGCGCGCAATCGCCACCTCTTTGAGGATGGAAACTGGCAAAACTCACTCGCGAGTGCAGGTGCTTGCCGCGCTGCTGCGGGAACTCGAGCACTACTATGAATTGCTGCTTCAGCAAGGCGCGGCGGCCATCGTGGAGCGCTGGACGGCCGTGTCGACCTATGCGCGTGGCAAACGGATCGTGGTGCGGACGCCATCGGGCGAGTTCCAGGCGACCACCGCAGGTCTGGAGTCAAGCGGCGCGCTGCGCATCCGCCGCGATGATGGACGCGAGGAGCCGCTCGTCGCCGGCGAGATCGCGCAGGTTGAGTGATTGAGTGCTAGGGCGATTGAAAGATTGAAAGATTGAATGATGGTTTGTACCCCGGGCGGCTCGGGCGTCTGCCTCCAAATGACATCAGCAGCCTCATGCCGCTACCTGACACATTGGGATCTGGTGCGTCTATTGAATCTGGTCCTGTTCCCTGTCAGAATGAGGCAGGTGGTGGTGTCATCATGTGGTGCAAGGTCGAGAAACCACTAAATTCGCGTGCAAGGGACGGCAAAACGTCAGCGGTGCAACTATCTTTGTTGGTCCGCCGCGGCGCGATTCTGGCGCTGGCCAGCATTGCCTTGCCGTGTCTCGCGCAGAGTCCGAATCCTGGCCGGCCACGGCCCGGACTGCCTCCCGGCGTACAGGCCCCATCGCCGATGATGCGGCCGTGGCAGCAGCGAATGCGCCAGCTTCAGGAAGAAAGGCAGGCTCAGAGCGAGCAGCCCCAGGTTCCTGCTCAGCCCGCAAAGCCGGCGCCCAAGCCGATTATCGTCCAGAGCCCGCCGCCCAACCAACCCCTCGCCCAGCCCTCACTGAAGGTGGACTTTGCCGGCGGCAAGCTGAGTGTGACTGCAGATCGCATGCCGCTCTCACAGGTGCTGCGCGAAGTCGGCCAGCGGACGGGATTGGAGATGCGCGGGGTGCAGGACGCGAGCGGCGTGGTTTCGGTCAAGTTTTCGGATGAGACCGTGGCCCAGGGCGTCCAGGAACTGCTGGGCGGCATCAACTACGCCGTCATCGGCAGTCTCGCTTCCGCAAGGGACATTCAAGAGGCCCGCGTTGTTGTCCTGAGCGCGACCTCGACGGACAATCTCGATGTGGGCGGACCGCTCGACGCCGCGCGGAAGAAGGTTGCCGTTCCCGGAGTAAGCGCTACGACGCCGGCGGCCCGCGGCAGTTGGCGGGCCGACCTCATGAGCGCGGATCCCGCAGCGCAAGACCGCGGCTTCGCCGAGATCAATAAGCTGGATCCCAGAGAGGCTTTTGACGCGCTTCAAGACGTCATCACCAACGGGGATGGGGTGGCGCGCCTGCGCGCTTTGCAGTTCATGGATCAGGACGGCTCCCTCGATCCGAACCAGGTGGTTGGCGCTTTACGCGACGCTCTGAATGATCAGGATAGTACTCTGCGAGACTACGGCATCGAAGCGTTGGGACGCCAAAATAGTGCCGATGCGCTGGACGCCCTCCGCCAGCAGTTTGAAGGCGGCGACGCCGCTACTCGTTTGAGCATTCTCGAGGCCATCTCGCAGCGCTCGGACGCCCGATCGCTGATCCAGCAGGCGATGAACGATCCCGATCAGGGCGTGCGTACCATGGCCAACGAGCTTTTGCAGAGTACCGGAGCACCGCCTCAGCAACCGGACGTTCAGCCTGCGGGGCAGGTCCAGTTGCAGTCCGTCCCCTTGGACGCATCAGATCCTGACGGCACGCCGCCGCCGCAATCCGGGGAGGATGATCCTCCGAATCGGTAGCGGCGCATTACTCCTCAGTCAGCCCGGCTGTTGTTCTCCTGTTCGTTATGCGCTTTTAGCCTTGTGGGGCGGGCCGGCCTCCGTGCAAACCCTTCCCCGATTCGGGCGTCTAAGTGGGAGTTGAACAGGCAATCGTCGTCCGATCAGAACTGCGGGACCTTCTCTCTTTTTTCCAGGGAAGACGGATTGTCGAGCGGGCGCTGCAAAGTACCCGTCCCGGGGGCCGGCCTCCAGAAATCGCCGGTTCCGAGGCACGGCTACTGCGGCACAGCATAGTGTCTCAGTTTGACGTCGGGGCGGGCCCCCGTGCTCGCCCAACTGACTGAGAGCGCTTCGACTCGGGCGGGCACAGGGGGCCCGCCCCTACGTCAAATTGAGACAGTACCGTAGCACAGGGTTGGCTTGCGCGGCCGGTTCGGTATAGAGGATAATCAGCGCTAGGGGTGTCGGCTTGATATCGAAATTATTTCAGGGGAGGGTGCTGGCGGCAGGCCTAGGTGTGCTTTGCATACTGTCGACCATCTCGTGCGCCCCGGACGCGGCTTATTACAAAGAAGGCCGAAAGGCCGAAATGCGCAAGGACTACGATCAGGCGGTGATCGATTACAGCAAGGCCATCCAGTACCAGCCGGAGAACACAAAGTACTTGATTGCTGAGAAGGTTGCACGGAACCACGCCGGCTTTTTTCACCTGAATCAGGGAACGCGCCTGCTGGCGGAGGGTCGAAAAGACGAGGCCCTTGGCGAGTTCAAGCGCGCCTCGAGCGTTGATCCGAGCAACGAGACCGCCAAGCAGCAACTCACCAAGCTGGCCAAGGAACAGGCTACGGAGAAGGCTCAAAGGGAGAAAGCGCTTCAGGAGGCCCTGAGGCCCGCTCAGGAGCCGTCCACACCGCTCGGAATCCAGCTTAAAGCGCTACCGACGGAACCGATCGCGCATTTTCATCTCTCGGCGGAAAGCCGGAAGGTGTTTGAGGCGCTCGGCAAGTTCGCGGACTTGAACGTGGTCTTCAACTATGACTTCCAACCGCGCACCATTACCCTCGATCTGGCCAACGTGAAGCTCGCGGACGCGCTTCAGGCCGCCGCTTTCGAGTCCCACGTTTTCTGGAAGGCCATCAGTCCGAATACCATTTTGATCATCCCGGACACCCCCACGAATCGCCGCGAGTACCAGGATGAGGAGGTGAAAACGATTCACCTCTCGAATCCGCTCGCCCCCCAGGACCGTACTCAGATTTCGACGGCGCTGCGCCAGGTGCTCGGCTTGCAGCGCATTATCGATAATCCCAGCTCGAACTCGATTATCATTCGCGACACTCCCGAAAAGGTGGCGGCGGCCGAGCAGGTGATTCGCAACCTCGATCTGGGCAAGGCCGAAGTGCTCATCGACGTGACCATCATGGAAGCGAACCGGACGCGCATGCGGACCCTCGGCATCATTCCGGCGACGAACCTGTCTCTGGTTCCGAACCCGAACATCACCACGTCGACTACCACCAGCAACGGGACCACCACCAGCACGCCGGGCATTCTCGGACTCGGACAGGTGTTCAGCAGCAACGATTTCGCGGTCGTGCTGCCGAGCGCCACGGCCGACGCCATGCTGACGGACAGCACCACACACGTTTTGCAGAATCCGCAGTTGCGGGCCACCGACGGGCTGGTGGCCAAGCTGAAGATCGGCAGCCGCATTCCTTACGCCACGGGCAGCTTCCTGCCCTCGTTTGGCGCCACCACCGGCACGACCGGCGGCCTTGGCCTGCTGAGCAGCACCCAGTTCCAGTATCAGGACATCGGCGTGAACATGGAAATCACGCCGCATATCACGGCGACGGGAGATATCGCTTTGCATGCCAAGGTTGAGATTCTCACCGATGCCGGCAGCGTTCCGATCGGCGGCTTGAGCGAGCCGGTGTTCGGACAACGCAGCGTCGAGCACGACATCGAACTTGAGGAAGGCGAAGTCAGCCTTCTGGGCGGCCTGATCGATCGCGAAAACACGGTCAGCGTCACCGGCATTCCCGGTCTCGGCGATCTCCCCCTGATCAAGTACTTGTTCTCGACCCAGGAGCACGACGTCACCGACAATGAAGTCCTGATTATGTTGAATCCGCACGTCATCCGGCTGCCGGAAGTGCCGTCGAGCGCCGCCTCGGTGGTGTCGTCGGACTCCGGCGGCGGTCCATTGCTTCCGACTCCTCCTGGATTGCCGCAGCCATGAAGATCTTTACCAGCCTGAGCAGAGCTGCGGCCAGCGCCGCGTCGACATCGAAGTCGCGATCGGTAGAGCGCGGCCAAGGCGCGGCGGAACAGGCGTTCACCCTGATGGAGTTGATTGCCACCATGGCGATCATGATGATCCTGGCGGGCGCGGCCCTGCCGATCATGCGGGTCCACGCGCAGCGGATGCGTGAATTGGAGCTGCGCCGCGACCTTCGGGAGATCCGCAGCGCGATCGACAGGTACAAGGACATGGCGGATCGCGGCATGATCCCGACCGAGGCGAATACGTTCAACTATCCGCCTGACCTCGATACCCTGGTGAACGGCGTGGCGCTCAAGGGCGCCAGTTCGGCGAAGTACAAGTTCCTGCGGCGGATTCCGAATGATCCCATGACGGGCCGGCCGGATTGGGGCAAGCGCTCCATGCAGGACGATCCCGATTCGCGGTCGTGGGGCGGCGAAGACGTTTTCGATGTGTTCTCTCAGTCGAGCGGAACCGCGCTCGACGGCAGCCGATACTCAGATTGGTAGACGAATGGCCGGGCAAGTTATGAATCTACGGTGCGCGATGCCGGAGAGGCGGCAGCCAGAGGAGCGCGGTTTCACCTTGCTCGAACTGGCGGTGGTGATGCTGCTGATCATTACCCTGGCGGCGATTACGGTTCCGGCTTACCAAATGGCGGTCCAGCGTTCTAAAGAAGCCGTCCTGAAGGACGACCTTCATACCATGCGCTCGACCATCGACGAGTACACGGTTGACAAGGAGACTCCGCCGCAGTCTCTGCAGGATCTTGTCGACGCCGGCTACATGCACGCCATTCCCGCGGACCCCATGACCGGATCGACGGACAGCTGGGTGCCGGATATCAAGGACGTTCCGGTTCCCCCGGACCAGACGGCATCCGGCGTTGTCGATGTCCACAGCGGGTCGGAAGGAAAGGCGTTGGACGGATCGGCTTACAACACGTGGTAAGTCAGTGGTCAGCTATCAGTGGTCAGTCATTAGTAGCCCGTTAGCTGTTAGCCGGCCGTCGATCATGGATACCGGTTCGTAGCTTGAATAGAAGATCACAGAGTCTGGGGATCGCTATTCTGGCCGCGCGAGCAACTGACGACTGACAACTTTTATGGAATTTGTCTGCAAAGTCGGCAGCCCCACGGGGCGCATCCTCAGTCAGACCGAAGAGGCGGCGTCGGAAGGTGAACTGCGCCAGCGCCTGCTGTCTCAGGGATTCTACATCTTTTCGGTTCAGGCCAAGGGCGGCATCGACGCCCGTTTGCGCGCGCGCCGCCGCAAGAAAATCAAGCCTGACGATTTCGTGATTTTTAACCAGCAGTTCCTGACGCTTTCCAAGTCAGGCCTTCCGCTGCATCGATCGCTCGAATTGCTGGCGCGCCAGACGCGCAGCGACGCCTTGCGCGAGGCCCTGGAGGACGTGCGCGACCGGGTGCGATCGGGCGTGCTGATCTCGGAAGCGTTCGAGGCCTCGGGCAAATTCCCGAAAATTTACTGCGCCACCCTGAGAGCGGGGGAGCGCAGCGGCGCCATGGACAAGGTCCTGGCGCAGTACGTGTCCTATCAGAAGGTCAGCCGGGGATTTCGCAAGAAGTTCCTGGCGGCCCTGATCTACCCGGCGTTCCTGCTGGTGTTCCTCGCCGTGCTCATCAGTTTCGTGGTGGGCTTCGTCGTGCCGCGCTTTGCCGATCTTTATTCGGGATTGGGAGTGAAACTGCCGCCCCTCACGCTGTTTGTGATCAACATGTCGATGAATTTCCGGCATTACGGATGGGCGATTCTGATCGTCATCGCCCTGATCGTGCTCGGCGTCAGGCAGCTCCGGAAATCGCCTGAAGTGAAGCTTGCCTGGGACAGGTTCAAGTACCGGCAGCCGATCGTCGGGAAGCTTCTGCTGAAGTTCTCAGTGGCGGAGTTCGCCCGCACACTGGGAACGCTGTTGCAGGGAGGCCTGCCCGTGGTGCAGGCGCTGGATACCGCGCGACACTCGGTGAGCAGCCCGCTGCTGGTGCAGGCGGTCACGGCGGCGCGGCAGGAAGTGACGGGGGGCCGGTCGCTCACCGCCAGCCTGCGCATGAGCGGATTCTTCCCTGAAGTTGCCCTGGACATGATGGAGATCGGCGAAGGTACCGGAGCCTTGAGCGCGATCCTGGAGAGCATGGCCGAGTTTTTTGAAGAGGATGTTAACGTCGACCTCGGAACGCTGGTGGCGCTGGTTGATCCCATCATGATCGCGCTGATTGCGATCATCGTGGCATTCGTGCTGGTCGCTTTTTACCTGCCGCTGTTCTCGCTGGCGGGCCAGGTGGGAGGCTAAGCTGTAGCGGCGCTGTCCTCAGCGCCGGGTTCCGGTGCAACGTCGGTACAGATTGCGGCGCTGAGGACAGCGCCGCTACAGCGGGTGGTCAGACAGAGGGTAGAGAGGAATTACCGTGGGTGACACACCGGTGGCGATGACGCCCGCCGTGAATCTGGAAGAGGAACTCGAGCAGGCGCGGCAACTCGCGGAGCGCTACCGCTTTCCCTTCGCCGATCTGCGCCAGATCATCCTCGACAAGGATCTTCTCGGCTCGATTCCGCTCGATCTCATGGTGCGGTACGAATTCCTGCCGATTCAGGCCGACAACGGTGAACTCTCCGTCGCGGTCAGCGACCCGCGGAACCTGGAGCGCCTGGATGAACTCGAGACGCGACTGGGGCGCCGCCTGAAGATCAACGTGGCGGCCGTCAGCCAGGTGCGAGAGGCGCTCAAGAACACTGAACCTTCGCGGCGGGTGCTGGACGAGGCCACGGAAGACTTCGGCCTCGACGTGATCCGCGAACGGGAGAATGCGGAGCAGGGTCTTTCGCTCGAATCGCTGGTGGAGGACCGCGAATCGAGTCCCATGGTGCGGCTGGTCGATTCGATTCTCTTCGCCGGCCTCGAGCGGCGGGCGAGCGACATTCACATCGAGAGTCACGATAACGCGGTGGTGGTGAAGAACCGGATTGACGGTGTGTTGCAGGAAGCCATGCGCCCGCTGGCCCTCGAGTTCCAGTCGAACCTGATCACGCGCATCAAGGTCATGGCCGAACTGGACATCGCCGAGCGCCGCGTCCCGCAGGACGGCCGCTTCCGTGTGCGTTACAAGGGGCGTCCCATCGACTTCCGCGTGTCGATTATGCCCTCGATCAATGGCGAGGACGCCGTTCTGCGTATCCTCGACAAAGAGTCTCTCAGCGAGAAGTTCCGGCAATTGCGCCTGGACGTGCTGGGCCTGTCGGAGCGCGAATTGCGCCGCTTGCGGCGGTTCATTCGCGAGCCTTACGGCATGGTGCTGGTTACGGGACCCACCGGCAGCGGCAAAACGACCACGCTTTACGCGGCGCTCTCGGAAATCAAGAGCGATGAAGACAAGATCGTGACCATCGAAGACCCGGTGGAATATCAGATTCGCGGCATCACCCAGATTCCGGTCAACGAGAAGAAAGGTCTGACTTTCGCGCGCGGCTTGCGGTCGATTCTGCGGCACGACCCCGACAAGATCATGGTGGGCGAAATTCGCGACAACGAAACGGCGCAGATCGCCATTCAGTCGGCCCTCACCGGCCACCTGGTGTTCACCACCGTGCACGCCAACAACGTGCTGGACGTGCTCAGCCGCTTCCTGAATATGGGCGTGGAACCTTACCACTTTGTGTCGGCGCTCAACTGCATCCTGGCGCAACGGTTGGTGCGCGTGATTTGCGAAGTTTGCAAGCGTCCTACCGAGGTCACGAGGGGCCAGATGGAGGAGTCCGGACTCGATCCGGCCCAGTGGAGCGACGCGGTGTTCCATGAGGGTACCGGCTGCCCGCAGTGCAACTTCACGGGTTTCCGCGGCCGGACCGCCATCGGGGAAATTCTGGCGCTGAGCGATTCCGTGCGCGAGCTGATTCTGGAAAAGCGACCCACCTCCGAACTGCGGCGGGTGGCCCGTCGCGAAGGTATGGTGACGTTGCGCGAGTCAGCGCTCGAGAAGGTCCGCGAGGGCGCCACGACCTTGCGAGAGATCAACAAGGTCACGTTCGTGGAAGCGGGAGGTTAGTTGTCAGTGGTCAGTCGTCAGTTGTCGGGTGTCCATTGTTGGAACTGGCAGCTTAATGCGGCTGTCGAATCGCGCGAGGGCGCCAGGAAGGTCAGCACAATATCAGTTTTTCGCCAAACGAAGCCGCCAGGTTATTGAAAAATATGGTACTTCCATTTTGGGAAGTACTTGAAAGCCGTTAGGTTACTGAAAGCAAATGGGCTTAGATGTCGAAAGCCGTTAGATCGTTGATTCCACATCGTTTAATTCTCAATTGGAG
>Ga0335078_10013292_pt1 | contig 12201 bp, 11 predicted proteins | sample Lox_Sample_32_FD_206711 | JGI IMG/M metagenome (GOLD analysis project Ga0335078, IMG submission 206711) | Soil microbial communities from Loxahatchee National Wildlife Refuge, Florida, United States - Lox_Sample_3.2 | ecosystem: Environmental > Terrestrial > Soil > Wetlands | place: USA... | reverse complement strand
GGAAACCGGCTCGTCGCTGCGCGCCAATAAGCTGAAGATCATCGACACCGTGCTCGAATCGAACACGCAGTTGATCGCCAACCGCGACGCGTGGCAGGACGCCGCCAAGCGGCGCAAGCTGGAAGACGTGAAAATGCTGCTCGAAGGCGCGATCAACGCGCTGGGCAAAGTGGGGCTGATGCTCAATGTGCACAAAGATCACCTGAGCGCGGTGCTGGCGGTGTTGCCGGCGCTGAAGCGTCCCACCATCTCGCACCTCAGCGACGAGGATTGGCTGGCGGTGAACACCATCCTGGATGAATCGACGGTGCGAGACATCCTTCCGCGGCTCAAGCAGGCGGGCGGGCAGGGGATTGTGGAGTACCCGCTCAACAAGATCGTATTGTGATTCGGATCATCAAGAGCGAAGATGCCGGGGCGCTGCTGCGCCGGCGCGCGGCGCGGCTGGACCAGGCGGAGGCCGTTGTGCGGCCGATTCTTGAAGGCGTCCGGCGGCGCGGAGACCGGGCGCTCGTCGAGTACGCCCGCAAATTTGACGGGTTCGCGCGGCGCTCCCTCCGTGTTTCCGAAGGGGAACTGGCGGCGGCGCGGCGGCGGCTGGACCCCGAATTCCGGCGCGCGGTACGGACCGCTGCCGCCAACGTGCGCGACTTCGCGAAGCGGCAGATGCCGCAGTCGTGGATGCGGAATGCAGGCGGCCTGCGTGTTGGGCAAATGGTGCGGCCGCTGGACGCGGTCGCTGCCTATATTCCCGCCGGACGCTATCCGCTGCCTTCGACTATTCTGATGACCGTGGTTCCGGCCAAGGTGGCCGGAGTAATGAGCATCTCTGTGGCCTCGCCCAGGCCGGCGGACCAGGTGTGGGGAACGGCAGCGATGCTGGGTGTGTCGCGTGTGTTTGAGATGGGCGGCGCGCAAGCCATTGCTGCTTTTGCTTACGGCACGCGAACCGTGCCCAAAGCCGATCGAATCGTCGGCCCGGGCAATATCTATGTGGCGGCGGCCAAAAAGCTGCTGGCGGGAGAAGTGGGCATCGATTTCGTCGCCGGGCCAACGGAGATTCTGATCATCGCGGCGGAGGGCGATCCGCGGCATCTGGCGGCAGACATGCTCGCGCAGGCCGAACACGACGCGGACGCCTCGGCGGTGCTGCTGACCACTTCGCGGCGGCTGGCCACCGCGGTGGCGAAAGAGGTGGAGCGGCAGCTCGCCACCCTCCCGACGGCGGCCGTGGCGGCGCAATCGATTGCGCACAACTCGGCCATTGTGCTGGTGCGATCTCTGGAAGAAGCGGTGGAGCTCTCCAACCGCTTCGCACCGGAGCACCTGAGTATTCCGGATGCGCGGCTGCTGCCGGCAATCGACCACGCCGGCAGCGTGTTCATCGGGCCATTCAGCCCCGAGGCGGCCGGCGATTACGCGTCCGGCCCGAATCACGTGCTTCCCACCGGCGGAACAGCCCGAATACGGGGCGGCCTTTCGGTAACGGATTTCGTGAAGGTGATTTCGGTGCAGGAGTTGAGCGCCGCGGGCCTGGCGCGGCTGGCGCCGGCAATTGTCACTCTGGCGCGAGCCGAAGGGCTGGAGGCGCACGCGCGATCGGTGGAGGTGCGTACCGGTGCCCGCTAGACCGCTCAAGCTGCCGAAAGGCGCCATCCAGCCCCGGCCGGCGGTGCTTGCCATGGCGCCCTATTCGCCACCCACCGCGGGACGCGCGGGCAAGCTGCGGCTGGACTTCAATGAGAATACCGTGGGCTGCTCGCCGCGCGTGATTGAAGCGCTCGGCGGCGCGCTCGATCGCGGCGGCCTGGCGGTTTACCCGGAGTATGGCGATGCCAAGCAAGCCTTAGCCGGCTATTTCGAAGTGAAGCCGGATCAACTGGTTTTTACCAACGGCACCGATGAGGCAATCCAGGCGTTCATCAACACCTACGTGGACGACGGCCAGGAGGTGCTGCTGCTGAAGCCGTCTTACGCCATGTACCGCTTCTACGCGGAAGTGGCGGGCGCGCGGATTCGCGAAGTGGAGTACGCGCCTCCGGGGATGGAGTTCCCGCTCGAGGCCCTGCTCGACGCGATCACGCCGGAAACCCGCGCCATCGTCCTGGCCAATCCCAACAATCCTACCGGAACCGGTGTGTCGCTCCTGGGAATCGAGCGCATACTGCGCCGCGCTCGCAAGGCCGCGGTGATGCTGGACGAAGCATACTACGAGTTCAGCGGCGTGACGGCTCTGGGCGAAATCGAACGCGTGCCCAACCTGTTCGTGAGCCGCACTTTCTCCAAGGTGTTCGGCATGGCGGGCATGCGGCTGGGCTGCCTATTTTCCCACCAGGCCAATATTCGCTGCCTGCACAAAGCGCAGTCGCCATACAGCGTGAACTCGCTGGCGGTGATTGCTGCGCAAGCCGCGGTAGCGGACGCGGACTACATCCGGAATTACGTGGCCGAAGTGCTGGCAGCCCGGGAACTGTTGTGTTACGGCCTGGAGAAGCTGGGCATCCGCTACGTTCCCAGCTCAGCGAATTTCGTGCTGGCGAGCTTTGGCGCGCGCGCGCTGGAGGTACGCGACGCCCTGTGCGCCGAGGCCATCCTGGTGCGCGACCGCAGCTACGAAGTGCCCGGATGCGTCCGCATCACCGTCGGCACCCGCGAGCAGACCCGGCGGTTGCTCGAGGCGCTCGAGAGAATCTGGCAGCGATGACTCAGCCTCTTCTGATCTTCGATATGGACGGCGTGCTGGTGGACGTCACGGAATCCTATCGCGAAGCCATTGCGCGCACGGTGGAGCACTTCACCGGCTGCCGGCCCGCTGCGGCGGCAATTCAGCATTATAAGAACCAGGGCGGCTGGAACGACGATTGGAAACTGTCGCATCACCTCGTCACCGAGGCGGGTGTCGCAGCGCCGTTTGCAGACGTGAAGGCGCACTTCCAGTCGGTTTTTCACGGTGACGGAACGGATGGCCTGATATTGCGCGAGCAGTGGGTGGCGCGGCCGGGAATGCTGGAGCGGCTCACCGGGAGTTTTCGTTTCGCGCTTTTCACCGGCCGGCCGAAGTGGGAAGCCGAACTGACCTTGCGGCGGTTTGCCCCGGAAATCGAGTTTTCGCCCATCATCGGCATGGATGAGGTCCAGCGCCCGAAGCCTGACCCGGAGGGGCTGCAGCAGATCCTCGCAGCGAGTCCCGGCGCAACGGCTTACTACGTGGGGGACACGGTCGATGACGCGCGATGCGCGCGCGCCGCCGGCGCTCGATTCATCGGGATCGCAGCCCCCGCCAATCCGCTCTATGTTGACCTGGTCTTTCTATTTCAAGAGCAAGGCGCATACGCTGTCGTCGATGACATCAACTATCTCGAAGAGGTAATCGACCGATGAGAACCGCCGCTGTTCGACGCGACACCAGGGAGACGCGCATCACAGGCCGCTTGAAGATCGATGGCCGCGGCCGGTACGAGATCTCGACGGGCATCCGTTTTCTCGATCATATGCTGGAGCTGTTTGCGAAGCACGGCGGTTTCGACCTGACGCTCTGCGCCGAAGGCGATCTGGATGTCGATCAGCACCACACGGTGGAAGACGTTGGGATTGTGCTCGGCAACCTCTTCGCGCGGTCGTTGGGGAACCGGCGGGGCATCAATCGCGCCGGCTACTTCTTACTGCCGATGGATGAAACGCTCGCGGCGGTTGCCGTCGACTTGGGTGGCCGGCCGGCGCTGGCATACAAAGATCTGGTGCGCGTCCGGTTCGTGGGAGACCTGCAGGCCGAGTTGTTGCCGGACTTCTTTGTCGGCTTTGCGAATCACGCGGGCGCGAATCTACACGTCAAGATAATGTATGGGCGGTCCAGCCATCACAAAGTCGAGGCGATTTTCAAGTGCTGGGCCAGGGCGATGAAATACGCCTGCTCGAAAGACGCACGGTTGAAGGGGCTGTTGCCTTCCACCAAGGGGTTGCTGTGAGGCGGCACAAGCAGCCCTGCCGGAGCGACCGGCCGCCGGCTCGCTTGGCCGCGCATTCCCGGCTCCATCACCCCACCGCGACAAGCGATAGGAAACGATCGTTCGCCCTCCCTCCGGCGGAACCCTCATGATCACCATTCTCGATTACGGGGCAGGCAATCTGCGTTCCGTCGAGAACACTCTCGCGGAGCTTGGCTGCGCTTACACTCTGGTGCGCGACCCGGAGGGACTGCGGCGTGCCGGCAAAATCCTGCTTCCCGGCGTGGGCCATTTCGGGCAGATGATGCGCTCTCTGGACGCGATGGACGTCCGGGCCGTGCTGGTGGAGCGCATCCGCGCCGGTGTGCCGTTTCTGGGTATCTGCCTCGGCCTGCAGGCGCTGTTTGAGACCAGCGAAGAGGCGCCGGAAGTGCATGGGCTCGCGCTGTTCCCCGGCTTCGTGCGGCGCTTCTCGCACGACGCGCGGGTGCCGCATATGGGCTGGAATCAGCTCGAAGTCAAAGCCGATTCGAGGCTGGTGCGGGGCTTGCCGGGCCGTCCGTTCGTGTATTTCGCCCACAGTTATTATGTGCCGGTGGTTCCCTGCGCAGCCGCGACTTGCACCTACTCCGTCCCGTACACCGCGGCGCTCGAAGCGGGCAGCGTCTTCGGTGTGCAGTTCCATCCGGAGAAATCCGGGCCCGCCGGGTTGAAGATCATGCAGAATTTTGTGGAGATGTGAGAAGTGCCGTTCGCCAAACCGGGCGAGCGGCCTGGCTGGGCTTCGCATGCTGGCAAAACGGATCATACCCTGTCTCGACGTCACCGGCGGCCGCGTAGTGAAGGGCGTCAACTTCGTCAACCTGCGCGATGCGGGCGACCCGGTCGAGCTGGCGAGCCGGTACAACCGTGACGGCGCGGACGAACTCGTGTTTCTCGATATTACTGCATCCAGCGACGCGCGCGAGATCATGGCGGGCGTGGTGGCCCGCACCGCGCGCAAAGTGTTTATTCCGCTGGCGGTGGGTGGCGGCATTCGTTCCGTGGCGGACGCGCGCGGCATCCTTATGGCGGGTGCCGACAAAGTGTCCGTCAATACGGCTGCAGTACGGCGGCCTGAGCTGATCGCCGAACTCAGCCGCGAATTCGGCGCTCAGGCCGTTGTGCTGGCGATCGACGCCCGCCGCCATGCGCCGCGAAGATGGCACGTCTACACGCGCGGCGGACGCGACGATGAGGGGATCGACGCTGTCGAATGGGCGGCGAAGGGCGAAGCGCTGGGCGCGGGCGAAATCCTGCTGACATCCATGGACACAGACGGGGTCCAGGACGGCTTCGATTGCGAGTTGACGCGCGCGGTCTCCGGCGCTACCAGGGTTCCTGTCATTGCTTCCGGGGGCGCTGGTAAACCGGAACATTTCGTGCGCGTGTTGACGGAAGGGTGCGCCGATGCGGCGTTGGCCGCGTCCATCTTCCACTACGGAACCTATACTGTGAATCAGTTAAAGGAAGAGCTCGACAAGCACGGCATTGCGGTGAGGACGCGCGAATGATCTTTCCCTGCATCGATCTGATGGGCGGCAAGGTGGTGCAACTGGTGCAGGGCCGCGAGAAAGCTCTGGAAGGCGGTTCGCCCCAAGAGATGCTGCGGCGGTTCGCGGCGTTCCCCGAGATTCAGGTGATTGACCTGGACGCCGCCATGGGCCGCGGCTCGAACGGAGATCTGGTCCGCCTGCTGGCCGCTCGATCCGTAACGCGCGTGGGCGGAGGCGTGCGCAGCGTCGAACGCGCGCGGGCGCTCATCGAACAGGGCGCTCATAAGGTGATCGTAGGCACTGCGGCCTTCACCCCGCGCGGAATCGATGGTGCTTTCCTCAGCAAGCTCGCGGGCGCCATCGGGCGTGAGCGCCTGCTGATTGCGGCCGATTCCCGCGGAGGCCGCATTGTGGTCAAGGGCTGGCAGGAGGCCACCAACTTCACCGCCGAGCAGATGCTGGGACGGCTCGAGCCCTACTGCAGCGGCTTCCTCTGCACCTGGGTGGATCGGGAAGGCATGATGCAGGGCACCGATCTCGCCTGGTTTGGCCGTCTGCGCCGGGCAACCACTCTCGAACTGACCGCAGCCGGTGGAATCACCACTTTGGAGGAAGTGCGCGCCCTGCTCCATATGAACGTGCACGCCGCGCTTGGCATGGCCCTGTACACAGGCCGATTGAACCTCGATGAACTGGCGAAGCTGGCCGCCCAGAGCCCGGTTTAGAGCCGCGCCAACAGTTCCTGTATCCTCTGCTTCTCGGTCCCCGAGGGATTATACTTCAGCGCTTCCAGGAGCGCCTGGCGTGCCTGACCCTTATCGCCTTTTTGATAGAGCGCCATGCCCAGGTGATAGCGGTACGTGGAGGAGTTGCCTTGCTGCGCAACATTCCTTTTGAAGATGTCAATCGCCTGATCGCTGAGGTTCTTTTTCAGGTAGATCCACCCCAGCGTGTCGGAGACCTCCGGGTAATTGGGCAGCAGTTGCGTGGCGTGCTGCGCCATCGTCAGAGCCTGATCGAGATCGCCGCCGTGTTCGGCAAGGAGAAAAGCGTAGTTATTCAGGCTGACGCCGTCATTGGGCGCCAGTTTTATGGTCGCATTGTAGACTTGCTCTGCCTCGTTCCAGCGCTGCGCTGCATCGAGCACCAGCGCCAGCGAACTGAGCACCAGGACGTCGTCCGGAAGAAGCTCACGCGCCTTCTGGAAAGCCTGGACGGCATCAGCGGGATCGCCTTTGCGGCGATAGGCTTCGCCCAGCCTGACATAAACCTGTGCTCGCGGCTTGGAGTTTTTGCCCAGAGTATTCAGAATCGCCTGGTAGTCCGCGATCGCATCGTCGAATTTGCCGATCCGCACTTCCACGTCCGCGAGCAAGAGCTTGAGGTCGCTACGCTCGGAGTTCTTGGCAAGTTCCTGTTTGAGAGTCTGGATCGCGATGTCGGGTTTGTTCTGCTCCAAATCGCTTTCCACGATCCCGGTCATGCCGCGCGTATTGGCCGGATTCAAATCATAGGCGCGCCGGAATTCGGAGTCGGCTTCTTTATAATTCCTCTCCGCCAGGCTCACCACACCCAGTTGAAACACCACGTCGGGCGAATTGGGAACCTGGGCGCGCAAGGACTCCAGCAGTTGCCGCGCCTCGGTGAACTTCTTCTGCGCCAGGAGCGCAGCGGCTTCGATCAGGCGCGCAGACAGGTTCGATTTGTCGATCGCCAAGGCCTGCTCGGCGGTTTTCATCGCGGCCTCGTAGTCTCCTTTGTAGATCTCCAGCCGCGCCAGTTCCAGCCGGGCCATAATAAAGTCCGGACGAATCGCCAGCGCCCGTTCAAATTCCTGGCGCGCTTGTTCCAGTTCACCGGCGGCGACGGAACGGTCGGCGATCGCGCGCGCCTTGTGCGCCAGGCCCAGCCGGTAATGGTTCACCGGATTGTTGGGGTCGGCGGTTGCCGCTCCTTGCAGGTCCACCATCGCGGTAGCGATATCGCCCCGGTCCAGCAGCAATGTTCCTTCGATTTCCTTGGCGAAGCTATCTTGCGGATTGTCCTTCAAAATCTGCCGGTTGATCTCCTCTGCCTCCGACGCCTTCCCGCGCGCCATCAGGCTTTCGATGATGCGCTTCTGGTACACAAGTTTCCGCTTGGGATCCTGCGACTCGCCCTCGCGATACTCTTTGTTGGCCGATTCGGTGTCGCCCAGCCGCCGGTAGAAATCGCCCACCACCAGATAGCCGTTTTGGAAGTCCTTCAGCGATTTGATCTGCTGAAGCACCCGGATCATATCGTCCTTGCGGCCCTCCACGCTGTAGTGCAGGGCAAGCGCGGTCAAAAAGGTGTAGGCTTTGGGATTATTCTGATAGGCGAGCTTGAGCGTCTGTTCGCCCGCGTCCATTTTCTTTTCCACCAGCACCTGGAGGCGATACAGTTCGTTGTATGCAGGTTGGTACGTCTTGTCCTTGTCGATTACCTGGCGGTAGATCTTCTCGGCGTCGTCAAGCCCGCCCTTCTCCGCAGCCACCCGCGCCATCTGCATACTGACTCCCGGATCGCCCGGTTTGACGGCAGTGGCGTGGTCATATTCGGCCTCTGCCTTGTCCAACAGATCGTTTCCCTCATCCTTGCGGCCCGTTTTGAAAGCGGCTTGGGCGTTCAGAAACTGGAAATCGCCTTCGAGCCGGTGCCCGTCGAAAGAGTTCGGGTCGCGCGCCAACATCTCTTTAATGTACTTTTCGGTTTCCGCCATCATGGGCGGGTTGTCGCGCGTCTGTTCCGCCGCCAGATAGATTTCGCAAACCTTGACGGTCGCATCCCAGTGGTCCGGCGAATCCATCGGCAGGCGTTCAATGGCCTTGTGAAGCTCGCTCACGGCGCCGCCCAGGTTGCCAGTCTTGATCCAGGTAAGCCCCAGCTTGTAGTGGGCAGGCCCCCACAGCCGGTCCTTCTGCAGCGCGTCCTGGTACATGATGGCGGCTTCCTTGTACTTGCCGCGTGCGAAGTATCGGTTGCCGCTTTCCAGGTAACGCCGCTTCACCACATTGGGATCCCGGCTACAGGAAACCAGCGTCAGTAGCGACGCGGCGACAGCGGCTAGATGGATCGTGCGCATGATGGGACCAGTCGTTTCTCGTCGTAATCTTTGCCAGCCGGCAAACGACGCGCCGGATCGGCGCGCAGAACCGGCAATTCGACCCTATTGTAGCAATACGACGCAACGTTCTCAGCGCGTCACACGCTGAACGTCGCAGCGAGGTTAACGATAACCCCGAACTGGCGCCCTCGCCCTGAGCCGCTCAAACCCAAGTCGGCGGGCGAAGGCGCCCCGGCCCGTGATACAAAATAATCATTAGGTCCGGATGCCGTCTGATAAACCGCAAGTTCCGCTAGTCAATCCCTGGATTGTGGCCGTTGCCGTGATGTTCGCCACCTTTATGGAGGTGCTGGACACGACGGTGGTCAATGTTTCGCTGCCGCACATCGCAGGGAGCCTGTCGGTCAGCGTGGACGAAGCGGCATGGGCGCTGACATCCTACCTGGTGGCTAACGCGGTGGTCCTGCCCATGACGGGATGGCTGGCAAGCCGCTTCGGGCGCAAGCGGATCCTGACGGCGGCGGTGTTCGGATTCACCACGGCTTCGTTCCTCTGCGGCCTGGCGCCCTCGCTATCCATGTTGATCTTTTTCCGCGTGTTACAGGGGGCCACCGGCGGAGCACTACAACCGCTTTCGCAGGCCGTAATGCTCGAGGCCTTTCCACCGCGCGACCGCGGCAAGGCAATGGCATTTTGGGGGCTCGGCATTGTGGTCGCACCGATGCTCGGTCCGATGATCGGCGGCTGGCTGACCGACAACTGGAGCTGGCGGTGGGTGTTTTATATCAACCTGCCGGTAGGTCTGGCTTCGATCATCATGACCCGGCTGTTTATCTTCGATCCGCCCTATATTCGCCGCCGCGGGTTGGGAATCGACTATTGGGGCATCGGGCTGCTCGCGGTATGGGTGGGCGCCCTCCAGGTGGTTCTGGACAAGGGGCAGGAGGAGGACTGGCTCGCGTCCCACTGGATTACCGCGCTGGTCGCCACCGCGGTGGCAGGGCTGGTGATCTTCGTGGCGCGCGAGCTTTCAACGCCCGACCCGGTGGTGCGCCTGCGCGTCTTCAAAGAGCGAACCTACGCGGCCGGCGTGTTTCTGATGACCGTGCTCGGCTTCGTGCTCTATGGCAGCCTGCTTTTGCTGCCGATCTTCCTGCAGACCCTGCTCGGCTACTCGGCGCTCGATGCCGGCGTTGCCATGGCGCCCCGCGGGCTGGGATCGTTCCTGATGATGCCGGTGGTAGGCACCGTGCTCGGCCGCTTCGATCCGCGCAAAGTGCTGGCCTGCGGCATAACGATTGCCGCCTGGAGCCTTTACGCATTGGGCCGGTTGAATCTGAACGCCGGCTACTGGGAGATCTTCTGGCCGCAGTTCATCCAGGGCGCTTCCCTGGCAATGCTCTTCGTGCCCTTGACCACCGCCACCATGGATCGCATCTCGCGCGAAGAGATGGGCAACGCCACCAGCATGTTCAACCTTATGCGCAACCTGGGCGGCAGCTTCGGCATCGCCAGCGCCTCCACCTATCTGTTCCGGCGGCAGCAGTACCACACTGAAGTATTGGGGGCGCACGTCACCGCGCTCAACCCCCGCGTGCGCGCCATGGCCCAGGGCATACAAGCCGGCATGATCGCGCACGGGTACGACCCGGCCGGCGCGCTGCGGCGCGCTTACGGCGTTATCTGGGGCATGGTGCAAAGGCAGGCGGCGATGGTCTCATTCGTGGACACGTTTCTCGCGCTCGCGGTGGTTTTTCTGCTCATGCTGCCGCTCCTGCTGGTGATGAAGAAGCCTCGCTTTCAATCCCGCGGCGGAGCCATGCACTGAAGAGCCATCCGGCCCCGCTGTGGCCGTCGGCGGGAGGCGCATCCGTCCCGCGAACCAAAGGAGCGGTCCTGGCCGCGTTGCGCGAGCGCTCTGCCTCGTGCAATTCTTGAATCACCGGTCTCTGAGCGGACCCGGACGGAGGAACATGAGACGAGAGATGATCATGGCAAGCGCACTGCTGTTGCCCTTGCTGGCAGGAGCGGCCGATCTCAAACCGCTGGCGGTAAAGCCCGGCCTGTGGGAAGTCACTGTGACGTCGAAGGTGCAGTTGCCGGACCAGTTGCTGTCGCAGATGTCACCCGACCGCCGCGCGCAGATGGAAGCCACGATGGCGGCGCGGTCGGGCCAGGCTTCGGGCCCCAGGATGGTCAAGGTGTGTCTCGATAAGGACTCTTTGAGCCGGGCGCTCAACCTCGGCGCCGACGCCCACCAAAACTGCCAGCGCAAACTGTTCAGCTCCTCCCCCACCAAGCAGGAGGTCGACGTGGAATGCGCGCAGGAGAACGGCAAATTCGCCGGCCGAATGACGATTGAAACGCTCAGCCCCGAGGCATTCAAGGGATCGATGCAGATGACCCGCGAAGGCGGCTTGGGGATGATGAAGATCAATGTCGCAGTCGCCACCCGGTACCTCGGCCCGGACTGCGGCGATGTGAAACCGCGCTAAGCACGGGCTCGGATTCGAGCGCTCACCGGCCCTCGGATAGCCGGTCGGCCAGGATCGGCGGCAGGCCCGCCTCGCGAATCCGCCGCTGCGCGGTTTCCACGTCGTAGGCGGCACGATAATATTCCACCGTGGCAGCTCCGGAATCGTAAATCAGGTAAGCGGCGCGCGGGTCGCCATCGCGCGGCTGACCCACCGAGCCGGGGTTGACGAGGTAGCCGCACTCGGCATCGATCCTCATGACGTCCGGATAGTCGCCCTGCCAAGAAGGGGAAATCGTCTCCACGCGTCCGTGATTCCAGATGAAGCCGCCCTGGAGATGGGTGTGGCCGAAAAAGGCGAGGCGCGTCTCCAGGTACTCGAACGCCAGCGCGGCTTCCTCGGCGGACATCATGTATTCGTCCTCGTCATAGGGCGTTCCGTGGGCCAATTGAAAACCGTCGATCAGCAGCGGCCCCCTGGCGAGTTCCGTCACGTATGCGGCGTTCTCCGGCGTCAGCGCTTGCCCTGTCCAGAGGGCTGCGGAGCGCGCCACCGGATTGAACCATTCCAGATCTTCCGCGGCCGTCCACACCCGGTCGTGATTGCCGCGGATGACCGCGGCACAGTTGAGGCGCACCCAATCCACCACGGCGTTCGGATCGGCGCCGTAACCGACGAGGTCTCCGCAGCAGAGAGCGCGGTCATAACGGCCAGCCGCAGCGGCCACCACGGCCTCGAGAGCCTGCCAATTGGAATGAAGATCGCTGAGAACCAGATAGCGCACGTCGGCCCCGGTTATGCCCTTCTCAGCCGCAGCAGCGCGATTTCGGGTGGCGCTCCGATGCGGGCCGGAATGCCGATCGTGCCAATCCCTCGGGTCACCCAGACCGCCGCGCGCGGGCTGCCGTACAGCCCGTACACGTATGGAGTAAAAAAGCGGGCAGCGCTGATCGATTGATCCAGAATCTCCACCGTGACCTGGCCGCCGTGCGTGTGTCCTGCCACCACCAGATGGTAACCCTGCCGTGCCGCGACCGGAAAAACATCCGGATTGTGTGACAAGAGAACGTTCGCCGCGCCCGGCATCACCATGTGCTCCGCGCCCTTCAGGTACAGTTCGCGGTCGCCCACCCGTTGATAGTCCACTCCCGCCAGATTCAGGA
>Ga0335078_10013291_pt1 | contig 12202 bp, 7 predicted proteins | sample Lox_Sample_32_FD_206711 | JGI IMG/M metagenome (GOLD analysis project Ga0335078, IMG submission 206711) | Soil microbial communities from Loxahatchee National Wildlife Refuge, Florida, United States - Lox_Sample_3.2 | ecosystem: Environmental > Terrestrial > Soil > Wetlands | place: USA: Florida... | reverse complement strand
GGTCGGTGGCCATCCGCTCCGACGGCCACGGCATGGGTGACGACCCCTACTTCGTGAACGAGTTCGCCGCCTGGATCGCCAGCCACGACGTGGCCTTCAGCGCCATCTTCTCCTTCAACGACAGCGCGGCGGGTCAGGACGACGACATCACCGACGGCAGGTTCCCGAACGCCCTGGCCGCGTTCAAGACCGACTTCGCCGGCGACGACGCCGTGGTGGGCTCGGCGCCGAGCGCCCCGGCCCCCACCACCACGACCACCAAGGCGCCGGCGGCCACCACCACCACGGTGGCGCCCACCCCGACCACCACGGGGGCGCCGGTGTCGAGCACCACCTCGACCACCAGGCCCCCGGCGACCACCACCACGGTGGCGCCCACCCCGACCACCACGGCGCCCACCTCGGGCGCGGTGGCGCCCGCCGGCGGCGTCCCCGGGGCCCCCGCTGGCCTCGTGGCCCACGTGAGCGGGACCACCGTCACCCTGACGTGGTCCAACCAGACGGGCACGCTCGGCGACGACGTCTTCCGGGACGGGTCGGAGATCGCCTGGCCGGGGTGGCCCAACGCCGTGGTCACCACCTACCAGGACAGCGGCCTGTCGCCGGGCGCCCACACCTATGCGGTGGCGGCCTACAACTCCTCGGGGGTGGGTCCGTCGAGCACCTCGATCACGGTCGACGTGACCGGGTCCGGCTCGGGGTCCACCACGACCACCACCACCACCACCACCACCACGACGACGCCCCAGAACCCCGGCGTGTCGCGCCACCACTGGAGCCGCGGCTAGCCACCCCGGGCGTCACCGGCTCGGACCGATCCCCCCTCGGCCCGACACCGCGTCCGGCTGCCACGCCGCGACGCCGGTGACCGTCATCGTCGTCGGCAGGCCCCGACCCGGGGTCCCGGCGGCGGTGACGGTCACCCCGAGGCCGTATCGGGGCCGTTTGGCCCAGGCCCGGCGGTAGGATCGACGGCCGGTGACGCCTCCGGAACCACGTGGCTGGCAGGCGGCCCGGCGACGCCGGCGCCAGCCCGAGCACCCCGAGTGGGACACCACCCCGGCCGACCCCACCGCCATCGTCCCCGACGAGCAGGGTCCCGAGGCCGACCGCCTCCTGCGCGAGGCGCTGGGCCGTCACATGCTGCTCGGCGAGGCGGCCCTCATCGTCAGCTGGGTCCTGTTCTCGATCGTCGTCTTCCACTTCCTCACCGTCGAGCACAAGACGGCGGCGTCCGAGACCCTGGGCTGGCTCTTCGTGGGCGCCAGCTTCGTGATGGTGCTCGTGATCCTGCTGTTCCGCCGGGTGGCCGAGCGCCGCATCCGCCTGGGGCTCCACGACGCCGGCGTGGCGCTGCGCTCCATCCAGTCGGTGACCGACCCCGCGCTGTCGTTCCTCCCCCTCGACGCCCTTCTCGACGAGCTGCTGGCCCGTTCGGGCCGGGTGGTGGGCGGGGACGTGGCCACCATCTTCCTTGTGGGCGAGGACGGCGCCACGCTCGCGGTGCGCGCCTCGTACGGCCTGGGCACGCCCGACGCCGAGCCCCTGGACGTGACCGTGGGCGAGGGCGTCCTGGGCGAGGTGGCCTCCCGGGCCCAGGCCGTCATCGTGAACGACGTGGGGGCGGTGAGCTCCACCGTCCCCGTCCTGCTGGCCCAGGTGGCGTCGCTGGTGGCGGCGCCCCTGCTCGTGGGGGGCACGGTCATCGGCGTGGTGCTGGTGGGCACGCGCAAGGCACACCGCTTCCAGGCGCGGGACCTGCAGCTGCTCCAGCTCGTGGCCGACCGCTCGGCGGCGTCCATCGAGCGGGCCCGCCTCGACGAGGCCGAGCGCCGCAGTCGCCTCGGTGCCGAGCACGCCCGCCAGCACGTGGCCCTGCTGGCGCGCGCCGGCGACGTGCTCGCCACCGCCCTCGAGTCCTACGACGAGGCCATGGAGCGCCTCGTCGAGGTGGTCGTGCCCTCCTTCGCCGACTGGTTCGCGGTCGACGTCGTGGACGAGGAGGGCACGCTGCGGCGGGTGGCCCAGGGGGCCCACGGCCGCCTCGCCGGGGTGCGGGCGGCCCATCCCCATCCCGAGGGCGAGGCCCTCGTGCGCGAGGTGCTGGCCACGGGCAAGCCCGAGGTGGTGCTGCGTTCGCGGCGCGACCGCGCCCGCCACGAGGGGGAGCCCGCCGCCCCCGGCGGCTACCGGGAGCCGCCGCCGGACTCGGGCATCGACTCCATGGTGGTGGTGCCCGTGCACCTGCGGGGGCTGTCCTTCGGCGCCCTCAGCTTCGTGACCGGCCTGGGCCGGCGCGGCTACCGCCGCTCGGACCTCGACACCGCCCGGGGCCTCGCCGAGCGCGTCGCCATCGCCGTCGAGCGCGTCCTGCTGTGGAGCGAGAGCCGCCAGGCCGAGCAGGCGGCCACCCGCCACGCCGGTCAGCTGCGCCGCCTCATGGAGGCGGCCCTGGCGGTGAACGCCCCCCTGGCCGAGCCCCAGGTGCTGCGGGTGGTGTCCGAGCACGCCCGGCGCGTCCTCGACGCCGCCCAGGCCGTGGTGGTGCAGCTGCCCGTGGCCGAGCTGCCTCCCTCCCACGAGACCGCCGACGCCCCGGCCGACGGCGGCCCCGGCGCGCCCGGCGTGGCGGCGGTGGAGGTCGCTGCCCCGTGGGAGCTGGCCGGCGCAGGCGACCCGGTGGTGACCATGGCCTCGCGCATGGTGGCGGCCGCCAACCGGCCGCTGCGTCACCCCGGCGGGGCCGCCGCCGACGGTCCCGCTGCCGGCGACGGCGCGCCCCGGGGCCGGGGCGACCCCTGGATGGCGGTGCCGCTGCTCGACTCGACGGGAACGCACCGGCGTGCCGTGGTCGTGCTCGGGCGCGACCGCGATTTCAACGCCGAGGACGAGTCGGTGCTCGTCCTGCTGGCCCAGATGGCCACGGTGGCCCTCGACAACGCCCGGCTCTACCAGGCCGTGCAGGGCAACGAGCAGCGCCTGCAGGCGGTGGTGGAGTCCTCGCCCCTGGCCATCGCCGAGCTCGACCTCGACGGCACGGCGCGCTGGTGGAACCGCGCCGCCGGGACGCTGTTCGGCTGGGACGGCCCCCTCGTCGGCGAGCACCGCGTCCCGGCCGCCAACGAGGCCGCCGACGCCAGCCTGGCGCGCCTGTGGGACCGCACCCGTCACGGCGAGGCGACCGTGGGTGTCCAGCTCACGGCCCGGCGCGGCGACGAGGAAGTGGAGTTGTCGGTGTCCACGGCACCGCTGCTCGACCACGAGGGGGCCGCCACCGGCATCCTGGCCGTGGCCGAGGACGTCACCGAACGCCAGCGCATGCTCGAGCAATTCCAGAAAGCCGAGCGCCTGAGCGCCATGGCCAGCCTGGCCGGCGGGGTGGCGCACGACTTCAACAACCTCCTCACCGTCATCCTGGGCTGCAGCGAGATCCTGCTGCGCCGCCTGGACGGGGTCGACCCGGTGGTGGCCGAGGTGGAGGCCATCCAGCGCGCCGGCCAGCGCGCCGCCGCGCTCACCAGCCAGCTCCTGGCCATCGGCCACCGCCAGGTGGGCCAGCCCGAGGTGGTCGATCCCGACGCCGTCATCGGCTCCATGGCATCGATGCTGGTGCGGGTGACCGGCGAGGACGTCGAGCTCGAGATCGTGCCCGCCGATCCCGGCGGCCACATCGTGGTGGACCCCGCCGAGCTCGAGCGGGCCGTGCTCAACATGGTCATCAACGCCCGCGACGCCATGCCCCGCGGGGGGCGCTGCGTGATCCGCACCCGGGTGGTGGGGGCCGAGCAGCCCGCCCCCCAGCGCATCGTGGCGGTGGCGGTGGGCGACACCGGCGTCGGCATGGACCCCGAGACCGCCGAGCGCTGCTTCGAGCCCTTCTTCACCACCAAGGGCATGGCCAAGGGCACGGGCCTGGGGCTGGCCGCCGTGCACGCCATGGTCACCCAGGCCGGCGGCGAGGTGAGCGTCGACACCGCGCCGGGGCGGGGCACCACCCTCACCTTGTGGTTCCCGGCCGTCGACGCCCCCGTGTCGGGCGCCGGAGAGGAGGCCGCCGACAGCGGCGACACCACCGGCGACGAGCTCGTGCTCGTGGTCGAGGACGAGGACGAGCTGCGCCGGCTGGCCGTGCGCGAGCTCGAGGAGCGCGGCTACCTGGTCCTGGCGGCCGCCAACGGGGCCGAGGGATTGGCCGTGGGCCGCTCCCTCGAGCGGCCCCTCGACATCCTCGTCACCGACGTGGTCATGCCCGAGATGAACGGGGTGGAGCTGGCCCACGAGCTCACCGGGCGCTGGCCCTGGATGGCGGTGCTGTTCATGTCCGGGCACCTCGACGAGGGGGCCATGGCCCGCCATCCCCTCGACCCCGACGCCGACCTCCTGCGCAAGCCCTTCACGCCCGACCAGCTGTCGCGCCGGGTGCGCCAGGCTCTCGACCGGGCCGCCGCCCAGCACCGGGCGGGCCGGCTCCCCGACCGCCTGCGCTCGGGCGCCGCCGGCGCCTGAGCGCACGGCCGCGGCACGCCGCGCCCGACGGCGCGGCCAGGCTCAGGGCTCGAAGCGGTAGCCGACGCCCCGCACGGTGCGCACCCAGCGGGGGCTGTCGGGATCGGCCTCGATCTTGCGTCGGATCCGGCGGATGTGCTCGGTGACCGTCCCGGCGTCCTGCCACTCCGAGGACGAGTCCCACACCTGCGCCAGCAGCTGCTCGCGGGTGAAGACCTGGCGCGGGGAGCCCGCCAGGAAGGCGAGCAGGGCGAACTCCTTGGCCGTGGTCTCGACCAGCGAGCCCCCCACCCGCACCTCGCGGGCCAGGGTGTCGATCACCAGGTCGCCGAACTCCATGAGCCCCGACGGGGCCGGGGCGGCCCGCAGGTTGGTGCGCCGCAGGACGGTGCCCACCCGGGCGGCCAGCTCGGCGGGGGAGAAGGGCTTGACCACGTAGTCGTCGGCCCCGAGCTTGAGCCCGAGGACGCGGTCGGTCTCCTGGTCCTTGGCGGTCACCAGGATGACGGGGATGTCGCTCGTGCGCCGCATGGCGGCCAGGACGTCGAAGCCGTTCTCCTGGGCCAGCATGACGTCGAGGATGACCAGGTCGGGCTGCGTCGAGCCCAGGGTGGCCAGCGCCTCGGCCCCGGTGGTGGCCTCGGAGACCTTGTAGCCCTCCACCTCGAGCAGGCGGGACAGCATGCCCCGGACCTCGGGGTCGTCGTCCACAATGAGCAAGCGGCCGCTGGTTCGCATCAGCGGTACTGCCCGGAGAGATGATTCCGCCGTCGCCACGATCGCCACCGTCCAGGTCGTCCCATGGGTCGGACCGGGTCCCAGGGCCGCCCACGGCTGCGAAGGCGACCACTGAGCCCACTGGCCCCACCACTAAGCGTAGTAGGGGGACCCACCGTCCGGAAGGGCTGCGGACACGATTCGCACCCTAGTCGCGGGGTGCCTCGGCCGGGACCCGCCGGGGCGCCGTGCGGGCCGCGCCGCAGGTGGGGGCGCAAGTTGGGAGGGGGTTGATGGCCTGTAGGCCGGTCGGTGGTCTGGGGGGTGCAAACTCCAGTTGTGCCGGGCACGCTCCAGTCCACCACGGGTCAGGACCCCACCCCGGGGGTCGAGGACGGCCCGTCGCCGCACCCCAGGACGGGGCCGCCCACCGTGCTCGTGGTGGGCACCGACGACTGGGCCATCGAGCAGTCGGCCACCGAGCTCGAGGCCGGCGGCTGCCGGGTGCTGCGCTGCCACCCGCCGGGCGAGCCCGCCTTCCCGTGCAACGCCCTGGTGGAGGGGCGCACCTGTCCCCTCGACGTCGGCTTCGACGTGGTGGTGACGGTGCGGGCCCGGGCCACGAGCGAGCCCACCCAGGCCGAGATGGGGGTGGTGTGCGCCCTGCACCGGGGCACCCCCCTGGTCGTCGCCGGCGTGGCCTCGGCCCGGCCCTTCGGGCCGTGGGCCGCCCTGACCGTCGAGCAGGGTGGTGATGTCGTGACGGCCTGTGAAAAGGTGATGGACGCGACGTCCGAGCCCGTCCGCACCGGGGTCCCGACGCCTCGCCCCGGGGAGCAGGTCCATCATGTCCGGTAGCACCCGCAGCACCCGTCTCTGACCCCTACAGCGAGGCGCCCGCATGCCCGCCATTCGCGACACGTCCGACATCGACCCCTGGCTCGAGGAGCTGTGGGAGTCGCGCGGCACGGACCTCTTGCTCACGGCGGGCGCCCCGCCGCTCATCCGGGTGGACGGCGAGATGCGCCCGGTCACGGGCGGGGGGATGTTCACGCCCATCTCGGTCGAGCAGATCGTGAAGCGCATCGTGGGCCAGGATCTCGTGACCCGCTACGAGGCCGAGCGCGAGCTCGACTTCGCCTTCAGCTGGCGCGAGCGGGCCCGGCTGCGCTGCAACGCCTTCCACCAGCGCGACACCTGCGCCCTGTCGCTGCGGATCATCCCCTTCGAGATCCCGGGCTTCGCCCAGCTCGGCATCCCGCCGTCGGTGGAGAACCTGGTGGAGCTGCCCATGGGCCTCGTCATCGTGACCGGCCCCACCGGGTCGGGGAAGTCCACCACCCTGGCGGCCATGATCGACTACATCAACCGCTACCGGCGCTGCCATATCGTGACCATCGAGGACCCCATCGAGTACGTGCACGCCAACCACCGCTCGGCCGTGAGCCAGCGCGAGGTGGGCAGCGACACCGAGTCCTTCGGGCGGGCCCTGCGCTCGGTCCTGCGCGAGGACCCCGACGTCCTGCTCGTGGGCGAGATGCGCGACCAGGAGAGCATCGCCACCACCCTCACCATCGCCGAGACCGGCCACCTCGTCTTCGCCACCCTGCACACCAACGACAGCGCCCAGGCTCTGGACCGCATCGTCGACATCTTCCCCTCGGACCGCCGAGAGCAGATCCAGGTCCAGCTGGCCTCCACCCTGGAGGGCGTCGTCTACCAGCGCCTCATCCCCCGCATCGGCGGCGGCCTGGTGGCCGCCTACGAGGTGCTGCTCGCCAACCACGCCGTGCGCAACCTGGTGCGCGAGGGCAAGACCCGTCAGCTGCGCAACGTCGTGTCCACCCACCAGTCCGAGGGCATGCAGACCCTGGAGATGGGTCTCAACGCCCTGCTCAACGAGGAGCTCATCGACTACGAGACGGCCCTGCGGGTGAGCTTGTATCCGAAGGAGGTGGAGCCCCCCCGCCGCTACGCCACGCCCACCGACAACACCGGGCGGGGACGCCACGCCATCGGGGCCGGGCGGGTGGCCGCCCAGCCCGACAACCCGAGGGTCACCTCATTCTGAGCGCGGCCGTCCGACGACATCCCGGGCCGCGGCAGGTCGTCCATGTCCGAGGAACCGCAGCATGAGACAGGCAGCGACGTGACGCACACCATGCTTCGCCGACGGCGCAGGAGGGTCACCTCCACGCCGGGCCACGCTCCGCGCCCGGTGCGTCGCCCGCCGCGCCCCGGCGAAGAGGGCTTCACTCTCATCGAGCTGCTCATCGTGATCGTCATCCTGCCCCTGGTCATGGGGGCCATCACCATGGTCCTCATCACTACGCTCAAGGATCAGCAGGGGGTCGAGGGCAAAGTCACCGACTCGGCGGCGGCCGCCACGGCCTCGGAGTTCTTCACGCGCGATGTCCAGAGCGCAGCCAGCGTCAGCTGGGCGACCAGCCCCAAGACGGCTCCACCGCAGTGCAGCGCCGCAGGAGTGTCCGGTTCGGCCACCCTCCTGCTCGGCCTCCAGCTCCAGGTGCCCCCCCCGGGCACGACCACCGTGGTGTCGTACTACACGGTGGCCCCTTCGAGCGGGCCCGCCGAGCTCGTCCGGTTCAGCTGCACCGGGGGCTCGTCCACGCCGACCAGCCACGACGTGCTGTCCGACAATCTCAACGCCGACGATCCGCCGGTCGCCGTCGCACCATGCATCTCGCCCACACCCACGAGCATTCCGACCGGGGTGACCTGTGCTCCCCAGACGGATTGGACACCCACCTACCTGGTGTCCGCCATCTCCATCAACGTCACCCAGGCCTCGGGCTGCACGACGGCCTCGGCATGCCCCCCCTACCAGTACACCTTGACGGGGAACCCCCAGACGGGCATCCCGGTCCCGCCGGTCGTCCCTCCCTGCGGGGTGCTCACACTCCTCGGCACGGGCAACGACATCACCTTCGCCGTCGCCGCCAACCAGACCGTCCAGGCCAATGGACCCATCGTCCTCGACTCCGGGTACAGCGGCAACCCCGCCATCTACGGCATCTTCACCTTCGGGGACACCGTGACGGCACAAACGTCAACCTCGTGTTCCTCGATCCCTTCGAAGGACACCCTGCAGGTCTACAACTGTCTCGGCACGGCCAGCGACGGGGCCAGTGCCAACTTCCAGGCCTGCCCTACGAGCGGATCGCACGACCCCGTCAGCTCGGGCATCAACGTGAGCCCACCGCCGGTCCAGACGGTGGCGACCCCCAGTGATCCGATGGCCATTTGGGCCCAGCAGAACGCCGGAGCGTCCAACATCAAGGTGACCGGAACGGGGGCATGTTCCACCGTGGGCACGACGATGACCTGCACATCGGGGCTGTACAGCGGGGGCCTCAACATCCCCAACAACCGGACGGTCACCTTCGGCGCGGGGAACTACCAATTCAACAACAACGGCAGTTGCGGGAGCTCTCTCTGCGTCGGAAGCAGCGACACCGTCTACTTCGGCTCCGGGCACTACATCTATGCGAACGGGATCGAGGTCGCAGGCTCGGGGAGCGCCCTGTGCGGCGGAGGGGTCGCCAACAGCAGTTGCCCCGAGATGCCATCCGGGGGAGTCTTCTTCTACGTAAAGAGCGGCAAGACGGATCTCGGCAATCTCAATTCGGGCAACGTCATCGACCTTGGGGCGATCCCGGTCACGCAGAACGGAACGGATCCCTATGCCGGGGTGCTGCTGTGGCAGGACGGCACCGATTCCTCCAATCCGGTGACACTGACGACCGCTCTGACGGCGACGGTCAACACGCTCAACGGCGAGATCTATGCACCCAATGCCACCATCGACCTAGGTGCCTTCAGCGGGGGACAGAGCGTGATCAACACCGGTGAGATCGTGGCCAACAGCATCAACTTCTCCCTGAGCAACCAACTCCAGCTCAACGTCGGATAGCGGGAGATCCGGACCATGCGGCGCGCCACCCAGCTCGGTGAGGGAGCTGTTCGACGCTCCCCCCGCGGGCGCATCCCGGCCAGCGTGACGGCATCCCGGCCCCAGCACGCCGCCTCTTCGGAGGCGGGCGACACCCTCATCGAGATCCTCATCGCGGTGGTCATCATCGCCCTCACGGTGACCGCCTTGCTGAGCGGCCTCGTGACCGCCATCACCAGTTCGACAACCGGGCAGAGCCTCTCCACCGAAGACTCGATCGTGAACGGCTTCGCCCAGAGCGCGGAGTACGAGATCGAGCAGGCCAGCGTGTTCACCAACTGCACGACCACCGCCTACCGGCTGATCAGCGCACCGTTTCCCTCTGCAGGACCTGTGGGATCCGAGGTCACGGTGTTCGTGACCGGCTTGACCGCCAATCACAGCGTGACCGTCAAGCTGCTGAACGCGTCGAACGTGGCTACGGCGGCGTCGGTCGTCTCGGGAGGGACGACCGACGGCCAAGGGGACGCTTCGGTCACGTTCACCGTCCCCTCGGTCTCGGGGCCCCAGACGGTCACGGTGAGCGACGGGACCGCCAACCCGGTGAGCTCGCCGACTCCGTTCACGGCGGGGGGCACCAAGCCGGGGACCACGCCCACGGGGTACAAGGTCTTTCTCAACCCGGTCCAGCAGTGGGACTCCCAGGCCTTTTCCCAGGGGGGCAGTCCCTGGGTGGACGCCACCAGCCCGTCGTGCCCCGACAGTGGTGCCCAGCTGGTCTCGGTCTTCGCCCGCGGACCTGACGGCTCGTTGGGGTCGCTGAGCTTCGTCACCCTCGGACAGGCCACCACCACGATCCTGATGGGGGCCACGTCGTCGTCCTCGACGCCGACCCTCGGGGACACGCTCACGTTCAAGGCCACCGTGGTGCCGCCCAACAGCACCACGGCCGCCCCCACGGGCAGCATCGAGTGGGCCTTCTCGCAGAGCCCCGGGTCGCCGGCGTGCCCCGACAGCACGCTGGCCCCCATCACCGGCACCAACACCTCGGCGGCCACCTGCACGGTCCCGAACGCCCAGGTGGGGCTGTACACCGTCACGGCGAGCTATCCGGCCCAGGGCACCGCCACCAACAACTACGGGCCCGGGAGCGGTACGGGCACCATCACGGTGGGGAAGGCCTCGTCCTCGGCCACCGTGACCGAGGCGTCGTCTCCGAGCCCGGCCCAACCGGATTCCAAGCTCACGTTCACGGCCACGGTGGGGGCCAACCCTGCGGTGGGTTCCGACCCCAAGCCGAGCGGTCCGGTGGTGTGGTCGGTGACGCAACCCGGCGGCGGCACCGCCACGTGCCAGAACGGCAGCGGGCAGAACCTCCCGAGCAACACCTACATCATGCCGTCGGGGGGTACGGGCACGAACGCGGCGACGTGCGTGATCCCGAGCGCAGCCGTGGGGTCCTACACCGCCACGGCCATCTACGGCGGCGACGGCAACTACAACGCCGCCCCGGCCGCCTCGTCGGCACCGGTGAACGTGAGCAAGGCCACGCCGACCATCAGTTTCAGCACGCAGCCCACGAGCCCGCAGGTGGGATCGAACTTCACCATCAAGGCGACGGTCAACGAGCCCAACGGCGGGCCCAACCCCACCGGCCAGCTCGCGTGGACGGTCACCACCCCGTCGGGAACGACCTACACCTGCACCCCGAACCCGGCCAACCTGGACAGCACCGGCAGCGCGACCTGCCTGGTCTCCGGCGCCGCCAAGGGGACCTACAACGTCGCCGCCTCCTACGGTGGTGACCCGGTGTACAACCAGGCCACCGGCTCGACCCAGGTGGTGGTGGCACTGGCCCCGGCCGGCTTCGACATCCAGGCACCGGGCAACCAGGACGGCAAGCCGGACACCACCGACACCATCGTCTACACCTACAACCAGGCCATGTCGCTCACCTCGATCCTGCCCGGCTGGAACGGGAGCTCCACCCCCGTCGTGGCCGAGTTCAACCGTACGAGCGGCCAGACCCAGCTCACCATCCAGTGCTCCGGCTTCCGGTGCAACGACCCCAATCTGGGGACGGTCAACCTCGGCGACGCCACCGGCACCCACTACCTCAACGGCGGCGGCTTCGGGGGAACCACCGTCGACCTCAACGCCGCCATGGCGGCGTCCACCAACGCCGCCGGTCAGACGGTGATCACCATCACGCTCTCGCAGTCGAACAACCAGTTCAACGCCGTCAGCGCGACGACCACGCTGACCTGGTCACCCAGCGCCAGCGCCACCAGCACCGGCGGCGTGGCCTGTGCCACGACCTCGGTCACCGAGTCGGGCGCCCCGAAGAAGAACTTCTGACATGAGGAATCGCAGCCAACCGGGGGAGGAGAGCGGCGCCGTGCTCGTGCTCGCCCTGGTCTTCATGATCGTGACGGCCCTGGTCCTGCTGGCCGTGGTCAACCTCTCGGGGTCGGACCTGAGGAACACGTCGAACCTCCTCAACCAGCAGTCGCTCGAGTACCGCAGTAGCGGCGCCATGCAGGTCGCCATCCAGACCGTGCGGTACACGAGCTCGCCGTTTACCACCGCAGGGTCGTGCTTCTCCTCGACCTCCGGGGTCCAGATCGGAACCAGTTCGCCCGCGGTGTACGTCGACTGCGCTGGGGTCCCCCACAGCCAGCTCCCCGCCGACACCGGGGTGTCGCGCGAGATCAACTTCTATGCCTGCGGGACGTCGCCCACCGGTTGCACGTCGAGCAACTACACCATCTGGGCCACCGTCGACTTCGTCGACGGGCCCACCTGTTCCACGGGATCGATCGGAGCATGCGGGACAACCGAGAGCATCAAGAGCTGGCTCGTCCACAACGCCAGCAGCTGACCGGTCCTGCCCACCGGCTCACGAAGAAGTGCAGCAGTGTTCCGAAGTAGCGGCGGCACGCTGGGTACGGTGATTCGATGGCCATGACCAGACCCGGGTCCCAGCGCGCCGGGCACCTCCCCTACCGGACCCTCGCCGGGGTGGTGCCCTGTCCGAAGGGGTGGCTCATGGCGTCGGCCAAGCTC
>Ga0335078_10013290_pt1 | contig 12203 bp, 13 predicted proteins | sample Lox_Sample_32_FD_206711 | JGI IMG/M metagenome (GOLD analysis project Ga0335078, IMG submission 206711) | Soil microbial communities from Loxahatchee National Wildlife Refuge, Florida, United States - Lox_Sample_3.2 | ecosystem: Environmental > Terrestrial > Soil > Wetlands | place: USA... | reverse complement strand
ACAAGGGATCGAGGCTCTGAACCTCTGAGGGCCGTTCCAACCCCCGGCCGGGACCCCGTGTCCAAGAGAGTGCATGGAGAGGGCGCTGCGCCGCCCGGAGGATGGCTTGAGCCGTCCACCGACGCCCGATAGAACCGCAGCCCCTGGCGCTTCCGAAGCGGCGGACGTCGCCTTGGCCGCCTCGGGAGACCAGCGGGCCTTCGAGCGGATCTACCGCCAGCACGTCGCGCGCATCCACTCGCTGGCGCGGCGCATGCTGGGGGGCGAGGGCGACCCGGACGAGCTGACGCAGGACATCTTCGTCCGGGCCTGGGAGCGGCTGGGGACGTACCGCGGCGAGGCGGCCTTCGGCACGTGGCTGCACCGGCTCGCGGTGAACGCGATCCTCAACTGGAGACGGACCGAGGCGGGCGCCCGGGGTCGCGTGGACGAGGGAGTGGACGCCGAGCTGATCGAGGGTGCTCGGCAGGCCGGCGGGGAGGACCTGGACCTCGAGGGCGCGATTCGGCGGTTGCCGCCGGGGGCGCGGCAGGTGTTCGTGCTCCACGACGTGCAGGGCTTCAAGCACGAGGAGATCGCAACCATGATGGGAGTCACGGCGGGCACGTCGAAAGCCCAGCTGCACCGCGCGCGGATGCTGCTGCGCGCGATGCTGGAGCGCTGACGATGGACGCGCATCTGGGCGAGCGCCTCTCGGCCCTCGTGGATGGCGAGGTCGGGGGCGCCGAGCGGGAGGCCGCGGAGGCGCACCTCACGGCCTGCGCCGAATGCCGCGCGGCCTACGATGCTCTGCTCCGGATCAAGCGGCACGCCGAAGCGCTCGACGACCGGCCGCCGGAGCGCGACCTGTGGCCCGGCGTCGCCGCGCGACTGGGGCAGGCGGCGACCGTGATCCCGCTCGCACCGCGGCGCCGGCGCGTGGCGTTCTCGATTCCGCAGCTGGCGGCGGCCGCCCTGGTGCTGATGGCGGCGTCGGCCGGCGCCGTGCTCCTCGCGACCCACGCCGGACACCCGGCCGCCGCGTCGCCGTTCGCATCGCCCACGGTCGCCCCCATCGCGGGCCTCGCCTCCGCCAAGGGCGTGGAGTCGTACGACGCCGCCATCCGCGACCTGGAGAATACGCTCGCGTCCCGGCGCTCGACCCTCGATACGGGCACGGTGCGGGCGATCCAGCAGAGCCTGAGCATCATCGACGGAGCGATCCGCCAGGCCGAGGCCGCGCTCGCGCAGGACCCGAACAGCATGTACCTGAACAGCCACCTCGAGCACGCGCTGGGGCGGAAGCTCGAGGTTCTCCGCCGTGTCACCACGCTCGCCGCGGCGAGCTGAGGAGATCATGAGACCCATCCTGGCACTGGCCGTCGTCCCGGCGATCGCGCTGGCAGCGCGCGCGCTCGCGGCGCAGGACATCGACACCACCATCGCGGTCCGCACCGGCGCGCGCTTCGAGCTCAACAGCGTGTCCGGCTCGGTCAAGATCCAGACCTGGAACCGCCAGCAGATCCGCGTGGTGGCCGAGACCGACGGCGCCCGCGTGGACCTCGACGCGTCGGCGGGCAGCGTGACGGTGCGCACCGAGCCGCGACGTGGCGAGGGCGACGTGGACTTCACCATCACGGTGCCCGGCGGCACGCCGCTCGAGGCGCACGCGATCTCCGCGGACATCGAGGTCAACCAGGTGTGCGGCGAAGCCACCTTGGGCTCGATCTCCGGCGGCGTCACGCTGCGCTGCGCCAACGGCGACACGCAGATCGAGAGCGTCTCGGGCGACGTGGAGGCGAGCGACGTCCGCGGCCACCTGGACATCAGCTCCACCAGCGGCGACGTGGACGTCAGCGGCGTGCACGGCGACGTGAGCGCCCGCAGCGTCTCCGGCGACGTGTCGCTGGAGCGGGTGGACGGGCAGGACGTGCGCGCCGAGACGGTGAGCGGCGACGTCGGCTTCTCCGGCCCCATCCACGACGGCGGCCGGTACGCCTTCCACTCGCACTCGGGCGACCTCACGATCCGCCCCGACGGCGACATCAACGCGATCGTCTCGGTGAGCACGTTCAGCGGCGACATGGAATCCGATTGGCCCATGACGATCAACCCGGGCGGCGGCTACGTGCACCCGCGCGAGTGGGAATTCACGATCGGCTCGGGCAGCGCGAAGCTCAGCCTGGAGTCCTTCAGCGGAACGATCTACCTGCGACGCGGCGGCGCGTCGCACCGGGGGGACCGATGAACTGGAGCCTGATGCGGGTGGCGGCGGTGCTCGCCTTCACGCCCGCTGTCACCGCGCGCGTGGCCGGGCCGGCCGCGCCGAAGCTCGCACAGCAGGGCAACGAGTGGAACTGGCACGGCACGATCGCGGCGGGCCGGACGCTCCAGATCCGCGGGGTCAACGGGCGGGTCGAAGCCGAGCCGGCGAGCGGCAGTGAGGCGGTGGTGACGGCGTCCAAGCGCGCGCATGAGCACGGCGACGCGGACGACGTGAGCATCCAGGTCGTGCAGCACGACGGCGACGTCGTCATCTGCGCCGTCTATCCCGGCCGGTCCAACCGGTGCGGGCCGGACGACGAGTACCACATGAGCACCCACGACAACGACGTCGAAGTGGACTTCCGCGTCCAGGTCCCGGCGGGCGTGCGGTTCGACGGCGGCACGGTCAACGGCGACGTGGAAGCCGACAACCTGAGCGGCCCCGTGAACGCGTACACCGTCAACGGCAGCGTGCGCCTCGAGACGACGGCGGGCGACGCCTCCGGCGAAACCGTGAACGGCAGCGTGACGGCGACACTCCACGGCCAGGGCACGGCGCCGCTGCGGTTCAAGACGGTGAACGGCGGCGTCACGCTGTCGGTCCCCAAGGACCTCAGCGCCGACCTCGAGGCCGAGACCGTGAACGGCGACATCGAGACCGACTTCCCCATCACGGTCACCGGCCGCATCAACAGGCGCCACCTCGACGGCCGCATCGGAGCCGGTGGCCGCAGCCTCAAGATCGAAACGGTGAACGGCTCCATCCGGCTGCGCTCGTTGTAGCACGCGGCTTGCCACGCCGTTCGGTCCCGACTACAATCGCCCCTCCACTCGGAGGGGCGATGTCGTTCGAGCCGTTTGCGATGGAGCGGTGGCAGAGCACCTGGGAAAACCGCGTCCGCTACAACATCTCCGAGAGCGGCGTGCACCCGCTGTCCGTCGCCGAGCTGCTGGCCCTCGCGGACGCGGAGCCGGCCATCCTGGCCGAGAGCCGCCTCGGCTATCCCCAGTCGAACGGCACCGAGCCGCTGCGGGCGGCGATCGCCGCGCTCTACCCCGGTGCGACGCCCGAGAACGTGCTCGTCACGAACGGGAGCGCGGAAGCCAACTTCTGCGCCTGCTGGCGGCTCGTCCAGCCGGGCGACCGCGTGGCCATCGTTCTCCCGACCTACATGCAGACGTGGGGACTGGCGAAGACGTTCGGCGCGCGGATCGTCCCGATCTGGCTGCGCGAGGAGCTGGCCTGGCAGCCGGATCCCGCCGAGATCGACGTCGCCATCGCCGCGGGCACGAAGCTCGTCGTGGTCACCAATCCCAACAACCCGACCGGCGTGGTGCTCGCGGAGGAAGCCATCGCGCGCATCGTCCGCCGCGCGTCGGAGGCGGGCGCCTGGCTCCTCAGCGACGAGGTGTACCAGGGAGCCGAGCGCGAGGCGGTGGTCACCCCTTCGCTGTGGGGCCGGGCGCAACGAATCCTGGTGACCAACGGGCTCTCGAAGGCGTACGGCCTGCCGGGACTCAGGATCGGCTGGTGCGTCGCGCCTCCTCCGCTCGTCGCCGACCTCTGGGCACGCAAGGACTACACGACCATCGGCCCGAGCGTGATCTCCGATCGCCTCGCGACGCTCGCCCTTGGGGCCGGCGTGCGGGCCCGGATCCTCGCGCGGACACGCGGCATCCTGCGGGCCAATTGGCCGGTGCTCGAGCGCTGGCTCAGGGAGGCAGGTGACCAGTTCACGTTCCGCGCACCCGACGCCGGAGCCATCTGCTACGCGCGCTACAGGGCGGGAGTCAATTCGTCAGCCTTGGCCGAGCGTCTCCGGCTCGGTCACGACGTGCTGATCGTTCCGGGCGACCAGTTCGGCATGGACCACTTCATCCGATTCGGCTTCGGGCCCGAGAAGCCGGAACTCGAGGCCGCGCTCGCCCGCGTCGCCACGGCGCTGCGCTCGCTCGACTAGCGCGTGTAGGATGGCGCCACCAGGCGTGGCGGTGGCGCATCGCTTCAGGTCGCAGCGGAGTTTTTTCTAAGTCATTTAACGACAATCACTTGGTGACTACTGGCCGAGCATGCCAAGTGGCCTGTCTCTTGCGGAATTCTGGATTGGCTGTCGACTTTGTGCCCATCGTCCGGAAGGGAGGGTCACGAATGGTTCGCAAGCCTTTCGAAGCACCCGTGATCAAGGATGAGGTGTCCTTGGTCGAAGGCACGCTGGCGTCGGGTGGTGGATGTCAAGGCGGTTGCACCTGAGATCGTCAGCGGCAACAGCATCGTGCACGCGCCAGCCCAACCAGCTGGCGCGTTGCATTTACAGGGACCATCCTCAGGGCGTGACGATGCGAGTGGCGTGCGACAGTACGGACGTGCGAATGGCCGTGGAGCGCTGGCTCGCCGACTCGCAACTCGTCGCGCCCCGCGCCCTGGAGCTCGAGCTCATCGTCGCGAGCGAGCCGTGGAGCGGCCAGGATCATCGGCCATGCCTCCGCCAGCCGGACATCGATCTTTACTACGGTCCCCCAGACGGCGCGCTGCGCCTGGTGTGGCGGGACGGCGCCGGCCACGCCGTCGTGGATCTCGGCAGCGGCGCAGCTCGCGTCACGTTCCATGAGCCGGTCGCCGCACGGCCGGAGTCGTGGCTGCGCCCGTTCCTCCTGCTCGTGGTGGCCGCGCAGTACCGGGCTCTCGGCTGGAGCCACGTGCATGCGGCGACGGCGGTCGATCCGCGCGGCCGGGGCTGGCTCGTGGCGGGGGACTCGCGATCCGGCAAATCCACCACTGCCGCGCTGCTGGCCTCACGTGGCTGGGGCGTCGGCACCGACGACACGGCCTTCCTCATGGACGGCACGCAGCCCGTCGCCGTACTGGCCTGGCGCGAGCCCATCGCGCTCAGGGACGACGGCTACCGGCTGCTCGGCCTGTCGGGCGGGGCGACGCTCGCGCGGCGCGGCAAGACGGGTTTCTTCCCCGACGAGCTGGGTGGGCGTTGGGTGGACCGCGTGACGCCCGAGATCGTCGCCATCGCCGCGGTCCACGACGGCCCCACGACGCTCGAGCCTCTGCGACCGGCGCTTGCGGTGGCCGATCTGCTGTCCTGGTCGCTCCTGTTCATCGTGGATCCGGACGGCGCCCAACGGCACCTGGAGCTGGTCACCCGATTGGCCTCGCAGGCCCGATGCTACCGCCTGCGGCTCGGCCGCGACATCTTCGAGCACCCCGACCTTCTGACCAAGCTGGTCCCGTGACTGTGCGCTACCAACGTCATCCGAACGTCCGCCTCACCGCGCTCGAAGGCGAAGGGGTGGTCCTGCACCTGGACGACCGGCGTTACTTCACCGTGAACGCCACTGGCCTGACGCTACTGGAGTCGCTGCTCGAGCCGCGCACGCTGGACGACCTGGCGGCTGCGCTGGTGCGCGAATACGAGGTCCAGGCGCCCGAAGCCCGCGCCACGGCCGAGGCCTTCTTGAAGCAGTGCACCGAGCGCGGCGTCGTCCGGACGCTCGAGGCGTGAACGCCGAATTTCGCTGGAAGGTGCGCACCGTAGTCGCCGCACTCGCGTTGCCGCCTCTCCTCTCTGTCGTCTCGTTTGCACGCCTGGCGCGCTGGGTCGGCGGCCGCCGCCCGGCGCAGATCCCCGCACCGCCGGAGGCCGATCTCGCGGAGTGGACCGAGGCGCTTCTCCGCCGCCTTCCGCCGCCGTGGCGATACACCTGCCTGAGGCGTAGCATCGTCTTGTACTACCTGCTCAAGAAATCCGGCCGCGAGGCCACGCTGCGCATCGGCGTCAGGCGCGACACCGCAGGCCAGTTCGTCGCGCATGCATGGCTGACGCGTCGTGGCGCCCTGCTGCTGGAGCCCGCCAGCAACCAACCGGAACAGTACCGCGTCATCGCCTCCTTCCCGGAAGCCGAACCCGCCGAGCCATGAGCCGTTCGCTCGCGCGCCTGCTTCTCGATACGCTGTGCCTCGCACCGGTTTCGAGCGAGGCGCGGCTCGCCGAGAGGTGGGCGCGTCCCGAGGTGGCCGCGAGCGCCCGCGCCATCGCTGCGTGGATTGCGTGGGAGCAGGGCGAGCAGTGGATGTTGCGACGCCTCGTCGACATGCGCGCGCTCTCCTCTGCGCCCGCCAAACTAGTCGAGTCGCTGCAACTCGCCGCTCGAACGGACGCAAAAGCAGGCCTCGCAGTGGATGCGGAGAGCGTGGACGTCCTGGAGATGCTCGCGGCGAAGCACGTGCCCTGCGTCCTTCTCAAGGGTCCGGCACGCCGCGCGGCGAAGGGACTCTACCCGATGGCCGACGCGCGGCGGACATCGGACGTTGACGTGCTCGTGCCCTCCGCCGATGTAGAGGGCGCGTGGAGGGCGCTCGTCTCGGCAGGGTACGCGCCCCTATATCCGTTGGACCGCAGTCGAGCGCGTCCGGAAGAGAGCGAGGTCTGGGGCCCCAGCCGCCACCACGCCCGTCCGCTCAGCCGGCCTGGCCGGGCCGCGGTAGAGCTTCACGTCTCGACAAGCTGGCAGCTGTCCCCACACATCGCGTGGGAACGCGCCAACCGAGCCCCAAGCAGCCTCGTCTGGCAAGGCCTGACCGTCCGAGTACCGTCAGCTACCGAACTGCTGTGGCACGGACTGACGCACGCCAAACCGTCACAGCCGGCTGCCTGGACGCTGCGTTTCTGGCTGGACGCCGCGGCGATCCTGGCCGCGGCCGAGGTCGACTGGGCCACAATCGCTGCACGCATCGCCACTCCCGAGCTGGCCGAGCCAGACTGTTCACGAGAGTGGCTCGCGGGGGCAGCTCAGCTGGCCGGCTTGGAGTTGCCCGAAGCCGTCGCCCCGCGCCGACCCTTCCCCCTAGCGCGGCTCCTGGCCTGGCGGCTACAGGTGATCGGGCGCCCCGCGACGGGCAGGTGGAGGGAAAAGCTGCTTGACGAAGGCATCCGGCACGAGGCACGACTGCCAGACGCGCCGCCGATGGTCAGTCGTTCGTTGCCGATTCGCGTCCGACGCAGGGCCGCCACGACGATAGCGCGCGCCACCTACCTCGGATGGCGACTGCTGGGAGGTTGACCCGCGCCCGGCCGAAGAACTCTACTGTCCTCGCTCAGTAGCGTGCCCTACCAGCGGCGGTGGCGTGTGCTTGCCGCCCGCACCCAGCGCGCGCTGAGCTCGCCGGGTTGCCCACCCCAGCCACACAAAACAAACCGCCGCCGACAAGTTCTTGAAGATGGCCTTCGCCGCCCCCACGTCGAAGGCCCACCGTGCCAACGCGGGCGTCGTCGGCACCGTGTGACGAAGCTGCGCGGCGTCCATTGCGAAGTCGATCGCCGCAATCACCAGCATCACCCCTGCCACCAAGCACACAACGGCCAGCACCCGGAGCATGATCCGCTGCCTGCGCGCGATGGCGATCAGGCACGCCAGCCCCAAGCCGAGGAGCGGCGTGAGTAGGTATCCCGACGAGGCTCCCACCGTTCCGTAGCGCCAACTTACCTCTCCCAAGCGAGGCGGCCACACGTTGGCGAGCACGTCCACCGGCGGCGTGACCACGAGGAGCAGAGCGAGCACGTACAGCGGACCGGCCAGCGATTCGAGCGCGCCTGAGCTACGTTCGTCCATGTTGTCCGCACCGCCAGGGGACACTGCGAAGTTACCGTGAACGAAGGACGGGCTGAACCCCGTGAGGCTCAGCCCGCCCAAGAAACTAGCGCTCAGAGAGCGCGACGGCTAGACGACGGTGCGCTTGACGATGCCGACCGCCATCAAGCCCAGCAGCCCGGTCCCGAGCAGCAGGAGCGTGGCTGGCTCCGGCGTGACGGTCCGAGTCAGGAACTCCTGCGTTCCGTCCGAGCCACAGGGCTGGTTGTTCACCGTGCACTCGCCCGTCGCGTTGACGTCGGTGACGACATCCCAGCCCGAGAAATCCATCCCGTTGTAGTTGGCCAGTTTCGCCGTCTCGAGCGCGGCCAGCCACGGGGTCGAGTACGCGTCGATCAGCGCGGTGTTGCCGGACGTCAGGCTCCACATGGCGTGCGCGATGCCCACCCAGTCGTTGTTGTCGTGGTACAGCGGATTCGAGAACTGCGTGGCCAGCCAAGCCTCCTCTTCGTACAGCCCGAGCGCGCCAGCATTCGTCAATCCGGCGAGACCCAGCCGTGTCTTGCTGAAGTCACCGGAGGCGAAGCTCGTGAAGTTCGCCGTCCAGATCTGGCCGTAGTTGATCTCGTGATAGAAATCCACGCAATAGACGTCGATCTGCGGGCCGCCCGGATAGTAGGACGCCAGGTACGTGCCGACGTAGTATTGCCCGTCGTTGAATCCCGTGGCCGCGCTGTTGAATTGCATCGTCTGCTGCGCGGTAGCCGCCACTGAGCCTACGACCAGCAGTGCGGCGGCCAGAGTCAGAGACCGAAGGAGTTTCATGCCACCATCCGGAGTGACGAGGTTGCCTCAAGCTTCCGGGAACTATGCACACCTTCTCCTCGCGATCCAACGGGCACGATCCGTACCAAGGTCAGTCGAGCCATGCTGCGTTCTCCGTCTCCTCGAGCCATATGGATGCGCCGTTCGTCACGTCGGCGTAAGTCGTTGCAGATTCTTGTTATGCGTGTGCGCCACAGCAGTGTCACAGTGCTCGACCTCGACCACAGGAGCGGCGCCCTCAGTGGATTGGGGACCGCAGTTGTTGCATCCGCCGATGGACGAACGTAGCGCCGACGCAACATCACCCGCCTCGTATCCACGACACGCAAGGCGCATTGCCGAAGGCGCTGCTCCAAGTCAAGTTGCACGCCGAGGCAAGGCATGAAGTGATGCTCCCGCCATCCGGCCCGTGCGCGCGCGGTTGCTGGACAGGAGGCTCGTTTGGAACGGATCGTGACCCGGGGGAGGGCGGTGCGCCGCTGGCGCGATCTCGTCCTCATGCTGGCCTGGCGCGACATCCGCATCAAGTACAAGCAATCCGTCATGGGGTTCTTGTGGGCCGTCCTGATGCCGGCCCTCGTTGTGGGTGCGGGCGTGGCGGTGCAGTACGGGCTGAGCTGGTACTCGGGAAGACCGGTGGACACGGCTAACCTCGCGGTCGTCGCGGTCAAGTCCGTGCCGTGGGCTTTCTTCGTCGCGTCGCTCCGGTTCGCGACGAATAGCCTCATCGCCAATTCGACGCTCGTAACCAAGGTTTATCTCCCCCGCGAGGTGTTTCCCGTCGCGGCGGTCTTATCCCAGTTCGCCGACTTCTGCGTGGCGTCGGCGACCTTGGCCGTGGTTCTCGCGCTCACCGGCGCCGGTGCGAGCGCCGCACTGCTGTGGGTCCCCCTTCTCGTGGCCGGCCTGGTCACGCTCTCACTGGGGCTCGGGATGTTCCTGTCGGCCGGCGCGTTGTTCTTCCGGGACGTCAAGTACCTTGTAGACGTCGTTATTACCTTCGCCGTCTTCTTTACGCCCGTGTTCTACCCGGTGGAGATCTTCGGCCGCTATCGGGAGGCCGCACTCCTCAATCCCGTGGCGCCGCTGCTCGTCGGGTTGGCCGACGCGGTCGTAGCGCACCGGACACCGGATCTGGCGTGGGCATCCTACTCGATAGGGGTTTCCGTAGCCTGCTGCGTCGCTGGAGTGATCGCCTTCCGCCGGCTCGAACCTCTGTTCGCGGAACGGATCTGAGGCCGCATGGCAGACGTCGCCGTCGCCGTCGAAGGAGTGTCGAAGAAGTTCCAGCGCGGGGAGCTGCACGACTCACTCCGCGACTTCGTGCCGGCGCTGTTCCGGCGTGCCGTGCGGCGCGGAACATTGCCGGATCTCGCCAGCCGGGAGTTCTGGGCGCTGCGCGATATCTCGTTCACGGTGGACCGCGGCGAGGCTTTCGGAGTGATCGGCGGTAACGGCGCCGGCAAGAGCACCTTGCTCAAGCTCCTCGGTGGCATCCTGCGACCCACGCGCGGCACGGTCCGCGTCGACGGCCGCTTGTCGGCCCTCATCGAAGTCAGCGCCGGGTTTCACCCGGACCTCACGGGGCGAGAGAACGTCTTCCTCTACGGCACGATCCTGGGCATGACCCGGGATGACATTCGCCGCCGGTTCGACACCATCGTCGCCTTTTCGGGTCTCGAGGAGTTCATCGACACGCCCGTGAAGCGCTACTCCTCGGGGATGTTCGCCCGCCTGGGCTTCTCCGTGGCAGCTCACGTCGAGCCTGACGTGCTGTTGGTGGACGAGGTGCTGAGCGTCGGCGACTTCGTCTTTCAGCGTCGCTGCATGGAGCGCATGCGCCAGGTGTTGCTTCAAGGGACCACGATCCTGTTCGTGTCGCACAACCTGCACGCCGTGGCCGACCTGTGCAGACGCGTGCTCCTCCTGGATCGCGGCCGCATCGCGGCAGCGGGCGCGCCGGGGCCGGTGGTGCAGGCGTATCTCGCCAACGCGCTCGCCGGCCAGCGCGACCTCGGCGATCGCGAGGTGTACGTCTCCCGCTTGACTGTGCGCGGTTCGGCCCGGGAGGCAACGGCATTCCGCTCCGGTGACGTTGCGTGGGTGGATGTCGAGATCACGGCGCGATCGTCATGCCATCGCCTGTCGGTGACGCTGTACGTACAGGATGAGAGCTCGGTTGGCGTGTTCAACACGTCCACGGAGCGGCTCGGCATGGGCACCTTCGACCTGCAGGCGGGTGAAGCCTTTCATTGTTCGATTCAACTCGACCTGCATCTGGCCCCCGGCACTTTCTACCTGGGCGCCGCGGTCGTCCGCTACGACATCCAGCGCGAGTACGACCGCTGGCTTCCGGCAGCGACCCTTCTCATCTCGGCTGACAAGGACGTTCGGGGCATCGCCAACTTGGATCCCAAGGTGGTGAGGTTCGAGCCGGATGCCGCTCCCCGGTCATCCAACGCCCGTTAGCGGATGACGCCGATCGCGCCGGCGCGGTACAGGTGACGCCCGCGTGGAGTCGACGGATGTGGGCCCTGGTGGCGTTGGCCGGCTTCGCCGTCGTCATCCGCCTCACCCTCGTCCCGACGTCCGATCCGGATACCGGGACCTTTCATTGGTGCGTATTGTGCGGCGATTTCGGCCTCGCGGATTTCATTGCCAACGTGATCCTCTTCATGCCGCTGGCCGCTGGACTGAGCGGTGCAGGCCTGTCGTGGCGTAAGGCGGTCGTCTCGCTCCTCGTGCTATCCACGGCGATCGAGCTGACGCAGTTGATCATCCCGGGTCGCGAGTCCGCGCTTGGCGACATCGTCGCCAACACGCTGGGGGCCGCTCTAGCGGCAGCGCTGGTGAGGTGGCTCCCTGCACGACGCCGCTCCGGGATCGGCTCCGCCGCGGCCGCGGGTGCCGTGCTGGGCGTTGTGGCCTTCACGGGGCTGGCGCTGCAGCTCAGCCTCCCGCGAACCGCCTACTACGGCCAGTGGACGGCCGACCTCGGCATGTACGATTGGTATCGTGGCCGGGTGCTCAGCGCACAGATCGGGGGCCTGCCACTCCCGTCGTGGCGGCTGGACGATTCAAGGATCGTGCGCGAGCGCCTTCTGGCGGGGATCCCGCTGGAGGTCCGAGCGGTCGCCGGCCCTCGCACCCGGCAACTGGCGCCCGTGTTCAGCATCTTCGATGAGCGACAGCAGGAAGTCCTGGTGCTCGGTGCCGATCGCGATGATCTCGTACTCCGCATGCACCGGCGCGCCACGGATCTGAAGCTCCGCGAGCCCGACGTGCGCTGGCGTGGCGCCCTAGCCGGCGTTTCTCCCGGCGATACCGTGGCGCTGGGCCTGCAGGTCTCACGGCGCGGCCTGTGTCTGTTCTTGAACGGTCGGGGGCGTTGCGGGATGGCAGTCACTGTCGGGGAGGCATGGAGGCTTGTCCAAGACCGCCCCCACTACGCGGCGGGAGCCCAGCTCGCCCTGGACGGCCTTTGCATGATCATCGTAGGTCTGCCGCTCGGCCTGCTCTCCCCTCGTCGTATGTCA
>Ga0335078_10013289_pt1 | contig 12203 bp, 11 predicted proteins | sample Lox_Sample_32_FD_206711 | JGI IMG/M metagenome (GOLD analysis project Ga0335078, IMG submission 206711) | Soil microbial communities from Loxahatchee National Wildlife Refuge, Florida, United States - Lox_Sample_3.2 | ecosystem: Environmental > Terrestrial > Soil > Wetlands | place: USA... | reverse complement strand
TTCGGCGCATCTTTCAGGAAGTAGTAAATCACCGCGCCCGCCGGAGGATTTTGTCCGGCCCGCTTCGACGCGTGGCGCTCACCGCCTGCTCCCGCCTGAATGCGATACGCAGTCGCCGGCGTGTACAGGAACGCATCTTTATTCGCGATGTCATCGCTGTACTGCCGCAAGGGGGTCACGTCGTCAAGAATCCAAAACGCCCGCCCGTGCGTCGCCAATACCAGATCGTTGTCCTTGATCACCAGATCATGGACCGGCGTCGTCGGGAGATTTAGCTTGAGAGGCTTCCAGTTCGCGCCGTCGTTGAACGACACATAAACGCCCGTCTCTGTTCCGGCGTACAGCAAACCGCGTTTCTTCGGATCTTCCCGCACCACGCGAACGAACGCGGTGTCCGGAATTCCCTGCCCCAGCTTCGTCCAGGTCTTCCCGTAGTCGCTGGTCTTGAAAATGTACGGTTTCAAATCGTCGAACTGATGCCGGTCCACCGCGACATACGCCGTGCCCGCATCAAATGTCGAAGCATCAATCTGGCTGATGCGGCTCCATTCCGGCATATCTTTCGGAGTGATGTTCGTCCACGTTTTGCCTTCATCTTTCGTCAGTTGAATCAGCCCGTCGTCGGTGCCAACCCAGAGCTGTCCCTTGTTGGTCGGCGACTCGGCCAGCGCAAAAATCGTGTCGTAGTATTCCGTGCCGGAATCGTCGAGGGTGATGTCGCCTCCGGAAACCTTCTGCTTGCTCTTGTCATTACGCGTAAGGTCGGGACTGATCGCCTGCCAGTGCACGCCTCCATCGTTCGTTTTGAAGAGCACTTCGCCCGCGTGGTACAGCGTGTTCGTGTCATGCGGCGAAATCATCACCGGCGCCGTCCACTGAAAACGATGCTCCAGATTCGCCGCCCCGTGCGCGTCCGAGAGTTCCGGCTGCTCGGTGATCTCCTTCACCTGTCCAATGTGCCGGTCATAGCGCGTGATATTGCCCTGATAGTCCGCCGCATAAACTACACTCGGATCCGCCGGATCTGGCGCAATGTATCCCGCCTCGCCGCCGCCCACGTCATACCAGTCGCTTCGGCTGATGGACCCATCATCGCTGCGGCTGACGATCGCAACCGTGCCGGAATCCTGCTGCGCTCCATATACGCGGTAGGGAGCGGCATTGTCGGTGGTCACGTGATAGAACTGCGCTGTCGGCTGGTTGTCTTGTGTAGTCCAGTTCTTGCCGCCGTCGAGTGTCACCGTCACTCCGCCATCATTCGAGGCAATCATCCGCTTAGTGTTCAGCGGATCGATCCACAGCCCGTGGTTGTCCCCATGCGGCACATGGACTTTGTTAAATAGGTGCCCACCATCGGTCGACTTGTAAGCGTCGACGTCCATGATGTAGAGCACGTTCTCGTCGCGTGGGTCCGCAATCACGTGCATGTAGTACCAGGGCCGCTGCCAAAGGCTATGGCTCGCGTTGACCAGTTGCCACGATTCGCCGCCATCATCCGATCGATACAGTCCACCATCCGGATTGTGGGCTTCAATCAAGGCGTAGACGCGATCGGAATTCGCCGCCACCGCAATGCCGATCTTGCCGTACGGCCCCTTCGGCAGCCCATGTTCCTCAATGTGCTTCCAGGTTGTTCCGCCATCACTCGACCGGTATAGGCCGCTGCCCGGCCCGCCGCTCGCCATGCTCCATGAAGTCCGCCGCGCTTGCCACAGTGCCGCAAAAAGGATGTTGGAATTGTGCGGATCGAATGCCACATCGATCCCACCGGTGTTCTCGTCTTTGTAAAGAACTTTCTCCCAGGTCTTCCCTCCGTCGGTCGTACGGAAAATCCCGCGCTCGTTGTTCGGACCGAACGGGTGTCCCAGGGCCGCTACGAAAGCGATGTCCGGATTATTCGGATTGATGATCACTTTCCCGATGGCCCGCGAATCTTTCAGCCCGACGTTCTTCCACGACTTGCCGGCGTCGAGTGACTTATACACACCGTCGCCATGCGAAATATCGCCGCGAATGCAAGCCTCGCCCGTACCGACATAGAGCACGTTGTGATTCGAGTTCGCCACCGCGATGCTGCCGATCGCCGATGTCCCTTCCTTGTCGAACACCGAGGACCACGTCATCGCGCCATCGGTCGATTTCCACACTCCGCCGCCAGTCGCGCCGAAATAGTATGTGGTGGGATCTCCGGGAACGCCGGCCGCAGTCAGCGAGCGGCCGCCTCGAAATGGGCCGATCAGCCGATACTTCATCCCCTTGAATGCCTTTTCCTCAGGCTTTGCCGGCTCATCGTCATCCGTACTCGGAGTGGTTGCGGCCGCAGGTGCGGCGGTCTGGGCGGGTTGTGTCGCCTTCGCCGCCTTCGACTGTTTTTCAGGCTTGGCTTGTGCGAGCAGAACCGCAGTCGACAAAGCCACAAAAATGAATGCAACGATTAACCGTGTAGCACACGCACTTCTGCGAATGCAGGTTGGGCCCATGATGTGGTCTCTCCCCAGCAATGTTGTAAGACAGTTTGTCTATGGTAATCCCGCCGGCCTTTGCTGCAAAGACCGGCTAGCGTGATTTAGCAGGAGTCTTTAGACCCTTACGCGGCGCCGGAATTACTTCTTCTCCAGCAATCCCTTCTTCGCCGCTTCGAGTTCCTTCCGCTTCGCGTCGTCCACTCTCGGATACGCCAGATTCAGGGACTCCAACGCATCGACGATCACCGTCGAAATCACGAGGCGCGTGAACCATTTGTTGTCCGCCGGAACGATATACCACGGCGCATGTTCAGTCGCAGTCTCACGGATCAGATCCTGATACGCATCCTGATATGCGTCCCAGCAGGCGCGCTCCCGCACGTCGCTTGCCGAAAATTTCCAGTTCTTCTCCGGCTCCTCCAATCGCGCCAGAAACCGCGCCTTTTGCTCCTTCTTCGAAACATTCAGGAAGAACTTGCGGATCACCGTCCCACTCCGCGTCATATGCCGCTCAAAGCACCGGATATCCTCGAACCGCTCGTCCCAAATCTTCTTGCCGACAAGGCTGGCCGGAGTCCGCTGGTTCTTCAAAATCTCAGGATGCACTCGCACCACCAGCACCTCTTCGTAGTACGACCGGTTAAAGATCCCGATGCGTCCGCGTTCCGGCAAATCGCGCGTTGTCCGCCAGAGAAAATCGTGCTGCAACTCCAGATCAGACGGCGCCTTGAACGAATGCACCTGGCAGCCCTGCGGATTCACTCCCGACATCACGTGCTTGATCGCACCATCTTTGCCGGCGGCGTCCATGGCCTGAAAGATAAGTAACAGTGCCCAGTTATTCTGTGCGTAAAGTTTGTCCTGCAGTTCGGCCGTACGCGCAATGCCTTCCTGCAAGGCCTCGGCAGCGTGCTCCTTCGATTTCCAGTGCCCGGTCTCTGCCGGATCAAAATCCTTCAGCCGAAAGTGCTTGCCGCGATCCACTCGAAACGTATTCGCCAGCTTGCCCGTCTTCATTCCGTCGCTCCTTGACCGTCTCCCAGACGAACCACGATAGCAACTTTTCCGAAAGTTATCTCCCGAAAATGATCGCCGCCACGCCTATGTTTTTGTATGATCGGAACTTCAGTCCTGGTCCTCAGACTCACTTTTCGCGATCAAGGTTGGTTGACAGGAGTTTTCGATGAAGGTTCTGGGAATTCTTTTAGTCGTTCTAGGAGTGCTGGCGTTCCTTGTGCCAGTTCCCCACCGCGAGGAGCATGGCGTCTCGATTGGCGACGCCCGCTTCGGCGTTCAGATTGAACGCCGCGAAAAGCTGCCGCCTGCGGTCGGAGTCGTTCTTGTTGCCGCCGGTGCCGTCGCCCTGCTCATCGGAGGGCGCAAGTAGGTACGCGCGAATCATCCACCCAGGAAGACTTCCAAGCTGGTGAAAACAGACAGCTTGCTCCATGCCGCCTAAGTGTAGGTACACTTTTGTACACAAAATGTTCCTGCAGGAACATTTCGCCTCAAAAGCGGTCAGATTTCACTTACAGCAACATTCTCAGTCACGCAGGGCAATTTCGCCTGCTGCCACGCATCCAACCCGCCAACGACATTAACGACCTGCTGGAAACCCGCCCGCTGCAACAAACTGCAGGCAATCATGCTCCGATACCCACTCTTGCAATGCGCCGCCAGCGCCACGTTGTGATCGAGTTCCGGCGGCGACACTTTAAAATTATCCAGCGGCCACCACGTGGCTCCCTCGATGTGCCCCGCGTCCCACTCCGGCTGCCGCCGGACGTCGAGCAGTTGGAGATGATCCGACTGTAGCCGCGCATGTAGCTCATCCGCGGTGATCTGTGTGACGGTCGCGACAGGCAGTCCCGCTGCTTTCCATGCACTCAGGCCGCCGGCAAGATACCCATCCAGCGCCTCAATTCCCACGCGTGCGAGCCGGACTCGCCCCTCTTCAATTTGCTGTTCATCGTTGGCGATCAGCACGGGGTGTGCCGTCAGCCCCAGGACTGTGCCCGCCCATGAAGCAAACTGCCCCGACAGTGCGATATTGACCGAGCCCGGCACATGCCCCGCAGCAAACTCATCCCCCGACCTCACATCCAGGGCGATCTCTCCTGCCTTCAGCATCTGATCCAATTCGTCCGCTGAAATCGCCGTCAGGGGCACCAGTTCCGATAAAGTTCCGGCGCCAGTGCGGTTGATCTCCGCGTCCTTCGCGAAATACTCCGGCCGCGCTGGTAGATTGCTAGTCAACTGCGTGGCGAACTCTTCCCTGCTCTTGATCTGCAAAGCGTAATTCGTGAGACGTTCCGTGCCGATCGACGACGAACGCTCCGCGCGCATATTCTTTCCACAAAGTGATCCGGCCCCGTGCGCCGGATAGACCAACACGTTATCCGCAAGGGTGAGCAACTTATTGTGCAAGCTGTCGTAAAGCAGCCCGGCAAGCTGGACGGGCGTGTGCTTCGGCGAGAGATCTGGCCGCCCTACGTCGCCAATGAAAAGCGTGTCCCCGGTCAATACGGCCCATGGCTTATCAGATTTTTCGTGGTCAGTTACGACCAGGCAGATACTCTCCGGCGTATGCCCAGGAGTCTCCAGCACCCGAATCGAACAGTTGCCGAACTTCAATTCGAAGCCATCGTCAACATCCACATGCGGGAAAGTAGCCCCAGCCTGTGCGCCCATGTAGATCTTTGCCCCGGTGCGCGCTGCCAATTCTCTATGACCAGAGACGAAGTCGGCATGCAGATGGGTCTCAAAGATGTGCCGAATCGTGACGCCATGTTCCTCAGCAGCCTTCAAGTACAGCTCCACGTCCCGCTGCGGATCGACTACGACCGCTTCGCCTTCGGAAGCCAGCAGGTAAGAAGCGTGCGCGAGGCATCCCAGATAAAACTGTTCAAAATACATGGACGCACCTCCGCGACCGCGTTACATGCTAGAACAAATCAGTGGACAGCGCCATTGGAGAAAAGAGTTAGGCGGGAAGCGGCGTGATGAACTCGAGGCCAAAACAGAACCCATTGCGGGAGCGCACGATGGCAGGGACGCGCGAAAGCGTGGGCATTTCAAACTCGACCTCAAGCAGGTCGCCCGGGTTGAGCAGAATTCCCGCGTACAGCACCATGCCGCCCTGGCTCAGTTCCGTGCCGCGGCCTTCCACGACCGTGGTCGCGAAGCCCTTCGACGTTACGACTCGAACCGGCATGTCGACGGGCAGACGTTCCCATCGGCGGGTTTTTCCAGAATTCTGCATCATCGCTAATCATCTTCTTTGTCTTGCGGGGCCGCAAATTACCAAAGTCAACCGATTGCCCACTCGCGAGTTGTGATTCGAACGGATGGCCAAGACGTGAGCGCACCGTACTTAACCGCTGTCATCCTGTACAATTTGCGTGTGAAATTGCTCGCGAACGTGTGCCGGGCCGCAGTCCTGCTGTTGCTGTTGGCCATGGTGGCGCAAGCCGAGTCAGTTTCCGAGCTCCAACCTACCGGATACGTCAACGATTTTGCCCACGTTTTAGATCCGGCGGCGACAGCACAGATCTCCGATATCTGCCTGCAGATCGATCAGAAAGCCCACGCTCAGATCGCGCTGGTCACCATCAACACTCTCGATGGCGCTGACATCGAGAGCTTTTCTGTCGACCTCTTCCACAAGTGGGGCGTCGGCGCCAAAGCCACGAACCGTGGCGTACTGATTCTCTACGCGATCAAGGACCATCGTGCGCGGGTCGAGGTCGGCTATGGGCTGGAGCCGATTCTGCCCGATGGCAAAGTGGGAGGCTTCCAACGCGAAGCCATTCCTTTGATGCGGAGTGGTCAATACAGTCAGGCGCTGTTGCTGGTCACTAGCCGAGTAGCGGAGGTAATTGCCTCCGACGCCGGGGTGCAACTCACAAACGCATCTCCGCGTGTTCCAGTGGGGCCGACTCGCCAGCCAGACACCGGCATCTCGCTGGGCGGAATCATCTTCTTCATCATTATTGTGTTAGTCATTCTCTTCACTCCGCTGCGCAGGCTCGTGTTCTGGATGCTGATTTCCGGCATCTTCAACAATCGAGGAGGTGGCTGGGGCGGTGGCGGCGGCAGTTGGGGTGGGGGTGGCGGCGGAGGCGGTTTCGGAGGCGGAGGCGGTTTTGGCGGTTTCGGCGGAGGCAGTTCCGGTGGAGGCGGGGCCAGCAGCAGTTGGTAGCTTGTGAGGGACGCGATGATTCCGAACGATACGATCGACGAGTTTGTAAAGCGCATCCGCGAGGCAGGCGGATCGAACATCGAAAGCGTGATTCTTTTCGGTTCGGCCGTGGCCGGCGACTTTCATCCCGGACTCTCGAACGTGAACCTGCTGTGTGTTCTGCGTGACAGCTCATTTCAGGCGCTGCAAGCGCTGACTCGCGCCGCCAAGTGGTGGGACAAGCAGAAGCAACCGCCGCCGCTCTGCATGACGCGCCAGGAACTCGAGAGCTCGACCGATGTCTTCACAATCGAACTGCTCGATATGCAGCAGCATCACCGCGTTCTCTTTGGCGATGACGTGTTGACCGGGCTGAAGATTCCGATGGACCTGCACCGCGTCCAGGTCGAATATGAGTTACGCGAAAAGTTGATTCTGCTGCGCCAGCATGTTCTTGTGGCCTCGGACAACGAGTCGCGATTGTGGGATCTCGTGCTGCGATCGGCCCCATCTTTCGCGACGCTGTTCCGCCATGCTCTGATCGCGCTCGGCGACGCGACGAAGTCCGCCCGGCGTGATGCGGTGCAGGTTCTCTCGCAGCGCGTGGGCTTCGACGCGACGGCCATGCTGCAGGTGCTGGACATTCGTGAGAAGAAAATCGATCGCAAGACAATCAACATCCGCGATCTCGGCGCCCGCTATCTCGCCGCCGTTGAGACGGTCACGAACGCAGTCGACAGGGCGTGACGGCGAATTCATTCGGCGCAGAGTAAGATATTTCAACTTTGAAGGAGGACAGTATGGGGAAAGGCTTGATCGTGGTTGTGGTCATCATTCTTATCGTAGGCTTGGTTGGATTCATGTACGTCGGAACCAAGAACACGTTAGTCCAGAAGAATGAAGCGGTGAAGTCAGCGTGGTCTCAGGTGGACGTCGTGCTGCAGCGCCGCGCCGACTTGATTCCGAATCTGGTCGAGACGGTAAAAGGGTTTGCCAAACAGGAACTCACGGTGTTCGATGATGTGGCCAAAGCGCGTTCGGCCCTGCTCTCGGCGGGAACTCCGCGGGAGAAAATCGCCGCAAACCAGCAACTGGATGGTGCCATGGTGAAATTCCTTGCGCTGAAAGAGAGCTATCCTGAACTGAAGTCCAACGAGAACTTCCTCCGCCTGCAGGATGAACTTGCCGGCACCGAAAACCGCATCGCGGTCGAGCGCAAGCGCTACAACGACACGTTGCAGGATTACAACACTTACGTTCAGCAGTTCCCTGCCAGCCTGTTTGCGGGATGGGCGGGCTTCAAGGCGAATGACGCGTACTTCCAGGCATCGCCCGGATCGCGTGAGGTTCCCAAGGTAAACTTCTCCAGCCCGAGCACGTCAACGCCGCAGACGCAACCGGCACGGTAGAGGAGGAGGTCGCACGCCTTCGGATACCGGCAACGAAAGCACGAACTAACGCACGGCTCCGCCCAGCCAGAAGGCAAGTGTCCAAAGAATTTCCGAAGTGTGCGACCTTTACTGTGTGGGTACAGGTCAATACCTACCGCGCCCAAGAGTAGCCGAAAAAACGGAGCAGAATACAGGCATCCCGGCCAGACAGATCACTGTCCCGGACAAATCTCATTCGGCAGTGCCGTCGCCATTGCCGCCGCGTCGGTGCGTACGCTCACTGGACTGAGCGGTGCTAACCAGACAAAGCGAGGCCAGGGATTGTTCGCAAAACAAGCGGGGTCTTGACGAATCCACCACAAAGCAGTCTGCTGGACTGTCGGAGCGACCATCGCCGCGTCGGTGTTATTGGGATCAAAGTAAAACCCCAAAGGAGCGTCTGCATCCACAACCACTGGTCCACCGATCCAGAACCAACCCCCAGCGCAGCCCTCCTGCTTGCACTGATGCTGCGCAGTTAAGTAGAGCTGCCAATTCGTGCCGGAGCTAAAGCCGACCCACATGTAGGTGACCGTACCATCACGCTCATTTTCTTGCACAAGTACGTTCCCCACGGTCCCGTACCAGGGATCGGAAGGAGACGGAGGGGGCGGGGTTCGCAAAGAAGAACTGGAACCGCAACTGATTGAAATCAGTACTCCTGGAATGAGAAGAGCAGAAACCAAGCTCAGACGCAACCAGCGCATACGGCCTCCCAAACTCTGCTTATTACGACCTCCTCCGCAGGAGGCCAAACGTATCGATGCTGCGCCTCTAGGCCCGCAAAAGTCAGTGATATCGGTCACAACTAGTACTCTCTGAGGACAGCCATCTTACGTCAAACGATTGCAAGGATCAGGAAAACGAGCTATCCGCTCTTCTCGTTGAGACTTGGCAACAATGGTTGAGCGAACATTTCATGGTAAGTTGGGAATAGACGGGACTCACACCATTTTCTTACTCCAAATATGGGGAGGCCTTGCCAAACTCCCCTCTCGGAGCGTGTATATACGTAGGACGATATATATATGGAGTCAAGCTGGTGGAATCCCGGCTGACACCGTGGATTCGGGCTACCCCGATTGCAGTCCTTGGCTGTGGTCGCACTGCTGAGCCGATTCTGGATTGCAGAGCGGACGCTTGGAGGCCGAACCGCCCAAAAGGCTATTAGAAGGAATGGCGGAGGCTAGAGGACGATTTTAGAACTCTAATCGCGTCTGGTGAGGCGTTCCCAGAGGTCTGACTGACAATTTTTGTCAGTTTGAGTCGAGCCCGGAACGAAGTCCTACTTCTCCGAGGTCCCACAACCCTCCGGGGGTGCTCTGTCTGCGCTTCCCCAGAAGCCTCGCCGACTTCGAAGGCCAATGTTTCTTCCTGCTATTCAGTATTCCTATAAAGGGGACGGAAGCTCCCTTTTGCTGGAAAATGTTGAAAGGATGAAGTGCAGCTGATGACTAAGCAAGAAATCGAGGTTTTGGGTCAGGCCATGCGGGAGGAACATCGGTTGTCCGGCTGGGCGGTCCGTGCCGTCTACGAACAAGATGACATAGGAGACGAGGACGACATCGCCGGAAGGTATGGCCGCACTTTCCACAAGGAAAGATTGATCTGGGTTAACATGCGCTACGCCGAGAACCCGACGCTCGTGCGCGAAATTCTGCTGCACGAAATCGCCCACGCCCTGCTAGGCCAACGGGTGGGCGATCAGCACGACGCGACATTCCAGGTTAAGCTGCGGGAGATCCGCGGCAATGTCGCGGAGTTCACGCAGGCCCGAGGATGATTCCTTTGTCCGTCAACCGCCGCTATCGTAGGATGGTACTCAAGATTGCTGACCGAGCCAAGAGAGGGGAACATCTTGCCAAGAATGCAGTTGCGCGATGAACGAGGAACGATGGCTACGAAAGAGGCATGGGAGAGGGAATACACGGTGCTTCAGGCCATCCCAAGCTCCCGTCGTGAAGAACCGGCAAAGGCATTGCTGTTGTTCGCGGAGTTGCTTGGTCTTCATGATAAGACGGTGCTGGACGCGGGTTGCGGCAACGGTCGAAACGCCGTTTAGAGGATGGACGCGAAAGGCTCCGCATTAGACACCTAGTGCAATAGAGCGATCGTTTGATTCACCATGTATGCGGCGAGGAATGCTATTCCGGTCATGTAGATGAACTGTATGATTGGCCACTTCCAGCTGTTGGTTTCGCGACGCACCACCGCCAGCGTCGAGGTGCACTGCATCGCGAAGGCGAAAAATACCAACAGTGCCATCGCTCCTGAGAATGTCAGGTCGTGGCGAAGGGCGGCTTGAAGCGAGACCGAATGTGTTTGCGGATCGCGTCCATAAAGCGTTCCCAGAGTTCCGACAATGACCTCGCGAGCCACGACCGAGGTCAAGAGCCCAACGCCGATCTTCCAGTTGAATCCGAGCGGGCGGATGGCCGGCTCGATCAAGTGACCTAGATGAGCCACCACGCTGTCCTCTAACTCCGGCGGCTGACCTTGGTGGAGCGGAAGGTTGGTCAGCCCCCACACCAACAAAGAAACGCACAGAATTACCGTTCCCGCCTGCTGCACGAACACGAGGCCTCGATCCATCAGGCGCAAGCCGACGGAGCGCAACGTCGGCCAGCGGTATTCCGGGAGTTCCAAGACAAATGGCGACGGAGTCGATTTGAGGACGGACGATTTCAGAATCTTTGCGGTTCCGATCGCGGCGACGAAGCCGAGCACATACAGCAACAGCATGGCGAGAGCGCGTGTTCCCAGGAAGACTCCGACAACTGGGCGTTCGGGAATGAATGCGGCAATCAGCAGTGTATAGATGGGAAGCCGCGCCGAGCAGGTCATGAACGGAGCGATCAGGATCGTCGCCAGACGGTCGCGCTTGTTCTCGATCGTGCGGCTTGCCATGATTGCCGGCACTGCGCATGCGTAGGCCGATAACAGCGGGATGAAGGCCTTTCCGTTCAGGCCAACGAATGACATTGTGCGGTCGGCAATGAGGGCAGCCCGCGCGAGATAACCGGAGTCTTCGAGCAGCCCAATAAAGAGGAACAGGACGAGAATTTGCGGTAGGAAAACCAAAACCGAGGCGACGCCCTTCCAGATGCCGTCCAGGAATAACGAGCGAAGAAAGCCGTTTGCGATGAACGGTGCAGCTTTCTGTGCCAGTTCCGTCAGAAGGTCTTGCAAAGCATTGCTGAGCGGCTGACCCAAGCCAAACACTGTCTGGAAGACGGCTCCTACGACAATCATGAAGACGAGCGGGCCCCAGACCTTATGCAGAAGAATGTCATCGAGTCGGCGACTCCATGCTGGCGGGAGCGGAGGGCGATAATCCGATTTGTTGGCGAGCCGAGCAGCCCACCTTCGGCACTCCCGGACGTCTTGAACAATCGGCAACGTCGTGTGAGCGGGTGAGTCTGCCTGTTGCAGGAATCGGCCTACGGCGTCTAAGCGGGTCCCCATCGTCGCGCTCACGATGGCAACTGGGATGCCCAAGTCGCCCGCCAGCTTCACAGCATCGATCGAGCCACTACGCTTCGCAAGAAGATCTCCCATGTTCAGTAAAGCCAGCGTCGGAAGTCCCAGAGCAATTACGGGTGCGGCGAGCGACAGGTGGCGAGTGAGATTGGTGGCGTCGAGCACGAGCAAGACGGCCTCGGGCCGTGGCATCCCGTCCATTTTGCCGTTCAACACGTTGACAGCAACGCGCTCGTCTTCGGAGTGAGGATTGAGGCTGTACACTCCGGGCAGATCAATGATGGTGATCTCTTGACCAAGTAGAGCCATCACTCCCGTGTGCTGCTCAACCGTGATTCCGGGGTAGTTGCCTACTTTCTGCCGGAGGTTGGTCAATCGGTTGAACAAAGTGGTTTTGCCCGAGTTCGGCGGCCCGATCAACGCCACAGTCCGAATTTGTCGCCGGGACTTGGCGGCCGAGGAGGGCACGATTTGCAAAAGCTGATTCATCGCGTTTGCTCGCATGCCTTTCTCTCACCAGTCGAAGCGAAGATCCGGCACGCCGTTTCAGTGCGCAGGGCAACTTCTGAACCGTCCAGTGAGTAGACGATTGGATCTCCGAGCGGTGCACGGCGCGAACATCGAACCTCGGCTCCGTCGAAGAATCCG
>Ga0335078_10013288_pt1 | contig 12206 bp, 10 predicted proteins | sample Lox_Sample_32_FD_206711 | JGI IMG/M metagenome (GOLD analysis project Ga0335078, IMG submission 206711) | Soil microbial communities from Loxahatchee National Wildlife Refuge, Florida, United States - Lox_Sample_3.2 | ecosystem: Environmental > Terrestrial > Soil > Wetlands | place: USA... | reverse complement strand
TCAACCTGGTCTGCATCATCTTCCACAACCTGAATGCCTCGACCAGGAAATGGGCGGTAATGGCGGCCCAGGAATTCATCCAGACCCAGATGCGCCCGGGTACCTGGGTGGGTATCTTTAACCTCACTTCGCAGCTTACGCCGCTGCATCAGTTCAGCACCAATCGCGAGGAACTGCTGAAAGCGGCGGACAATGCCTTCCTCGGAAATAATATCGATATCACCAGGGCCGCGGAAGCCGTCTTGAACTCCACGCCGAACCTGCAGTTGTACGTGGGTTACGTCAATCCGGGAGGCGTGGGCGGCGGCGTCAAGGATGAATCGACTACCGGGTCGGTGAGCATGACTGCGATTACCGGAGCGGACGTGGACACAAGTCCGGCCGCGAATGCGCAACGCGGCGACCTGGTGATCCAGCGCGAGCAGTTCATCGGCGTGGAGGGGGCCAGGCAGATGAGCCAGATCCGGGCGATGATCCAGCAGCTGGGTTCGTTTCCCGGGCACAAAACGGTGCTGCTGTTCAGCTCGGGATTCACCACCACCGGCGATCCCGAGGAGTTTCAAGCGTTGGTGAATAAGGCCAACGCGGCGGGCGTCAGCGTGTACGCCTTCGATGCCAACGGTCTGAACGAAACATCGACCGCGCAGTCCTCCTCGATGGCGATGCAGCACGTGACGACGCTGAGCCAGGAGCAGGGGCAGGCGGTTCCGGGAGTGACGATCAGCAACGCCAACAACAGCTCGGCGACCGGAGGCGCCGGCTACATGATGGAGCTGGCGCGGCAGGGCGACTACCAGCGCGATGCGGTGCGCACGTCGGATACACAAGCGGGTTTGCGCGCGCTGGCCGAAGATACCGGCGGATTTCTGATTGCCAATACCAACGATATGCGCAAGCCTTTCCAGCAGATCGGCAGCGAGGTCGAGACGCGTTACGAGGCCGACTATCCTTCCTCCGGCAAGTATGACGGGCATTTGCGCAAGATCGAAGTCAAGCTGGCCCACGCCGATTGGAAAGCGGAATTCCGGCAGGGCTATTTCGCGATACCGGACAGGGGCGCCGACGAACCACTGCGGCCATTCGAAATCGCGGGGTTGACCAGCTTGAATGCCAACCCCCGGCCGCATGCCTTTGATTTTCAATCCACCGCTTTCCAATTCCGCCCCGGCGCCGATTCGCAATCCGCCATCGTCTTCGAGTTTCCGGGCGCTGCTCTCACAGCCACCCCGCAGCCCGCGCTGAAGAAACACCGCCTGCACGCTTCCCTGTTTGCGGTGGTGAAGGACCCGGAGGGCGAGATCGTCGATAGCTTCGGCCAGGACTTTCTGTACGAAATTCCCGACGACCAGTTACCGCGGATACAAGCCACCCCGATCGACTACCGGCATGCATTCCACCTGCCGCCCGGCCGCTACACCGTGGATAGCGTCCTGATGGATCGCGAGGGGCAACGCGCCGCGACCAGCGTTGTCGGATTTGATGCAGCGGCGGCAAAAGGTGTGGGATTGAGCAGCCTGGTGCTGGTGGCGCGCGCAGACCCGCTGACCGCCGAGCCGGATCCGGACGACCCGCTGGAGTTTCAGGGCAGGGAAGTGGTGCCGGTGCTGAACGGGTCACTAAAGGCTGCGGCGCAACCGTTGTTGTACTTCGTGGTCTATCCCGACCGGGCGAACCAGGAGAAGCCTCGCATTCGCGTGGAATTCCTGGTCAACGGAGAGGAACTGGCGCAGCAGCAAAGCGAACTGCCGGCGCCCGATTCTTCGGGAGCCATACCGGTGCTCGTGAATGCCGCCACCAGGCCCGGGAACTGCGAGGTCCGGATTACGGCGTTACAAGGTCTTCAATCGATAACCCGGAGTGTGAAGTACACCGTGGCGGCGCAATGATCCGCCGGATCACCGTCGCGTTTTGCGGGGCCTTGCTGGCTCTTGCGGCAGCCCCGGCTCTGGCCCCGATCGCCTTCGAGGAAATCGCGGATCGTGCCGGTATTCACTTTGTAGCCGATAACTGCCCGACGCCCAATAAAAACCTGCCCGAGACGATGCTCGCCGGCGTGGCGCTGTTCGACTACGACAACGACGGTTACCTGGATATCTACTTCGTCAACGGCGCGGCCATCCCCTCGCTGAAGAAAGACTCGCCCAGATATTGGAACCGGCTGTACCACAATAACCACGACGGAACGTTCACCGATGTTACCGGGAAGGCCGGAGTCAAGGGTGAAGGTTATGGAATCGGCGTGGCAATTGGCGATTACGATAACGACGGGTGGCCGGATATCTTCCTCGCCAATGTCACCGGAAACCAGTTACTGCACAATAACCACGACGGCACGTTCACCGATGTTACAGATAAAGCCGGACTCAGCGGGGCGGTACTGGACGGAGCCAAGATGTGGTCGGTGTCGGCCGGCTGGTTCGATTACGATAACGACGGCCGCCTGGACCTGTTGGTGTCGAACTACTGTAAGTGGGAGGTCAACAAGGATCCTTTCTGCGGGCCGAATCCGAATGTGCGCGCGTATTGCCATCCCAAAAACTATGCGCCGCTTCCCAACACGCTGTACCACAACAACGGGGACGGAACGTTCACGGACGTTTCCGCGGCCACGGGGATCAGCCGGATCCGCGGGAAGGGGATGGGCGTCGCCTTTGCGGACTACGATCATGACGGTTTCATGGATGTGTTTATCGCCAACGACAACGCGCCCAACATGCTCTTCCACAACCTGGGCGGCAGGAAGTTCGCGGAAGTCGCGCTTGAAACGGGTGTGGCGTATCCCGATTCGGGCTCGTATATGTCGGGCATGGGATCGGACTTCCGGGACATCGATAACGACGGCTGGGACGACCTCTGGGTGACTGGATTCGAGGGCGATACCTTTCCGCTGTTCCGGAATCGCGGCGCCGCAGGAGATTTTGCGGAGATCACCGGCGCCGCCGGAATCGCCGGCGTCACGCGCCCGATGTCAGGATGGTCGAATGGGATTTTCGATTTTGACAACGATGGGTGGAAGGACCTGCTGGCGGTGCGCGGGCACGTGCTCGATAACATTGCGCTGATGTCTCTGCGCAAGCCCGAAGAGTCGAACACGGTGTTGCGCAATCTGGGAAACGGCAGGTTTCAGGACGTGAGCTCGGAAGCCGGCGCCGCGTTCACGACGCCATTGCCGCACCGGGGAGTGGCGTTCGGGGATCTGGACAACGATGGCCGCGTGGACGCTGTAGCCAGCGTGCTCCAGGGCAATGCGCAATACTTCCACAATGTGACGAAGAACGGCAATCACTGGATTCTGCTGAAACTGGTGGGCGTACAAAGCAACCGTATGGGGTTGGGAGCGCAGGTGCGGATCACCACCGATACCGGCGTGCAGTATAACCACGCCACCACCAGCACCGGATACGCCTGCTCGAGCGATCCGCGCGTGCATTTCGGCCTGGGGCCGTCGAAGGTGGTGAAGGAGATCGAAATTCTGTGGCCCAGCAGGATTCGGCAGACACTGCACAATGTGGCGGCGGATCAGATTCTGACGGTGACCGAGGCAGCCGGCGCCAAGTAAGCGGCGCGCTTTTATCGAACAGCCGCAATCTGCCGTGCGATCAATTCTTCCCCGCTGGTGCATTCCGCTTCTCTTCGAGCTGCTTCTGAGCAGCTTCCCGCACGCGGCGGGCCTCTGCGGCTTCGCGGTCGCCGTCGGCTGTCCGGTGGAGCTTGTAGTAGGCGCGCGCCAGTGCGGCATGTGCTTCCGAGAAATTCGGATAGTCGTGAATCAATTGCTCCAGTTCCTGGCGCGCCTCCTCGGTTTGCCCCTGCGTCAGGTGGATCGACGCCCGCTGGTAGAGCGCGCCGGGATCGTTGGGGCGGACCTGGAGCGCCTGGCTCACGTGCGTAAGCGCTTCATCGGGCTTGCCGTCCTGGGCGAGCAGAAGCGCGATCTCGGTATTGGCGGTGAAATCGTACGGATTCGCCTTCAGCTCTTCGCGGAACTGCACGGCCGCCTCGTCCACTTTGCCGGCTGACTTCAAGGCCTGCCCGTACAGTGTGTGCACCCACGGCAGCTTGGGATCGAGTTGCACGGCACGCGCCAGATCCCCCGCAGCCGCCGCGGGATCGTTCCGCAGTAACTCGCTCTGCCCCATCAGAAAAGCCGCTTCCGCCGACTCGCCGTCGCCCAGGATGCGGTCGAGCAGCGCCTGCGCCTCCGGGATGCGATTGTCCTTCATCAGCGCCATGCCCAGCACGTAGACGATGGCGTGGTCATCGGGATAGTCCTCGCGCAAAGGCGCCAGCAGTTCTACGGCTTTGGCCGGCTGGTTGCTTTCCAGCAGGCAATCAGCCAGCAACAAAGCCGGCTTCAGCTCCAGTGGCTGGGTCTTGAGAAGCACTTGCAAATGTTCGATGGCCTCCGGCAGCCGGCCGAGCTTGTAGTAGGCCAGCGCCAGGTTCATCCGGATGCGCGAATTGTTTGGCAGTTGCTGGAGGGCGGTGGTGTACTCCGTGATGGCGGCGGCGAACTGGCCGTCCTCGACCAGGGCGGCGCCCAGATTGGAACGGATTTCGGCCGCGTCGGGGTAATTCTGGAGGAATTCCCGGTAGAGCCGGATGCCGGTCGCCACGTCCCCGGATTTCATGGCTGCCTGGGCTTGTTGTAAAGAATCCTGAGGCTCGGACGCGAAGAGTGATGCCACTCCCAGCGATAGCGAAAGAATGACCGCGGCGAGTCTCACGCTGCTGAAATTATAGCGTGGGGCATGGGCCCAGGCCCGACCGGTACCGCCCGTGTATTGCGGGCGTCCGATCAGTGCATCCGCTTAGAACGGACACCGGTGCTATAACCGGTCTCTCCCGGAATCCAACGCACTTCCAGGGTCTCGCCGGGCCCCAGTCTGACTCCGAAGGGCTCGATGATGACATCGTCAGTCGCGGTGTACCGCAGGCGGCCCTTGGCGGGTTGCCAGTTGATCCTAACCGATTTTCCGACGGCCTTCGCTGTACAGCCGGCAGCGCAGAGAGCGGCGGCCCAGATGGAACTGCCGGTAGATGGCACGGTCTCTGGCCCACCGTCTTTTCTCCCGGGTTGGTCAAAAGGGCCGGTTTTGAAGCAGGATAGCGAAGAGCCCGATGTCATCATGGTTCTGGCACCTCTACTACGAAATCAAGAATGCCACGCGTTGAAGGATTCCTACAACTTCCTCTGCGCTGATTCTCCAGTTCATTTGGGGGGATAGGGATGGTTTAGGTTATGGGCCGTTATTACCCGTTTACGGCTCCACGAAGCAGCCCAGTCCACGCCCCCTCCAAACCCTCAACCCGCGGTCACATATTCAGGATACGGAACTCCTGAATTTCGCGCCAGTTCCTCCTGGTGGGTGGGACCAAGGTATTTTGGGGGGGGAAACGTTCTCTGGGGGTGAAAAATGGGCTTGCAACGGATCGACCCGGGGATTTGCCCCAACCGGCCGGGCAATCCTGCCCGTGGGGCAACACGACATGACCCGCCCTTCCAGGCATGGTCTCTTTTGGGTATACTGAGGATCATTCCTACATCGCTGGAAAACGGCACGAAAGGATGGTGTCTGGTGAGTTCAAAGAAAGATCCCGAAATTCCGGCGCGACCCAAAGCCGCATTTTCCCGCCGCGGTTTCATCCGCGGTGTGGGAATCGGCAGCGGCGCGCTCGGTACGGGCCTGCTGCAGAGGGAAGCTGTCGCCGCTCCGGCCGCCGTGGTGGGGCCGGGACCAGTGGCGATCACCTTAAACATCAACGGAAAACCCGTTAATCTTACGGTTGAGCCGCGTGTTACGTTGCTGGACGCGCTGCGCAACTATCTGGACATGACCGGCGCCAAGAGGGTCTGCGACCGTGGCACCTGCGGCGCCTGCACCGTGCTCCTCAATGGTAAGTCGGTGTACAGTTGCACTACGCTGGCCATCGATGCGCAAGGCAAGAGGATCGAGACGATCGAGGGCCTGCCGGTGAACAATCCGGTTTCGGTGGCCTTCGTCAACCACGACGCCCAGCAGTGCGGATACTGCACGCCGGGATTTGTCATGGCCGCCCACGGGTTCCTGCGCGAGCATCCGAACCCGACCGTGGAGGACGTGGAGCATGGATTGTGCGGCAACCTGTGCCGCTGCGGCACCTATATGGGGGTGCGGCAGGCCGTGGTGGAAGCCGCCAAGGGGATGAAAGGAGCCAAAAATGGCTGATACATCCGAATATAGCTGGCCACCGATGGCGAAACGCAAGGTCATTGGCACGTCTCCGCTACGTCTGGATGGCCCGCAGAAGTCGTCTGGCCGCGCGAAGTACTCTTCCGACATGAATCCGCCGGACCTGCTTTTCGGCGTGTACCTGACCAGCCCTTATGCCCATGCGCGCCTGGTGAGCATCGATACCAGTGAAGCGGAGCGGAGCCCCGGCGTAAAGGCCGTGCACGTTGCCGCCCCGGCCGGCACCGAGCTGCAATGGCAGGGCTTCGAAATTGCAGCGGTGGCCGCCACTTCCGAGGAACTGGCTCGGGATGGCGTCCGCAAAATCAAGGTTCAATATGAAGTACTGCCGCACCTGGTGAAGGACGACGACCTCGCCAAAGCCGGCACACGCGCCAGGCAGGGCGGCGAAACCGTGCAGGGCGACCCCGACCAGGCATTCAAGGATGCCGATGCGGTTTCCGAAGGCCAGTATGCTTTCGCCGTGGTGACGCACTGCTGCCTGGAGCCGCACGGCCAGGTGATCCAGTGGGTTCCCGGCAGCGGAGCCAACGGCGCCAACGACCAGGTCCATGTCTGGCCCTCCACCCAGAACGTGCCTGGGTACGCCGACAACCTGGGGAATAACCTGAAGGTTCCGGCCACCAACATCAAGGTGAGGATGGACTACATCGGCGGCGGGTTCGGCAGCAAATTCACCCCGGACGCGTGGGCCATTATGGGTGCCAACCTCTCGAAAAAAGCGGGCGGAAAGCCGGTCAAACTCTACCTGGAGCGCTCGACCGAACTCATGATTGCCGGTAATCGGCCCTCGGCATACGGCAAGATCAAGGTCGCTGGAAAGAACGATGGCACCATCACCGGCTGGACCTACGAAGGGTGGGGCAGCGGCGGATTTGCTCCGGTGAATCCCCCAGACCAACCTTACATCTTCACCAACGTGCCGAACAGCCGGCGCGTGAGAACGGCTGTTTCGGTGAACGGTGGGTCGCAGCGCGCCTGGCGGGCGCCGGGCAACCAGGCGGCTTCGTTCCTTACCTGCTGCGCGATTGAAGATTTCGCCCACAAGATCGGCAAAGACCCACTGGAAGTGTTCAAGGCGAATGCCAAATATGCGCAACGCACGGGCGCGGCGGAAACCTACATTTACCAGTTGGACAAGGCGGCTGAGATGGCCGATTGGAAGAACCGGTGGCATCCGCGCGGCCAGGGCGATGCGGGCACCGTGAAGCGTGGCATGGGCATCGGCGTGGCGGCCTGGAACGGCCTGGGCCATGCCAGCCAGTGCCGCACGGTCATCAACCCCGACGGCTCGGTTTCGATTCAGATCGGATCCCAGGATCTGGGAACCGGCACCAAGACCATCATCACCCAGGTGGCGGCCGAAACTCTCGGGCTGCCCATGAACCAGGTGAAGCTGATGATCGGCACCAACGACCTTCCGCCCGATGGCGGCTCTGGCGGGTCGACGACCGTGGGCGGCGTTTCAACTTCCACCCGCAAATCCACGGTCAACGCGCTCAACAAGCTGTTTGCGGCGGTGGCGCCCGATCTCGGCGTGCAGCCGAACGATTTGGAGGCTGTCGACGGGCACATCCGGGTGAAGGACAACCCGAACAAATCCGTCACCTGGACCGCGGCCTGCCGCAAGCTGACCAGCGCCATCTCCGAAATGGGCACGTATAACGGCCGGCAACAGGATACGGCCGGACTGGCCACCGGCGGCGCGGCGGGCGCTCAGATCGCCGACGTTTCGGTGGATACGGAGACCGGAATCGTGAAGATCAACCGCTACGTGGCGGTGCAGGATTGCGGCATGGTGATCAATCCCCGTCTGGCGGAAAGCCAGGTTTACGGTGCGGTCATCATGGGCATCAGCACAGCCTTGTTCGAAGAGCGGGTGATGGATCAGCAGACCGGCAAGTTCCTCAATCCCGACATGGAGTTTTACAAACTGGCGGGGATTGCGGATATCGGCAACATCATGGTGCACCTGGATATCCGTCCGGTGAACGACCAGCGCGGCGTGATCGGGTTGGGCGAGCCGCCGGCGGTTCCCATTTGCGCCGCGGTAGCCAATGCCGTGGCCAACGCCATCGGAGTACGGGTGCCGCAGATCCCGCTCACACCGGACCGCGTGCTGGCCGCGCTGGAAAGGAGGAACGCCTGATGCAAGCCTTCGAGTATGCCAATCCATCGACGCTTCAGGAGGCCACCGGCCTGTTGGGATCCCAGTGGGGCGAGGCCGATGTACTGGCCGGCGGAACCGACCTCCTGAGCCTGATGAAGGAGAACCTTCATACGCCCAAGCGCGTGGTGAACATCAAGAACATCCGGGAGCTCGAGGGAATTCACCGCACCGGCGCCGGTCTGCGGATCGGAGCCCTGGTGACCATCGACGAGCTGGCCAATAGCCGCGAAGCGCAGGGGCCTTTCCGCTCGCTGGCCGAAGCGGCCGGCTATATTCCCAGCCCGCAGATCCGCCACATGGGAACGGTGGGCGGCGACCTCTGCCAGCGGCCGCGCTGCTGGTATTACCGCCAGGGAATGGGGCTGCTCGGTATGAAGGACGGGAAATCCCTGATACCTACTGGCGAGAATCGCTACCACGCGATTTTCAGCGACGGGCCGGCTTATTTCGTAAGTGCTTCGAGCCTGGCTCCGGCGCTGGTCGCTCTCGGCGCGCGGGTGAAACTGGTTTCTGCGAAAGGATCGCGCGAAGTGCCTGTGGCCGACTTTTTCGTGGCGCCGGCCAACGAGAACTCGCGGGAGATCGTGCTTCGGCCGGATGAGATCCTCACCGAGATCCTGGTGCCGAATTCCACCGTCAGGACGGCCACCTACGAACTCCGTCAGAAGGAGGCGCTGGACTGGCCTCTGGCTGCTGCCTCCGTGGCCCTGACCATGAGCGGCAATACGGTTACCGCAGCCAAAGTGGTGCTGGGGCACGTGGCGCCCACTCCTTACGTGGCTTCCGGCGCAGAGGCCGCGCTAAAAGGTAAAACCATCACCGAGGCTACCGCCGAAGCGGGCGGCAAAGCCGCGGTGGCGGGTGCGAAGCCGCTGAGCCAGAATGGGTATAAGGTCCAACTGGCCAAGGTCGCGGTCAAACGGGCCTTGCTGGCGGCCGTCAAGGCGTAAGCCATGGAACCCATCGGATCGGCGAAAAAAGTCAGCCGCAACCGGTGCGCCAATCTCCGCTGGAAGGGGTTGTACATCGATGCCGAGTGCGACCCCGAAAACCACTTCAGCTACGATACCGCCATGTGGTGCCTGCACACCTACAAGTGCGTTGGGCCGGATGGCAAGGTGGTCGATGAGTTCGAGTGCAGCCCGGCGCGGGAGTGCTACGAGCAGTTGTAGCGGAGCTTTGGCGCCTCGCCCTACTGTGTTCGGTTAATATTCTCCGTTCGCGACATTGCTCTCTGCGGATAGCTGCGGCCGTATAACTAAAATCTGGATGCGGTGGAGAGGCACGCTCCGTTAGCATCGTTATGGATGCAAGAGTTGCCTCTACTCGAGTTGGCCTCCCAGGATGGCCTGGAGCAGGAGCTGGCGGAGCTATACGGGAAGCATGCCGCAACCCTGTTGCGATACGGTTCGTTGTTTGCGCCCGCCTCCGAAGCCGCGCGGGATGCCGTGCAGGAGACTTTCCTCCGGTACTTTATGGAGCGCCGGTCGGGGCGGAGCATCGATAACCCGGCAGGGTGGCTGTACGTCGTGATGCGCAACTACTTGCTGAGCCGTCTGAAGCATGATTGGCAAACGCATGAAATGGTGAACGCCAACCTGGAGCGGCTGCCGGCTCCCCAGCGTGACCCCGAAGTGATGTGCGCGCATTCGGAGTTGACGAACAAGATGGCGACGCTTCTCACCGTTCGCGAAATGGAATGCGTGACGCTTCGCGCGGGCGGCCTCAGCTACCAGGAAATTGCCGACGTGATGGACGTTCGCCCGGGAACGGTCGGCGCCGTGCTCTCGCGAGTGCAGAAAAAGTTGCGGCCGGCGATTACCGCCGATGGCTCAGCGGTAAAAATTCCCCGCGATCCCACGGCGGCTTGAGGCCCTGCCGGCCGTGTCTCTGCCGCGCGCCGCCTTTCTTGGCTTATCATACATAGGAACTCGATGAAGCCTTCGCAAGCCGAAAAACTACGCGCGTGGTGGTCCCACCAGCAGGCGCTCGATGGGCGGCTGGATGGCACCGCGCCCGCCGAGGTTCTCCCGCAAACCGGTTGGGCCCGGTCGTTGGGCGGCGTGGGACCTTACCTGACCCTCCATGCCCGTGCCGGAACGTCCCGCGAGGCGGCGGATGCGGCGGTCGCCGCTCTCAGCATCCATGAACTGCCGGCCGCGCGAAACTGCACGTATATTGTCCCCGCCGCCGATTTTGCCCTGGCGCTCAAAGCCGGCGCCGGCTTTGCCAATGAAACCAGGACCGCGCTGAAACTCGGGGTCACTGAAATGGAAATCGGCAAACTGCGCGAGTCCGTGCTGAGGGCGCTGGCGATAGGGCCGCTCGATCCGGATGGGATTCGCGAAGCGGCAGGTTCGGCGGTGCGCAGCCTGGGCGAGGCCGGGAAGAAGAAGGGCCTGAGCACCACCCTGCCTGTGGCGCTGGAACAGCTTCAGGCGGAAGGCGAAATCCGCCGTGTGCCTTCGAATGGCCGGCTCGATCAGCAGCGCTTCCGTTATGTGCTATGGCGCCCCAGTCCCGTGGACAGCTGGAAGCTACCGCCTGAGGAAACCATGGTGGCGCTGGCGCGCCGCTATTTCACGTGGACCGGTCCGGCGACTGTGGCGGAATTTCAGTGGTTCTCCGGGCTGAGCGCCAAAGCCGCCAAGGCTGCGATCGAACCGCTGGGGCTTCGGCCGCTCGCTCCGCCCGATAACGACCGGCTGGCGTTCCCTCAAGATCTTGAAGAGTTTCACGCCTTCCAGGTCCCGCGCGAGGCGGACTACCGCCTGGTCAGCAGCATAGATGCGGTGGCCCTGCTGCGGCGCAATCTGAAGACGATCATCGATCCGGCAGATATGAGTTCCCTGGTAACCCGCGAACGGTCCACGGGCGAGTTGACGGATCTGCCGAGCCACGCCATCATGGACCGCGGCAGAGTGGTGGGCATATGGGAATACGACCCGGACGCCGAATCGATCCCCTGGCTTCCCTTCATCCCGCGCAATCGCGATCTGGAGAAGGCCGTTGCGCGCACCAGGGAGTACATCCGCGAGCAGCTCGGAGACGCGCGGTCGTACAGCCTGGATAGCCCCAGGAGCCGCGGTCCGCGCCTCGCGGCTCTGCGGAAAGCTGCCGGGCGCTGAGAGCGAACCGGGAAACAGCGAGCCGGCCACGGAAGCTCGCGCCGTCTATCGGAACACCGCCCGATGCGCCGGATGGCCCACGTAGGTCTGGTTTTCCAGGTGCGCCAGAATCACACGCCGCACCTCCAGGATGTCCCACTTGCCCTGCTTCTGATAGAGTAGCCTGCCTCCCGGCGCGATCACCATGGTGAACGCCACTCCGCCTTCCCAGGTCGGCTCGAACGCCGCCTGCATGGCGTAAGTGTCGTCGGAAGCGAACAGCAGGTTCCGGCTGAAGGCGTGCTGCTGCTGCAAAACCTTCAGCACGCCCTCCTGTTCGTCAGGATAATTCGCGGCTACGGTCACCAGGTCGAAATCGCGCTGACGGAACATCCGGTAGGTGGTCTCGATGTCCGGCATCTCTGTCACACACGGCCCACGCCAGGTAGCCCAGAAGTTGATCAGCAGAACTTTGTCCGTCGGATTCGAGCGCAGCCTCTTCAAATCCTCGGCCGTGGCCATCTCCACCTTCACCCGTCGGCTTCGATTCTCCGCATCTCGCGTAACTGTCTGTCGATTTTCGATTTCCACTTGGTGGAGCCACCGTATGCCGGCGTATGCGTTACGGCCACCGGCTGCCCGCCAGCAGTGCGTCCAGGGCATTGCGCGCGTCGGGTATCTGCACCCGCGATTCGC
>Ga0335078_10013287_pt1 | contig 12206 bp, 5 predicted proteins | sample Lox_Sample_32_FD_206711 | JGI IMG/M metagenome (GOLD analysis project Ga0335078, IMG submission 206711) | Soil microbial communities from Loxahatchee National Wildlife Refuge, Florida, United States - Lox_Sample_3.2 | ecosystem: Environmental > Terrestrial > Soil > Wetlands | place: USA: Florida... | reverse complement strand
CTTTATCCGGATTCCCCGGCCTGGACGGAAATCTCTACGTACATCCGGGAGATCGAATCCCGCTGATTCCAAAACAGACCGGAAAGGCGTTCGCCGACATCCAGGCAGCCAAGCGGCTGTTCTTCGACGTGGATGAGATCGCAATTTCAAGCTCCTACGCCCGAGGGAACGAGAATAACGGCTATCAGGCGGATGGCATCTATTATCTCGGCCCCGGCGTAGTGCCCGGCTATGCGGTGACCAATTTCAGAGCTCACTACGAGTTGACGAAACACCTTCAGATCGCCGTGCAGATCGACAATCTGTTCGACAAACACTACTTCACCGCTGGCCAGCTCGCTAACACTGGGCTGAACGCACAAGGCGCTGTCGTTTCCAGACCCTTCCCGGCCTACACCACAGGTCCGTTCGCAGGCAGTTTCCCGTTACAGAGCGCGATGTTTTTCGCCCCGGGCGCGCCGCGAAGAGCCTGGGTGGAACTGCGGCTCCACTTTTAGAACTGGCCAGTTGGCGCCGCGGCGGCTCCACAAAGCTTTCCGCGGCGACGAAACTGGATTCCGCCGGATCGCCACCGACAAACTTGAACATCCAAATGATCCTGCCTCTGACCCGGATCGTGGCCTGCCCTGCGGCTTTGGCGCGTGTCCTCCTCCGAGAACAGTTGGTGCAACAGATCCATCATCGGAACCCGCCCGTATCTTCTGCCCTCTGTCATGAGGTCAGGTCAGTGAGTTGGTTCTTTCCCGAAGCGTTTATCCGACCTTGAGCCCGAGAATCAAACTCGGTGGCGGTCCGTCGCGATCGCTTTCACCACAGCGTTGACACGTAATTGCCGCCAAAGGCGGACAAGTTCCGTACAGGCGCGAAGCGGATTGCCCAACGATGCTAAACTGCTTTATATCGTCCCAAGGGCAGCTTTTGCACCGTGATTTAATGCGTTTCTGTTTAGTCGTTTGGCTCGCCGTATTTCTTGGCAGCGCGGCCAGGGCGCAGACCACGCAAGGCCTTATCTCCGGAAGATTGGTGAACTCTGTGACGGGCACGCCGATCGGAGGTGCCGGGATTGTCTTCTCGAGTTCGCTCACCACTCTCACCGGCGGCGCGGTAAGCGATCCGTCCGGATACTACCTCTTGCCGTTGCTCTCACCGGGTCGCTACCAGGTCCGTGTCAGCGCCGCCGGCTTTCAGGCGCAGGAAGTCCAGGACATCGAACTCAACGTCGCTGCCCGCGTCGATCTCGATTTCCGGCTGCGTCCTTTGAACGACGTCTGGGAGGCGGGCCAGTACAACAGCGTGTTCCTGCCGGGGTCGAAGACCATCGTCACTTTTTACGGACCGGACCTGGACAGCACGAAAACCGAATCGTTCGAAGCGCAAAGAGGCCGCAGTGAAGCGCTGGAATCGACGGTATCGGAAGTGATTGATCGAACCGATTTGCGCGATCTTCCCCTGGAAGGCCGCGACGTCTACACTATGCTGGTCACGCAGCCAGGCGTGACGTCCGACGCAGGCACGGCACGTGGTTTGGGACTCTCCATCAACGGCACCCGTCCCACCTCGTCGAATTTTCTCCTGGACGGCGTCGAAAACAACAACTATCTCATCACCGGACCGCTGACCCCGATCGCGCCCGAGGCCATCCAGGAGTATCGCATCTCGACCAACAACTTCTCGGCGGAATACGGCCGAACCGCCGGCTATGTGGCAAACGCGATCACGCGATCCGGAAGCGATCAGTTTCACGGCCTCGCATACTTTTATCTGAAAAATGATGCCCTGAATGCCAACAGCTTTCAGCAGAACCTGGCCGGAGCGCCGCGCATTCCCGACAAGGAGCTGCAACCCGGGTATTTTGTCGGGGGCCCGGTTCTCAAGAATCGCCTGTTCTTCTCGAGCGCCTTCGAACACCTCAGCAGCCACAGCTTCCAGGGCACCGCCAGTTTTCTGCTTCCCTCCACAACCTTCTTGACCGATTTTCCGCAGAAGACTCCGCTGTACAACCTGCTGACAATGTTTCCGCCGCCCACGTTGACAGCCGGTGCAAATCCGCTCGCGACTCTCACGATTGCGCCCCCGGTGCAAGTGGAACGGTCGCTCGGAATCGAACGTCTCGACTACGTTACTCCGAGTGGACGCGATCGTGTCATGATGCGCGGCATCTTCGTGAAGATGTTCGAGCCTGATCTAATCTGGAGTCCTTACAAGGATTTCACGACTCCGCTGATTCAAGACACCTGGGCGCTCGGCGGCAGCTATATCCACACGTTTTCCGCGCACCTGACCAATGAGTTTCGTCTGAGCCGCACCGATGACGATCTTCACTTCAATCGTCCTCATCCGGAGATCCCAACCCTGCTTGCCGCGGCGCCTACCAACTATTACCCACTCGCAACTATCACGCTGCCCGGCAGCAGCCAATTCTATAGCTACAAGAATCACAGCAAGACGACTGAGCTTCTCGATAACGTGATCCTGTCTCGCGGCCGTCACTTGATGACTGTTGGCGCGGGCCTGCTGCTTCGAAATTTGAGCGGTTACCTGACAGCGGGACAGGACGGAGAGTACACCTTTGATAGCCTGTTCAGTCTGGTGTTGAGTCAGCCCAGCAGCTTGTCGGTAGCGATTGAGCGCAACAGTCCAACCGGCGCAGCAGTTCAGCCGAACTATAATCGCGAATACGGCTACAATCAGTATTTCCTTTTTGCCCAAGACAGTTTCCGCCTCACCTCGCGCCTCACGGTGAACTACGGATTGCGGTACGAAAATTTCGGATCTCCGAGCAACATCGGAACGAGCAAAGACTCGCTGCTGCAGTTGGGTAGCGGCGCGACTCTGAACCAGCAGTTGGTGGGCGCGTCCTTAATGATGCCTGCCAGCGGTAACGAAAAGCTTTTCGACGCAGATAATCGGGATATCTCAGTTCGTGCGGGAGCCTCGTACGATTTATTCGGCAACGGCAGGACCCTTTTCCGTGGTGGGTTCGGAACCTTCTACGACCGGCCTTTCGACAACCTCTGGCAGGACTTGCGCAGCAACGATTACGCGCTTTCGTCCTTTCCAATCCAGGGCACCTTCAATTACCTCAATCCAATCGCAAGCGTGCTTCCCGGCTTGGCGCAGACCTCGACTCCGACCAATTTAGGGCTCCCGGTGACGCTCGTAGCTCCCAATTTGCTGAACGGCCGAACATCCAGCTACTTTGCCGGCATTCAGCAGCACGTTACCAACGATTTCGCGGTTGAGGTGAATGGGTTGGGCACTTATGGCCGCAACCTGATCACTACAGATGTCATTAATCGCGACTTCACCACGGCGGAAGGTCGCGTCAATCCTAATTTGCCCGACATCAATTACCGCGCGAATCAGGGTTTTTCGGACTACAACGCGCTTACCGTTGTGGCGCGGTATCGCTGGAGCCGGGGATACCTTCAAGGCTCGTATACCTGGAGTCACTACATCGACAACCAAAGCGATCCTTTGGCGGGTGATTTCTTGAACCTTAGTTTCACCGCTATCACCTCCGGCGCCGGAGGGAACGGGCACGCCGCATTCACACAGCAATTCAATCCCAACGGCGACCGCGGAAATTCCGACTTCGACCAACGGCACAACCTGGTTCTGTTCTCCTACTGGAACCTTCCCGCGGTGTTCCAAGGTTCCAAGGCCCGCATCTTGTTCCGTGATTGGATTTTGGCTGGTTTGGCCGCTTTTCGGTCCGGCTTGCCTTACACGGTAATCAACAACAATAGCGTCGTGCTTCCCGGGAGTGGCGCGGTCATCAATCCTCGGCCTGATCTCATTAACCCCAATCCAGTTTTGTCGAGCCCGATACCAATCGCGGGAGGCGAGCAATTGTTAAATCCGGCGGCCTTCGCCGGGGTTTCGACCAGCTTGGGGACTCTCGGCCGTAACTCATTGATCGGCCCTGGTCTTTACAACCTCGACCTCTCTCTGGCGCGCAGCTTTGCTATACCATGGTTCGGAGAGTCGGGCAGGCTGACCCTACGCGCGGACGCATTCAATTTCCTGAATCACGCGAACTTGAACAATCCCGACCCGCTGTTAGGCGACACCGGCACTTTTGGCGCCGCGTCCTTCGGTAGGCTAGGCGATCCTAGCGGTTTTCCGGCGGTGAGTCCGCTGAACGAAACTCCTCGGGAAATCCAGCTGCTGCTGAGAATCGAGTTTTGACTTGCCAAGCGAAAGGGAAAGGGAGAGTAAAGTGAAGAAACGTTTTTGGAGCGCCCAGTGTTCGACCTTGATCGCGATCGGATTCGGCGCCCTAGGCATGCAAGCGCAGAGCCCGCCCGCGTCCGCTACTTGCACTATCGCGCCACCGGCCACGCAGTCCTTTTCCATCGAGCGGACCGTCATGCCGTCGAACACTGAAACGACGTATGACACGAGTATTTCCTCTACCATCCTTGCGAGCCTGGCTTCAGGAACGTTGGAGATGCGGGAACGCCTGGTCACGAATTCTCAAACAAGCACTCTGACTTCTACCGTCTTTCTGGTCCAGGCAGGAACGCCAATTCCCACACCGGCCAGCGTTGACATCAGCGCGATGACACTTGCCACTTACACCATTTCCATCGACCAGACCTATACGTCCTGCAGCCCATCACCGAGCGTTATGTTCACTGGAAGGGTCACATCCAGCTCGGGTGGCCCTTCTTCTCCCAATGGCATCTACAATCTGACATTCAGCGGAACGCCCGCCGCCGTTTCGATCGGCTACACCACAGACAATCCACCGCGGGTCAATAACGTCGTGGAGCTCTTCGCGGGCGTCGCAGTCTCGTATTCCCCGATCGGGTACGGAGTTGTCACTTTCATCGCGAACCCGGTTCCCGGCCAGCCAACGATCACCAGCGTGGTCAGCTCGGCAAGCCTGTTAGGGAACATCGCTTCCAGCTCCTGGGTGACGATCACGGGAAGCGCACTCGCCTCAACCACCGATACTTGGAATAACTCGATTGTCAACGGCGTCCTGCCCACTAAGTTGGACGGAGTAAGTGTAATGATCGGGAACAGCCCGGCATATGTCAGTTACGTCAGTGCGGGACAGATCAATGTGCTTGCGCCCGCCACCAGCCCCGGCCCAGTCGCCGTGACGGTGACCAATTCGTCTGGAACCAGTTCGGCATACATGGTGATGTCCAGCCAATACAGCCCGGCATTTTTTTCTTGGCCTGGAAACCAGGCGGTGGCTACCCATCTGGATTTCAGTGATGCCGTGAAGCCGGGTACATTCGCAGGCGTTAACACAACCCCCGCTAAGCCGGGAGAAACGATTATTTTGTGGTGTGCAGGACTTGGTCCCACCAGCCCGGCCGCGCCCACCGGCTCTCTGGTCCCAACGACCCAGACCACTTATGCGACGTCGACGCTTCCCTCGGTTACGCTAAACAATTCTCCAACCACTGTTTTGGGAGCAGCGCTGACACCGGGCGCCGTCGGCCTCTATCAGGTGGACGTTCAGATTCCCAGTTCAATCTCGGATGGCGATTACCAGATACAAATCAGCATTGGCGGCGTGACGTCGCCCTTAGGCCTCATACTTTCCGTTCAGCACTAGAGCCGTCCCGCCGCGAAGGCAATGAGTCGCCGGGGCGGATTATCCCCTGGCTTGGACCTTCTTGCGGAACCATACGAGTCCAAGCAGTGCGGGCGCCACCAAGAATGCGGCGGACGGTTCGGGAGTGGCGGTTGGACCACCACCCGTCACGTCGATCACACCCCCAAAGGAATCGGCTTCCGCCGGACCATTCAGATCCAGAATCAGACGGGTGTCCACGGTTGTTACCAGGATGGGGAACTGGAAGCCCACTGAAGAACTTGCGCCCGTCCCCGTCAGCTGCAGCTTGCCCGGATAAATGCCGCTGGGATCGTTACCAAGACAAGTCGGGAATGTGCTGGGATTTGTATTGGGGGCGCTGAAGAGCGTACCGTTCCCGCAAAACTCGCCGGTCAAGGTTACTGGATCGTTCGGTCCGACATCAATGAGCCCGCCGGAAATCATCGGGAACAGTGGGTCCATGTTGTATTGAACGATGTACTCCGCCGTTTGATCGGCACCGGCAGTAAAGCCGCCCGGCGTCGAGAATTGGAAGGAGATCGTTGTCGGTGTGCTTCCGGTTGGATCGACCGTTATCTGAGAGTCTGACAACAACTCAGCTGTACCCATCGCGCTGAAAGTGAAATCATCCAGCGTGTAGACACCCAAAGTACACTCGTAACCTGCCGCGTCGTACGTTGACAACGACGCCGCACCGCACGTCGGAATGGGCGTGGAAAAGCCGGGGGCGACGAATGCTAGAGCTAACACAACGACGCCGAGCAACCACATTGACCCTCGGATGAATTCAGCCTTACTTCTTCTCATCAAATCCTCCCACTCTCCATGTGATGTTGTCGCTCAGGGCATTATCTGAGCCGGAGCCCTCTAAACCGTAACTTCAGAGTAAACCAATATAGTTCGGAATTGTTGCCTGGGGGAACGAAACGGAGGTACCATGTCGTACTAGGTACTAGCTGAGCGGCGGAAGCCCAAGAGGGCGAACTCTATTCCGGATGAATACTCTCGCAGTTTTTTTGTCGCTAATCTCCTTATCTTATGCCGTCTCCGAAGGCGCCGATCTCACTCAAAACAGTATCGTAACGACCTATGCCGGAGCCGCTCACACTTTCAGCGGCGATGGCGGGCCGGCGTTGAATGCCGCGCTATCCGGTTTCCAGCAGCTCCACAGCGATCGTAACGGGAACGTCATTTTCGCCGACACGCAGAACAGCGTTGTAAGCCGCCTGAACTCGGATGGGACACTTACAGTCCTGGCAGGCAACGGGATTACCGGCTTCTCCGGCGAAGGCGGCCCGGCGCGGAGTGCTTCTTTGCGACTTCCCACCGATGCGGTCATGGACAAAGCGGGAAATCTCTATATCTACGATTCTGGCAACTTTCGCATTCGCCAGGTATCGCCTGCGGGCATAATCTCAACGTATGCTGGAACCGGTGTCGACGGATACTCAGGTGACGGCGGCCCCGCACTGCAAGCGCAAATCCAACTCGACGGCAAGATGGCGATCGACGCCGCCGGCACGTTGTACTTCACCGACGGCGTGGATAACGTAGTTCGCCGTATTACGCCGGACGGCATCATCTCGACCTATGCTGGAAACGGCCAGCTTGCAGTCGCTCCGAACAGCGGCAATAACGGGCAGGCCACCAAAGCACCACTTGGACTCTTCGCGGGCGGACTGGCGGTGGACAGCGCCGGCAATCTCTACATCGCGGAGGACTTCACCGATCAGATCCGCAAGGTCTCTTTGAACGGCATCATCACAACCTACGCCGGGTCCGGCGCTCAGGGCAATCAGGATGGACCAGCGCTGACTGCACAGTTTGCATTGCCGTATGGACTCGCGTTCGATGCCGCCGGCAATCTCTTTGTAGCGGATCCAAACAACGGATTGGTTCGGAAGGTTTCTCCCTCCGGCGTCGTCAGCTCCGTTGCCGGCAGTCCGATTTACGACTTCTCAGGCGACGGCGGTCCCGCGCTGAAGGCCGCTTTCAAGTTTCCGGAGGGTGTCACCGTCGGTGGAGATGGAAACTTGTACATCGAAGACACTGGAAATTTTCGCATTCGCCAGGTAACAGGTGACGGAAATATACACACCACTGCTGGAAGCGGCCAGTACGAAGACACACCGGACGGGACGACCGCAGCGAACGCGTCGTTGTCGGGTCCTACGTTTCTTTCATTCGATCCATCCGGGCGTCTCCTGATCGCCGACGGCGGCGATTACACGGTGAAGCGCACCAACGCCGACGGAACCGTGCAGACCATCGCTGGAACCGGCATCCAAGGAGCGGGGGAAGGTTACGAGCTTACGTTTGGCGGTCCCGCGACCGGCACGTTGTTAGGCACTCCCGTTCAGGCGGTCGCTGATGCGCTGGGCGATATTTACATTTCCGACGACTACGCCGGAGTTATCTACCGGATCACGCCGGACGGCAAGTTGAACGTGTATGCCGGCCAACCCGGCGTCTACCAATTTGGAGGCGACAATATTCCAGCGACGAGTTCGTCCTTGGCAGAGCCTCAGGGGCTCGCGCTCGACCAGAGTGGCAACTTGTACATCGCCGATCCCGCCGACAATCGGATTCGAAAAGTCTCGACTCAGGGCATCATCACGACTTTTGCTGGAACGGGCGTTGCAGGTTTCTCGGGCGATGGTGGACTCGCCAACCAAGCTCAGCTCAGTTTTCCTCAGAGCATTGCTTTCGATTCTTTAGGGAATCTAATCATCGCGGATCGCGTCAACAATCGCCTCCGTATGGTCACGCCCGACGGTAAAATCTCGACCATTGCAGGCAACGGAACCAGAGCGGCAACCGGTAACGGAGGCCCGGCCGCGGCAGCCAGCCTGAATCGTCCATTCGTAGTTGCCACCGATTCGGCTGGCGATATTTTCCTCGTCGAATCGGGCGGTGTCACCGTGCGCCGGATCGACCAGAACGGGATCATATCGATCGTCGCCGGAAACGGACAACTCGGTTTCGGCGGGGATGGCGGCCCGGCCGTGCAGGCGAGTTTCGGCGACGCCGACGGTCTGGCGGTAGATTCAAGCGGCAATCTTTACATCTCGGATTTCAACAACAACCGCGTTCGCGTGGAGCTCACTGCCCCGGCCACGGCGAGTGCGGCACCCGCGATCCTGTCCTTCTTAGGAACCAGTGACGGCCCGGCTACCGCCCCGCAAGCGATCAATCTAACAAGCAGTCTCTCGGGACTGGAGTTGGTAGCTGTGTCCGACAGCGCCTGGCTGCAAGTTCCTTCAACGATCGCTCATACCCCAGCGAGTATTTCGGTATCTGCCAATCCGACCGGCCTGGAGCCCGGAACCTATCAGGGCACGGTGAGTTTGGGATCCCCCGGACTCAACGCAGCATTGACTATGGTGCACGTTGTTTTTCAAGTGAATTCCCCGCTGGATCCGAAGCTCACGACGGATTCTTCCGGGTTGAAGTTTTCACTCACTAGCGGAGCTGCGCCGCAAACTCAGTTGCTGCAAGTTTTAAATGCCGGCAGCGGCGAAATCAATTTTTCAGTTGTTCTGAGCGGCCCGGCCGCCGCCGGTCTCAGTTCTTCGATATCGAACGGAATGACGCAGCCGAATCTCCCGGCGACACTGAGCATTACGGCGGATCCATCGAAGCTCCCCGTTGGGACCAGTTCTGCTTCGCTCTTGATCCTAGGTACGAATCTCCAGTCTCTGACGATCCCGATCACGGTCACCGTGTCACCTAACCCCAAAAGCATGGCCATTTCGCAAACTGGGTTCACCTTTATCGCGAACGCGGGTGGAGGCGTGACGGCTCCCCAAACTTTTAGCGTGCTCAGCGCCGGCGCAGGAGCCTTCAATTGGACCGCGCAAGCGAGTACCATGTCCGGCGGAAGCTGGCTGGCTATTTCGCCCGGAAGCGGAGCTTCATCAGCCACGAACCCAGGCTCCATTACTGTGGCCGCAAATCCAGCTGGGCTTGCACCGGGCGTGTATTACGGAATCATTGTTGTGTCTTCGGCAGGCACTCTTAATTCACCGCAACAGTTCGAAGTAGTTTTGGATGTGCTCGCGGCGGGCCAAACCGCTGGAGCGACAGTGGCGCCGTCCGGCCTCATCTTTACCGCTCCCGCCGGTGGGGAAAGTCCCAGTTCTCAAACTTTCAAGATCACGAATCTGGATGTATCGCCTGCCTCCTTGACGGTGAACGTCACTGCCGCTGGGGGCGACTGGTTGGTTGTGGCGCCGGACAAGGGAAACATTGCCGCGGGGGCATCGCAGATTGTCACAGTCCAACCCCAGACTGGTTCGCTCGCGGTAGGCGTGTATCGAGCGTCCGTGGCGTTGCAGGTCGGCGCCACCTCGCTGCCGGTGAACGTGATTTTTGTAGTGACGCCGTCAAGTCCTGCGCCAGGCACGACAGTCGCCGGCCGCCATGACGTTACGGCGGCGAGTTGCACTCCCACTCAGCTCGTTCCGCTATTTACTTCACTGACTGCTGGCTTCGTCATACCCGCGAGCTGGCCGTTGCCGATTTCGGTGCAAGCAGTGGATGACTGCGGAAATCCGATGACCAGCGGGCAAATGAGTGTCAATTTCTCGAATGGTGACCCGCGGCTATCGCTGGTGTCACTGCAAAATGGTTCATGGCAAGGAATCTGGTTCGGCCGCAACGTCAAACCGGGCCAAATCGTCATCACGGCCAACGCAGCGCAAGACGCTCCGGCAGTCCAAGGCTCGACCCAATTCACAGGCATGCTGGCGCCGAACTCAAATGTTCCCGCCATCGATCCAGACGGAGTTACCAGTGGCGCCGTTTTAATGGGCTCTTCCACTGTCGCCCCAGGAGATTTGATAACGGTCTCGGGCCAGTATTTTGCGGCCGCGCCGGTATCGGCCAGCCAACTGCCGCTTACTACCGATCTAGCCACGACTCAAGTTTTGTTTGCGGGAGCCCCCTTGCCTCTGGTGTATTCCAGCAGCGGAACCATTCTGGCCCTTGTGCCGTACGATCTGCCCACGAATGCTCAATATCAGCTCATTGTGAGCCGAGGTGGGTCGATCTCCGGACCAACAGCGATCACCGTCGCCGATGCGCAGCCCGGTATCCTCGAAATCACTGCCGATGTCAATCCAGCGCTTGCCCAGAACCTCTGGAATCTCCTGACGGCCGATACGCCGCCCGCTTCGGCGGCCCCGGCAACTCCGCTGTCGGCCGGCAACACCTTCATCATCTATTGCACCGGGTTGGGCGCGATCAACCAGGCGCTCGATCCAAGCATGCCTGCGCCGCAGCTGACACCCATCAGCACGGCAAATCCTGTATCCGTCTCGATTGGCGGCCAGAACGCGCCGGTCAACTTCTCAGGACTTGTCCCCGGTTATCCCGGACTCTACGAAGTAATTGGAACAATACCATCAGGCGTTCCCACTGGCAGCAACATCCCCATTACAGTTTCGGTGGCCGGACAATCGAGCTCTGCCATTGGCGTATTGGTTCAATAGATCAACTTGCAAAATGGCTATTGTTCCGGACACTGTTCGGGTCAATTTACGGCTTCCGGCAATCTAGGAGGCCGATGTGGTGGCCAGGGAAGACTTTGGATGGCATTACACATTGACGTTACCGGTGTCTGGGATCTATGCACCGCATAACCGGAAGCTCGCCGATACGTCATAGCAAGGTCTCAGTCCCTGTCGCATTGTCAGACACTCGGACAATGCCGCCGAATAGGACGATAAGCACATGGGGAGCTACCGCTAATACGTCATAACGGGCTAATTCCTCGAAGCCGGTTTATCAGTATCGAGTCGTCAGGATTTGCCGCGATGGGTCCGCTGACGGGCTACGACGCCGCCCCATCTGAAGGCCCTGAGCGCTTCTCTAGCAGTACTCATCACTTTCGCCAGCCCGCCACCAGTTTCGTCAAATAGTCCCTACTAACTGCGCCGCCGGGCACGCAGACGATCAATGGACAGATAAATCACCGGCGTAGTAAACAACGTCAGCATCTGGCTCACCACCAACCCGCCCACGATTGCAATACCCAGCGGGCGCCGGAGTTCTGAGCCCGAGCCGATGCCCAGCGCCAGCGGCATGCCTCCCAGCAGGGCGCAGGCGGTCGTCATCATGATGGGCCGGAAGCGCAACAGACAGGCTTTATGAATCGAGTCGCGCGCATTCAATCCTTCACTGCGCTCCGCGGCGAGCGCGAAGTCGATCATCATGATCGCGTTCTTCTTCACGATGCCGATCAGCAGGAAAATGCCGATGAGCGAGATGATGTTCAGCTCCGAACCGAAGAGCACCAGCGCGATCAATGCGCCGACTCCCGCCGACGGCAGCGTCGAAAGGATCGTCAGGGGATGAATCAGACTCTCGTACAGAATACCCAGCACGATGTAAACAACCAGCAGCGCGGTGCCGATCAGGATGGGCTGCGTCTTGAGCGACTCCTGAAATGCCTGCGCGGTCCCGGCAAATTTGCCGGTGATACTTGCCGGCATGCCGATATCGATCTGTGCTTTGTTGATCGCATCGACAGCCTCATCCAGCGTCACGCCCTCCTGCAGGTTGAAGGAAATCGTAGCCGCCGGGAACTGTCCCTGATGCGGCAGCGAAATCGGCGTGATGCCTTCGG
>Ga0335078_10013286_pt1 | contig 12207 bp, 12 predicted proteins | sample Lox_Sample_32_FD_206711 | JGI IMG/M metagenome (GOLD analysis project Ga0335078, IMG submission 206711) | Soil microbial communities from Loxahatchee National Wildlife Refuge, Florida, United States - Lox_Sample_3.2 | ecosystem: Environmental > Terrestrial > Soil > Wetlands | place: USA... | reverse complement strand
CTTCGAGCGAATAGAAGCCGGTGTGATCGCCGAAAGGGCCTTCGCTGCGAAGTTCGTCGAGATGGACGTGACCCTCGAGAACGATTTCGCTGGAGGCGGGGACTTCCAGGTCGACGGTTTCACACTTGACCAAGTCGACGGGTGCGCCGCGGAGGAATCCGGCGATTAGATATTCTTCAATTTCGGGCGGCGCAGGAACGATCGACGAGAAAGTAACAACCGGATCGGTCCCGATGGCGACAGCGACTTCCATTTTGCCCGAGGGCAGACCTTCGGTAAGTGCACTGCCTCCGGAGGTGCGAGCCATGATGTCGACAGCCGCGCGGGAAGAGTCCGGACCCCTCGACTCCGCTCGGGGCAGGCTCGCAGGAGTGCCTGTCCCCACAGGTTCCGTGGCCGATGAGGCGGCACGCCGCAAGGCTTCTCGATAATGCTCCGCAGAAACTTTCTGGCGTTGCCAGTGCATGCCCGTAGTACGTTCGTCGTACACCTGCAAGCGGTACATGCCCAGATTGCGCTTGCCCGATTTCGGGTCGCGGGTGGTGACGCAGGGCAGAGTAATGAAGCGTCCGCCGTCTTTCGGCCAGCACTGCAGGATGGGGAAGTCGAGCAACGAGAATTTGTCGCGCTTGATCACTTCCTTGCAGGGTCCGGTCGCGACCGTGCGCGGGAAGAATTTTCCAGCTTCGGTCAGCAGCGGAAGCATCTTCAGCTTGTCGAGAAATCCCTGGGGCGATTTCACGTCCATGAACAGGCGGATGCGGTCGCCGATCTCGTCGTATGACTCGACACCCACCGCCATCTTCATGCGAGCTTCGGAGCCGAATTGATTGATCAGGACCTGAGACCCGGGATGCCCTTTGAGGTTTGTGAAGAGCAGGGCTGGCCCCCCTGCATGTCCTTTTTGATCTTTACTCTTCGAGACGCGGTCGGTGATTTCCGCGATTTCGAGAATGGGATCGACTTGGGTCGAGATGCGCTTTAATTGGCCGGCGCGGTCGAGCGCTGCGATCCACTGCCGTAGGTCGTCAAAGGGCAACGGGATTCCTCTCTCGTGTGACCGACGATTATAAGGGATCGCGACGGCAAGACTTCGTTTCGCGAACGGCCGGATTAGCGGGGATTCCACGACGAGGATAGCTACAATTCGGGACGCCGTGTTCTAGCCGCGAATGGTTTCCGGATAGAGCCGGCGTCGGCAGTCCGGACAAATGCCGTGACTGAATTGGGTCTCGGTGTGGGTGCGAACGTAGCTTTCAAGATCATGCCAGACGTTCTGCTGATCGCGGATTCTCCGGCACGCGGCGCACATCGGGAGCAGCCCACTGAGAGTCTTGACCTGTGCCAGGCTCTCCTGCAATTCGTGAATCAGGCGTTCGCGTTCGGCTTCGGCGGCCTTGCTCTGGCTGGCGTCGCGAAGAATCATGCACGTCCGGCTGTGGCCCTCCGAATCCTTGAATACAACGGAGGAAACTTCCACAGGAAAGGGAGTGCCATCTCTGCGGCGAGCCGACAACTCACCATGAGCTTTGCCGGTCCGCTCGCGCTCGGCCAGAAGTTCAGCCACGCGGGGATCGGAAGAATCTACCAGCCCTTGTCGTCCGGCCGCGATGATTTCTTCGCGAGTACGTTCAAACATCCGGCAGGCGGCGGGATTCGCATCGAGAATAGACCCATCCGGAGCAGTGAACATGATCCCGTCCATGCTGTGCTCGAACAGGAGATGGTAGGGAGTTCCGTCCTCAAAAAGAGGGCTACCCTGTGCACCAGCCGTGGTCGGTGTCATCAGTAGTCTTGCAAAGTTGCTCCAGTCAGATTGGTCGCCGGGCGCTGCTGAGGGCCCCACAGAGAACCCATGATTGTATGCAATCACGCTATCAGCGGCAACAACGTAAGCGGTTCGCAGGTTTTTCCGCGGGTACGGCGATTAACTGATGGGATTTTTTCCGATTGCTTCCCGCGCACCGAGGAGTCGATCACGTACCCGGTAACCCGGTGCGGCAGTGTTCCTGCAAACTGGCTGTCCTTGTGAAGAACGTAAGCTTTTTTCCGGGTCTGCTGCCGATCGCACTCGAAGGCGGGGAAATGCTCCTTTTGGTGGTTGAATCGGCGCGGCGGACGGCCCATAATCAACGTTTTCGGAGTTGTATTGTCCTGAGTATGAGGCCTCTGTCCCGTCAGCCGGAAACCTTCGATGCTAACCCCGCTCGCGGCGGGTCGTCTGAAGGTCCCCGCGATCCAATTGAACGTCACACCGATGTGACCGAGGTTTTTCGCAAGCTGGCCGCACATGGCGGAGGAGCGGTTTCCTTCGATCTGGCGCTCGATCTGGTTCTGAATGAACTGGTACAGCTGGCGCGCGATGCGACGGGAGCGGACGGCGCCGCCATCGCGCTCGAGCGGGATGGGCAGATGGTCTGCCGTGCGACAACCGGCGGAAATGCCCCAGACCTTGGCGTGCGGGTTGAGACTACATCGGGACTCACAGGCGCTTGTCTGCAGGCTGGCGAAACCCAGCTCTGCTCCGATACCGAGACCGATGCGCGAGTGGACGCGGCGGCGTGCCGGCAGTTGGGTGTCCGTTCGATGCTGATCGCCCCGGTTACTTCCGGCGCACAGGCGACCGGGATTCTCGAAGTGTTTTCCAGCCGCGCCGATGCGTTCGCCGCGCACGATATCGACACGGTTCGCGGCTTGGCACGAAAAATCGCGGACAGCCAGAAGGGAATTGAGAAAGAGCTCCTGGCACCAGAGCCGATCGCCGAGACTTCGATCGCTGAGTTGATGAACCCTCCTTCCGCCGCCCCGCCGAAGGTGCCGGATGAGGCGCTGGTGCCCGACTTGGCCGGTGAGAGGCCGCGGCCGAGCCGTGATGTGTGGACTTCGGTACTCGTTATTCTTGTGATCGTGGCCGCAGTTGCGCTAGGGCTTCTGATCGGCTGGAGGCAGGCAGCGAAGAATAGAACGAACGCGGCGCCCTCCGCAGGCGGCAATTCTGCTTCGGTTCAGCGGCCGGCCGAGGATCAGCCGAACGCACCGAGAATTGCAGATCCGTCAGCGGGTGATACGGCGAACGTGAATTCCGCTGCGCAGACCAAAACGGCCGCAGCCACTAGTACGGGCGAAAGCGGCGCACTGGTCATTACCGAGAACGGCAAAGTCATTTATCGGCAGGTTCCAGCCGCGCCTGCGCGCGCTACGCACAATAACGCACAAGGTCCGCGTGGTCAGCTGATCCGTCGCGTCGAACCGCAATATCCAGAGTTGGCGAAGAACCAGGGAATCCAAGGAACCGTGGTGCTCGATGTACAGGTACTTGGTGACGGACAGATGGGCAGCATCCAAGTGATCAGCGGAGATCCCCTGCTGGCAGATGCGGCCGTGCAAGCGGTGAAGCAATGGAAGTACCAGCCTCGTTCGGTCGATGGGCGTCCCGCTGAGAGTCACGATCGAGTCACGATCAGATTTACGTTGCCGCCGGGATAAGAGGTCCTTTGAGCAACTTTCGCTTCTGACCCACTCAAGCCAATAGCGGGCTTGAGTGGGCCACCCACCTTAGCTGTTTCGGTACATCCTGTCGAATGGCGCGTGGTTTCGCGTGTTACACTCTTGCCACTAGTTTGGTGCAATCCGCGGGTTGGCCGCACGGCACCTTGAGGAATTCACAATATGAAACCAGCCATAGAGACTCCGGGCGGGGCCTCTACTGATCCTTTCAACAACAGTGTCTGCTGTCTGCGCTGCGAGCAGAAGTTGCAGCGATATCAGCTGATGCGCGCCAGCCTCGCGCCGGGGGGAACAGGACACGCGATGTTGTCCTGTCCGCGGTGCGGGCATGTGGAGTTTGTGTCGGACTCCAGCCCGCTGCTGCAACATCTGGAGATGATTGCGGTGGATAGTGGGGATGGGGATTAAGCAGGGGCTAAAGCATCGTCCTTAGGAGCGCCTGACGCGGCGCTAAAGCGCCGCTCTTCCACGACTGACCGGCACGATGTCAAGCTCCCATACGCTTGGGAGGTGCCCCGTTCAAGCTCTGCTTCAGCGAGGTCGTCCTAGAACGGAATGTCTTCGTCGGTAATCGGGCCGCTGGGAGCGTGTTCGGGTTCCGGGGTGCGCTGATCGAAGTTGTTTCCGCCCGCCGACGCGCCGCGCGATCCTCCGCTGTATTCGCCTCCACCGCCGCCTTCGCCGCGGCCGCCGAGCAGGATCAAATCGCTGGCAACAATTTCGGTCATATATTTCTTCTGGCCGGTCTGCTTGTCGTCCCAGGAACGGGTTTGCAGGCGTCCTTCGATGTAGACCTTGCCGCCTTTTTTCAGATATTCGCCAGCGATCTCAGCTAGGCGTTGCCAGAGTACGACGTTGTGCCACTCGGTGCGGTCCTGCCACTCGCCGGATTTGTCTTTGAAGCGCTCGTTGGTGGCAATGGTGATCTTGGCTACGGGCGTGCCTTGCGGGGTGTATTTGATTTCTGGATCCTTGCCCAGATTGCCGATCAGTTGAACGCGGTTCAGACTTTTTCCAGCCATGGCGGTGCTCCCTCTGTATGCAGGGGTTCAATATAGCAGAAGGGAGGCGGTGGAATACCGAGCAGATGCTGTGAAGCCGGAGTGCCGAGTATCATTTTGGGAAGGGGATCGAGGCATCTCATCCCATAGGAGGCGGTATGTCGGTCTCCGGTCTCGCTCGTTATCGCTCTGCCATCAGAATAACTGGGGTTGTCCTCGCTCTCAGCGGTCTACTTGCGCTTCAAGGTTGCTGGGTGGAATCCATGCATGGTCTCAGCGAAGCTGGGTGGTTCAACGCGGATAAGGACCAGGTATATGACCCTGGTTTGCTGGGCAGTTGGACCGTTACGATCGACAAATGCTCAATGACTCTTAACATCACCGCCGAAGGAAAGGCCTACAACTGGCGGACGACAGGCGTGGGCGAGGATTGCGACAAAGACTCTTATTACACCGCAGAACTTTTCAAACTGGATGAGCACCAGTTTTTCGACCTGACAGCCCGGCCAGAAGATGTGTGTGGCATGTGCCGCGCGGTTCACTGGATATTCCTGGCTCAGATCGAGAAAGACTCGTTCAGCCTTACACCGATTGATTCCGACGCGTTTAAGAATGCGGAAGCGAATGGAACTGTGAAGCTCTCAACTATACAAGACGACAGCGACACAATTACGGCTTCGGCCAAGGAACTAAAAGCCTTCTGCCGCAAGTATGCTGAGGATAAAGAAGTGTTCAGACCTATTCCCGGCTTTACCTTCAAACGGAAACAAACTTAGCCCTTTTGTCCTGAACATCGATGATCTCAGCAAACGACATAGGTCCTTCGCCGCTAAAATCTGCGGCTCAGGATGACGAACGCTTTAGCGTTTGATGAGGAACGGGTTGCTCTCGCGCTCTTGGCCGATCGTCGTCATCTCTCCGTGACCGGGAATCACGACGGTTTCATCCGGCAGGGCCAGCACAGTATCGTGCAGCGAGCGCATGATCTTCTGGGTCGAGCCGCCAGGGAGGTCGGTGCGGCCGATCGACCCCGCGAACAGTGTGTCCCCTGCAATCAGCTTCTTCTCGGCCGGGAAGTAGAGGCAGATGCTGCCTTCGGTGTGGCCCGGAGTGTGCAGGATCTGCGCGGTGTGCGATCCGGCAGCAACTATTTCGCCGGCAGTTACGCTGCGATCGATATCGACTTTCCCTGGCGGAGCGACGCCGATCCAGGCGGCTTGGACATCTAACATCTTGAGCAACGCGTAATCGTTCTGGTTGAGTAGAATCGGTGCGCCGGTGGCTGCACGCAGTTTCATGGCACCGCCGACGTGGTCGATGTGCGCATGCGTGATGATGATCTGCTTGACCTGCAGGTTGTGCTTGCGCACGATGGCGAGGACGTCGTCGATGTTGTCGCCGGGATCGATGACCATGGCTTCGCGCGTGGCTTCGTCGCCGATGATCGAGCAATTGCACTGCAGCGGCCCGACGGCGATGATTTCGTGGATCATGGATTCATTGTAGCGGGAAAGCATTTCGCCACAGATTTTCAGGGCAAGAACCGTACCCGCAGAGATCGCAGAGAACGTGCGCAAAGAACGCGGAGACAACCAAAATCACAACCAAAATTAAACACCCGTGCGAATCCGTGGAAATCAGTGGCTTAGGTTTTAGCTGCCACTTGCGCGCGGGCGGCATCGGGTTCAGAATACGGCGTACTTTGGGGGAGGCTGTTGTGGCGAAATACCGTCAACCTGGATATCAGGATAGAGACGATCGAGATCGCGCACCACGCGGCGATCTGGAGAAACTGCGGAAGGGGCCGCCGGAACGCAAGAGCGGTCCGCCGAGGTGGGATCACGCGCTCGGACCGCGTCCGGTGAATCTGCCGGGAACGCGCGAGGTGTCGCGCTGCGCGCAGTGCGGTACCCTACTGCAAAGTGGCGCCAGGGAAGGGAAGTGTCCGAAGTGCGGATTCGAACTGCATTGCTGCAAACAATGCACCTATTTCGATCCCGGCAGCCGCTTTGAGTGCATGCAGCCGATCAAAGAGCGCATCGCGAAAAAAGATGCTCGCAATGATTGCACCTTCTACGAAATTCGCGTGACGCGCGAGAAAGAAACTTCGACTCCGGCGAGCCAGCGTCCGAGTGATGCGCGGACGGCGTTCGAGAACCTATTCAAGAAATAAACCGGGCGTCGGACCTCGGACTTCTGGCGTCGACTTTGTCTCTGAGGTCTGAAGCCTGAGGTCCGATGCCTGTGTCAGGGTTTCTGCGTTGGCCTCAGCAGCACTTCACTGATGAACGACTTTGGCGCCTGCGTGACCAGCATCGCGACGGCATGGGCGACATCGTTGGGCTGAAGCATCTTCTCCGGATCTTTCCCTGCGTGCGGGCTCAGTTCCGTGTCGACGGATCCCGGACAGATCACCGAGACGCGAATGTTGTGTCCGCGAAGTTCTTCGGCGACCGAGTAGGTCAGGCCATTCAATCCCCACTTGGAAGCGGCGTAGGCCGCGCCTTTCGGTAAAGCGTTCTTCCCGGCGAGAGACGAGATGTTGATGATGTGTCCGGCGTACGCGCGAATCATGATGGGCGCAAATGCGCGAATCGCGAAGAAGACGCCACGCAAGTTCGTGTTCAGGATGCGGTCCCATTCTTCGGGCGGAAGCTCGTGCAGAGAGTCGTGGAACCCCCCGATGCCGGCGTTGTTGACGAGAATGTCGACGCGTCCGAAGGTTCCGTCGACGCGGGCGGCAGCGTATTCGAGCTGATGCAAGACGGTAACGTCGCAGGGGATGACTTCCGTTTTGCCTCCTGCTTCTTTAATCGACCGAGCCGTTTCATCGAGCGTGGCTTGCGTGCGCCCGCACAAAACGGTGGTGGCGCCGAGGGCGGCGAGGTGGCGTGCAATGGCTGCACCGATGCCGCGGCCGGCGCCGGTTACGATCGCGACCTGACCGGAAAGAGGTGTTGCGGTGTCCATATATCCAAGCGACTCCTGTCTGGAACTGGCGGAGCGCGAGATCGGGGAACATCCGCGTTCTCCGTTCCTGGCATCTTAACAATAAAGGGGAGGGCGAATGGGAACTTGCTTGCCTTCGGCAAGAGAGGTACTTATAATCCGGCCAACCGGGAAAAAAGGGTCGCCGCCGCACGCTCCAACCGGGTTACCCCCCGCAGTTCCCGGGGTCCCTGCCAGGAAGCCCGGCATTCCAAAGCAGGATCCGACGCAAAGCGGTCCAGGCGGAATGCAGTTGCTGCTTAGCTATTAAAGTATGACATTGCCAGAGTAGCGATTTCCCGACAATTCAAGGAGCCATTTAGATGAAAAAGATTCTGCTTACGGTTGTGCTTGGGGTTGCTGTGGTTGCCGTGGCACAGAATCCTGCGCAGCCAGCGGCACCGCCGGCGCAGGGACAATCGACGCCCGCCGCAGCAGGGCAGGCAGCGGCGCCTGCTCAGCCCGCCGCACCGGCCCAGGCGCCGGTGATCAAGGATCCAGCCGAATACAACGCCTATGTGGCTGCCGTTCAGGCGAAAGATCCGAATGCGAAGATCAGCGGGCTGGAGGCGTTTCTAACCCAGTATCCGAACAGCGTCATGAAAAATCAGGCGCTCGAACTGCTGATGGGCACCTATCAGCAGACCGGGAACGTTAAGAAGGCACTTGAAACGGCGCAAAAGCTAGTTGCCGTGAATCCGTGCCAAGTCCCAGCGCTGTTCTTGCTGTCCTACGTAAACCGGGTCAGCGCGCAGAGTGGCGACCCAAATGGTAAACAGGAATCGGCTGATGGCGAAAAGTACGGTCAGCAGGGTCTGGATTGCCTGCCAAAGTATCAGAAGCCAGAAGGCACCAGCGACGCCGATTTCGAGACCCAGAAGAAGACGATGAAGGAGAACTTCGATGCCGCCATCGGCTGGGGAGCCTTGCAGGATAAAGATTACGCAAAGGCGGCGCAGTTCCTGAAAGCGGCGAGCGAGGACAATCCACCCGACTCACAGAAAGATCTGGCGTTGCTCTATCCCCTGGCGTTGTCGTACCTGCAGCAAAATCCAGCCGACTATCAGAATGGCATCTGGTACGCTTGCCGCGCTGCAGCCGTGGCTCCGGCGCAGAGTGAGCCGCAACTGGAGAAGTATGCGCGCGGGCAGTACGTGAAATATCACCAGGGTGACGATGGATGGGATGGAGTATTCAATGCCTGCAAAGCAGGCGGCGCGCAGATGATTATTCCGCCTCCGCCCACGCCAGCCGATCAGGCACACGATATGGTCACGAAGACGGCTCCGGAAAAGATGGACTTTGCCACCTGGGAGTTCGTGCTAACCAACGGCAGCCAAGCCGATCAGGACACGGTGTGGAATGCGATCAAGGGCAAAGCCGTGCAAATGGTGGGCAAGGTTATCACTACTCAAGCAGACGAGTTCCTGGTCGCCGGAAGTTCCGACGATATTGACGCGAACAAGGCCGACATCACCTTGAAGTTCGAAGATAAAGTTCCGGTGAAGTTAATCCCGAAGGATGGGACGGACAACTTCAAGTTCCAGGGAGAGCCGGCGTCCTACACTTCGAATCCGTTCATGATGGTGATGGAGAAAGCACAATTACTGCGCTCGCCAGCAGCCGCGCCTACGCATAAAGCGCCGGTGCATCACAAGGCTGCCGCGTCGCAGTGAGCTTCAGTACGGCAAGTTGAAAAAGGCAGCCCGCGAGGGCTGCCTTAATTCTTGGAGGGTCAAGTATTTCTCAGCGTGCTTCGTCATTTCTCTGCGGTAAATCTTTGACCGCAGGGTGCGCCGAGATTCTCCCTGAGATCGCAGAGAAAACTACAAGCCTGCTTATCGGACGAACTTCTTTTCCAAGGTGACCGGGCGGGCGCTGCGCGGCGGGCGCTTGGCACCGTCGCGAAGCTGGCGCACATCGATCTTCAGTTCGCTGATGGTGCGGCTGAGAGTATTGCGGTGCATGCCGAGTTCGCGCGCGGCGCGGCATTGATTGCCTTTGTTTTCCTGGAGAACGGTGAGAATGAACCGCTTTTTGAACTCCCGCACTCCTTCGGAATAGAGGATGTTGCTGCGGTACATTTGCAGGACGAGTGCTTCCAGTTGATCCTTCACGATGCGTCTCTCTCTAGGTAGATTTTTTTCAATGAACGTCGTCTACTTCGGCGAAGAAGCCGGCGAGCTGCGGGCAGTGTGGTTCGCCTGACGCAACATTTCGAGTCCCTGATCGAAACGCACGCGCAACTCGGTAGGCGCCAGCCATTTGGCGGCGTGCCCTACCACCAGGAAATAGGGAGCGAGTTGCGAATTCTGTAACCATTTCGAAGTCGGCTCAAATGCAGTCAAACCCATCAGGATCACTGCCACCATCAGCCCGCCCTTCAGCAAACCTACGACTGCGCCGAGGAAACGGTCAAAGCCGCTGAGTCCGACTTCCTTCATGAGCCAACGCGCCAGTTTGGCGGCCAGGCCAAACAGAAGCATGATGGCAAAAAAAATCACAAAGAAGCCCAGGACGTCAGCCAACCAAGGGTTCTTCAAAAAACTCTCAAACCACTCCGCCAGGCTGCGATACTTCCAGGCCGCAACTACGTAACCCAAAATCAGGCCGGCCATAGTCAGAACCTCGGAAAAGAAGCCCTGCAAAGCCGCCAAAACAATGTTCACGAGCAAAATGGCACAGATCATCCAATCGGCGACGTTCATACGCTGCGCTCGCCATGGTCTGAGCCCCACATACGATCAGACGTCCAGCTGATGCCCAGTCAGCTGGAAGTACGCGTCGAGATATTTTTCGCTGGTGTGCCGCGCCACTTCGGGAGGAAGAGCAGGAGCGGGCGGCTGCTTGTTCCAGTGAATTTGCTCGAGATAATCGCGAACGTACTGCTTGTCGTACGAGTCCTGCGCCCGGCCCGGAGCGTACTTGTCAGCGGGCCAGAAGCGGGAAGAATCGGGCGTGAGGACCTCATCGGCAAGGGTGAGGCCGCGATCCGTGCGCCCGAATTCAAACTTGGTGTCGGCGATAATGATGCCGCGGGTACGCGCATAGCTGGCGGCTTTCTTGTAAACCCGCAGCGAAAGATCGCGTAAATGACTGGCGGTTTCCACGCCGACGATATCGCACATGCGCTCGTAGGAAATATTCTCGTCGTGCCCGGTTGTGGCTTTGGTGGCGGGCGTGAAAATCGGCTCCGGGAACGCCTCCGATTCTTTCAGTCCCGCGGGCAAGTCGATGCCGCAGACTTTTCCTGTGGATTTGTATTCTTTCCAGGCTGAGCCGGAGATGTATCCGCGCACCACGCACTCCACCGGGAACATTTCGGCCCGGTGTACCAGCATGGAGCGGCCGCGAAGCTGGTCAGCGTATTTGCGAATGGCGGACGGGTATCGATCGACATCGGCCGTAACCAGATGATTGGGAACGATATCGGCCAGGTAATCGAACCAGAATAGCGAAATCTGGGTCAGCACACGGCCCTTCTGCGGAATTCCCGTCGCCAGAATGTAGTCGAAGGCCGAAATCCGGTCGGTGGCCACAAAAAGAAGCTGGTCTGAGGCGGCATCGTAAACGTCGCGCACCTTGCCGCTGGTGCGAAGGTTGAGGTCGGGAAAATCTGTTTGTAAGAGGACGGAATCTAGCACTTGGGGGCTCATACTGAAAGTTTACAGGTTAAAGGCGAGGCGTATTCTAGCTGGTCCGAAAAAAATGTCAACGACTGTAATCACGAAGCGAAATCTTTTGCGGGCGCGTCGGGCGAAAAATGCATTGACACGAACGAGAGTTCCGTGACGGGGCACGGCGAAGCAAAACTTTGCGCCTCTGATTGTGGAAAAGCTGAGGAAGGAAGTGGATATTCGGGTCCATCCACCAAGGCACGGGTTGTGTACGGATCACTGTGTCCCGAATCGTACCGACACGAGCTTGGACACTCCCGGCTCTTGCATCGTCACGCCGTAGAGTACCGGCGCGATGCTCATCGTCTTCTTGCTGTGGGTGATAAGCACGAACTGCGTCTGCACGCTCATTTCTTTGACCAGTTCGGTGAATCGCCCGATATTGGCCTCGTCGAGGGGAGCATCGACTTCGTCGAGAATGCAGAAGGGGCTGGGCGCGTACTGGAAAATGCCAACCAGCAACGCAAGCGCCGTGAGCGCCTTCTCCCCGCCAGAGAGCAGCAGAACGTTCTGCAGGCGCTTGCCTGGAGGCGAGGCGACCACATCGATGCCGCTTTCGGCGCTGTTTTCCTCGTCGGTCAGTTTCATCAGGGCATGTCCGCCGCCAAATAGCTTTTTGAAGGTAGCCTGGAAGTTCTCGTTGATCTTCGTGAAGGCCTCTTCGAACTTCTGCCGCGAAACCTGATCGATTTCTTTGATAGTCGCTGTCGTGTTCTCGATGGACAAGATCAGATCCTTGCGCTGGGTTTCGAGGAAGGCGTGACGCTCGGCCGTTTCCTTATATTCCTCAAGGGCCATCATGTTGACCGGCCCCATGGCTTCGAGCTTGGACCGCATGTCACGGTAGAGTTGATCTTCCGCCGCGAGCTGTTCGCCTGCGACCGTCGTCAAAGTCGTATCGGACATCAGCACGCTGCGCTCGACGCCGAGTTCGTTGAGGCAGGTTTCCGAGAGATATTGTGCGTCCGACTGCAGCTTGGCCGCGGCAGCCGACAGCTCACCGCGCCGATCCCGAGCCTGATCGAGCAGCAGGC
>Ga0335078_10013285_pt1 | contig 12208 bp, 15 predicted proteins | sample Lox_Sample_32_FD_206711 | JGI IMG/M metagenome (GOLD analysis project Ga0335078, IMG submission 206711) | Soil microbial communities from Loxahatchee National Wildlife Refuge, Florida, United States - Lox_Sample_3.2 | ecosystem: Environmental > Terrestrial > Soil > Wetlands | place: USA... | reverse complement strand
ACCTTGACAAGCATATGCTCTGTAGGGTATATCAAGAGAGTGGAATCTGGGTTCGAAATCCTTGCGGAGCCGCAGCCGGCCATGTTAAAGCACCCGCAAGGGCTGCGCGAGGCCGTTTCGTGCGTTCCGCCGGTTCTGGTCCGCTCACCTGGAGGCTCTCGAACGCCACCTCGACCACATGGATCGATCAACACCAACGAAAAGGAAGACAAGGAGAAGACGACGCGGCCCATGCCGCGAACGTGACAAAGGAGAAACGAAATGAAAATCAAATTGACCAGCGTATACGTGGACGATCAGGACAAGGCCCTGCGCTTCTATACGGAGGTACTGGGCTTTGCCAAGAAGGGCGATTTCAGTCAGGGCCCATATCGCTGGCTGACCGTGGCCTCGCCCGAGGAACCGGACGGCACTGAGCTGCAGCTGGCGCTGAACGATAACCCCGCGGCCAAGTCGTATCAGCAGGCGATTTTTCAACAGGGCCAGGCGGCGGCCAACTTCTTCACCGACGACGTCAAGGGCGACTACGAGCGGATCAAGGCCCGCGGCGCCGAGTTCACTATGCCGCCCGCCGGCGTGACCGGCGCGACCATTGCGATGCTGAACGACACCTGCGGCAACCTCATTCAGCTCACGCAGCTGATGCGCTGGTAGGGCGGCCGTTCAGCAGATGGCAGCCCGGTGGGCGCCGACGGCCGCGGCCTTGAAGGGCGGTGGAAGTGGGCGCTCCTCGGTGCGCCGCCTTTGCTGGGCCATTCCGGGATTCACGGGGCTCGCTGCCTGGAACCGCTTGCCTGTATATGCCTTGACAAGCATATGCTTTGTGGAGTATACCAAAAGGGTGGAATCTGTGTTCGAAATCATTGCGGAGCCGAACCGCCGCGCGATATTGAGCCTCCTGGTCTCGTCACAACAGTCGGTTGGAGAGATCGAGCGTCAACTTCGTATGACGCAGCCGGCCGTATCCAAGCAGTTGCGAGTGCTGCGCGAGGCCGGTTTCGTAGAATCCACGGTGGACGCACAGCGCCGTCTCTACCGCCTGAAACCTGAACCACTGCAGGAGGTGGATGCCTGGCTGGCTCCGTTCCGCCGGTTCTGGTCCGCTCACCTGGATGCTCTCGAACGCCACCTCGACCGCATGGATCAATCGACACCAACGAAAAGGAAGACAAGGAGAAGATAGATGGCCGATCGCGATCGGTACAAACCGGGTCCCGTCCGCGGGACGCGCATTGTCGTCAGAGAACCGCGCCACCCGCCGGAAAGAGTCTGGCGGGCGCTTAGCGGCCCGGCGCACCTGCGCGAATGGGCGCCCTTCGACGCCGATGGGATGCTGGGTACCCCCGCCCGCCTTCGCCGCCTGGACGACCACCTCGATGGGCGCGCGACGGCGGACATGTTTAAGCGCTTCGCCGGCGTGCGGAGGCTCTATGGCTGAGAAGAAGGCGACCAAGACCGCGAACCCGGCTGCGAAGGAGGCCGCCGGCGAGGCCGCAGTGCTCGGGAAGATCGCCGCGATGCCGGAGCCCTTCCGTGCCATGGGCGAGCGCCTCCACGCGCTCATCTTGCGCAGCGCGCCGGCGCTCCAGCCGGCCACCTGGTATGGCATGCCGGGGTACGCGAAGGACGGCAAGATCGTCTGCTTCTTCCGCGCGGACAAGAAATACATGACGTTCGGCTTCACCCAGGAGGCGAACCTCACCTGCGAGGAGGGCGCGCCGCACCAGCTCATTGAGTCCGCGTGGTACTTCACCGCGCTGGACGACCCGACCGAGGCCAGGCTCTCCGCCATCGTGCGCAAGGTCGCCAGCTGAGGGCGCGCCGCCGGCGCGCCGGCGAGCCGGTCCCCGAGATCGTGCCCGGTTCACAGGAGAAAAGCAGAAGAAGATGACCAATCGCGATCAGTACACACCAGGCCCGGCCAGCGGGGCGGAGGTACGGAAGGATGGAGAAAAGTGGACGCTCATTCTCGTCAGAGCACTGCGCCATCCGCCGGAAAAAGTCTGGCAGGCGCTAACCGACCCGGCGCATCTGCGCGAGTGGGCGCCTTTCGACGTCGATGGGAGTCTGGGTACGGTTGGAACCACGGTGAATCTCACCTGGATGGGAGCGCCCACGCCGCTCCAAACCACAGTGAAGCGAGCCGACGCTCCCAAGTTGCTGGAGTACAACGATATCCGGTGGGAACTCGAAGCCATTGGCGGCGGCACGCGCCTGACGCTCTGGCACAACATCGATCGGCGCTTCATCGCGTGGGGCGCCGCGGGCTGGCACATCTGCTTCGATGTCCTTGAGCGGTTCCTCGCGGATGAACCGATTCAACGTATCGTCGGCGCCGAGGCCATGAGGTTCGCCGGCTGGCAGCGATTGAACGCCGAGTACGCCAAGCAGTTCGGCGTGGAGACCCCCGGTTGGCCGCCCAACGCCCCGAAGCGTTGAACCGCGGGAGGAAGAACCTATGGAATCGGCCCTGCGGAAGGCGGCCGTCGTTGCCGCCGACACCATCGTCTATTGGATCGTCACCGCTTTCTTCTGCCTGCGGATGAGCTTCACCGCCTCCGCGCAAATGCGCCTGCCGCAGTTGGCGGAGGAGTTCACGCACCTCGGCTTCCCCGCCTGCTTCCGGGTGGAGCTCTCGTGGGCCAAACTCCTCGGCGTGGTGCTATTAAGCCCGCAGGCGGGTTGCCACCATCTTCTCCGAACTACCATCGAACCAGAAGAGGCTTCCACTTGCGGAGGGTGCAGGTTACGCTGGGCGCAGCTAAAATAGGTGCGAGAGTTGGAGGTGTACATGAAAAGGCTCGTCCCGGTGGAATCTGCCTCTGCATTAATCGACCAGAAGATCAAGGAACTTGGGGACTGGCGCGGGCAGACCCTCGCGAAAGTGCGCGAAATCATACACGAGGCAGACCCTGAGATCGTCGAAGAGTGGAAGTGGATGGGAACTCCCATCTGGTCCCACGCCGGCATCGTCTCGACGGGAGAGACGTACAAGAACGTGGTGAAGATGACATTTGCCAAGGGAGCTGCGTTGCAGGACCCTTCAGGTCTATTCAACTCCAGCCTGGACGGGAATGTCAGGCGCGCCATCGACATCCACGAAGGCGACAAGGTCGATGCGGCGGCCTTGAAGGCTCTCATCCGCGCGGCAGTGGCGCTCAATCTCAAGGGCAAGAGCAAGGCGAAGCCCCGGCGAGCGGCCGGCAAGCGGGCCGGCTAGCTTCCAGCGCAGGTCCCGGCCATGTCTCCTGCCAGGAAGAAGATTTCGGCGTCTGCCTCATACGCCAGGCATTTCACAGCACTTCCACAGCTTTACGGGCTCCGGCCGGACGGCGACGTTGGCGCCAACGCCGAACCCCTCGACATTGGCGCATCGGTGGCCACTGGCGACTTCCTTCCGGTCGTGTTCCCCGGGCCCAGCGCTACACCGCCGAGGCCGACCCAAAAGCACCTGTGAGGCGTGTCCGGAATCTCACGAAGCCTGCGGCAGATGAATGAGAAACCGGCACTGCGCACCCGCGTGCCGGCGTGGCGAGTCCGCCACCTCCACCCTGACCGGCTTCCCGCAGACCGTTTCAAACAACAATTGATTGTTCGCCTTGGAGCATTCGCAATACGGATCGTCCGGCATTGGCGCTCGTTGAGGGCTCCAACCGCAAACGCATTGGGCGACGGGATAAATCAGGGTCACCAAGTTGCCCTCCCGGCGGCAGTTCCGGGGTCCCACAATCCTCCCCATCAGCTCCACCAGTTTGTCCAGGTCGCCGGCACTGTCCTGGATCAGCTTTTGCCGGAAATCCAGAGCGCGGCAGCAGGCGCGCCCGCGTTCTTCCATCAGCTTGATCAGGTCGTCACGGTTCAGGCCGTTCTCTTCCTTCGCTAGAAACCCGGATAGAAACCCCCGCACGGCCTTTGCGTCCGACTTGCACTTGTCGTCCTCGCACTTCCCACTCTCCGCAAGGGCTGAACTCGCACAGCACGGAAGAACCGCACCGGCCGTGACCAGGTTCCGCAGAAATGTCTTACGATCCATATTCGCCTCCTCAACCAACATGGCGGAAACGCGGGGCAGAAACTGTCATGGGGCCGCTCTCCAGATTTCCCTTGCGCCATGACAGTTCTGGTCCTCCGTTTCCGCCATAGAGAGTGGGGCCAACCGCGGGGTTGATCTCCAGACCAACGCAAAGGAGATGCGGTCATGAAATCGATGCATTTCACGCGCTTGAGCTCTATGACAGTCGCCTTGCTTGGACCCTGCCTTACGGCGGGACTGGCTCAGGAGGCTGTTCCAGGCGGCCCGCCCGGGCCGCCGTCTGCCGTATCACTGGAACAACGAGCGGACCTCTTCATGGCCCGCAAGATGTTCCGCGAAGCCATCGAAGCTTACGGCCGGATTGAGCCCGTCACAGCCGTGACGCTGAACAAGATCGGCGTAGCCTATCAACAACAGTACGATCACGCGGAAGCGCGCAGGTACTACCAGAGCGCCATCAGGGCCAAACCGGATTTCGCGGAGGCGATCAATAACCTGGGCACGGTCTACTACACGCGAAGAAGCTACCGCCGCGCCACCGCGCTATACAAGCGCGCGCTCGCGCTGCAGCCGCTCTCGGCCACCATACACATCAACCTGGGCATGGCCTGGCTGGCGCGGCACAACGACGCCGAATGGCAGCGTCATCTCCAGCGCGCGCTGGAACTGGATCCGGGGATCCTGGAGCGGCGCGGCGGCTACGGCGTAATGATTGAGGAGCGGAGCACCACCGAGCGGGCCAAGTTCGACTTCTATATGGCGCGGCTGTATGCCAGAAACGGAAAGCCCGAATTGGCACTGCAGTACATTCGCAAGGCCCTGGAGTGCGGTTTTAAGGAGCGTAACAAGCTCCTGGAGGACGAGGATTTTGCCGCGGTCCGGAAGCTGCCCGAGTTCGATGAGCTGATGAAACGGCCGCCCAAGGTACTGTGAGCCTCCACCGCACCGAAAGGAGGTTCGGATGCACGTTCGTCGATGGATTTGCGCGTTCCTGTTCGCCACCTCGGTGTCCGCGGGCGAACGGATGACCGTCTCCGTCTGCACGCGGGGAAGCCTGGGCCAGAAGCTCGTAACAGGCGCCGAAGCCGCCGCGGCGGCCCTCTTTCGCCGTGTTGACATCGAAATCCTGTGGACGAAGTGTGAGATTGGGCTGGAGGGAGACGAAGCGTCCCGGCAGCACTGGTTCACCCTGCGACTCCGCGACGGCAAGCCCTTCGTCCCGGCTGATCCGGCTGCGCTGGACACCCTGGGTGAGACCTTTTTGTCGCTCGATGAGCCGGGCTACATTGTGGACGTGTACTACCAGGTGGTCGAGACGCTCGCCACCACGCAAAGGGTCGAACCCGCGTCCCTGTTGGGCTGCGTCATTGCGCACGAGTTGGGCCACCTGCTACTTGGCCCCGGGCACACCCCCCGCGGGGTCATGCGCGCCAATTGGAACCTCGGAGATCTGAAGGCGATTCGCCAAGGATGTCTGCGGTTCGGCCCCGCGGAGGGCGCCCGCATGCGCAGGGCATTGCAAGGGACTGGCGATCCCACCGCTCCTTGATGCCTCCTACGCGAGTTCGGCCACGAAGTTGCACGTGGCGCCACCGCGGCGCACCGTCTCCACGATCTTCACGGGAGCCGGGCCGCCGTGGCAGTAGCATTGCATATTCACCCGGCCATAGTGAATGTGGATCAGGGTGCCGTCGCGCCACACCTCGAAATTGTGCTTGTACGCTTCGAGAAGGCGATCCACGATGCCCTTGCCGAGACGCGCCATCTCCTGCTTGAATGCGAACCGCCTGAAGCAGCCCGGCCGTAACCGGCCATGAGCTGCACCCGGGTCTTCTCATCCAGGTGGCCCGCTCGCCCTGTTCGATGGCGCCGCGCGTCCCTGGCGGCCTAACAGACGGCTTTCGACCCCGAAAAAACGTTCACCCGGTGATCCCTAGCGCCTTTGGCGGAAGTGACAAAGAACTGCTTCCGATCCGTCAATCACTCGCACCTCAACGCCGCGAGCGGATCCACGCGCGTGGCGCGGCGGGCGGGCAAGGCACAGGCGGCCAGCGCCACCAGCCCCAGCATGACAGCCACGCCGGCCAGGGCGGCCGGATCGCGCGGGCTGACTTCATAAAGAAGCTTCGAGAGCACGTTGCCGGCCACTACGGCCACGGCCATTCCGGCGGCCAAGCCTGACACAACCGGCAGCATGGCTTGCCGCAGCATCAGGCCATACACGTTGCCGGCTGGCGCGCCCAGCGCCATGCGGATGCCCACCTCGTTAGTGCGCCGGGCCACTGCATACGAGACTACGCCGTAGATTCCCAGGCTCGCCAGCAGCAGCGCGGTGGCTGCGAAGACCGCCGCCAGCAGCATCTGAAAGCGTTGCTGCGCCGCGGAATCCTCCAGCACCGCCTGCATGGTGCGAATGTGTGTCATGGGCACGTCGGGATCCACGCTATGCACCGCCGCCCGCATGGCTCCGGCAATCGAGAGTGGATCGCTCGCCGCCCGCGCCACCAGGAGCATGCGGCGCGTCGGCCAGTCCCAATAAGGGCGATACACGATGGAAACCGGCGGCCTGTTCGGCTCCACGCGGACATCCCCTGCCACGCCAATCACCTCGCGCGTCTTCCCGCCGTCGTCGATCTGCCGCCCCACCGCGCTCAATCCAGGCCACAACGTCTGGGCCAGCCGTTCGGAAACGATCGCCGGGTCCCATTTCCGGTCGCTCTCATTAAATGGACGCCCAGCCCGCAAGGGAATGCCCATGGTGCGGAAGTAGTCCGCGCTGGTGAACCGGACGTTGACCGTCGGCTTATCCCAATCGGCGCGCGGGTCGCCGGGCACGGACACGCTGTCAATCCAGATTTCGCCCTCCAGCGGCAGGGCGCTGATGACAGCGGACGAGAGCACCCCCGGCTGGCCGGCGAGCTGCGCCAGCAGCCGCTGGTGAAACTGGCTGCACTGTTCGGGCTCCCTGTACTTGGCCCAGGGAATCTGGACTTCCGCCGAGAGTACGGCGGGGGCGCGGAAGCCCTTATCGGCCCGCATCACCCGGAAGAAGCTGCTCATCAATAGCGCGGCCACTACCAGCAGCAGAGTGCTGAGTCCGACTTCGGCTGTAATCAGGGCGCTGCGCAGGCCCAGCCCGCCGGCGCCGGTAGTCGCGGTCCGCCCGCCGCCCTTCAGCGCGGATTGGGGATCGGCCCGGGCGATATGCCAGGCGGGGGCCAAGCCGAACAGCAGGCCCGCGAACGTGGTAATTCCGAGGGCGAAGAGCAAGACCGGCGCATCCAGGCGCACCTGGCTGAGGCGCGGGATGTCCGCCGGCGCACTTTTCAGCAGTGTGCCCAACCCGCCCGCCGCCAGCGCGATGCCCAGTGCGCCGCCCGCCAGCGCGATCAGCAGCGGCGGCGCCAGCGCCTGCCGCAGTAACTGACCGCCGCTCGCGCCCAACGCCGCCCGAACAGCCGACTCCCTTCCTCTCCGCTCGGCTCGGGCCAGCATCAGGTTGGCCAGATTCACGCATACGATCAGCAGCACCGCGCCGACCGCGCCTAGCAGCACCAGCAGCCCGCGACGGGAAGCGCCCACCATCGAGTCGAGCAACGGAGCGACACTGGCTCGCAGCCCCACCTTCTCGCCCGACTCTTTCACCAACTGTTGCGCGATCACGTTCAACTCCGCGGTGGCCCGTTCCAACCCGACGCCGCTGGCCAGCCGCGCGACGACTTCGTAGTTGAAGCGGCCCATCCGCACGGCCATTTCGTCCTTGTTGAACGCCAGCGGAACGAAAAGCTGGGGTGTTCCGGCTTTGACTTTGCCGAGTTCCATCATGCTCAAGTTGGGAAACTGGAACCCCCCAGGCAGAACTCCGACGACGGTGAACGGCTGGCTATCGAGCTGAATGCCGCGGCCCAAAATCGCCGGATCGGCGTTAAACCGGCGGCGCCACAGGCTATCGCTCAGGATGGCCACATGCTGCTTGCCCTCCCGGTCTTCACCGGGGAGAAAGCCGCGGCCGAGCGCCGGGTGAACGCCGAGCACGTCAAAGAGGCTCGCCGACACGCGCAGGCAGTCGATCTGCTCCGGTTCAGCGGAGCCGGTTAACGTCAGGCTGTTAGTCTGGACCGCCGCCAACCCTTCCAGAGACTTCACCCGCCGCTGCCACTCGGTGAAGTGCCAGGCGCTCACCGGCAAGGTAGGGTACATTTTGGCCATCGCCGGCATCACTTCGCGCACGGTCACCAGCCGTTCCGGACTGCGATAGGGGAGCGGCCGCAACAGGACTCCGTTCACGATCGAAAAGATGGCGGTGTTGGCCCCGACGCCAATAGCTACGGTCAGCACGGCCACGGCGGTGAAGCCCGGCTCGCGCAGAAGACTCCGGACGGAATAGCGCAACTCGTTCGAGATACTCATAAAGAGGTCCTAATATCTTTACGAATTCCACGCGCGTCTGGTTCGGGTTCTATTGAGTCTCGCGGGGCGGACTCTCAGCTCCGCACTGGCAAGCGGTTTGGAGGGCAGGCGGGACTGAGAGTCCCGCGCAGGCTGAAAGCCTGCCCCACGAAAGTCACACTGCTATGTCGCCTTGGCGCCCGTGATCGTCGCCTTACCGGAATCCTTGCCTTCGAACCGGCCGGTCAGCTTGTCACCATCGATTCGCAGCTCAAATGACACCACCTCCTGCTCATTGACCCGGAGTTTGAACGTCAGCGTATTGCCGTCCAACCGGGTATCGAAGAGCGGCATATCGGTGCCATCCAGCGTCGCCACGGCCGCCAGGCCACCGGCCTGCTCGGTAACCACCAGCGACCAGTTCAGCCTGGCGCCGTTCTCTCCAACCGAGGAGCAATTCCACTTTCCCAGAGCAGGGTTGCCGCCCGCCCATAAAGCGGTGCACACCAGCACCGCGATCAGACACACCCATAGACTTCGCATTTTCATTCCTCCTGAACTCGAGACGATTTGTTACTCCCAGCGCAGGGCGACCGAGGGATCCACCCTCGCCGCACGCCGGGCGGGTAAATAGGCGGCCAGCACCGCAACCGCTATCAATAGGGCCGAAACGATGGCATAAGTGGCTGCATCGGTCGGCTTAACCATGTAGAGCAGGTTCTTCAGAAGCCGGGTCAAGGCAAAAGAGCCTGCGATGCCGATGGCCAGTCCAAGACCAGCCATCATCAATCCGCCCCGCAACGTCTTGTAGAGCACCTGGCGGGGGCGGGCGCCCAGGGCCATGCGAATTCCCATCTCCCGCGTGCTTTGGGCCACTGCGTACGAGATCACGCCGTAGATTCCCAGAGCCGCCAGAATCAAAGCCACCACGGCGAAAGACGCAGCCATCCAGGCGCGGGTGCGCGGCTGCGAAACCGACTGCCGAGCGGCCTGCTGCATGGTTCGAACATCCGTCACCGGCACGTCATGGTCTACATCCCGCACCACCGCGCGCAACGCGGGGGCCATGGCGGCGGGATCGGATTCAGTGCGCACCGCCAGCACGCCGCCAACGCGGGGCTGTTGCCAGATCGGCGTGTAAATCGTCGGCATCAGCGCGCTGCCCAGCCCACCGACTTTCACGTCTGCAACTACACCCACGATCTCCCATGGAACCGGCAGTCCGGGCTTCTCCTTCCCCGTTCGCCACTGCTCCATGATCAACCGCTGCCCGAGCGCGTCGTCGTGCGCGAGGTGGCGTTTGACGAAGCTCTCGTTGACGATAGCCACGCGCGGAGCCGCCTCGTTGTCGCGTGCATTGAAAAACCTTCCCTGCCGCAGCCGTATACCCAGCGTTTCGAAGTATCCGTCGGTGACAACCTGCAGAGGTTCCGTTTTTCTTTCCCGTCCGCCGATCTGAAAGCGAATCGAAAACGCGCTGCCATCCAGGGGCATAAACGAGGCCATGCAGGCGCCCCGCACGCCCGGCACGGCGCGCGCCTTGTCCAGCAACTGGCGGAAGAAAGCGCGTACCCGGTCCGCTTCGGTATAGCGCGCTTCCGGCATCACCACCCGCATGGTGAGCACGTTATCGACCCGGAAGCCCGGCTCCACGAACGAGTAGGCGGCCAGGCTGCGGGCCAGCAGACCGGCGCCCACCAGCAAGACCAGCGCCAGAGCCACTTCGATCACCACCAGGCCGAAGCGAAGACGCCGGCCGCCAGCACCGCCTAACAGCGACCGGCCCGTGTCCTTCAGAATGTTGTACAGGTCGATCCGGGAGGCGCGCCAAGCCGGGACGAGGCCAACCACCACGCCTGAGAACAACGAAATCGCCAGGGTGAAGGCCAGCACCCGGCCGTCGATGCCGATCGGCGCCAGGCCGGCGCGGAACGGCTCGGCAATCAACGTCGAGGCCAGGGGAGTCAAGACCACAGCCAGCAGTACGCCGCCCACGCCTCCCAATACCGCCATGAGCGCACTTTCGGTGAGCAACTGGCGCATCAGCCTCGTGCGCCCCGCTCCCACCGCGGCGCGGACCGCCAGTTCGCGATGGCGCACCGCGGACCGGGCCAGCAGTAAATTGGCGACGTTCACGCAGGCGATCAGCAGCACGAAACCCACCGCCGCAAAAAGCACGACCACACTTTCCCGGTGGTACTGCGCCATTTCTTCGCGCCACGGCACCAAGTCCAGGCTCCAGCCTTTCAGCCCCGCTTGTGGATAGGCCCTCGCCAGGTTTCCGAGAATGCCCTGCATCTCGGCGGTGGCCTGCTTCAGGCTGAGACCGCGTTTGAGCTTCGCAAAGATCAACAGGTTGGGGATGTCCCGGCCGGCAGTGGCCGGATCGATCGCCAGTTGGCTCCATAGTTCGGGGGAGAGCGCAAACCGGAAGCTCTCGGGCATTACGCCAATGACGGTGCACTTCCGGCCGTCGAGCGTGATCGTCTGCCCGAGGATGCGGGGGTCACCGCCAAATTTGCCGCGCCACGCGGCATGACCGAGGATGGCCACGGGAGCAGCGCCCGGGCGATCTTCCCCCGGAACGAAGCTGCGCCCCACGGCGGGTTTCACACCCACGGCATTCAGGAAGTCCGCGCTGACGCGGAAACCCGAAAGTTGTTGCGCGCCCTCGCCGGTGGACAGGTGGAAGTTCGCCTGAGATACCACGCCCATGTGTTCGAACGAACGGCTTTGTTCCTGAATGTCCAGAAAGTTTCCCGCGGCCACGCCCAAATGGCCGCCTTGCGGAGGGCGTGACCAGACCGTGATCAACCGGTCTGAGTCGGGGTATGGCAGGGAGCGCAGCAAACAGGCGTCGACCACGCTGAACATGGCGGTATTCGCCCCGATGCCGATGGCCAGAGTGAGTACCGTAATGGTCGTGAACCCAGGGCTCTTGCGCAGCAAGCGCCCGGCATAATGCAAATCCTGAACCAGGCACTCCAGCCAGATCCAACGCTTCGATTCATAGAAGCGCTCCTGTGCGCTAGTCACGTTTCCGAAGGCCCGGTGCGCAGCCGCCCGCGCCTCCGCTTCGCTCATTCCCTTCTCGCGCAGGCGGTCCGTCTCCAGTTCCAGGTGGGCCTGTATCTCGTGGGCGAAGTCGTCGCTCGTCCGGCGCTCGATCATGGAGTCAAGCCTCTGCGCTGTCCGGCCCCAGCACGCGCCCAATCGCGGCCGCCAGGCGCCGCCATTTGCCGGCCTCTTTGGCCAGTTGCGCGCGACCGGCTTTGGTTAACGTGTAGAACCGGGCCTTGCGGTTATTTCCCGAAACGCCCCACTCGGCGCGAATCCAGCCCTGCTCTTCCAGGCGCTGTAAAGCCGGATAGAGCGAGCCGTGATCCACCAGCAGGGCGTCCCGGGAGTTCTCCTGGATATCCCGTGCGATTCCCTGACCGTGCTGCGGGCCAAAGATGAGGGTGCGCAGGATCAACAAATCCAGGGTGCCCTGCAGCAGAACAATGCGGTCTTTATCTTCCTTTTGGGTTGCCATCCTACCTGAGCATACGCCGGCTTGGGTCGAATGTCAACACAAATTTTCAGATAACGATGTCCGGAATGAAACCGGGGCCAGCGCGCACAGCTACGCCGGCCCCACCCTCCACCTCGTTGCCCGCCGCCGGCGAAAGTCACCGGAACCAACTGGCTGACCTGGCGTTCTTATGGGCCGCTTCCGCGCCCGGCCGGTGCGGAGCATAGTAGAAGACCATGCCCATGCCCGGCAGCCGCAGTGCGCGCACGGTG
>Ga0335078_10013283_pt1 | contig 12209 bp, 8 predicted proteins | sample Lox_Sample_32_FD_206711 | JGI IMG/M metagenome (GOLD analysis project Ga0335078, IMG submission 206711) | Soil microbial communities from Loxahatchee National Wildlife Refuge, Florida, United States - Lox_Sample_3.2 | ecosystem: Environmental > Terrestrial > Soil > Wetlands | place: USA: Florida... | reverse complement strand
CAATCCTGACCAGCGCGGATCGTCGAAACTGAGCATATTGCGCAGTCTCCTGGCTTCCTTGGTGCGGCGTTCCGTTGGTCCTTGATTTTACAACGTCGGCTTGGGCGGTTTGACGACCGTCCACGCGTTCGCGCCCGTCACCTTCACGTGCCGCCGGAACAACTTGCCGTCCTGGGCCACGTAAATCCAGTTGGCATTGGCCGTACCGGCAAACGTAATTGCGGTCAGCGGCCCTCCACCGGGCAGCGGCGGATTCAGAATCTGCATAATCCGGCCGTTCTGCATCGCGATCTGAATGCCGAGCGGTGTCGCGAAGTAAACCTGGCCATTTGTATCTTCCGCCGCGCCGAGCGCGAAGCCCCGCACCGTTGCCTCCGGCACTTCCAGACGGTAGAAAGGCTCGCCGTTCACTAGCGACCTATCGGCAGCGATCTGAAACGACCAACTGTAGTGTGAGTTCGCGTCGCTGACGATCAGCATGGATTGATCGGGCGAAAGGGCGAGGTTTCGGGCCATGATCGACTCGGCCCCCAAATCGCTCCAGCGCAATGCCGAATGCGTTTCGCCCGAGGGGTCAATACGGATGATTCCGCCCCTCGGTCCGCTTTGGCCGTTTACAGAATAGATTGTGCCATCGCGCATCACGACGAAATCCACGACATCGCCCAGCCCGTGCGCAACGGTCTTCTCATCGCTGCCCATATCTGCCGCGATATTTGAGGAAACAATTTCGTCTTTCCATGGCCGGTAGGCGTAGAGGCGGTTATCCGTGCCCACACGCAGGATAGGGATGTCGCTCGGCGGCTCGGAAAACCGAGTTACGTTGCCGTCTGCGTCGGCTCGGTAGATCGCATTCGTTCTCGAATCGGCAAAGTAAACATTTCCCTCAGCGTCGGAGGTAAGGCTGAAGATGGGTCCGTACGCGCCTCCGATTTGGCGCCACGGCTTGTCCACGTAAATCGTCGAGAAGACGCGATCTGCCGCGTCGTATCCCGGCTGGCCGGTGCCGGCCGGCTCGTGCACCATAATCGGCTCCGGATACCCGCGCCACAACCAGCGCAGTGCATCGGGCAAATCCGCGCCGCCCTGCTTCAAATCGTGGCCGCCCGTGCCCATTTCGAACTTCACGTCGTACCCGGCGAACTCGAGCGCTTCGTACATCACCTGGTTGTTGATCGGCCAGCTCCCGGAGAAGTTCGTACCATACGGTTCCGCGGCAACAATATGATCCTGCTTCCCGTCCTGCATAAAAATCCGGATCGGCTTCGGCTCTGTTTTCCGCACCAGCGCGGGCAGCGCATCTGCGCCCTTCATCGACACGTAGGTCCCGATGAAGCTGAGCACGCGGTGAAACTGGTCGGGCCGGTTCCAGGCCGCCATGAACGCCCCCACCGCGCCCGTGCTCACGCCGCTCAGGCCGCGGTCGTCGGGATTCTTTGAGAGGTTGTAACTCTTCTCAACTTCGGGAATCAGCTCGTTCAGCAGAAACTCGGCAAACCGCGGCGTCAGCGAGTCATATTCATAGATTCTGTTGTAGCGGTTCTGGTCGGCATCCAAAACCGCTGGCAGAATTCCCGGATCGATGAAGATCGCGATCATCGGCGGCAGGTCGTGCTTGGCGATCAGGTTGTCGAAAACTACCGGGACGCGCATCGCGTTGCCCAGAGCCTGGCTGCCATCGAGAAAAATCATGAACGGCGTGGGCTTCGTCGCGTCGTATTGCGCCGGGACGTAAACCGCGCACTTGTGCGGCGTGCCGGGGTAGTATTTGCCCGGAGGCAGCACGAATTTTGTCACCGTGCCTTTGGGCACGCCGTCCTGCGGCTGCGAGTCGGGTGTGAGCGTGTATTCCTGGGCGGGCAGTGAACTGAAGGCAAGTGCAAACAAAAGTAGAGGGAAAGCTCTTTGCATGGACGGACCTCTCATTTCAGCAGGGGAAAGCCGAGCATCTTAAAGGCAACACGCTCATCGTAGCTTCTGTGTGATACATCACACAAACTATGTCTCTGCACTGTCCTATAATGGGCCAAGAATCCATTCCCGGAAGCTGCGTGTTTCGTTGAGCGTTATCCGATGGATTCCGTGCCCATCCTCATTGGAAGATTTTCACAAATGGGGAAACCGGAATCCAGTTGCGGATGCGTGTGACGAAGCCGATGTTCGATGCCATCGCCGATCGCCCTGTTTGCCAAAAGAGGGCAGCGAAGTCCAACTGTCTTGCGTTTGCGCGGGAACGCTGCGCCGCACGGGTCCGTGCACTGCTGGCCGCAGGCCTTCTCGTTGACCTCGCCTTCGGCCCGGTTCTCCGGGGGCAGCAACCTCTCGCGCCCGACCCGTCTTCATACCAGCCGCAGTCGTCACAGCAGCCGCAGCAACTCCCGCCGCGCGTCGTCGCGGCGCAGCGCTTTCTCGCGCAGCGAGGAGTCGCTGCCGGCCATCGCGCCCAAGTCCGCCTGCATTCGCTTCACCGTCTGGCCGCGGCCACAGCCCGCCCCATGACAGCCTCGGCGCAGAACTCCTCAGGCGGCGCAGCCACCGCGACCTGGCAACCGCTCGGCCCTGCCGCGGTGATTACGCCCAATTTCGGCCTCGTCACCGGGCGCATCTCCGCGATTGCGCTCGATCCCTCCGACCCCACCGGCAACCACGTCTACATCGGCACCACGGGAGGCGGCGTGTGGAGTTCCGGCAACGCCGGCACCTCCACTCTTTTCAACATCGTCTTCAATCCGCTCACCGACACGCTCACCGCTCTGGGCGGAGCTACGGACGCATCCATCAGCATCGGTGCGCTCACCGTGCAGCCCGGCGGAACCGGCGTGATTCTGGCCGGCACCGGCGATCCCAACGACGTGCTCGACTCCTACTACGGCGCTGGAATCCTGCGCTCGACAGACGGCGGCAACACTTGGAGCCTGATCGAAAGAACCTCCGACGCAGAAGACAACCTCGCCAATCGCGACGTCTACTTTACCGGCGAGGGTTTTGCGGGTTTTGCCTGGAGCGCTGTCAGTCCCCAGCTCGTGGTCGCCGCGGTTACACAGTCTTACGAAGGCGATCTGGTCGACGCCAACCTGCCCACCCTGAATTGTCAGGGCCTTTTTTACTCTACTGACAGCGGCGCCACGTGGCACCTGGCCACCATCACCGACACGAGCGGCGAAGTGGTGCAGTCGCCCGGCGCTCCTCTGCTCGGGCCCGACGGCAATGCCGCGACATCGGTGGTGTGGAACCCCGTGCGCCAGTTGTTCGTCGCCGCCGTGCGCTACCACGGCTATTACCAGTCCTCCGACGGCATCACATGGACGCGCCTCGCCGATCAGCCGGGCACGGGGCTGACCACCGTCCTGTGTCCCACCAACCCAGGGATTCCCGGCGACGTGGCTTGCCCCATCTATCGCGGCGCTCTCGCCGTGAATCCTCAATCCGGCGATACATTTGCCTGGACCGTCGATGCCAACAATCAGGACCAGGGCCTGTGGCAGGACAAGTGCTCGATCAGCGCCGGGGCCTGCACCAACTCAACCATCACCTTTGCGCGGCAATGGAGCACTGCCGCGCTCGAAACCAGCACCATCCTGGGCGCGGTGACCATCGCCGACGGCAATTACAACCTGGCGCTGGCCGCGGTCCCCTCCAGCCAGGACACACTGGTGCTGGCCGGCGCCAACGATCTATGGAAGTGCAGCCTGGCCATGGGCTGCATCTGGCGCAACACCACGAACACCACCACCTGCATGAGCGCCCAGGTGGGTGAGTTCCAGCACGCGCTGGGGTGGAACACCGCCAACCCGCAAGAGATCTTCGTCGGCAACGACAGCGGCCTCTGGCGCTCGACAGACGCCATCGGCGAAACCGGTTCGGCCTGCTCACCAACCGACTCCACGCACTTCCAGAACCTGAACGGCAGTCTTGGCTCGCTGGCCGAGGTGGTGGGCCTGTCGCCCGTCGTCAATTCTTCGTACACCATCATGGCCGGTCTGGGCGTTAACGGCGTCGCAGGCGTCAAGGGCTCTGGCGTCACCACCGATTGGCCGCAGATTCTCTCAGGATTCGGCGGCCCTGTGGCTATCGATCCCACAGACGTCAAGAACTGGTACGTTAACGACCAGCCGGGAGTCACGATTTATCTGTGCTCGCAGGCCGCTCCCTGCACGCCATCGGCTTTCGGCACCACTCCGGCCGTTACCGATCCCGACGTCGGCGGCGATGGCGACGCGATGCCTCTGCCTGCGCCGTTTCTGGTCGACCCGGTCGACAACACACAGCTGCTCATCGGCACTTGCCGCGTCTGGCGCGGAACACCCGGCTCCACTTGGACGTCGGCCAACGCCATCAGTCCCATTCTCTCCGGCGGAGCCAGCGCCACCGCCTGCAATGGCAACGCGCTCATCCGTTCCATGGCCGCCATGCCCCTGGCCTCCGGCGGCGAGATCATCTATCTCGGCATGTACGGCTCCTTAATCAGCGGCTCTCTGCTGCCCGGCCATGTTCTGAGCGCCGTCTACAATCCCTCCATCAGCTCCACGCCTACCTGGAGCGATCTCACCCTGGATCCCGTCATCAACAGCGCGCACGCGCTCAATTATTACAACCTCGACATCTCCAGCATCACCGTCGATACGCACGACACCACCGGCAACACGGTGTACGTCACGGTGGAGGGCATGCCGAATGAGACGGAAGAGATCGAGACCGTGTATCGCAGCACAAACGGGGGTACGACCTGGACGAACATCACCTCCAATCTTCCCTTGGCGCCCGCGAGCAGCATGGCCATCGATCCGCAGAGCGCCAACACGGTTTACGTGGCTACGGACGCCGGCGTCTACTTTACGCCTGAGGTTGGCAACTGCGGGCAATCGGCCGCAGACTGCTGGTCGGCGTTTGGCATAGGACTACCCGCCGCGCCCGCCGTGACGCTCAGCGCTGCTCCCGCGACTGCATCTACGCCGGTCCTGGTTGCGGCCACCTATGGGCGCGGCATCTGGCAAACACCGCTTTGGTCGGCAGGCACCGCGCTCACTGCCGCATCTGCCAATCCCGCCTGGCTCACCTTCTCCAGCCAGGGCTTCAACTCCTCCAGCAGCCCGATGCCCGTCACGCTCCTCAATACGGGCAGCCTTGCCCTTGCTCCCACTTCCGTCGCTGTCACCGGCGACTTCAGCGAAACCGACAACTGCGTGAATCAATCCATCGCACCGGGCGCGAGCTGCACCATCAAGGTCACGTTCACGCCGCAGGCCCCGGGCCCTCTTACGGGCGAGATGACCATTTACGCCAATGTTTACGGCGGCCAGCTTACCGTCGATCTCAATGGCGCCGGAACCGCCTCCGGCGCGGTCACTCTCACGCCGGCCAACGAAAACTTCAGTCAGATCGAGGAGGGAACAGTCTCTGCGCCGCTCTCCGTCAGCGTTGCCAACAGCGGCGCGGCAGTTCCCATCAGTAGTGTCACTGTTACTGCGCCGTTCACGATTCCCGCCAACGGCAATAGCTGTGGTACCACGAGCCTCGCGGCCAACTCCGATTGCGCGATCCAGATCGAGTTCGCGCCCACTACAGCCGGCGCCTTCACCGGCCTGCTCACGCTCACCGACGGCGCGGGAACACAAACCGTGCAGCTCAACGGAACCGCCGTGAACCCGCCCACCGATATCCTGAATCCCTCGTCACTCGTTTTTCCCGCCACCCCCGAGGGTCAGCTTGCCTCGGCGCTGCCCGTCACCATCACCAACATGGGCGGCATGCCGCTCACGTCCATCTCCGTTTCCATCAGCGGCGAGTTTCAGCAGTCGAACAACTGCAGCACGCAGCTTGCGGCCGGCGCGGTGTGCACTATTAGTGTGGTCTTTGCGCCCACGCAGCTCGGCGCGCTCAGCGGCACGCTCACCATCTCTGACGCGCTCAAGACCCAGTCCGTGTCCCTGAGTGGCACCGGTGTTGCACCGCCGGTATTCAACGTCACTCCCGCCAGCCTCGCCTTCACCAATCAGCAGCCGGGTGTGGCCAGCGCGCCGCAAACCCTCACCATTGCCAATGCCGGCGCTTCGCCCATGGCCAACATCAGCTTTGCCATTACCGGCGCCGCGGCTGCCAATTACTCCGTCGCCTCGACCACCTGCGGAACGGTTCTCTCGAACGGCAGCAGTTGCACGGCGCAGATCGTCTTCACGCCCAGCGCAATTGGCGCCATCGGGGCCACGCTTGTGGTCTCGTCCTCTACAGTCAATGTGTCGCCGGTCTCGGTTCCGCTCAACGGCTCTGGACAGCTGACAAGCGGCCTTGCCACCAATCCCGGGCAGCTCAGCTTCCCGGTGATTGCCGCGGGCCAGTCGAGCACCGCACAGTCGATCACCGTGACCAACTCTTCGAGCTATGCGATCGGCTCGATCGCGCTGTCCGCTTCCGTGCCCTTCAAAGTGTCGCAAAACGGCTGCACGGCAGGCCTGGCGGCAGGCGCCAACTGCACAGCCTTGGTGGTTTTTGCGCCCACCTTGGGCGGCGCCGCCACCGGTTCGCTCACTATCACCTCCACTGCCGTGGCCACTCCGGCCACGGTCGCGCTCTCCGGCACCGGCTATGATTTCACCGTCGCCATTTCGGGCCCCTCCAGCCAGACCGTGGCGCGCGGCCAGCAAGCCAACTACACGCTTGTTCTCACTCCCGCCGGCTCCAGCGGCACATTCACCTTCGCCTGCGGGACCCTTCCCACAGACGCGCTCTGCCTTTTCAACCCCACAACACAAACGCTCAACGCCGGCGTACAGGGCAACGTCCTGGTCGAAATCTCCACCAGCAGCGCCCTGGTGCGTTTGCAAAGACCCCAGTTCGGTAGCCCGGTCCCCGCCGGCCAAGGCCCGCCGCGCCCCGCTTTTTGGCGCGTCCTTCCGCTTTCGTGCGGCCTGCTCCTTCTGCCGCTCGCCATTCGTCGGCGTCGCAAGATCTTTCAGCTCGTCGTTCTTCTGGCGGTTCTTGCCTGCGGCGTCTCCAGTTGCACCAGTTCCGGTGGAGGCACAGGCGGCACGGGCGGCAATGGCGGCAGCGGCGGCACGCCCACCGGTACATACACCATTCCCGTCACCGTCACGTCGGTTGGCATCTCGCAATCCGTCAATGTGACGCTCACCGTTGACTGACCGTGCGCCTTCACTCCTTCACTCCTTTCACTGCTCCAGCCGCTATACTTGTTCTTCGGGAACCCGCCGAAAATGCCGCAAGTGGGCCGTCGGAAATGCCGGCAAGTAGGAAAAGTGAACAAATGGATGAAAAAGTCACGGTAAAAGATGTCGAGCGCGTCGCCGAACTGGCGCATCTCGAGCTCGCGCCCGAAGAAATCGAGCCCATGCTCCGCGACCTGAACGCCATCCTCGACTACGTTGCAGAGTTGAACGAGATCGACACCACGGGCATTGAGCCGCTGGCGCAGGTGGGCGAGCTCGAAAACGCCGCCATTCCCGGGCCGCGTCCGGATCGCCTCGAGCCTTCGCTCGACCGCGCCACCGTCATGGCCCAAGCCCCTGAAACCGACGGAGTCTTCTTCAAGGTACCGAAGGTGATTGAAAGATGATATGGAGCCTTCGGTTTGGGCCGATTATCGGCACCTGAGGCTGAGGCTTGTGGTCCTCCTCATTGGATGGGTTCCCTTCGGAGTGCTGTGTGGCGCGGCGATCCCGGTGATCGTTGGTATGCATGTTCCCAGTTACGCCTTGGCTTTAGCGTATTTGCTGTTCCTGGCCTACACCTGGCTTATGTATGCCTTCTACCCATGTCCGAATTGCGGAAAATCGTTACGAGGCCGTCAATTGTTTTGGAAGGCCTGCAAGCAATGTGGGCTGGAAATCGATACGTCGATTCCAGTGGAACAAACCAAGAGGTAATTCGGATTGACATCAGAAATGAAAACCGCCGAATCCTTTGTCGAGAAACCGAAGACGCTTGCCGCTCTGCGCGAAGAGATTTCTTCCGGCCGCGTGAAGGCTGCCGATCTTGCCAATGAATACTACGAGCGCATCGCGAAGAAAAATCCGCGGCTGAACATCTACCTGAACCTGACCAAGGAACGCGCCCTGGCGCAGGCAGCGCGCATCGACGATTTGGTGGCCAAGGGCGATCCCCTGCCGCCGCTGGCTGGCATACCGATGGGCATCAAGGATGTGCTCGTGGTGCAAGGCGCGCCTTCGACTGCAGGCTCGAGAACCCTCAAGGAATATCATCCTCCCTACAACTGCACCGCCGTCGCAAAGCTCGAAGCCGCGGGTGCGGTGCTTCTGGGCAAGCTCAATTGCGATGAATTCGCCATGGGCTCTTCGACCGAGAACTCGGCGTACGGTCCGGTGCGCAATCCCGTCAACACGGAGCGCGTTCCCGGCGGCTCGAGCGGCGGCTCAGCCGCGGCCGTGGCCGCAAATCTCGCCGTGGCCACGCTTGGCTCGGACACCGGCGGCTCCATCCGCCAGCCCGCCAGCTTTTGCGGCGTAGTCGGCGTGCTGCCCACTTACGGCCGCGTCTCGCGCTATGGGCTCATCGCCTTTGCCTCTTCGCTCGATCGAATTGGCCCCTTCGCGGCCAATGTGCGCGACGCGGCGACTCTGCTGGGAGTAATCGCCGGCCACGATCCGAAGGACGCCACCAGCTCCCCGACTCCGGTTGAGGACTACGCTGCTGAGAGCGATAAGCCTGCAGCGGGTCTGCGCATCGGCGTCCCGGCCGAGTATTTTGGCGAAGGCCTCGACCCCGAAGTGCGCGCGGCGATCGAGAAGGGCATCGCCGCGCTCGCGTCCGCCGGCTGCACCATCAAGCCGGTCTCGCTGCCGCACACCAAATACGCGGTTCCCACTTACTATCTCGTCGCCACCGCCGAAGCCAGCGCCAATCTCGCCCGCTTCGACGGCGTGCGCTACGGCTACCGCTCGCCCAGCTCCGAAACGCTTTCCGGCATGTACTCCCACTCCCGCGACGAGGGCTTCGGTGCCGAGGTCAAGCGCCGCATCTTCCTCGGCACCTACGCGCTTTCGGCCGGTTACTACGACGCCTACTACCTCAAGGCGCAGCAGGTACGCCGCATTCTCGCCGAGGAGTTTCTCCGCGCCTTTGCCGAAGTCGACGCCATCGTCACGCCCACCTCGCCCTTCCCCGCCTTCAAGATCGGCGAGAAGACCGGCGATCCGCTGGCCATGTACCTCGCCGACATCTACACCGTCACCGCCTCGCTCGCCGGCATCTGCGGCGTGTCGGTTCCCTGCGGCACAACCAAAACAGGTCTGCCCGTGGGCATGCAGATTCTCGCGCGCCATCTTGGCGAAAGCACGGCGTTTCGCGTCGCGCGAGCGGTCGAGGCTGCGGGAATCTAGTACCCTGTCTCTAAAACTCGCAACATGAATGACCTGTCATCCTGAATGGGGTTTGGCGCGTTTTCTGCGCCAAACGGAGTCGAAGGATCTGCGGCTGCTTTTCGGAACTCGACTCAGGCAAACTTCGCAATCCATGCACCCACTACCGCACAAACGCGAATTCGCGCTACTATGAATTCATTCCCCAGCGAGGCGAATCTGACTTCGCGCTGAATCCTGCGCGAGGCATTTTTCTGTCTTGGGCATTTGCCCAGGCGGAATTCCTGATTTTCCCGTGAGCGTGTTTCCATTCAAGACTCTTCAGGAGAAACACGCCCCATGCGCGCTCGTCGGAATTTCTGCTTTGCGGCCATTCTTTTCGCAACAATCCTTGTGCTAGCCCCCGCAGCCTCGGCTGCCCCCCGCAAAACGCACACTGTCATCTTGGGCGCCGTCAGAAAAGTGCCCTATTCCAAAACCGGCGACCCATCGGGCGCGGCTCCCGGCGAGGACTCGCTCAAGATTCGCGCCCTCCTCGTCGACGGCGTTCTCAAGGAATGGACCACGAGCGACGCGCACGACGTGACCGACCGCAGTTTTGTAGTGCGCCGCGTCATCCGCCTCAACGATGCCCTTCCGACCGACAAGCCCGCGCCTGGCGACAGGCCCGCCGCTGCAGCCGAGCGCTGGGTGTGGCAGCGTGGACCGTGGCTTCTCGTGGATCGCGTCACCGGCCGCATAACCGCCCTCCATCTCCCCGATTACGATCCCGGCGTCAGCCAGGTGAGCTGGTTCCGCGACTACGCCGCCTTCTGCGGCGTGACGGCCAGCGGCAAGAGCCTCTATGCGGTGGTGGCGCAGGTGGCCGCACGCAAGCCGGTCCTGGCCAAGAAACTCGCCGCCTTCGATCCTGAAAATCAACCGACCCCCGCCTGTGCGCCACCCGACTGGCAACGCGAGCCCCTGCGCATCACCTTTCATCCCACGGGCAAAGACGACGTCAGCTACGCCATCGTGCCCGGCTCGGCGGTGCTGGTGGAAGACACGGGCGACGAGGAAGAGACCCCGGACCAACCGCCGGCAAAGTAGCAGCAGGCAGGGAGCAAGACGTCCGCGTGGGTAGGAATAGCCCATTGTGGGCGCCGGCAGCGAACCAAAGGGGCGAACCACCCCGGCGCACCCGGCTTTCGCCAAACGCGGCGAAGGATTGGGGTAACAGCAGCCAAGAGAGTGCCAGCGTTTCGGTGAGTCAGCGAATCTGAGGGAGACGAGTGACAATTAACGCCGCTCTTCTCTCCACCATTTCCACAGTACCCACAACATGAACCAGATTGCGAATCCCACCGGAATCAGCCACAGCGCTTCTGCACCAAACTCCACTTTCATGGTGACAATCCCTCATTCTGCCTTCTCATTGCGGCGTGACGAATGCGGCTTCGGCGCCTGGGAAGATCTCGTGATTCCAGATGACGCCCTTTTTTGTAATGAGGGAGTAGTCGCTTTATAAGCAAACTGTAAGGAACCACAGCAGAGCCCCAGGGGCTCTGGAGGCGTGTCGGCCAAGCCTTGACACCGCCCCGGCCGCGCATTTCTTATCTATTTCAGGCTCTCTTTTGGCAACCCGGGCGGGACCCACGTGGCGGGACCCGCTTTTTGCTCGCGTGGGCGCCGGAAGGGAAGCTGTGTCGAACAGGAAGCAGGCGGTAGCAGGGAGTTGTGCCGGGTGCAGACGGGCGGATGTGTGAGACCTGTGCTGCGCGGCCGAACCCTCCTTTTGAGAGCCCCAGCCGTTGAAGACGTGGGCCTCTCTGGAAGCATTCCCGCAGACAAGTTTCGATACAAATCTTTCCTTAGGCGCCGGCACGCGTGGCCGGGTGTGCCTGTGCCGAAGGTCGGTTTCGGCCGGCGTCGGAGCGAGTAAAGGACTTGAGGCTTAGCATGAACTTTGTGGCGAGTTGGATATGGTGGGCGGCTGCGCCGGCCCCGGGAGCGGGTGGCGGCTTGGGGATACTGCTTCCTATTTTGCTGTTCATTCCGCTGCTTTACTTGCTCATGATTCGCCCCCAGCAGAAGCGGCAAAAGCAATGGCAGCAAATGCTGGCCAAGATCAAGTCCGGCGACCGGGTCACCACGGCAGGTGGCATTCGCGGCGTCATCCTTTCCATCAAGGACGATGCGATCATCATTCGCGTCGCCCCCGACAACCTGAAACTGGAAGTGGCCAAGAGCGCAATCGCCTCGGTCACCACGCCGGATGAGCCTTCGGCTTCCTAACGAGAGAATCGAAACCATGAAGACAAATCTCAAGAACCGAATTGCCTTGATCCTTGCGGTTCTGCTCATCTTTCTCTACGGCATTTTCAGAATTCCTCAGGGGGTTACCGGCAAGGACCTGCTGGCGGCCATACAAAAGCAGATTCATTTGGGCCTGGATCTGCAGGGCGGCGTGCACTTGATTCTGCAGGTGCAGGTGCAGGAGGCAGTGAGCACCGAAACCGACGCCGCTGCGGCTCGCATCCGGGATGCTCTGAAGGCCGGCAACCTGACCTACTCGCAGGTGATCAAGCCCGATCCCGCCAAGCCTGATCTCATCGAAATCGATGGCACTCCCGCAACAAAGGCGAGCGACGTGCGCTCCCTGCTCGACCAGAAATTTTCCAACGAATACGACGTCAACGCCGGCAGTACCGACAGCTCCTGGACGCTGACCATGAAAGCGCTTGTCAAAAGGGATAAGGAGCAAAATGCGGTTACACAGGACATTGAGACCATCCGCGAGCGCGTCGACGCACTGGGCGTGAGCGAGCCCATGATTGCGCCTTACAGCCTTGGCGCGTACCAGATTCTGGTGGAACTGCCGGGCGAGAGCGATTTGGA
>Ga0335078_10013282_pt1 | contig 12209 bp, 12 predicted proteins | sample Lox_Sample_32_FD_206711 | JGI IMG/M metagenome (GOLD analysis project Ga0335078, IMG submission 206711) | Soil microbial communities from Loxahatchee National Wildlife Refuge, Florida, United States - Lox_Sample_3.2 | ecosystem: Environmental > Terrestrial > Soil > Wetlands | place: USA... | reverse complement strand
CCACCGCGGTGGACCGCTGGAGCGGCCCGTGGGCCCCCGAAAAAGTGTAAGGGATGTTATGAGACCGCTTTGTAAGGGATGTGTTGATACTTGACACTTCAGCCTGTGGCATTTCTGCTGGGATTCGCGGCAGAAAACCCACAGGCTGAAGCCTGCGCTACTTTTTCTTCATTCTTTTCTGCTCGACGGCGCGCCACAAATACCAGCTGGCGATCGAGCGGTAGGGGCGCCAGCGTTCGCCGTGCTCGAGGACCGCTTGCGGCTTGGGCTCATCCTCGAGCCCGTAGACATGCTGAAAACCCTTGCGAATTCCGTAATCGTGAACCGGCAGCACGTCCGGCCGTCCCAGCTGGAACATCAGAAACATCTGCACGGACCACACGCCGATCCCGCGCACCTGCGTCAGCCGCTCCAGAATTTCTTCCTCGCTCATCCGTCGGATCTTCGCCAGCGGGGGCACCGTCCCGTCGATCGTTTTCCTGGCGAGATCTTTTACCGCCGCGATTTTTTGTCTGGAAAGTCCGGCGCGGCGCAGTTTGGCCTTCGTGAAGCGAAGAATTTCCTCCGGCGTGGGGCACTTGCCGTCCGCGCCGAGCGCTTTCACGCGCCCAAAAATCTTGGCCGCCGCCGCGCCCGCGAGCTGTTGATACACAATGGCCCGCAGCAGGCTCTCGAACGGGTGCTGCGGTTTCTGCCTCTTCGTTGGAAATGAGCCGACTTTTTGGATGATGCGCGCCAAATGCCGGTCCACGCGGCAAAGTTCGCGCATCACTTCGTCGGCATCAACAGGAAAATGTGTCCTCGCCATAATGAAGGACGAAGCATAGGAGCGAGGCGAGGCGCCGTCAAGAGCGGGTCAAAGTCCCATAACCCGATAACCTGTTTCAAAGGGCCTATCCACAAGTATCCCGAATTTTGTATTGATAACCGGATTTGATCGCATTTATTTGCGGTTTGGAGTTTCGTTATTCGGGTTGGCTTCTATAGACGCGTTTTCCGAGGCCCATTGGCGGAATTTGGTCCACTCCTCGGCAGAGTCCCGTTCCACCTGAAGGGAAACCCGAAGGTCATCAATGCTCATCTTCCCAGATTTATAAAGCTCCTCTGACTCTCTGTTCTTCTGAAGACGATCCGTTTCGATTTTGTCGAGATTGTCCCTAAGCCCTTTTGGAATCATGTAATTGATGGCTACGCTTGCAAACTCGTGCCTGCTGACTTTGACTACTCCTTCGCCGTTCACTTCGATGACCAATGTGTTTGCACTGGGCCAAGAAATGCCGGGCGGGTCTGAGCTACCGTCATTTTCAAAAATCCGCTCAGGCTTATATTTCGCTGAAGAGATTGTTTGCTGCGCTGAAAGGATTACGAAGACGTCATAGTTCGTCACAGACAGGGGGCCGGCGGGGCAGGACCTCAATATGGATTTCACAAGCCATTTCCCGTCGGGTGACTGTAGCGCGGGTTCCTCAATGTCCTCACACTTGACAACCCTGGAGATGAAAAAGCCAATGATGAAGGCGGCGACGACCACACAACCGAACGTCATTACTATTCGTTTACCCCATTTCGAGCGTGCAGGCGGTTGGCCAATAGTGGGGGGCATGCAGAACTCTCTCTCGGTTTTTATGGATAGGAAGAGGATATCATTAAAGCTGTACTTGCAACGTTCGGTTGGATTGAGGATCGCGGTCGACTCAAGTCCCGTGAGATCAGCATGTCCGCAACTGGGGTGTCCCCGGGGCGTGGCGCACACCGGTATGTTACGATTCCAACTCTATGCAAACAGGGATCATTGGCCTTCCACAAGTTGGAAAAACGACTCTGTTCAAAATTTTGACGCGCGCCAAATTGGATGAGAAGTCGGCGCGCGCGGCTACGCATGTGGGCGTGGCGCGCGTGCCGGAGCCGCGGCTCGAAGAGCTCGCTAAGCTCTATAATCCGAAAAAAATTACTTACGCCACGGTGGAGTACGTCGATGTCGGCGGCATGGTGAAGGATCGCGCGAAGGATTCCGCGGTGCTGGCGCCGCTTCGCGAGGTGGACGCGCTGGCGCACGTGCTGCGCGTGTTCGACGATCCTTCCGTGCCTCATTCCGCGGGGTCGATCGATCCGCTGCGCGATGCCGAAGTGATGGATCTGGAATTGATGCTCTCCGATCTCGATCAGATCACGCGTCGGATCGAGCGCGTAGAAAAAGATTTGAAGAAAAAGAAGGAGCCGATTCTGGAGCAGGAACTCGTCTTGCTCAATCGCTGCAAGGAGGCCATCGAATCGGAGAAGCCGCTGCGCGAACTGGAATTCAATGCCGAAGAGCGCAAGATGATCGGCGGCTACAAATTTCTTTCGCAGCGGCCCATGTTGTACGTGTTGAATCTCGGCGACAGCGAAGTGGCCGAGCTGGACACGGCCGTCAAGCGCCACAAGCTGGGGAAGCTGGTGGGGCGGCCCAACACCGTGGTGCTCTCCGTTTGCGGGCGCATCGAGGCCGAGCTGGCCGAGCTCGAGCCGGCCGAGGCGGCTGAAATGCTTTCAGCGTACGGACTGAAATCTTCGGGGCTCGATCGCATCATTCAGGCGACGTATGAGCTCCTTGGATTGACTTCGTTCTTCACCGCGGGCGAACCGGAAGTGCGCGCCTGGACCATCAAGCGCGGCATGAACGCGCAGAAGGCTGCCGGGGCGATTCATTCGGACATCGAGCGCGGATTCATTCGCGCCGAGGTGGTGCGCTGCGAGGATTTGCTGGCTGCCGGGAGCCTTCCGGTGGCGCGCGAACGCGCGCAGGTGCGCCTCGAAGGGAAGGAGTACATCGTCCAGGAAGGCGACGTCATTTTGTTTCGCCACAGCGGGTAAATTCGATGGAGCGGTTTCGAGCGCCGCGCTCTTCACCGAATTTGGGAAGAGTGCGGGTTTTCGTTTTTGCGTGCGACGGTGGGAAATGCGGGGGACACGTGAAAAATCGCTTTGCGGCAAAATCTTCGCGGTGCGCGGAAAACCCGCACCCTTGAAACCCACAAGGGTGCGGCACCCGTAAAATTTTCTGGACATGCTTTTCCGCTGACTGTATGTGACTTGGAAATTTGGGTTCTTGCGGACTAACGCTTCACCTACCATGTCTATCGCGCAAATCATCTTTGTTATTCCCGCGCCGGCTTCGCGCACGTTTTTGGCGCTGCTGCTGGGGCTGACGGCTGCGGCGGCCAATATTTTGGGCGGGCTTTTCATCTTGCACCGCGAATGGTCGCGGCAATATTTGAAATATTTTTTGGCGCTGGGCGCGGGGTTCATGCTGGCGGCGGCGGTGCTGGAGATTCTTCCCGAGTCGGTGAGCTTGACGGGAAACCTCGCGTATATCCTGGTGCTGGTCGGTTATTTCCTGGTGCATTTTTTTGAGCACACGCTCGCGCCGCATTTCCATTTTGGGGAAGAGACGCACGTCGAGCATTTTGTGCCGGATCATGCCGGAATTTCCGCGCTGCTGGGGCTTTCCATTCACACTTTTTTTGACGGTGTGGCTATCGCCTCGGGCTTCCTGGTTTCGGGCTGGTTGGGCGGCGTGATCTTTCTGGCGATTTTTTTGCATAAAATTCCAGAAGGTTTTACCGTCGCTTCGCTGATGCTGGCCAGCGGGCAGAGCAAGCGCACGGCATTTCTGGCGGCGATTTGGCTCGGGGTCGCGACGGTTGCGGGCATTTTGCTGATGGGCTTGCTGCATTCGGAAGTGGGCTATGCGCTGCCGATTTCGGCCGGGGTCACGCTGTATGTGGCGGCGACGGATTTAATTCCTGAGGTGAACCGCGAGCCGGACATGCGCATGGCTTTGCTCGTCTTCCTTGGCGTTTCGCTGATGCTGCTGCTTGCGAAACTGTTTCGGGGGTGATGTGGCACAGGCTTCAGCCTGTGAGTTTGGGTTTATATTCAATACAAAGGCCAGGAATTAAAACCTACACTCACAGGCTGAAGCCTGTGCCACATGCATCTATCTCCTTTAGATTCAAGCGGCAACATGGAACGCTGATTTTCAAATTCTGTGGCTTCCGCCTCAAATGGTTGTACAATTCCAATTGATCTCACCGAGGCGCGTCACCGGGAGCCAAATCTCAAAATTTTCTGCAACTTTTAGACCCGGCGCGGGTTAGATAAGGCGTGGAGGTTATGGCCAGGACCGACGTCCAATTGATGCTGGACGCGAAAGCCGGGGACGAATTGTCCTTTGAGCTTTTGCTCCGCAAGTACAGGACTCCTCTGGTCAATTTCCTTTACCGCATGGTCCGCGACGCGGCTGCCGCGGAGGATCTGGCCCAGGAAGTTTTTCTTCGCGTCTACCGCGCACGTCAGGAATACGTCCCCAGCGCGAAGTTCACCACCTGGATGTTCCGCATTGCCACGAATCTGGCGCTGAACTCGGTGCGCGACAACCGTCGCCGGCAGTTGGAGATTTCCATGGACCAATCCGTGGACACCGGCGAAGACGAGCAGCGCGTGCTGGAAGTGGCCGACCGCGCGCCGAGCGTCGAGCAAGATCTGGTGGCGCGCTGCCGCGCGGAATTAATCCTGAAAGCGATTCATGCGCTGCCTGAGAAACAGCGGGCCGCGGTGCTCTTGCACAAGTATCAGGAATTGGATTATGACGAGATTGCGCGCGTGCTGGAATGTTCGGAAAGCGCATTAAAATCGCTGTTGTTTCGAGCTTATGAAACTTTGCGCGTGGAGCTGGCTCCACTCGTGAGCCCTACGGTGAGGGTGGAGCGAGTGCCGGTTCCCCGCGACGAGCAGCCCGCCTGATGCTGGGATGGGCTGCGGTTGACACCTGCCTGAGTGGAAGTTTGGTGAGGAAGTGAGGGTCCTATGTTTGGGAAAGACAAGAATGAGAAGCGATGTGCTTCGATGGAAGGGATACTCGTCGAGTATCTCGACGGGCGCGCTCGCCCCACGGAGCGCCGCGCCGTGGAACAACATCTGACGGCGTGCGCGTCCTGCCGTTCGCGCGTCGAGGAGTTCCGCGCGGTGTGGGCCGCGCTTGACGATCTACCGGAAATTTCTCCCTCGCCGGCGTTCGATGCATCGCTGCGGGCGCGCATCGCCGCCGAGCCCGCGCGCCGCCGCTTCTGGGATTGGATGCCTTCGCCGAGGCTGGCCTTTGCGGTGACGGCGCTGGTGGCCATGTCCGTGTGGCTTTCCTCCATGCCGCGGCAGGAAGCCACGCCATCCGCGGCTGCGCCGGCAAGCCATCAGAGCCAAGTGACCGCGGATTCGGATTTTGGAATGATCCGCGATTTGCCGGTGCTGGAAAATTACGACGTGGTCTCGAAGTTTGACGCGCTTTCCGAGCTTCCCGGTGCGCCGGACGCTTCGAGGCAAGAGGCGACCAAAGAAAGCAGGTAATGAAGCTGCGATTCCAAATCGGCGCAATCTTGGCGGCTGGCCTGGCGGCGGGGCTTCTGTGCGGCTCCGCCTATGCGCAGAGAGCCAACGCGGCTCCTCAGCAGGAGGGCCCGCCGCCGCGGCCCGTGCCGCGACAGCAGGTGCGGCCCAGGCTGCCCAACGCCCTGCCCCCGGCCGGAAATCTGAACAAATTGCCTCCCAAAGCCATCCAGAGGCTTCAGGACATGCCTCCGGCGCGGCAAGAACAGTTTCTTCGGAACAACCAGCGTTTCCTGAGCCTGCCGCCGGAACAGCAGGCCCAGATTCGCCAGCGCCTGGAAGCCTGGAACCGGCTCACTCCCGAGCAGCAGCAGGCCCTGCGCGACCGGCAACAAGTGTGGGAGCAGATGACTCCTGAGCAGCAGAGAGACGTCCGCCAGTCGCTGCTACCTCGCTGGCAGCAAATGCCCGTGGCGCGGCGACAGGCGATCCTCCAGCGCCTGCACTCGCTGCGCAATATGAGCGAAGCGGACCGCCAAGCCAAGCTCAACGATCCCGCCTTCGTCGAGGGAATGAATATCGAAGACCGCGAAATGCTGCGGCAGCTCGCCCACCTGCACGTCGGCATGGCTCCTGACCCGCCCGGGGGGTTGTAGCTGCCGACTGAACGTGCCCCGTGGTCCGTAGTCAAGGTCTTCACGAGCCACGAGTCATGTGTTTTTTGCCGGCCCATACCGCAAGAAATCGTAAAAGATACCGAATTCACCCGATGAGGGAGCCCTGTTGCTCGGTACCCGTTACTCTTACGAAACAATTTTGCCGAGGCGCTTTGGCAAACGCGGTTCTAATTCTAGTTGGTGTCCTTTCCGTCTACACTACCTATGGTAGTTTTTGAAAAATCCACCACAAGCGCGCCAGAAATTCACAATTTAAATTTTTCCGCGGCCGATTTTCCCTTGACAAGCGTCCCGTCCTGACTAGAATCGTGGCACAAAGTGGCAGGGAGTGGTAGTAAGTGAGTGGAAGTGGTGAAGTCGATGGGGCTGTGAAGCAGCAAAGGGGACTACCAGTGAGGAGCGAGCGCTCGACAAGCACTTTGGGCCGACGACTACATGCTAAGGGGAAACATACCGGCAAGAGTGGACGAGAAGGGCCGTCTCAAAATACCCGCGGCCTTTCTGGAAGAGCTCAAGGGATTTGGCGAGCAGTTCTACGTCACGAGCGAAACCGGTGATTACGCCCGGATCTTCCCGATGAAAATTTGGGAGGAATTGGAGAGCAAGCTGGCGCGGCTCTCTTCGCACAACCGTACCAAACAGAAGTTTTTGACCTGGACGAACTATTACGGCCAGGCCGTGGAAGTGGATAGCCAGGGAAGGATCCTGATCCCGCCGGTGCTGCGCGAAGCGGCGCAGATGAAGGGCGACGTGGACGTGATGGGTCACCTGACGTACCTGGAAGTTTGGAATCACGGGCGCTCGCTGGAGAACTTGAAGAAGAGCCCGATCACGGATGACGATCTGAAGATTCTGGACGAACTGGGCATCTAGTTTGAACGTGGAGCACAAGCCAGTGCTCGTCGAAGAGACGATCCACTGGCTGGCAATCAAGCCCGGCGGTCTGTATGTCGATGCAACCGTTGGGCTTGGCGGACACGCGATAGAAATCGTCAGGCGGCTTGGCGCCGGTGGACGGTTGGTTGGGCTGGACCGCGACGAGCAGGCGTTAGAGATCGCGCGCGGCAGGCTTTCCGAGTTCGGAGATAAGGTGACTTTGGTGCACGCTAATTTTTCACAGATCGGCGAGGTATGCGCGGAGAGAAATCTTCCTCCCGCCGACGGCGTGCTGGCGGACCTGGGCGTATCGAGCATGCAGCTGGATTTGGGCGAGCGCGGCTTTTCCTTTCGCGCGCGCGGGCCGCTCGATATGCGCATGGATCGCGACATGGAAGAAACGGCTTCCGACATTGTGAACACGGCCGAGGAAAAAGAGCTGGCCGACCTGCTCTACCAATATGGAGAAGAGCGGGATTCACGCAGAATCGCCAGGACCATCGTTCGCGCGCGTCCCATCCGGGACACCGAACACCTGGCAACGGTTGTGGCAGGGGCCCGAAGCGTAAGGGGAAGGCAGAAGCTGCATCCCGCGACAAAAACGTTTCTGGCGCTGCGGATTGCGGTGAATCGAGAGATGGAGGAACTCGGGCAGTTTCTTTCTAGGGTTCCTGCCACACTATCTCCCGGGGGCCGGTGGGTGATGCTCAGTTATCACTCGCTGGAGGACCGCCCGGTCAAGCAATGCTTTCAGCGGCTCGCGCACGAGGGCGTGCTGAAAATTCTTACCAAGAAAGTGATTCAGGCTTCGGACGCGGAGATTGCGGCCAATCCGCGGGCGCGCAGCGTGAAGATGCGCGTCGCCGAAAAGACCGATCCCGATCGGCAGGGGACGCCGCAAAAGGAAGCGTGGCGGGGATGAGCGAGTTTTTCACGGTCAAGCATATTGACAATTCGCGGCTGGTGCGCGTGGTGGCGCCCAATCACATGCGCGAATGCGCGCGCGTGGTGTCGCTCGGCGGGCTGATCGCGCTGTTCGCCTTCCTGTACGCCTGGCAGCATTTCGAGACCATCCAGCTGCGCTACCAGCTTGAATCGCTGCGCGGCGAGCGCGCCCAGGCCACGGAACTGAACCAGGAACTGAAATTGGAAGTCGCCGGGTTGCGCGCGCCGGAACGCATTGACACGATCGCGCGGCGGCAACTGGGGCTGACCGCGGCCGTGTCCGGCCAAATGAATCCGGCGGAATTGCCGCCGAATGCGGTGGTGGCGGAGGCGCGGCCGGCCGGCGCTCCTGGCGCGCGGCAGTGACTTCGCTTTAGGCCTTTGTGGCGCGGGCTTCAGCCTGCGAGCGCTTGCGCCTTCCAGGTCTAAAACCCGCAGGCTGAAGCCCGCGCCACACTTGTCGCGAATCTATGGACCTTCGTAGTTCCCGCAGCCGCATCGTCATCGTCGCTGCCCTCGCGGCGATATGGACGGGGGCGGTGTTCGGACGGCTGGCTTACCTGCAACTTTTCCGCTACAGTGAATTTTATTCCCGCGCGCAGCACCAGCAGCGGCTGATCGTAGACGTGGGCGCGAGCCGCGCCGAAATTTTCGACCGCAATATGAATCCGCTGGCGATGAGCGTTCCGGTGGATTCCGCTTTCGCCGTGCCCTCGGAAATTGCCGACCCCCGGATGGTGGCGCGCCTGATCGGAAAGGTTCTCGACGTTCCCGCCGATGAAATTGCCGCGCGGATCGCCGGCTCGCATTCCTTCGCGTGGATCGCACGCAAGCTGCCGCCCGAAAAGGCGGACCGCATCGCCGCGATGAATCTGCGCGGGATTTATTTTCAGCGGGAAGGCGGGCGGTTTTATCCGAAGCGCGAACTCGCCGCGCACGTGCTGGGGTACGTGGACATCGACGAGAAGGGGCTGGGAGGCATCGAGTACTCGCTCGACGACACCATTCGCAGCAAGCCCGGGAAAATGCTGATCCTGGCCGATGCCCACCGACGCTGGTACGACTCGAGCGACAAGGCGCCGGACACGGGCACGAGCGTGGTGCTCACGCTGGACGAAAAAATCCAGTACATCGCGGAAAAAGAGCTGGCGCAGGCGATTCATGAAACGCAGGCCAGGGCCGGAACCGTGATTGTGGAGAATCCGTATTCCGGCGAGCTGCTGGCCGTGGCCAACTGGCCGACGTTCAATCCCAATGCGGCCAAGGAAAGCTCTCCCGAATCGCGCGTGGATCGCGCCACGAGTTCGCTGTACGAGCCCGGTTCCGTTTTCAAAATCGTGACGCTTTCCGCGGCCATCGATCAAGGAATCACCAATCCGAACGAAGTGATCGATTGCCAGAATGGCGCGATCTATATCGCCGGTCACCGGATTCGCGATCACAAGGCATACGGGGACCTGACTGTTTCGCAGATTCTGGCCAACTCGAGCGACGTGGGCACGATCAAAATCGGCTTGCGGCTGGGCGCGCCGAAATTTTACGACTACATTCGCGCGTTTGGATTCGGCCAATCCACCGGAGTGGATTTGCCGGGGGAAAGCCGCGGGATGCTGCGGCGAATTGAAAACTGGACGCCGGTATCGGTCGGTTCGATCTCGATGGGACAAGAAGTGGGCGTGACGCCGGTGCAGATGATCGCGGCGGTGTCCGCCATTGCCAACGGCGGGCTGATCGTGCGGCCGCACGTGGTGCGCGAGCAACGCCACGGCAACGAAGTGACCGAGCCGCAGGAGCCGCTGCCGCGCCGCGTGATTCAGGAGACGACGGCGGCATCCATGCGCCGCATGCTCGAAGGCGTGGTGCTGAACGGCACGGGCAAATTGGCCAAATTGGATGGCTACACGGTGGCGGGAAAAACAGGCACCGCGCAGAAATACGATCCGGAGACGGGCCGCTACTCGACGCATGACTTGATCGCTTCGTTTGTCGGCTTTGCGCCGATCAACACGCCCGCGGTGACCATCCTCGTGCAGCTGGATTCGCCTGCGGGGCAGCATGAAGGCGGGCAGGTGGCCGCGCCCGTTTTCAAACGCATTGCGCAACAAGTGTTGGCGTACCTGGATGTGCCGCGCGACGTTCCGGTTGCCGGCGAGATATCTCGGGGAAGCCGTGGGCAGGCCGCGGGGGAGAAAGATGATAATTTGAAAGATGTGAGCGATTTCGATCCCGCGCAAGCGCCCATGGCCGCCTCGGTGGATGAAACTGCTCCCGCGATTTCCGAATCCGCTTCCGCGCCTGCGGCGCCGATGGTCGAGCTTGCGGAAGGCGACGGAATTCCGGCGCCGCAACTTTTGGGAAGAACCGTCCGTGACGCGACCGAACAGTGCCTGAAAATGGGGCTGACTCCTGTTTTGGTTGGGACGGGCATCGCAACGGAACAATCTCCCGAGCCGGGCGCAACGATTCGCCGGGGGAGCCGCATCACCGTGAAATTTTCCCGCGACGCCTCGCAGCCTTCCGGGGCGGCGCGCGGAAAAGCGAAATGACCGTGAAGGCGGGATCCGTGGCGAATGATGGCGAAAGTGAGGCGCGCATGACACAAGCAGGAGCAGCACGCGCTTCGGTGCGCCTGGCCAAGCTGTTGCGCGGCGTCGAGACGAGCGCGCCAGTCACGCACGGAGACCTGGAAATTTCCGCGATCGCGTATGACAGCCGCCTGGCGAAGCCTGGGACATTGTTCGTTGCCATTCACGGAGAAAAAACGGACGGGAATAAATTCGTTGGCGACGCGGCGAGCCGCGGGGCGGTCGCGGTCCTGAGCGAGCAGGCGAAGAGCGGCGCGCTCGCGGCGGAATTTCCGTGGATACAGGTCGTGGATGCGCGCAAGGCGCTGGCCGTCTCCGCGGCCAATTATTACGCGCGACCCGCGGAAGTGCTGAAGCTGATCGCCGTGACGGGGACGAACGGCAAAACCACGGTTTCCTATCTGGTGGATTCGATCCTGCGCGCGGCGGGGTGCGAAGTGGGCCTGCTGGGCACGATCGGCTACCGGCTGGTGCGGGAGGCCTTGCCGGCGCCGAACACCACGCCCGAATCGCTCGATCTGCAGAAGTACCTGGCGGAAATCGTTCGCGCGGGCGGGACGCACGCGGTGCTGGAGGCGAGTTCGCATGCGCTGGCCATGGAGCGGCTGTGGGGCTGCCGGTTCGCTGTGGCGATTTTTACTAATTTAACAAGAGACCATCTCGATTATCACAAAACGTTCGACGAATACTTCGCGGCCAAGCGCCGCCTGTTCGAGGGCACGGGCGCCGGGGCGCCGGCCGTGGGCGTGATCAACCGCGACGATGAATATGGGCAGAAGCTTGCGGGCCTCGCCGCCCGGACGCTGACCTACGGCCTCGATTCCGGCGCGGACATTACCACGCGCAAGCCGGCCATTTCCCTTTCCGGGATCGAGTTCACGGCCGAAACTCCGGCGGGAAAAATTGAGATTCGCTCGAAGCTGGTCGGGCGGCCCAACGTGTACAACCTGCTGGCCGCCATCGGGGCAGGCGTGGCGCTGGGTCTTTCCAAGGAAGTGATCGCCGCGGGTATCGCGCAGCTTACCGCGGTGCCGGGGCGCTTCGAGCGTATCGAAGCGGGACAACCCTTCCTCGTGGTTGTGGATTATGCGCATACCGATGACGCGCTGCGCAACCTGCTGGCCACGGCGAAGGAGCTGAATCGCGACGGGCGGATCATTACTTTATTCGGCTGCGGAGGGGATCGCGACCGCACCAAGCGTCCCTTAATGGGAGAAGCCGCGGGGCGCTCGAGCGAAATTGTTGTGCTGACGTCGGACAATCCGCGGAGCGAGGATCCGCTGCTGATTATTAATGACGTGATCGTGGGCGTGCAGCGTACCAAAGCGAAACTGTTCATCGAGCCGGACCGGCAGAAGGCCATCGAAGTAGCGCTCGATGAAGCGCGGGCTGGCGACATCGTGCTGCTGGCGGGCAAGGGGCATGAGACGACACAGGTGCTGCGCGACCGAACGATTGAGTTCGATGACCGCGCGGTGACGCGGCGCGTGCTCAGCCAGCGTGGATTTGGCCGGGATTGAAACACAGCGCGCGCACGCGCGAAGGACGCGCGTGAGCGCTCGCGGCATGGAAATTGCTCTCGAATTGTAAGGGACGCTGATCCAAGGGTGAACCCAGACCAGTGAAGCCCAGCCCCTTGAGGACCCTATGCGGTGGACGGTTGAAGAAGTGGCTCGCGCTCTGGGTGCTGCGCCGCCCGGGGGAGTCGACCCCATGGCCCGGCTGGCCGGCGTGTCGATTAATTCTCGCACCGTGGCTCGCG
>Ga0335078_10013281_pt1 | contig 12210 bp, 11 predicted proteins | sample Lox_Sample_32_FD_206711 | JGI IMG/M metagenome (GOLD analysis project Ga0335078, IMG submission 206711) | Soil microbial communities from Loxahatchee National Wildlife Refuge, Florida, United States - Lox_Sample_3.2 | ecosystem: Environmental > Terrestrial > Soil > Wetlands | place: USA... | reverse complement strand
AGGCGGTGGCGCCGACGAGGCGCGCCACCTGAGCGCGGGCCCCCTCCACCGCCTCCTCGGCGCGCCAGCCGAAGGCGTGGCTCTTCGAGGCCGCGTTGCCGAAGTGCACCGTGAAGTAGGGGAGCATGACCTCGAGGACCCGTGGGTCGACCGGGGTCGTCGAGTGGGCGTCCATGTAGATGGGGGTCTTCATCAGGGGTCGACCCTCACAGCTGCGGCTGTGGGGCGCGGACTGGGTTATAAGAGGATGGGTGGGGCCTTGGCGAGCCTGCCGGCGCGCCTCGGGTCTCGCGGCGCGCCGCGGGGTTCCCCTCTCCTGGAATGTCCCGCCTCGCTGACGGTTCCCGAGGAGGCAAAGAGTCGGTCCCGCCATCCCCGGGCGGGACCGAGCGCGCCGAGGGGTAAGGACAAGAGCATGCGGCTTCTCTTTCGCGTTCTCCTCGCCTGTCTGACCTTCGCGGCGGTCGCCTGGCTCCCGGACCTCCTCGCCTCGGCCGGCCCAGTCGGCGCCTCCGGCGACCTGGGGCTCGGAAGACTCCTCGCCGAGGGATCGCTCCTCGCCTACGGCGCCGCCTTCGCGGGCGGGGTGCTGACGAGCCTCACGCCGTGCGTCTACCCCCTCATCCCCATCACCGTCTCCATCTTCGGGGCGCGAGAGGCCTCGTCGCGGCGCCACGCCGCCGCGCTCTCCGCCCTCTACGTCCTCGGCATCGCCGCCATGTACTCGGCGCTCGGCGTCGGCGCCGCGCTCACGGGGAAGGCCTTCGGAAGCGTGATGCAGAACCCCTGGGTGGTGGGCGCGGTGGCGCTCGTCTTCTTCGCCCTGGCCGCGTCCATGTTCGGCGCCTTCGACCTGGAGCTGCCGGCGGTCCTCCAGGCCAGGCTCACCCGGGTGGGCGGCGCCGGCCACCTGGGGGCCCTGGGCATGGGGGTCGTCGCCGGCGTGGTGGCGGCTCCCTGCACCGGCCCGGTGCTGGCTGCCGCCCTCGCCTTTGTGGCCAGCCGCGGCTCGGTCGCCTTCGGCGCCGCCATCATGTTCGCCTACGCGCTCGGCATGGGCCTCCTCTTCTTCCTCCTCGGCGCCTTCTCCGTGTCGCTGCCGAAGGGCGGCCCGTGGATGGACGCCGTGAAGAGCATCTTCGGCGTGGCCCTGCTCGCGGCCGGCGGAATCTTCCTGAAGGACGCCCTCCCGGCGCTGAAGCCGCTCTTCCTCGCTTCCCGGTCCGCGTCCCTGGGAGCCGCCGGGGCCGCGGGCGCCGGCGTGCTCCTCGGCGCCTTCAGCGGCGGCGGGGAGCGGCCCCGCTGGCAGAGGCTCGCGAAGGGACTCGGGGTGGCGCTGGTGGTGGCGGGGGTGGTCTACGGTTCCGGCTCGGCTTCGGCTCGCTCTGCCTTCGGCGCCGAGGGGCTCGCCTGGATCCGCCAGGACGAGCCCCTGGCGATCGCCCGGGCTCGGGCCGAGGGCCGACCCGTCCTCATCGACTTCTGGGCGGACTGGTGCAGCGCCTGCCGGGAGCTCGATCGAAGGGCGTGGAGCGACCCGCGCGTCCAGGCGGCGGCCAAGCGCTTCGTGGCGCTGCGGATGGACGGGACCGAGGAGACCGAGGCCTTCCAGCGCGTCTTCGACAAGTACGGCGTGCAGGGGATGCCCACCGTGGTCTTCATCGACTCCCACGGTCGCGAGATGCCGAACCGCATCACCGGTGCCACCTCGGCGGGCGAGATGCTGAAGTGGCTCCAGGCCACCGACGAGGCCTGCACCCTGCCGGCGGTTGCCTGCGTGGCCCGCTGGTAGCGGCCGCTCTGCCGCGAACGGCCTCTAGAACATCCGCCAGGTGACGCCGACGGTGAGGCCGCCGCTCAGGTGGCCGTCGAGGCCCGGGATGGCCGCGCTCCCCGAGGCCCATCGAACGGCCAGGTAGGCGCGCCCGCCGACGGTCAGGTCGCGGGCCACCGGAACCTCGTAGGCCAGGCTGACTTCGGGCTCGGCGGCGAGCCCCATGCCCCGCTCGAAGGCCCAGACGAGGGGAAGATCCAGGGCGGTGGTGAAGAGCCCCGGCCCCAGCTCGGGCGTCCAGGCGATCCCGGGAACCGCCTCGAGGCCCGCGTTCGTCTGGTTCGCGCCGTAGGCACCGGTGGCTCCGAAATCGAACCAGGGGCCGAGGGCGAGCCGGGTGCCGACCCGGCCCGCGCTGCCCGCCGCCAGCTCTCTCCGCCACGTGGCGGCGAGGAGCATCTCCGAGGTGGTCCACGCGTAGCTCGCGGAGGCGCCCAGGTCGTTGGCGGAGTCGAGCCCCTGGTCGTAGCTGACGGCCAGGTAGGGGTACCCGACCTGCGTCAGCCAGGCGGCTCCGCCGGGGCCGAGCGCCCCGGCTCCCCAGAGGGTCACCTGCCTCGGCGCGGGTCGGGCGCGCTCGCTCGCCCGCGAGGTAGGGGGTTCCTCGAGCGGTGCGGCGGCTCCCGGCGGCGCGGGCGCCGGCACCGACTCTTGCAGGGAGTCGCGGTCCGGGCGGTCGGGGAGTGGAGGTTCGGCATCGGGCCAGGCGAGCAGGAGCGCGAGCAGGATAGGCATGCGCGCAGCATGCTAGCCGCCTTGGTGGCCGGAAACGCGCGGAAACGCTGTTGACACCCCGCACCTCGCAAGGCTAATGGAGAGCCCACCTCGCCCAGGTGGCGGAACTGGTAGACGCACTAGATTCAGGGTCTAGCGGTCGCAAGGCCGTGGAGGTTCGAGTCCTCTCCTGGGCACCATGAAGGCGAAGCGGCGGGCCTCAGCGGCCCGCCGCTTTTTTCTGGAGCGACCCCCGTTGACCGGATGCCTCCTAATTGCATAGTTATGCACTATGATGGATAGCGTTTCTGTCGCGGTCGTCGGCGCCTCCGGTTACTCCGGGCTCGAGCTCACCCGCATCCTGGCCCGGCACCCCCACCTGCGCCTCGTCGGCCTCTACTCGGATCGCTGGGCCGACGAGCCGGCGGGCTCCCGCCTGCCGCTCCCTTCGTCCCTCGCCTCCCAGCGCTACCTCCCCCAGTCGCACGCCCGCGACCTGGAGGCGGACGTGGCCTTCCTGGCCACGCCGGCCGAGGTGTCGCTCGAGCTGGGCCCGCTGCTGCACGCCCGCGGCGTGCGGGTCGTGGACCTCTCGGGCGCCTTTCGCCTCCTCGATCCTTCCGCCTACCCGCAGTGGTATGGCTTCGAGCACGCCGCCCCGAAGCTCCTCGCCGAGGCCCGCTACGGGCTTCCCGAACTCGGGCGCGAGGCGCTGCGCGGGGCCACCTTCGTCACCAACCCGGGCTGCTATGCCACCGCCATCGCCCTCGCCCTGGCTCCCTTGCTCAAGGCCGGAGCCGTCGAGAAGGACGGGATCTGCATCTCCGCCATGAGCGGCGTCTCGGGGGCCGGGCGCAGGGCCACCGAGGAGTACAGCTTCTGCGAGGTCGACGAGGACCTGCGCGCCTACCGAATCGGCCGCCACCAGCACACACCGGAGATCGAGCAGACCGTCGCGAGGTACGCCGGGGCCGTCGGCCCCATCTCTTTCGTCCCGCACCTCGTGCCCCTGAGGCGCGGGATCCTCGCCACCTGCGTCCTGCGGGCCGCCAAGGGCGCGGGCGAAGCCGAGCTGCGCTCCGCCTACGAGGGGGCGTACGGGCAGGAGCCCTTCGTCCGCGTACTCCGGGCCGACCGGGTGTCGGTGAAGGACGTGGCCCGCACGAACCGCTGTCACCTGGGCGCCGTCCTGGACGCGCGCACCGGCCTCGTCCTCGCCACCTCCGCCATCGACAACCTGGTGAAGGGAGCCGCCGGCCAAGCGGTCCAGGCGCTCAACGCCGCCATGGGGTGGGACGAGGCAACCGGGATCGACCTGTTGGGAGGGTGAGTTGAGAATCCCCAAGGGCTTCCGCTACTCCGGCGTCTCCTGCGGGATCAAGCCGCAACGGCGCGATCTCGCCCTCGTCGTCTCCGACCACCCGGCCGCCGCTGCCGGCTTGTTCACCGTGAACCGCGCCGCGGCCGCGCCCGTGCTGGACGCGCGGGAGAGGGTCCCGGCGGAGGGAATCCGGGCCGTCCTGGCGAACAGCGGCAACGCCAACGCCCTCACCGGCCCGCACGGCCTCGAGGACGTGGCCAGCCTCCGGGCCGCGGTGGCCCAGGCCCTGGGCCTGCAAAAGCGGGCCATCCTCACCGCCTCCACCGGCGTCATCGGCCAGCGCCTCCCCGTCCAGAAGATGGTGGACGCCATCCCCGCGCTCGTCGAGCAGCTCGGCGACCACGCCGAGCTGGCGGCGGAGGCCATCATGACCACCGACACCCGGCCGAAGATGTCCTCCCGGGAGCTTCTGGTCGGGGGCAAGCCCGCCACGGTCGCGGCCATCTGCAAGGGCACCGGGATGCTGGCGCCGCAGCTTGCGACCACTCTCTGTGTCGTCGCCACGGACCTCGCCATCACCCCGCGGATGCTCCAGGACGCCCTGGCGCGGGCCGCGAAGCCCACCATCGAGATGGTGACCGTGGACGGGGACATGTCGACGAACGACACCCTCTTCGCGCTCGCCAACGGGTTGGCCGGGAACCCGCGCATCTCCGAGCCGGGCCACGACCTCGAGGTGCTGGAGGCGGCGCTCGTCGACCTCTTCGGGGAGATGGCGCGAGCCATGGCCGCCGATGGCGAGGGCGCGACCAAGCTCATGGAGGTGGTGGTGAACGGGGCGCCGTCGGATGACGCGGCGCGCGACGTGGCCCGCGCCGTGGCCAACTCCCCGCTCATCAAGGCCGCCCTCTTCGGGTCGGACCCGAACTGGGGGCGGATCCTCGCCACGGTGGGGTCGCGGGCCGGCTCGCAGAAGTGGCCCATCGACCCCTACCGGGCGCGGGTGCTGCTCCAGGGAACGGCCGTGTACGGCAACGGGAGCCCGCTCGAGTTCGACCGGGAGGCCCTGAAGACCCGGATGCGGGAGCCGCGCGTCGACGTTCGCGTCGAGCTCGCCGACGGAGACGCGAGCGCCACCGCCTGGGGCTGCGACCTCTCCTACGACTACGTGAAGATCAACGCCGATTACTCCTCGCTTATCGTCCAAAAGGCCGACGGCGGCGTGGGCAAGGACGACCACGTCGCCAACTACTCGCCGGCCTTCAAGCGCACCCTGCTCGTCGAGGCCCTGAAGTACATCTCCGCCTTCTCCGGGCAGGTGGCGGTCATCAAGTACGGCGGTGCCGCCATGGTGAAGGACAGCCTGAAGGGCGCCTTCGCCGAGGACGTGGTCCTCCTCAAGCGGGTCGGGCTCCGGCCCGTGGTGGTGCACGGCGGGGCGCAGGAGGTGAACCGGACGATGGAGCGGCTCGGCGAGCGCTCCGAGTTCGTGGACGGCCTCCGGGTGACGGACGCGAACAACCTCCCGGTCGTGGAGATGGTCTTGAGCGGCAAGGTGAACCAGGAGCTCGTCTCCCTGCTCAACGCCCGGGACGCTGCCGCCGTCGGGCTTTCCGGCAAGGACGGGCAGCTCATCAAGGCCCGCAAGCTGGTGCACGAGAGCGGTCGGGACCTCGGCTTGTGGGGCGAGGTGACCGAGGTGAACAGGGACTTCCTCCGCATGCTGCTCAAGTCGAGCTACGTGCCCGTCATCTCGCCTATCGGGCTCGGGGAGGACGGCGGGGGACTGTCCATCAACGCGGACGAGGTGGCGGCCGCGGTGGCCGTGGCCGTGGGCGCGAAGAAGCTCATCTATCTCACCGACGTGCCCGGGATCCTGGAGTCCGCGCCGCACGGCCAGATGATCCGCCAGATCAGCGGCGCCGAGCTGCGGCGGCGTCTGGACGCCGGCGCCATCACCGGGGGCATGAAGTACAAGGCGGTCGCGATCCTCCAGGCGCTCAGCGGCGGCGTGGAGCGCGTGCACGTCCTCGATGGACGAGTGCCGCACACCGTCATCGCCGAGCTGTTCACCGACAGCGGCGTGGGAACCCTGGTGCACCCGTGAGCGCGCTGACGGCAGAGCGGCGGCGCCGGGCCGTGGTCCGCATCCTGCAGCGCGAGGCCATTTCCACGCAGGAGGAGCTCCTCTGCGCCCTGCGGGCCGAGGGGCTGCGGGCCACCCAGGCCACGCTTTCCCGCGATCTCTCCCGGCTCGGCGTCCGCCGGGCCTCGCGCCCCGGCGGCGGCACCTTCTACGAGCTCGGCGAGGAGGCCGCCGAGGTGAATGCCGCCCTCTCCAGGCTGGTCGCCTCCGTGGCCGCCAACGGCTCCACGGTGGTGGTCCGCACCCGGCCCGGGAGCGCACCGGCGGTGGCCCGGGCCATCGACCTCGCCGGTATCCGCGAGATCCTCGGCACCATCGCCGGCGACGACACCATCTTCGTGGCGCCGGCCACGGCGCGGTGCGCCCGCTCGGTGGCCTCGCAACTGAGCGGCCTCTTCGGCGTGTCCGCGGACGCGGGAAGGCCCGGCCGGCGGGAGCGACCCGGAGCCGAATCCGTCCGAACGGGGCGCGGCCGGCGCCCGCGCCTACAGGAAGGCGAGGAGAATGGCGGCGAGGCCCGCTAGACCGATTACGAGCGAGCCCACCCACACCAGCCGGTTACGCGTGAGAGCCGCCACCGCTCCGAGCGCGATTGCCACCTGAAAGAACGCCACCGAGACGGCGAAGCGGTGGTGGGCGTGGAGCAGGTGGTCCGCCTCGGCCGCCTTCTCGTCCCGCTCCTTCTCGAGCTTCTTCGCCTCCGCCTGGATCTCCGCTTGTTCCTGCTCGTAGCGCGCCGCCTTCTCGGCGTAGCGCCCGGGCGGCTCCCGGCCGGCCGCCTCGAAGGAGGTCTTCGCGGCCTCGGCCACCGCGCCCTTGACCCCCTTCGCCTGGTAGTAGGCCCACTGGTCCGAGGCCTTCGACTGGAGGATGGAGGCCTCGGTCTTGAGAACCAGCGCCTCGTTTACGGTGGCGCCGGCGCGGAGGCTGGCGAGGGCCGCCAGCACCGCCAGGATGGCGGTGGTGAGCGCGATGGTCTTGAGGAAGGCGCCCCCCTCCCTCTCGAGTTCCTCGTGGATCGCCTCGTGCAGCTTCTCGGTCTCGACCTCGGGGCCTTCGGGCATGGTGTCCTCTTCCGGGGCGTTACGAGGCCGGCTGGGCGACCCGCGCCCATTCGGCGCGAGAGCGCAGGACGCAGTCCTCGATGGCCAGGCCTGCGAAGTAGTTGCCGGTGAGCGCGAGCCGCGAGCCGGCGACCATGCGGTCGAGCTCCGCCACGGTCTGGTCGTGGCCGATCGTCGGGGAGGGCAGGACGGTCATGCGCCTGCCCTGGTCCTCCAGGTCGGCGGGGCGGACCCCGAGCACGCTCGCGATCTTGTCCATCTTCTCGGCGTCCGTGTGGCCGGTCCGGAAGTGAAAGGCGAAGGCGCGAAAGGAGGCGTCCGGGACCGTGTCGCGGGTCACCGCGGACCAGAAGATGTCGTCGACCGGCACGAGGAAGGCCATCTCCGGGAGCTTCACCTTCTCGGTGCGCACCACCACGCCCACCGTCTCCAGGGCTGCCATGTGGATGCGCGCCAGCTCGCCGGATAGCTCGGGAAAGTCGGCCCGCAGCATGGCGGCCGCCATGGAGGGGGGGACGGCCAGGCACACGACGGGCGCCTCGAAGGCGCGCCCGTCCTGGAGGCGGACCTGGTAGCCCGCCCCCTGCTTGCGCACCTCGCGGACGAGCGCCGACGTCTGCGTCTCGACCCCGGGCCGGGCAGCCATGGCGTCGATGGCCGCGCCGAGGCCGCCGCGGAGGGTGAAGCTCCTCGCGACGTCGGCGCGCCGGGAGCGCTTCTTGAAGAGGGAGCCGGCTCCCGCGGCCGGAAAGGCGTCCACGTTCTGGGAAGGGACCGCCGAGAGGAAGGGGCCGAGGACGCGAGAGTAGTTCCGCTTGCCCACCACCCGCGAGTAGTAGGCGTAGGTCGTCGCCCCTTCTTTCCTGGCGCCGAGGGCCCGGGGCGCCGAGCGCAGCAACTCCCAGGCGTTGAACTGCAGGAAGACCGACAGCGGCCCCATGGTGGAGATCTCTCCGTCCCGGAGGAGCGCGAAGCGCTTGCGCGCTTCACCGCGCGGCAACAAATCGCCGAGCTTTCCGGACTGCTCCAGGATCTCGAGGAGGCCGCCGTAGGAGTTGTAGCAGGTGTGCGCCCCGAGCTCGTACCAGTACCCCTCGGGTTGCCGCCTGGAGTCGAGACACCCGCCGATCTTGGCCGCCGCTTCCAGGACGACGGCGCCTTTGCCGGCTTTCGCCGCGTGCCAGGCAAAGGAGAGGCCGCTCAAGCCCCCGCCGACGACGATCACATCCCGCTGTTCCATCTTGCGATTCCCGCCTCCCTCCCCACGGCCGGCGCGGCGGTAGAGACTCGCACGACGCGCCGCGGCACGCCAGCGGATTTGGCTCGCGCGGACGTTCCGACACCCGATCGATGCCCTTTCCCCACACGGGGGCATGGGCTAAAAAGGGCGCACCATGAAGATCGGATTCCTTGGGCTCGGAACCATGGGGACGCCCATGGCGAACAACCTGCGCAAGTCTGGCCACACCGTCACCGTGTGGAACCGCACTCCCGGGAAAGCCGACCCGCTCGTGAAGAAGGGCGCCAAGCCCGCCGCCACCCCCCGCCAGGCCACGTCTGGCCAGGAGGTGGTGATCCTCTGCGTCGCCGACGAAAAGGCCGTCGAGACCGTCCTGGAGGGCCCAGACGGGGTTCTCGCCGGGCTGGACCCGGGCGCGGTGGTGGTGGACTGCTCCACTGCCGGCGTGCGCTCGGCGGCACTCGTGGAGGAGCGAGTGAAGGCCCGGGGAGGCTCCTTCCTCGCGGCCCCCCTGCTCGGCTCCAAGGCCGCCGCGGAAAAGGCCCAGCTCACCATCGTGGTCGGCGGCGCAGCCGAGGCGCGGGAGAAGGCGCGGCCGGCGCTCCGGGCCGTGTCGGCGCGCATCATCGAGATCGAGTCCGCCCCCAAGGCCGCGCTCATGAAGCTCGTCGTGAACGCCGTCGGGGGCGCGATGATGACCGCCTTCGGCGAGGCCCTCGCCTTCGGGGCCTCCGGCGGCCTCGAGATCGAGAGGATCATCGAGACCATCCAGGCGTCGAGCTTCCACTCCCCGCTCTTCCTCATGAAGGGGGAGCAGATCCTGAACCGGGACTGGTCGCCGCGCTTCGCCGTGGCGCTCGCCGAGAAGGACCAGCGACTCGTTCAGGACGCCGCCGCCAGCCAGGGCGTCGCCATGCCAATCAACTCCGCGGTCCGGCGCGTCTTCGCGGAGACGATGGAGTCCGGGCGGGGCGACCAGGACATGTGCGCCGTGACCGACCTCTTCTTCGAGCGGGCGGGACTGAAGCGGTAGCGCCCTCCGGCGCAGCTCGGGTTTCTTCTCTAGGCGGCTTGGAGGACGTCGCTCACGACCCGCCACAGGTCGTCGAGGTGAAAGGGCTTGCGCACGAAGCCCGAGGGCTCGAGCCCAGCCGGCCGGAGCTTGGCGCGCACTTCCTCGGGCGGGGTGGCGGAGACGAATAGCACCTTCGGGCAACGGCTCCCGAGCTCCGTCCGCATGGCGTCGAAGAAGGCGACCCCGTCCATGCCCGGCATCCGGTAGTCGACGAGCGCGAGGTCCGGAGGGTTCAGTCGCGCCAGCTCCAGGGCCTCGCGCGCATCCGAGGCGCCCTCGGCCTGGTGGCCCATCTTCTGGACACCGACCTGCAAGGCCTTCCGCACGATTTCGACGTCATCGACGATGAGCACTCGGGCCACGACGCTACCTCCGCATGGCAGCTTGTGCTTCTCGTGTGCCGCAAAAAACGCCAAGGATATCGTACCAATCAGTCGGGTCGAGAGACACCCCGGGGTCGAGGAACGGGCCCGGGGTAGTTCGGCCGAGGCTGGGTGCCACAGGCCCCCCTTCCGCCGCCTCAGGCGTTTCGCCTCATCGATTTCCGGTACCGGGCGAGCGTGCCCTTCACCGCCTCGGCGTAGTGGCGCCGGGCGGAGGGCGGCGCGAGGACCTCGGCCTCCCCTCCGAGGGAAAGGGCGAAGCGGGTCGCCCACTCGTCGCTCACCCCCGGGAGTTCCACGAGCGCACCGCCCTTGGGGTCGCGCTTGAGCACCTGCCACCGGCCCGGCCGCGCCAGCGCCCAGGCCGCGGCGAGAGGCCCGAGGCGGATGCGGACCGGGGTCCCCTGGGCGTCAGAGAAAAGCCTGGCACGAGCCATCTCCGACTCCGCGGGCGGGTCGAAGCGGCTGTCGGTCACGGCGCATTCTCGCACCCGGTCGAGCCGGAAAGGGAGCGCCCGCCGCCGCGCCGAGTCGAAGCCGTACAGGTACCAGTGGCCGAGGCGCTGTGCGACCGTGTAGGGGTGCACGACCCGGTCCGTCTCCTGGTCCCGGGTGGCCGTGTAGTAGCGCAGCTCGAGGACCCGCCGCTCGGCGATGGCCCGCTGGACGCGGCCGAGGAGGGAGTCCTTGGCCGGCGGAGAGCCGGCGTAGATCCGGTTCAGGAGCTCGTCGAACATCGCCCGCCGGTCCCGCGGCACGAGGTCCCGGAGCGTGCGGATCACTCGCTCCTTCCCCTCTCCGCCGAGCGCCCTCGCGGCCGCCGCCAGCGCGGCTGCCTCGCTTTCTGTGAACCTCGGCGGACGAGAGAAGCTCTGGTGAAGGGCCACGTGCACTCGGTCGCCCTCCACGTACAGGTCGAGGAAGTCGTCCGGCGCGAAGGGGGGACAACCCACCCCGAGGAGAAAGTCGAGGTCCTCGAGGATCTGCTTTTCCGATACGCCGCACTTGCGGGCCAGGTCCCCCACCCGCGTGCCCGGGTGCCGCACCGCGTAGGGGACGAGGAACAGCACCCTCCTCAGTCGGTCGCGGGAATCGACCTTGGCGGTGGGGGCGCGAGCGGCCATGTGCTAGCGGGACCTCCGGGCCAGGGTCTCGAGCAGCGCTTGGGCCCGCAGCCGCAGCTTGCGGGGAGAGAGCAGCTCCGCCCGATCCCCGAGGGAGAGGACCTGCCGGACGAGCGCCTCCGAGTTGGTGGCCTCGACCTCGACGACGGCTCCGTCCGGACTCTCTTCCCAGCGGGCGCGGGCGCCGAAGGACTCCCGGGCTTCCGGGGAGACCGGCGAATCGAGCCGAACGCGGCACCGGATGGGCTCGTGCACCCGATACTCCCAGGGTTCGCGCGTGGCGAACTCCGCCAGGGCGAAGTCCTTCGGCACCGGGAAGTCGGGGGTGCGCGGCGCGGCGCCGTTCACGTCCAGGGAGAGGATCCGGCCGAGGTGGAAGGTGCGCAATGCTCGCCGCAGGTGACACCACCCCACCACGAACCACGCGCCGCCCTGCTGGAAGAGGCCATAGGGATCGAGGTCGCGCTCCGTGCGGGCGCGCCGCTCCGCACCGGCGTACAGGATGTGCATCCGCTTCCGCGCCGCCACCGCCTGCGACGCGAGCTCCAGCTTCCGGGCTGCCTCCCCCTCCTCGGGTCCGGCCGCTTCGTCGGCGGACAGGTGCAGCGTGGCGCTGGCCGCCACCTCCGAGGCCCCGGGAGCCCGCGCCGCGAAGGAGAGCTTGTTGAGCGCGTGGGCGAGGTCGCGCGCGTAGGGGAAGGCCTGTTGCGCCAGCGCTGCCGAGCCGGCGAGGTAGAGGAGCGCGAGGTCCTCGGGCGGGAGCGTGAGGTCGGGGAGGTAGAAGTCCTCCTTGTCCACGAGGTACCCGGCGGAGAGGTCCTCGTCGCCGGCCAGGTAGCGCACCGGGATGCCGAGTTCCAGGAGCTCGGCCTTGTCCCGCTCGAACTTGCGGATGGCCGCCTCGCCCGAGGAGCCGCCGTAGTCCTCCGGGAACTGCTCCTGAATTTCCCTCCAGGAGACGGGCTCGGCAGCCCGGAGGAGGAAGGCGGCCAGATCGAGGAGTCGCTCCGCCTTCTGCATGGGGGGACGACCTTAACAGGCGATATCGGGCAGTCAATCGCGTGCTAGAATCGGTCGGACCCCTGCGGGAGCCGTCAATGGCTGGGATCGGCATCGGGCCTGATGATTTCGAGATCTTCGCGATCGCGGACCCGGAGGAGAGGGGTCGGGTCGTCGAGGTCCAGCTCCAGCCCAAGCTCCTGGCCCTCGGCCGGGAGCTCGCCGGCGGGCTTTCGCGGGTGGTGGGGCGCGAGCTCTGCTCGCAGTATGGCAAGCTCTCCCGCCGGCGGGGGGCGGCGCCGGACGAGGC
>Ga0335078_10013279_pt1 | contig 12211 bp, 10 predicted proteins | sample Lox_Sample_32_FD_206711 | JGI IMG/M metagenome (GOLD analysis project Ga0335078, IMG submission 206711) | Soil microbial communities from Loxahatchee National Wildlife Refuge, Florida, United States - Lox_Sample_3.2 | ecosystem: Environmental > Terrestrial > Soil > Wetlands | place: USA... | reverse complement strand
AGGCCGTCGACGCGCTGTTCGACAACGGCCGCCGTGGGCGTCCCGTGACCGGGCCGGGCAACCGGCCGCTGAAGTCGCTGTCCGACATGCTCAAGGGCAAGCAGGGCCGGTTCCGCCAGAACCTGCTGGGCAAGCGCGTCGACTACTCGGGCCGCTCGGTGATCGTGGCGGGGCCGTCGCTCCGGCTGCACCAGTGCGGTCTGCCGAAGCTGATGGCGCTCGAGCTGTTCAAGCCGTTCATCATGGCTCGGCTGGTCGAGCGCAAGTCCGCGCAGAACATCAAGGCGGCCAAGAAGATGGTCGACTCGATGATTCCCGAGGTGTGGGACGTGCTCGAGGAGGTCATCCACGAGCACCCGGTCCTGCTCAATCGGGCGCCGACGCTGCACCGTCTGGGCATCCAGGCGTTCGAGCCGGTGCTCGTCGAGGGCAAGGCGATCCAGGTCCACCCGCTCGTCTGCCACGCGTTCAACGCGGACTTCGACGGCGATCAGATGGCGGTCCACCTGCCGCTGTCGGCCGAGGCCCAGGCCGAGGCGCGGATCCTGATGCTGTCGGCCAACAACATCCTGTCCCCCGCGCACGGTGCGCCGCTGGCGACCCCGTCGCAGGACATGGTGCTCGGCGCCTACTACCTGACGTACGGACCCGACGGCGACGCGCTGTCGAAGATCGACCCGGCGACGCACGAGCCGCGCCCGCACGTGTTCCGCACCGCCCAGGAGGCGGAGTGGTCCTACGAGCACGGCGTGGTCAAGCTCCACGACCTGGCCGAGTACCGGCCACTCGGGCGTGAGGGCGGCCACGTGCTGACCACGGTCGGCCGGATCCTGTGGAACGACCGGATCGAGCGGGCGCTGTTCGAGGCACTCGGCGAGTCGTTCGACCCGAGCACGTACGAGTTCGTCAACCGCTCGATGAAGAAGAAGGACACCACCAGGCTCGTCGACGACCTCGTGCAGCTGTACGGGGCGGCGACGATCTCCCAGGTGCTGGACGCGTTCAAGGACGTCGGCTTCCACTACGCCACCCAGGCGGGTGTGACGATCTCCAAGAACGACGTGCAGACGCCGCCGACCAAGGCGGAGATCCTGGCCCGGTACGACGCCGAGCTCGCGCTCATCGAGGAGCAGTACGAGAACGGCGAGATCAACCAGGAGGAGCGCCACGAGGCCGTCACCGGTCTGTGGGACCGCGCCACCAACGAGGTCGGCCAGGCACTGTACGACCACCTCGACGAACTCAACCCGATCTACATGATGGCCAACTCCGGCGCCCGCGGGTCGTTCTCGCAGATCCGGCAGCTGGCCGGCATGCGCGGGCTGATGGCCAATCCGAAGGGCGAGATCATCGAGCGCCCGATCAAGGCTTCCTTCCAGGAGGGCCTGACCGTCCTCGAGTACTTCATCTCGACCCACGGGGCCCGCAAGGGCCTCGCGGACACGGCACTGCGCACCGCCGACTCGGGCTACCTGACCCGGCGTCTGGTCGACGTGGCTCAGGACGTGATCATCCGCAGCGAGGACTGCGGGACCGAGGAGTTCATCGACATGCCGGTGTCCAAGCTCGAAGCGGGCACCGACAGCCGGCGGCTGCGGCCGACCGGCGAGCCCAACGACAACCTGATCGGGCGGGTCGCGGCGCAGGACGTCACGACCAAGCGCGGCCGGGTGATCGTCGAGAAGGGCAAGGAGATCGACCGGGCCGAGCTGGCCGATCTGGTCGAGTCCTGGTACGACGACACCGAGAAGGGCACCGTCATCACCGTGCCGGTGCGCTCGGTGCTCAAGTGCGAGGCTCCGACCGGGGTCTGCCAGGCCTGCTACGGCCGTTCGCTGGCCTCGGGCAAGATGGCCCAGATCGGCGATGCGGTCGGGATCATTGCGGCGCAGTCGATCGGCGAGCCGGGCACGCAGCTGACGATGCGGACGTTCCACACCGGCGGCGTCGCCGGCGCGGACATCACGCACGGCCTGCCACGCGTGGTCGAGCTGTTCGAGGCGCGCAAGCCCAAGGGTCTGGCCAAGATCGCCGAGATCGGCGGCAAGGTCTCGATCGAGGAGTCCGACAAGGCGGTCACGGTCGTGATCACCGACGACACCGGCGAGGAGCACCGACACACGTTCCCGCGCCGGACGCGGTTGTTCGTCGACGAGGGCCAGCAGATCGAGCCGGGCACGCAGCTCAACGAGGGCTCGCTGTATCCGGCCGAGCTGCTCGCGGTCCGGGGACGGACCGAGACCGAGATGTACCTGGTCCGCGAGGTCCAGGAGGTCTACAAGTCCCAGGGCGTCGACATCAACGACAAGCACATCGAGCTGATCGTGCGCCAGATGATGAAGCGCGTCCGGGTCGACCAGAAGGGCGACACCGACCTGCTGCCGGGCCAGTACGTCGACCGTCAGGAGTACGGCCGCGTCAACAGGGGCGTGATCGACCTCGGCGGCGAGGCCGCCCAGGCCGAGGAGATCATCCTCGGGATCACCAAGGCATCGCTCAACACCGACTCGTTCCTGTCGGCGGCCTCCTTCCAGGAGACCACGAAGGTGCTGACCGACGCGGCGCTCGAGGGCAAGATCGACCGTCTCGTCGGGCTCAAGGAGAACGTGATCATCGGCAAGCTGATTCCGGCCGCGACCGGACTGAAGCGCTACCGCCGGATCGAGATCGAGCCTTCGGAGCCGCTGCCTCGCGGGATGGACGATGTCGGACTCCTCGACCACGACGATCTCGCGGCCGAGCTCGGGCTGACCGACGGCGAGGGCCTTACCGGTTTCGGCGGGCCCGAGCCTGACCTCTCGGACCTCGAGGGCATCGGCGATGGCCGCTCCTCAATCGGGTTCGTCGACGAGCTCGCCGACCTCGACGTCCCCGACGACGAGCCGGTTGACGACTGATTAAGGCGGCGACGGCCGGGGGAGCCGAATGAGCCGACGATCTCGCATCGTCGGCTTCGGCTCCGCCGGCGTGCTCGTGCTGCTCGGCATCGCCTGTGCGGTGGTGTTCAGCGGCGGGCTCGGCCAGAACCTCGCGTTCGTGCTGGTCGCGCTCGGGATGGTGCTGGCGACGAGCCTTCTGTTCTACGAGGTCGGCCTTACGGAGGATCGAGACCGCGAGTCAGAAGAGCGCCGGCGCGAACGAGATCGGGAGGACGCCGCCCGGCGCGAGCATCCGCCGGAGCGGTCGGGCCGGATCCGCCTCGACCGGATGCGCGGGCGGCCCCGGCGCCTTCGTTGACACTCAACGGGGTGGGCGGGTCCTCTATGATGTGAATCCGGATTCACATGGCGACCGTCGACGTCACCAAGGCGCCGCCGTCAGGCGCCGCCGACCATCCCACTACCGATCCGGCCCGCGAGGTCCTGAACCAGGCGCCACCGCTCCAGCCGGCCAACCTGTTCGAGCTCGACCTCGCACTGCGCGAGGGGCTCGAGCGCGAAGGCGGCGGCTGGGGGGCCGAGCGCGCCCGTGACGCCGGCGCGGCGGCGGGCAGCGTCGAGGTCCTCGAGCACTCCCGGCGCGCCGAGCGCAACGCGCCGATACTGCGCACCCACGACCGCTACGGCAACCGCATCGACGAGGTCGAGCTCGACCCCTCGTGGTACGCGCTGCTCCGCGGCGCTGTCGAGCGCGACATCCACAGCCTCCCCTGGAGCGACCCGCGGCCGGGCGCCCACGTCGTCCGGGCGGCGCTGTTCATGCTCTGGGGCAACGCCAACGCCGGCGTCATGTGTCCGGTGTCGATGACCTACGCGGCGGTGCCGGCGCTGCGCGACGGCGCCCCCGAGCTCGCCGGCGAGTGGGAGCCGCGCCTGACGTCGAACGATTACGAGGCGGGCGCGCTCGCCGGGATGGCGATGACCGAGCGCCAGGGCGGCTCGGACGTGCGGGTCAACATCACCCGCGCCGACCCGGCCGGCGACGGCCTGTACGAGCTGCACGGCCACAAGTGGTTCTGCTCGTATCCGCCGTGCGACGTGTTCCTGGTATTGGCGCAGGCCCCGGCCGGCTTGTCCTGCTTCCTGGTGGAGCGCGGACCGGGAATGGAGTTCCAGCGGCTCAAGGACAAGCTCGGGACGCGGTCGCTGCCGTCGTCCGAGGTCGAGTTCCGCGGGATCCATGGCCGGCTCGTCGGCGAGGAGGGGCGCGGCGTGGCGGCGATCATCCGGATGGTCAACCACACCCGGCTCGACTGCCTGCTCGGGGGCGCCACCGCGATCCGGCGAGGCACGGTCGAGGCGATCCACCACGCGCGCCACCGCGCCGCGTTCGGCGCGCGGCTCGTCGATCAGCCCGCGATGCGGAACGTGCTCGCGGACCTCGCGATCGAGTCCGAGGCCGCGACCGCGGCGGCGCTGCGCGTCGCGCGGGCGTACGACGACCCCTCCGAGGGGGCGCTCCGCCGGTTCGCCACCGCGGTCATGAAGTACTGGGTGTGCAAGCGCGCCGCGCCCCACGCGGCCGAAGCGCTCGAGTGCCTCGGCGGCAACGGGTTCGTCGAGGACTCGGGTCTGCCGCTGCTGTATCGCGACGCGCCGCTGAACTCGATCTGGGAGGGCTCCGGGAACGTCGCCGCGCTCGACGTCCTGCGGGCGCTGGTCAAGGAGCCCGATGGGCTGCCGGCGTTCCTGGCCGAGTGCGCGCTGGCCGCCGGAGAAGATCGCCGGCTCGACGCCCACCTCGAGCGGGTGCGCGCGGCCTGTTCTGAGGTCTTCGCCTCGGACGAGCCGCAGTTCGGCGCCCGGCGGGTCGTCGAGGACCTGGCGGTCGCGCTCCAGGGGTCGCTGCTCGTCCGCACCGCGCCGGTCGCCGTCGCCGACGCGTTCTGCGCCGCCCGGCTCGACGGCGCCGGCGGTCGCGTGTACGGGACGCTCCCGGCGGGCGTGGACGCTGCCGCGATCGTCGACCGGGCGCTGCCCGCGTGAGCACCGTCGCGGGGCGCGATCGTCGACCGGGCGCTGCCCGCGTGAGCACGGTCGCGGGGCGCGATCGTCGACCGGACGCTGCCCGCGTGAGCACCGTCTCCGGCCTCGCCACGCGCGAGCGGCTGCTGGCGTCCGCGCGCGAGCTGATCGAGGAGGGCGGCTACGCGTCGGCCTCGGTGGCGGCGATCGCCGAGCGCGCCGGCGTGGCGGCGGGGACGGTGTACCGCCACTTCGCGTCGAAGGCCGAGCTGTTCCTCGACGTGTTTCGGGACGTGTGCGCGGGCGAGCAGCGGGCGATGGTGGCGGCCGCCGACGACGCGGGACCGGGCGCGATCGACCGGCTCGAGGCGGTGCTGACGACGTTCGCTCGCCGCGCGCTCCACAACCGCCGGCTGGCCTGGGCGCTGCTCGCCGAGCCGGTCGACCCGCTGGTCGACGCCGAGCGCCTGGCCTATCGGCAGCGCTACGCGGCGCTCGTGGCCCGCGAGCTGCATGCGGCGATCGATGCTCGAGAGCTCCCGGCGCAGGACGCGGAGTTCACGGCCGCGGCGCTCGTCGGGGGGTGCGGGGAGGCGCTGGTCGGGCCGCTGTCGTCGGTGGCGGCTGCCGAGACGGTCGTCGCCGCGATCCGGACGTTCGTGCGCCGGGCGATCGGGGCGTCGGAGTGAGCGACAGCGTCCGGGTGGAGCGCGACGGTCCGGTGATGACCGTGCTGCTGTCGCGTCCCGGGCGGCGCAACGCGGTCGACGGCGCCACCGCGGATGCCCTCGCGCAGGCGTTCCGCGAGTTCGACGGCGACGACGACGTGGCGGTCGCGATCCTCCACGGCGAGGGCGGGGTGTTCTGCGCGGGTGCCGACCTGAAGGAGGTCGGGACCCCCGCGGGCAACCGGGTCAGCGCCGACGGAGACGGGCCGATGGGCCCGACCCGGGTGCGGCTGTCAAAGCCCGTGATCGCTGCGGTTGCCGGCTACGCGGTCGCCGGCGGGCTCGAGCTCGCGCTGTGGTGCGACCTGCGCGTGGCCGAGGAGGGCGCGGTGTTCGGCGTGTTCTGCCGGCGCTGGGGCGTGCCGTTGATCGACGGGGGGACGGTCCGACTCCCGCGCCTGATCGGGGTGTCGCGGGCGATGGACATGATCCTGACCGGCCGCGGCGTGCCGGCCGACGAGGCGCTGGCGATGGGCCTCGTCAACCGGGTGGTGCCGGACGGGGAGAGCCTTCACGCGGCGCGCGCGCTGGCTCGCGAGCTCGCCGCGCTGCCCCAGACGTGCCTGCGCCGGGACCGGCTGTCGCTGCTCGAGCAGGAGGGGCTCGACGAGCCGGCCGCGCTGGCCAACGAGTTCGGGCACGGCCTACGGTCGCTTGAAGACGTCCAGGCCGGCCTGCAACGCTTCCGAGAGGGCGCCGGCCGCCACGGCGCATTCGAGTGAGCACCGATTAGTTTTCCCGCGGGCCCCGGTCTTAGGATCAGCACGATGGCTCTCGTTTGCGTTCACGGACCCCTCCGGAAGCTCGCCGGTGGCCGCGCCGAGCTCCAGATCGGCGGCGCCACCGTGGAGGAGCTGCTGCGCGAGCTCGAGCACGAGCATCCGGCCGTGGAAGGCTGGATTCTCGACGAGCGCGGGACCATCCGGCGCCACATCAACGTGTTCGTAAACGGTGAGCGCGTAGGCGAACGCACCGCCGTCGGGTCGGCCGACCGCGTGGAGATTCTGCCCGCGATCACGGGAGGAGGGTCATGACCGAGCTGCTGTTGGGTACGAAGAAAGGGCTGTTCGCGCTCGAGGGCGAGCCGGGCTCCGAGTTCGAGGTGACGTGCCGCGCGTTCGCCGGCGAGCCGATCGACTTCGCGATGCGCGATCCCGCCAGCGACCGCGTGATCGCCACGTCGACGTCGCCGTTCTACGGCCCCAAGATCTGGTTCGCGGATGACCCGGCCGGCGAGTGGCGGCAGGCCGACGGGGTCGGGCTGCCCGAGGGCGGGGACGAGGCGCTGGAGCGGATCTGGGTGATCGTCGCGGGCGAGGACGGCAACCTGTACGCGGGCGGGGACCCCGGCGTGCTGTTCGAGAGCCGCGACGGTGGCGCCACCTGGAAGCTCAACCGCGCGCTCTGGGAGCACCGGGTGAACGAGGACTGGCAGCCGGGCGGCGGCGGGCTGTGCCTGCACTCGATTGTGCCGTGGCCGGGCGAGCCCGACAGGCTCGCAATCGCCGTTTCAGCGGCGGGCGTGTGGCTGACCGAGGACCACGGGGAGAACTGGCGACGCGGCAACCAGGGCATACGCCCGCGCTACCTCCCCGAGGACGCACCCGAGGACACGTTCCAGCTGTGCGTCCACCGGATGGAGCGCGCCGCGCGCGATCCCCGGCGCATGTTTATCCAGTTCCACGGTGGCGTGTACCGGTCCGACGACGCCGGCCAGTCCTGGAACGAGATCGGGGACGGGCTGCCGTCCGACTTCGGCTTCCCGCTCGCGCTCGACCCGAGCGATCCCGACAGCGCGTATGTGATCCCGCTCACCGGAGACTTCGACCGGGTGACTCCCGGCGGCCACGTGCGCGTGTACGAGACGCGCGACGGCGGCGCCACCTGGACGGCCCGAGGGGAAGGGCTGCCCGCGGAGCGGGCGTACCTGACCGTCCTGCGCCGCGCGTTCGACCGCGCCGGCGAGGGGTGCTCGCTGCAGCTGTACTTCGGGGCGACCTCGGGCGAGGTGTTCGGCTCGGGCGACGCCGGCGGCAGCTGGTTCACCGCGGCCACGCGCCTGCCGCCGGTGTTCTCGGTCACGGCGAGCGCATAGCAGTGGGCTGCTCGGCGGCGGCTGACGCGGCGCCTTGGGGTTTGTGACGAAATAATGTATGGCCGAAGATTGGGGTGTGGTCGACGAGGTCGCGATCGGTGAGCGGTTCCGGGTGTTGGCTGGTGAGCTCGATGAGCGTCAGCGGCGGCTGTGGGCGGCGGCGGAGGCGCGCTCGGTGGGGCGTGGTGGGATCGCGGCGACCGCGCGTGCGACGGGGATTGCGCCGGACACGATCCGGAAAGGAATCAGGGAGCTTGAGAGTGGCCAGAGTCCGGGGCGTGGGCCGGTCCGGCGGCCCGGTGGCGGTCGCAAGCGAGCGAGTGAGAGCGATCCTGATCTGATCAGCGATCTGGAGCGGCTGGTGGACGCGGGCTGGCGGGGCGATCCCGAGCTGCCGTTGCGGTGGACCTCGAAGAGCGTGCGCAAGCTCGCCGACGGGCTGGCCGAGCTCGGGCATCTGGTGAGTTATCGCACCGTCGCCCGGTTGCTGCGAGCGCTCGGGGGATCGATCACGACGCCAGCCAGTTCGCCACCGCGTCGATCCTGGCGTGGTGGGTGCTCCAACGCCTCCGCGCGCCCGTCCCACGACCCCGACCGCGTGCTCCAACCCCTCCACGCGCCCACCCCACAACCCCAGCTCGCCGCGTGTCCGCGCCCCCAACGGCGGGCACCTGGGGGCGGAGCGGGGTGGTCCGCCGGTCGCCGCGGAGCCCTGATCCCCCTGACGGACCTGCTTGACGCGCCATTCGACCCGCGCCGGCTGGACCGTGGCGCACAACGCATGCCCCGCATGCGTAACCCGCCACGGTGGGTCCCGGCCGCGCCCAATGACCCGTTATGCAGGTTCACGCCGCCCCACCCCGGGCGCCACCGCCTCACCCCCAGGTGCCCGCCGTCCCACCGGTGGCGCCGGTCGCACGCCGAGGCCCGGGCCATCCCGGCGACCGCGCCGGCCTCCCCGAGCACCCCGGCGCTCGGGCGGGACCGGGTGCCGGCTCGTCCACCCCCACCTCGCCAACCAGCCGCTCAAGGCCCCGGCCTAAGCGCTCGCGCTCGCAATCCGAGGGGCGTCCTCGGACGTCGATATGCCACAGCCACACCTCCGGTCCTGCGTCCTCGCCAAGCGCCGCCGGTCACCACTCTCGGTGTCGCCGTACCTCCGCAGGAGACCACTTAGGGAGAAGGTCGGCGGCGCCTGACGGCGGCCGGGAGGCCGCCGGCCCACGCCAGCAGCTGGTCCACCTCGCGCTCGGTGATTCCGACCGCCGGGTCGGTGGTCACCAGCAGCGTCGGCGCGCTCCGTGCGGCGGCCCAGGACATGCACGCGTCGTCGTGGGCGTCGTCGATCCAGGCGACCGGCCGCGCCGGATCGACGTGGCGGTCGATGCCGCCAAGCTTCCAGTGCGCCCGGGGCGGTCTACCGTCGTCCTCGAATTCGACGTGCGCGAGGGGTCCGTCCAGCCCCAGCGCCGCCGGGAGGTAGTCGTTGGCCTTCTCCTCCCACCCCGTGCACCAGGCGAGCTCAAACGCCTCGTCGAGCCGGCGCAGGTGCCCACCGGCCGTCCCCGACAGGAAATGCGCGATACCGTCCACCAGCATGAAGCGCCCGCCCGCGGGAGGCGCGGCGTGGTCGAACCCGAACAGGGAGATCACGCCGTCCACGTCGATCAGCAGCAGCGGCTTCATCGAGTCTCAATGCGCATTCCGGGCCCGTTCGCCCGTTAGTGGGTTGCGTGTTCCCTCGACACGAGTGAGCTGATGGTCTCACGGGTACTCATTCCGTCGTACTCCGGCCCGCTGGGCTCAAGCGGTTCGCCCGCGTTGCCGAAGACCCCACTGAGGCAAGCACGGATAGCTTCGCCAGCCCCCCAGCAATGAGCTCTTTCTTCGGCATCCTTCTCGCGCTCCTTTGCGCCCTGACCACGAACGTGGGCTTCCTGTACAAGCACAGGGGAGCGTGCGCGGCTTCGTCGGTCAACATCCGCCGGCCGCTCCGGTCGGCCAAGGCGCTGTTCGCCTCGCCGCTGTTCACGATCGGGTGGGTGATCGGCACCGGTGCGTGGGTGTTCCACGTGGCTGCGATGTCGGTCGCGCCGCTGTCGCTCGTCCAGGCGGTGCTGGCGGGCGGCATGGTGCTTCTGGCGATCATGGCCGAGCAGATGCTCGGCTGCTCGATCGGCCGCCGGCAATGGGTCGGCCTGGCCCTGACCGCGTTCGGCCTGATGTTGCTCGGCTTCACGCTCCCGGTGGCCCACGGTCCCGACTCGCACTTCTCGATTCCCGGCATGATCGGGTTTGAGACCGTGCTGATCGCGGCCGGGGGGCTCCTGATCATGGGCCCCAGCATGGGCGCGCCGGCCGAGCACCACGGCTACATGCTCGGTGCCGCCTCGGGAATCCTGTTCGGCGTCTCCGACGTCGCGATCAAGGCGATCTCCGGGATCGTCGGCTCCCACGGCGTCGTGGGGCTGCTGACCCCGTGGCTGCTGGTGTGCGTCGCGGCGTCGATCGCCGCCTTCTACTCCTCGGCCAAGGGCCTCCAGGACGGCGACGCGGTGCCCGTGATCGCGATCACCGGCACGGCGGCGAACGTGGCCGGGATCGTCGGCGGGTTCATCGTGTTCGGCGACCCGCTTCCCGACAGCCCGGTCGCGCTGATCGTCCAGTGCTTCGCGTTCGTGCTGGTGATAGGCGCGGCGTGGCTGATGCCGGCGCCGGTGCGCGCGGCCTCGCCAACGGTGGCCACCGCTCCGGCCGCGGCTTGATCTGGGTCTCCCTGCGGATTCCGGCGCGACTGCGATCGTCGCTCGAAATGTGGATGCTGGTCGCGACCACGCCCGCCGGGCATGGATGCCCGGCGGAATGGCCCCACGGATGCCGCCGCAGGCGGCCCATCCTCCGCACCGGCTAAACGATCCCGCCGGTCTGCACAATTGCCGTGGCGTGTCGGCGGCGATACCGTTGTACAAAACGGCACACGACTGGAGGAGACCGGATGGTGAGCATCGAGCAGGCAGTCCGGACTGGAGAGGCCACGCTCCAGGAGCTGGCCAAGCGCCACCTGTGGATGCACTTCACCCGGATGTCGGCGTACGACGACAGCGAGATCCCGATCATCGTCAGGGGCGAGGGGTGCTACGTCTGGGACGAGCACGGCAAGCGCTACCTGGACGCGCTCTCAGCGCTGTTCTGCGTGAACATCGGCCACGGCCGCGCCGACGTCGTGCAGGCCGGCGCCGATCAGGCCAAGGAGCTCGGGTTCTTCACCAACTGGTCCTACGCCCATCCGCCGGCGATCGAGCTCGCTGCGCGGATCGCGTCGCTCGCTCCGGGGAGCCTCAATCGCGTGTTCTTCACCAGCGGCGGCAGCGAGGCCGTCGAGTCCGCCTACAAGCTCGCCCGCCAGTACCACAAGGTGACCGGCAAGCCGAACAAAACCAAGCTGATCGCGCGCGAGATCGCCTACCACGGCACGAGCCTCGGCGCGCTGTCGGCGACCGGGATCACCAGCTTGCGCCAGCCATTCGAGCCGCTCACCCCGGGCGATCATCACGTCCCCAACACCAACGTCTACCGGATGCCGGCGGGCGTCACCGAGACCTGGTTCGCCGAGGCGATCGCCGAGAAGATCGAGTTCGAGGGCCCGGACACGGTGGCGGCGGTGATCCTCGAGCCCGTCCAGAACGGCGGCGGTTGCTTCACGCCCCCCGACGGCTACTTCCAGCGGGTCCGGGAGATCTGCGACCACTACGACGTGCTGCTGATCTCCGACGAGGTGATCTGCGCCTGGGGCCGCCTGGGCGAATGGTTCGGCGCGCACAAGTACGGATACCACCCCGACCTGATCACGACCGCGAAGGGGATCACGAGCGCGTACGCGCCGATGGGTGCGGTGATCGCGTCCGATCGGATCGCGGAGCCGTTCATGGTCGGGACCAACAGCTTCACGCACGGGTTCACGTTCGCCGGCCACCCCGTGTGCGCCGCGATCGCGATGGCGAACCTCGACGTGTTCGAGCGCGAGGGCATCCTCGAACACGTGCGCGCGAACGAGGGGGCGTTCCGGGGCATGCTCGACGGCCTGCGCGACCTTCCGATCGTCGGCGACGTCCGCGGCACCGGCTACTTCCACGCGCTCGAGCTGGTCAAGGACAAAGAGACCAAGGAGACGTTCAACGACGAGGAGTGCGAGACGCTGCTCCGCGGTTTCCTGTCCGCCGAGCTGTTCCGCCGCGGGCTGATCTGCCGCGCCGACGATCGCGGCGACCCGGTGATCCAGCTGTCGCCGCCGCTGATCGCCGGGCCCGAGCAGTTCGCCGAGATGGAGGAGATCCTGCGCGACGTGCTGACCGAGGCAGGCGAGCGCATGCAAGTGCACTCCGGCGTGCCACGCCGGGTCCACCGAGAGCCGTGAACGGCCACTAGCAGCTCGAGATGCTGACCGTCGGGGACCTACTGCGCGATCTGGACGTCCGCCTGCTGGC
>Ga0335078_10013276_pt1 | contig 12213 bp, 8 predicted proteins | sample Lox_Sample_32_FD_206711 | JGI IMG/M metagenome (GOLD analysis project Ga0335078, IMG submission 206711) | Soil microbial communities from Loxahatchee National Wildlife Refuge, Florida, United States - Lox_Sample_3.2 | ecosystem: Environmental > Terrestrial > Soil > Wetlands | place: USA: Florida... | reverse complement strand
GACGCGGCCGATGTCCGACCTCCTCGGGACCAGGATGCGCCAGTGGGACCTGGGTGCCACGATGTTCACCGTCTTCGGCGTGCTGGCCTTGTTGGTCTCGGCGATCGGGCTCTACAGCGTGATCGCGTACGGCGTGGCGCAGCGCACCCACGAGCTGGGCGTGCGCCTTGCCCTCGGCGCCGAGTCGCGCGACCTCGTGCGGCTCGTGATGGGCGAAGGCCTTCGTCTGGCGGCGATCGCGCTGACGCTGGGGTTGGCGGTGGCGCTGATCGCGGGACGCTTCGTGGCCCCGCTCCTCTTCGAGACCTCGCCGCGGGACCCGCTGGTGCTCGCGGGCGTGGCGGCGGTGTTGCTCCTCACCTCGCTCGCGGCGAGCACCGTTCCCGCGCTCCGGGCCGCGCGCGTGGATCCCAACCGCGCGCTCAGGGACGAGTAGGCGACCGCGCTACGGCGCGACGGGCAGCACGATGCGTGACGGCAGGGCCGCCGTGCAGTAGACGCGCTCGGTGGCTTTGACGAAATCCGCGGCCGATGCCCGGTAGATGCTGGGCACGAAGCGCTGCGGATTGCGGTCGATGATCGGGAACCAGGTGGACTGCACCTGGACCATCAGCCGGTGCCCCTTCAGAAACACGTGGTCGCGGTCGCGGAGCGGGATCGTCCACTCCACCGCGGAGTCGGGCACGAGCGGCGCGGGCCGCTCGTAGCTCTCGAGGTAGCGCCCCCGCCGCACCTCCATCGCGACCGGAAGCTCGTAGCCGTTGAGGGACCGCGCGTACTGGTCCATCTGCGGGCCGGCGTTCGGGTTCCAGGCGTTCGGCTGGGCGTCCTCGGGGTACACGTCGATCAGCTTGACGACGAAGTCCGCGTCGGTGCCCGAGGTCGAGGCGAACAGGTCGGCCTCCACCTGGCCCGTGATCGTGAGATCGTGATCGAGGGGCGCGCTCACGAAGGTCAGCACGTCCGGCCGGCCGTCCACGAAGCGCTGGTCCGCGACCTCCCAGAATCGCCAGTCGCCGCCGGGATAGGTCGGCGACACGGGACGGCGCCGGTACGGGACGGGGTTCGCGGGATCGGAGACGTACTCGCGGTAGCCGCCGCCTGGCTCGCCGTCCCGGGGCGCGGTGAACGAGAGCGTCCCGTCGGCGTGCAGGTAGAGGCTCTCGGGCCTGACGCCCGCCGGCGGCCAGGCGTCGTAGCTGCGCCAGCGGAACGAGCCCGACTGGAAGGTGGTCACGCGCCAGGCCGGCTTGGCGCCCTCGCCGTGGAGGTAGTACCGGAAGAAGGGCGCTTCGATCGTCTCCCGGAACTCGCGCGCCGTCGCGTGGCCGCCGAGCGGGATCAACCCGATGCTGTCCCCGACCCCTACCTGCCACTCGCCGTGGAACCACGGACCGGCGACCATGAAGTCCGTGTGGTCCGGGTCGTGTTCGGCGGCGTGGCGGAAGATCTGCCAGGGTCCCCACGGATCTTCCTGGTCGAAGAACCCGGCCACGTTCAGGTCCGGGACGCTCGAGGCGTGCAGCTGGTCGACCCACGCCTCCCGCTTCCAGAAGGCGTCGTAGTCCGGGTGGGCCACGATGCTGTCCCAGTACGGGATGGTGCCGTGGAGGTAGCGGGCGTTGACGTTCGACAGCGGACCGAGCGCGAGATACCACGAGAAGGTGTCGTAGACGTCGAACGCGAAGTGCGTGTTGGTGCTGCGGTCCGATTGCTCCATCACCGCGTACTCGACGGCGTAGCTCTCGCGCAGCGCCCCGTAGCGGTGCATGTCGTCGTTCATCCACTGGTCCACCGGTGCGGCCTGCTCGCTGATGGCCTTCAGCGCCGGATGCGGGTGCAGCAGCGTCAGGGCCGCCGTCAGTCCGTCGTACGACACGCCGAGCATGCCGACCCGGCCGTTGTTGCCGGGCACGTTCTTCACGAGCCAGTCGATGGTGTCGTAGGCGTCGGTCGTCTCGTTCGTCGCCGTCGAGTCGGCCAGGTTCACGTACGAGCTGAGCGCGAACGTGCCCTCCGACTTGAACCGTCCCCGCAGGTTCTGGAACACGAAGATGTAGCCGTCCGCGGCCAGCTCCTTGAGGAACGGCGGCACCTGCGGGAACGGCCGGTCCGGCACGCCGTACGGCGTCCGCAAGAGGAGGATGGGGAGCGGCCCATGCTGGTCGGCCGGCGCCATGATGGCGGTCTGGAGGTGCACGCCGTCGCGCACCGGCACCATGACTTCCTGGAAGGTGAAGATCGGCTTCGGCTCGGCTTGCTGCGCCGCACCCGTCGCCGGAAAGAGCATCGCGCCGAGCAGGATCATTCCGTAGCGCATGGGTCCCCCGGGGAACACGCTGTCGCGTCCGCCTGGACCTACCGCGCCCGGCGTCCCGGCGCCAGCCCCGCCACCGGAGTGACGCCCGACTGACGCCGTGGCGTTACGCTACGGCGTTGGAAGTTCGTGTCCGCCGGCCCTGGTGCCCTTGCGGCGCGGAGCATGGCGGGTTTACTCACTGACCGGCCGCGGGTGGAGTGTGTGATGCTGTTCTGGCTCGGAATCGCCATCGTCGCGCTGTTGGTCGAGCTGGCCTCGCTCGGCTTCGTGCTGTTGTTCGTCGCCATGGCCGCGCTCGTCGCCGCCCTGCTCGCGCAGCTCGGATTCGGCCTGCCCATCCAGATCGTCGCGTTCGCCGCGGCGTCGCTGCTGCTGCCGATGTGGCTGCGCCGCCGCGTGCTGGAGCGCATCAGCGGGCGCGGGGTTCCCTCGCGCACGGATGCCCTGATCGGCTCGGAGGCCGAGGTGACGCAGGCGCTCGATCCGGTGCTCGGCACCGGCCGGGTGACCGCCGGCGGCCAGGACTGGGCGGCGCGCTCGACGGCGCCGATTCCGGCGGGCGCGCGCGTCGTGGTGACGGACGCCGACGGCATCACGCTGCTCGTGGATCCGCTGCCGCCCCCATAGCGCCGTAGCTCACCGACAGGAAGCAGGAGGCTTCAATGGGCATCGCCATTGCCATCGCCGTCGCGGTGGTGTTCCTCATCCTCGCCAGCGGCCTCAGGATCGTGCCGCAGAAGCAGGTCCTGATCATCGAGCGGCTCGGGAAGTTCCACGCCCGCGCCGATGCCGGCGTCAACGTGATCGTGCCCTTCTTCGACAGCGTCCGCACGCGCCACGACCTGCGGGAGCAGATCACCAACATCGAGCCGCAGCCCGTCATCACGCGCGACAACGTGACGATGTCGGTGGACGCGGTGATCTACTTCATCATCGTGGACCCGGTCCGGGCGACGTACGAGGTGCAGCGGCTCGACTGGGGCCTCAACCAGCTCACGCTGTCGGCCCTGCGCAACGTCATCGGCGCGCTGGATCTCGATCACACCCTGACGTCGCGGGACGCCATCAACACCCAGCTCCGCCAGGCGCTCGACACGGCGACGGAGCAGTGGGGCGTGAAGGTCGTGCGCGTCGAGCTGAAGGAGATCACGCCGCCCGACGAGATCCGCCTGACGATGGAGAAGCAGATGACGGCCGAGCGCAACCGGCGCGCGGTCGTCACGACGGCCGAGGGCGACAAGTCGTCGGCCGTGCTGCGGGCGGAGGGCGTGAAGCAGTCCGCCATCGTGACGGCGGAAGGCGAGAAGCAGTCCGCGATCCTGGCGGCGGAGGGGCAGGCGGAGGCGCGGCTCCGGGTGGCGGAGGCCGAGTCGAAGGCGATCAAGATGGTCACCGAGGCGCTCGGGGGCGGCGCGACGGCCGCGCAGTACCTGATCGCGAAGAGCTACCTCGAGTCGCTCTCCAGCATCGCGCACCAGGCGCAGAAGATCGTCTTCCTGCCCTTCGAGGCCAGCGCGACGCTCTCGTCGGTGGCCGCCGTCAAGGAGCTGTGGAAGGACTCGTCGGCGGCGAAGTAGGATCGCGCCGGTACGGCCACGGATTCATGAGAATCGTGGGCGGGCGGTTCGCCGGACGCGACCTGGTCTCGCCGAACGACTTCCGGGTGCGCCCCACGGCGGAGGCCGTGCGGGCGCAGCTGCTCGATGCGCTCGCCGGCGACGTCGGCGGCGCGCGCGTCCTCGACCTCTTCGCCGGCACGGGAGCGCTGGGCCTCGAGGCGCTGTCGCGAGGGGCGGCGCGGGCCGACTTCGTCGAGTTCCGGCCGGCGAGCCTCCACGCGCTCAAGGCCAACATCGCGGCGCTCGGCGTCGGGCGGGCCGCCCGCATCTTCAAGCGTGACGCGGTGCCGTTCGCGGAGGCGCTGGAGGCGGAGAGCTACGACGTCGCCTTCGCCGATCCTCCGTACGGCTCGAAGATCCTCGATCGCGTGGTCGCGGCGTGGCAGCGGCTCCGCTTCGCCGGCGTCTTCGCCGTCGAGCACGATCCGGCGCACGAGCTTCCGTCCGGCGCCAGTCGGATCGCGTTTCCCGAGGCTGCCGTCACCATCTATCGGCTGTGAAGGACACCGCATGAAGAACTTCATCCGCAGCCTGCTCCTCGCGCTCGCGCCTCTCCTGTCCGTGATTACGCTGCACGCCCAGGTCGAGCCCAAGGCGGATCCGGTCGCGGACCCGCGCAACGTGGTGATCGACGGCAACGTCCGCATCACGCTGTTGACGCCGCGGCTCGTGCGCCTCGAGTGGGCGGCGGACGGCCGCTTCGAGGACCGGCCCTCGCTCGTCTTCCTGGACAGGCACACGCCGCCGGTCGCGTTCACCAAGCGGGTCGAGCACGGCTGGCTCGTGATCGCGACCCAGGCGCTGCGGCTCCGCTATCGGCGAGGCAGCGGCCGGTTCGGGCCGGAGAACCTGAGCATCGCGCTCCAGAACGCCGATACGACGGTGACGTGGCGGCCCGGGACGTCGGATACGGCGAACCTCGGGGGCACGACCCGCACGCTCGACGGCGCCAGCGGCCCGGTGCCGCTCGAGAAAGGGCTGCTCTCGCGCGACGGCTGGGCGCTGGTGGACGACTCCGACCGCCCGCTGCTCGACGCGAGCCCGTGGCCGTGGGTGGCGCAGCGCGCGCCGGGGGAGCGGCAGGACTGGTACTTCTTCGGCTACGGCCACGACTACCGCCGCGCGCTCGCGGACTTCACGCGCGTGGCCGGAAAGATGCCGATGCCGCCGCGGTTCGCGTTCGGGGCGTGGTGGTCGCGCTACTGGGCGTACACCGATGCGGAGTTGCAGCAGCTGGTCGAGGACTTCCGCCGCTACGACGTGCCGCTGGACGTGCTCGTCGTGGACATGGACTGGCACAACACGTTCGAGGGGCGCTGGGCCAGCCAGGCGAAGGACCAGGCCGGGCAACGGCTGGGCTGGACCGGCTACACCTGGGACCGCGCCTACTTCCCGGATCCCGACGCCTTTCTCGGCTGGGTGCACCAGCAGGGGCTGCACGCGACGATGAACCTGCACCCGGCCTCCGGCATCCAGCCGCACGAGGCGCAGTATCCGGCGATGGCGCGGGCGATGGGGATCGATCCTGCGAGCAAGCAGTACGTGCCGTTCCGGATCGAGGACAAGCACTTCGCCGACGCGTACTTCGCCGACGTGATCCACCCGCTGGAACGGCAGGGCGTGGATTTCTGGTGGCTCGACTGGCAGGCGTGGGGCAACACCTCGATCCCGGACCTGAACCCCACCTGGTGGCTGAACTACGTCTTCTTCACCGACATGGAGCGGCAGGGGCTGCACCGGCCGCTGATCTTCCACCGCTGGGGCGGCCTCGGCAATCACCGCTACCAGATCGGCTTCTCCGGCGACATGCACTCCACCTGGGAGGCGCTGGCCTTCGAGACGTACTTCACGGCCACCGCCGCCAACGTGGGTTTCGGCTACTGGAGCCACGACATCGGCGGGCACATCCCGGGGCCGGTCGCGCCCGAGCTCTACACGCGCTGGATCCAGTTCGGGATCTTCAGTCCGATCCTGCGCACGCACACGACGAAGAACCCGAACGCCGAGCGCCGCATCTGGGCGTATCCAGTCGAGTTCGCCGACGCGATGCGCGACGCGTTCCAGCTCCGCTACGCGCTGATCCCCTACATCTACACGGCCTCGCGCCGCGCGTACGACTCCGGCGTGTCCATCGTGCACCCGCTGTACTACGACTGGCCGGACAGCGCCCAGGCGTACGCGTTCCCCGACGAGTATCTGTTCGGTCGCGACCTGGTGGTGAGTCCCGTGGTGGCGCCGATGGACAGCACGAGCGCGCTCGCGCGGGAGAGCCTGTGGCTGCCGCCGGGCGACTGGGTGGAGTGGTCGAGCGGCGCCCGGCTCAGCGGTCCGCGCGTGGTGGACCGGACGTTCGCGCTGGACGAGCTGCCGGTGTACGTGCGCGCCGGTGCGATCCTGCCGGAGCAGCCCAGGATGCAGCGAAGCGACGCGCGGCCGGTGGATCCGCTCGTCCTGGACGTCTTCCCCGGCGATTCCGGCAGCACGCGCGTCTACGAGGACGCGGGCGATTCCGAGGGCTACCAGGGCAGCGCGTACACCTTCACGCCCGTGGTCGAGCGGCGGACGGGCGCCACCATCGCGCTAGAGATCGCGCCGGTGGAGGGGTCGTTCCCGGGCATGCTGCGCGATCGCGGGTACGAGGTGCGGGTCCGCGGCACGTGGCCGCCCGCGCGCTTGACGTGGAACGGCGCGGATGTCCCGTATCGGGCGGACGGGTCGGCGCCCGGCTGGCGCTACGACGGGGACAGGCTCACCACCATCGTGTCGCTGCCCAGGGCCGACGTCTCGACCCGCAAGGAGCTCGTGGTGGAGCAACCGGCGGGCGCGGACGACTCGCTGCTCGCGGGCGTGCCCGGCCGCTTGCTCCGGATGAAGCACGGAATGGCGATCCTGGAGGCACTCTGGCCCGCGGACTGGCCGTCGGATGCCTACGTCACGCTGGCGCAGACCGGGCACCGGATCACGCTGCACCCGGACTCGGCGGCGGTTGAGCTGCGGCGTTTCCGGGAACGGCTACCGGAAGCGCTCCGCAAACTCCCCGAGATGAAGGGCGACACGGCGGTCATCCGCCGGGCGATGCGGCACCTGGAGTGGGAGCAGAATTAGCGGGCACGTGACGGGAGGACCGCGGGGTCGCTAAGTTCTTCTCCTGCATAGCCCGACCGGGTAGCTCAGTTGGCAGAGCAGCGGACTTTTAATCCGCAGGTCGTGGGTTCGATGCCCACCCCGGTCACTCGCTAAGCGGAAGCCAGCTATTCAGTTGCAGATCACCCTTCGGAGGCAATCCGGAGGGACGCCGTTGGCTGTGGGACCAACCGTGGGTGTCTGCCCTTCTTGCCGAACAGCACTCGCGCAATCGTGGCCGCGTCCTTGCCCCGGTCTCGCTGCATGGTGTACCGGCGGGTCATAGCCGGTGTGGCTTGGCGAAGCGTGCGTTGGACGCTTGCCTCCGGCCGCCCGGCGTCCGTCAACCACTGGCCGGTGCAGTGCCGTAGGTCGTGCATACGAAGCGTACAATCGGCCTTGGCGGCCTCTAGGGCGTGCTTCCAGGCGATCCGCAGCCACTTGTACCGCAGCGGCGACGGCACCGCTGCCCGAACCCAGGGCCACAGGCTCTCGTCCACCCGAATCACGGCAGCGGACGCAGCCGTCTTCGTCCCCGGCACCTTGATCGAGAAGGTGTGCGGGAGAAGGTCGAAGAGCGTGAGGCGCAGGAATTCACCGACTCGAAGGCCGGTGGCGGCCAGTGTAACGAAGACCGGCCGTACATAGTCCGGGGCCTTCTCGATGATGGCCCGGAACAGCTCCGGCGTGATGTCAGGGACGCGCGGCGCCTCGGGACGCAGCGGAATGCGCTTGACGATACCGCGCCGGAAGGGATGCTGAGAGTCGCCAAGTTGGTCAGACAGGAACTTGGACACGGCGCGGCGGACGTGATTCCAGTCGGACGCGCTGTGCGTCCAGCCCGCCTCCAATGCTCGCCAGTCCACAGCTGCCAGATCCTCCACCACCGCGCCCGGTCCGAGAACCCCACCGGCTCCGTTTCGGCGCAGTGCCTTGAATGAAACGTCGTAGCGGCGACGTGTCGCCGGGGCCCGGGCGCTGGTCTCTACCCAGGCGTCCACCGTCTCCCAGAGGGGGAGACGCATGGTGCGCCGCTCGCCCGTCATGGCATCCAGTCGGTTCTCGCGGTATGCCGCGTACAGTTCCGTCATCGTCACATCGCCTTGCCGCAGGGCCCGGAGCAAGTCGAGACGCCCCCTTTCGGCGAGGGAGGTGAGCAGAGCGTTTCGCTTCGTGAACTCGGTGCGAAGCCGCGTCCCGCTCGTGACCGCGATGCGCCCGACACCTGGGAATACGCGGTCAATACGGAGCGCGGCTCCAAGTCTGGTTCGTCGTGCCATTACCCACCTCGCGTCATAGGGTTTGCATAACGGGTCCGCATGATGCGCTATGCTACGGCTCCCGCTGAGAGGCGATGAAGTCCAGTACGTCGGAATCCTGCCACACAACCGTTGAGTGACCTAGACGGATCTTGTGAGGCACGTTGCGCCGCACCCATGCCGCGCTGACGGCGCTATGAAACAGCTCTGTAGCTACCTCTTGGGCGTTAAGGAGGCGCCCGGTTGCTACCGGTGCACGGAGCGATTCACCGCTCGTTGGTTCCACGTGCACGCGTCACGACCCCTCAGGTATCGGCTCGTACTCCGGGGGCACCCAAGTGTCCTCCATGCCCTCCATCCTCGAAGCCGGGTGTCTGTCGGGCTGACGCGCGTACTCGCGGGCCCTAGCTAGCAAGTCGGGGATGGCAAGCTCCCAGAAACGTCCGAGAGCGCGAAGCGGTTTCATCCGCCGCTCTTGGTCCTCCGGGGTCGTCGGCGGCCCAAGCGGTAGAGCCTGCGCGGCGCTGCGTTCGCGCGCCTCACCGGCAGCCGCCACAAGCGGACCCAGAAGGAACGTGCTAAGCCGCAGATCGAAGTCCACAAGACTGTCGTTGGACTCGTCGCCGACGATGGGTCGATTATGCGAGGGCAGGGAGGAGAGCAGGTAGTCGCGGAGAACGGTGTAGATCTCGGCGAGGGGCCACGCCACGTACGGTATCTGAACCTCGCGTACAAACCCGTGCTGCCCTAGCAGCTTGTCATCTTCAGGGCCCGCCCACCATGCGTCCGCCGGCAGATAGCAGGTGCGAACGCCGAACGGGACCACGTCGGACTGATCTTCCCGGAGAAACCAGGGTTCCGAAAAGCCATAACTGCTTGCCAGCCGCTTGAGGGTGTTAACACGCGGATTGGTTGTGCGGCCACTATACAGATCGCGCAGAGTCGCATAGGGCAGGCCGGTCGCCTCACTGGCCTCTTGAATGTTCCCGTCATGGGCCAGGTCGATGAGGCGCCGCACGCGTCGCGTGACGAGGGTCTTCGGCTTCCGGAACTTCTTCGGTCTTCCGATCTGACGGTGTCCGTCCACTCCGCCTCCACATAATCACTAAACTTAGACGGTATTCTGTATGACATTAGGTGGTCTGTCAAGGCGCCACAGTACTCCATGACGCCCGGGGCGAAGGGTCATCTCAGGATGCTCATCTGGCCGGCGCTGCGTTAGCCCGGTCCGGTCAAGCCGCTTGACTTGAGGCTGCACGCCCGGGGAGCGGGGATGACCGGCCAACTATGCATCGCCGATGCATGCTTAGCTGCTTGCAGATAGTGGCAGTTGAAGTTGGAGTTAGACGGAGACGCGATAGGCGGCCAACTATGCGTGGCAGATGCGTGCTTAGCTGCTGCCGTGATGAGTGCTGACAGCCCGCTGAGCCGAGCGGCTCTTTTGCCTCTCGGGGCTGGTGGCGTGCCGCTTACTCCCGGGAGCACGGATGACGCCCAACTAACGCCCAGGGATTAGCGTGTCAGGCGCCAGCTCCGCTGCGTAGCCACGAGGGAACTCGGAGGAGGTTGGGCAGCTCCATGCAGGAACCTAGGCGTGGAAGGATCGTGCCGGGTGAGCGACTCTTCGGCCAAGCGGTCGCCGTGCTCGGTGAGGCATTCCAGCATCACGGGGTCACTGTGTTCGCTGGTGCTGGCGTGTCGCGACCGTCGGGCCTGCCCGACAGCCGTGCGCTCGTGCTCGGCCTTGTCGATGCAATGGCGCAGTCACTCTCACTGACTCAAATCGGCACGGAAGGGGACCGTGATGCCGTTTGTTCCATCCTCCGGACGAATCCACTTGAACGATTGCTGGACTCCCTCGTGTCGGTCCTTGGCGACGGGGTGGCGCTCGACTACTTGAGTGTGCTTGGAGCGGCGCCCGTCAACTACAACCACGAGGCGGTTGCGGAGCTGGCGCGCCGAGGATGGCTGAGTGGAATTGTGACACTCAACTTCGACGTGCTGTTCGAGCAAGCGCTCCGGAAACAATCTCTGCCGTTCGCGTGGCATCTCCCACTGGCGGGCGGATCGGATGCACCACGCGTCCCGGCCCAGGTCACGGTGGTGAAGCTACACGGGACGTTGCCACTTGATGGCCTGTTCTACAATCACGACTACCTGGCTGCCACGCTGCAGTACGCTGGCGACCGGCCCCAACCTGAGACACAAGGAGTTCTTGAGGACTGGGCCCGGAATTGCCCGACTCTGGTTGTCGCGGGCTACAGCGACAACGACTGGGACATATTCCCGGCGCTCGCCCGCATGCCGTGGTCTCACGTTGTGTGGTGCGAATACGCGAGCAAGGGCGGCTCGGATGACGGGCCGCCACCTGGACCTAGCTCGCGAGTCGCTTCATGGCTTGAGGGCCGGAGTCAGGGTTCGACGTTCCTGCTGTATGGCGATGTGAGGGACCTGTGGAGCGCAGTCTTGGAGGACGGGCAGGTTGGCAGAAACTGGCCCCACGCGCCTGCGCGCCGACCGGATGTGTCTGTGCTACTCCGTCGACCGGTGCACACATCGCTGGCCGCGATTCTGCTGCTAGATGCGACGGACAATCAGCTGTACCGCCGTCTTCTCCCCACGATCGGCACGCTCCCTGGGTTGGCCACAGACGCTCTTCTACGCAGGAGATGGGAGCGTTCCATATCATGGCTGCATCACGCGTATCGGAGGGACCCGAGGCGAGCTATCCGAATGCGTCTCGACCTTATCGCCCAGCGTGATGTCCCGGGCGAAGGTCCACTTGATTACCTGAGGGATCTCAGGAGTCTCTACTACGAGTACGTGTCTGCCGCAAAGCGCCCTTGGGTCAACCCTCTGCTGTTCGCAGTTGATCTTGTTCGGGCTCGCCGAACTTCGAGGGTCCTCCGTATGGAGGCTGAGAAGTTGATGCAGCAGTCGAGCGTCAGCCCGCGGGTCCGCAAGGAGGTTGAGAGGCTGGTTGCCCAGCTTGAGCAGTACAGGGTTGACCTCTGGCACAACTGGGGCTATCACCTGCTTCCTTTCTGCAGCTGGCCAGCACGGGCAATGACGCGGAAGCTGTTCCGCAGGATTGCGAGGCAATACGCAGAGGTGGCAAGGCGCTTTCCGGTCTTGGACTGGGAGTACTTCTGCGTCAGACATGCTGAAGCGTCCCTAATAGCAGGCGACCTCAAGGCCGCGTCAGAACTCAGACTGAGATTCCCTGAAATGGCTGACATGTTCGAGCGGACGAGGTCGGGGGGCCATCTAGCGTACCTAAGGTCGATTGAGGCGATCATGGATGACTCGGTGGCGGAGTTCTCCAGGGCCGAGGCTGTCCTGTTCCAGTCGAAGTCTGGATCGACCCCTGCTGGGAAGCTGCGGATGCGGCTCCTGCGTAGGTACTTCTGGCCCAGTTCCCTCACTCTAAGTGAGGCGCTGCGAGATCTAGTGCGCTATTCGAGGGTGCAACGCTGACGCGTTCGGGCGGGCGGGCGAGTCGCAGGCGCATCAGTCGCTTCCGTGCATACCCGCTCGACCTTTACAACTCCTTGCTCGGTCGTAGGTTATGACCCAGCACACGCGTGCCGGTGCCTCTGGATTCACGCACATCGACCTAGGGAAGCCAGGTACCCGCGTCGAGCCCATTACGCTTGGGCTCGCGCTGTCCCGATGCTCACGGTGAGTGCAAGAGGGATGACCACTCGTCGAACCGCGTACGAGCTTAGCGCATCTCAGGTCGCTACTCCGAGGGCCGTGGTGACACTGTTCTGGCGTCTCGTGATGGAACGCCGGTCACGCGTTGGCTCTGTACTCGACATGGGAGCTGGTGACGGCCGCTTCGCGGAAGGTGGCTCCTACGATAGGTACACGGGGGTCGAGCTGGACGCAC
>Ga0335078_10013275_pt1 | contig 12213 bp, 10 predicted proteins | sample Lox_Sample_32_FD_206711 | JGI IMG/M metagenome (GOLD analysis project Ga0335078, IMG submission 206711) | Soil microbial communities from Loxahatchee National Wildlife Refuge, Florida, United States - Lox_Sample_3.2 | ecosystem: Environmental > Terrestrial > Soil > Wetlands | place: USA... | reverse complement strand
AGAATCTCAGGTCCCGTATGAAGGTAGTGGGCTCGGAAGTTCCCTTCGAGCTTGAACTGGTCGGCGCGGAAGGCCTGACGTTCCGTTACAATCCGGGCCGTTTCTCTCTCGACCAGCTCCAAGTCTCCACCCGACACCTGACCGGGCTCTGATCCCGGCAGTTGATCGACGAGCACGACCTCGGCGCCCAACGCCGACATCATGCGCGCCCGCTCGGCAGAGTTGCCCCGCGACATCACGGCCACGAACGGATATCCGCGAATCGCGCAGACGATCGCCAGCCCGGTTCCCATATTTCCGCTGGTCAGTTCGACTACCGTCTGGCCTCGACGAAGGCTGCCCTCGGCTTCCGCGTCCTCGATGATCTGGCGCGCGACGCGGTCCTTCTTGGAATATCCGGGATTGAGGTACTCAAGCTTGGCTAGAATTCGGCCGTCCAGGCCTCGCGCCAGGCGGGAGAGTTCCACCAGGGGCGTCGCGCCGATCGCCTCGACGACGGATGGCAAGACATTAGCGCCAAGTGCGGCCACGGTTCCCGTCTACTACTCACCGGCATTCTTGAAATGACTCCTGACATTGGGCCGAGTCAGGTAAACCAAGAACCCGGTGCTGATAGCCAAGCCAGATGCCCCTTTGATAACGCTGCCGGTGACCAGCCTAAACGCATCTCCTGCAATATTGACGGCGAATATGACCACCGCGAGCTGCCACGCCCACCTTCTGCCTTTGAGCAATCCGAGTCCTGTGAACGTGGCCACCACAGCGGCCGTGAGTAGGAAAAAGCCAGCGATTCGTGCCAAGGATGCAAACTGCGAGTAGGCCGGACGGTTCAAGGCCCAGAGCGAGTCCAGGAACGTACCAGGAGAAATCAACGAAAACCCGGTGGCAACGGCAAGAGCCGAGGCCAGAAACGAGAGCACGCTTAGGACAAGAACTCCGGTGGGCCTTGAAGTCACACTGACGACTCCGATGGGTGCTCGCGGACCGCCGGAGCATCGAGATCAGTGGTCGATCCGACGGTCTCAGATCGCCTCAGCCGGAGGGGGGCGCAAACGCACCATCGGCGGCCTCGAGAATGTACACCTCAGGAGGGCGGCCCGTAGGCTGCTTGTAGTGCTCTTGCAAAGCGCTGACGAGGGCGCCGGTGAATCCGCGCCGCACCAGATTGACCGTACACCCGCCGAAGCCCGCGCCGGTCATGCGAGCTCCCAACACGCCCGCCTGCTTCCAGGCAATCCCGGCAAGCGCGTCGAGTTCCGGCGAGCTGACTTCGTAGTCGTCGCGCAAGCTGATGTGGGAGGCGTTCATCAGCTCGCCGAAGCGCTCAACGTTGCCCGCATCCAGCGCCGCCACCGCGTCATGAACCCGGCCATTCTCGGTGATCACGTGGCGCGCTCGCCGGCGGGGCAGCTCGCTTAAACGACTCTCGACCGACTCGAATTGCTCGAGCGTCACGTCGCGCAGCGAACGCGCGCCGAGGCCAGCCTGGCGCATCTCGGCCACGGCCTCCGCGCATTGGCTTACGCGAACGGCGTACTCGGACTTTGCCAGCGCGCGCTTGACTCCGGTGTTTGCCACCACAATGTCCACGCCGCCGGGAAGCGGAACGTATCGATAACCGAGGTCGCGGCAATCCATGAGCAGCGCGTGCCCGCGCCGGCCGAGCGCAGAGATGAACTGGTCCATAATGCCGGAAGGGACGCCGAGAAATTCGTTCTCCACCCGCTGACCGAGCTTCGCCATGGCGACTGCGTCCGGGTGGAGCCCCAACAGCCGCTGCCAGAGCGCCACGGACCCCATTTCGAGCGCCGCCGACGAACTGAGGCCGGATTCGCGGGGCACGTTGCCGCTGAAAGCCAGGTCGATGCCGGTCAAAGGCCCGTTGTTGCCCTCCAACAGATGGGCCACACCTGCGAGATAGAGAACCCACAGCGGCCGCTCGCCCTGACGATCGGTGCCGTCGTCCAAGCTGAACTCAGCGTACTCGCCGAGGTCCAGCGCATGAGCGCGAATCAGGCGGTCCGGCCTTCGCCGTCCGGCAAACCAGATATAGCGGTCAATGGCAGCCGGCAGCACGAAGCCCTGGTTGTAGTCGGTGTGCTCGCCGATCAGATTGACGCGGCCCGGGGCGCGCGCCACCACGCTGGGCGGCTGACCAAAGGCTTCGGCGTAGCGCTTTTCAACGACCGTTGAACTCTCGACGTGCACGCTCATGCGCAGCCCTGGGTTGGCCGGGTACCGGCCTCTGACGAAGTCCGCCTCCAGCGCGGAAGCCTCGATATTACTCCGGGATTCTGCAGGAAGCCATCACTTTGTGCGCACCATCCGCGCGCCTGGCTGTGAATCCGAGGGACGAGTCCTTCGCGCTTGGGCACGCGGCGCGCGCCCGATCGCCCGTCAGTTCAGGTAGTAGGTCCGATAGAGGGTATCGCGCTTGATGGGACGGAATCCGGCGCCGGCGATGAGGCGCCGCAGGATCTCCTCGCTCGACTGGTTCCGGCAGCCGGCGGCGTGAACCACGTTCTCTTCGATGAGAATGCTACCCACGTCGTTGGCGCCAAAGCGCAGCGCGATCTGGCAGATCTTGTGGCCCGGCGTCAGCCAGGAAGCCTGGACGTTGGCGATGTTGTCCAGGTAGAGCCGCGCCACCGCCAGCGTTTTGAGGTAGTCTACAGAAGTAGCCTCCTCTTTGACGAAGTGTCCCAGCGAAGTGTGGGCGCGCTGGAAGAACCAGGGGATGAAAGCCGTGAAGCCTCCCGTCTCTTCCTGGAGCGCGCGGATGTGTTGAAAGTGGTTGACCCGGTGTTCCAGCCGCTCGCCGCAGCCGAACATCATGGTGGCGGTAGTCCTCAGTCCAAGCTGATGGGCGAGGCGGTGAACCCTCAGCCACTCTTCGGTGCTGCACTTCAACCGCGCGATGCGGAAGCGCACTTCGTCATCGAGGATCTCGGCCCCAGCGCCGGGAATGGAATCGAGCCCGGCGTCGCGCAGGCGCGCCAGCGTGTCCTGCAAGCTCAGTCCGGAAAGGTCGGCGATGTTCAGGACCTCGGGCGCCGAGAGGCAGTGGAGATGCAGCCGCGGGTAGCGCTGCTTGAGGGTGGAAAGCAGGGTTTCATAGTAATCGATTTTGAGGTCGGGGTGCAGCCCGCCCTGCATCAGGATGCCGGTGCCGCCCAGCGCCAGCGTCTGATCGATTTTGCGGCAGATCGATTCGATCGGCTGCACGTAGCCCTCGGGCGAGCCCACCGGGCGGTAGAAAGCGCAGAAAGAACAGTACTCCGTGCAGATATTGGTGTAATTGATGTTGCGGTCGATCTGATAGGTGATCACGTTGCCGGGATGCAACCGGCCGCGTAGAGCGTCGGCTTCCATGCCGAGGCCGATCAGGTCGTCGGACCGGAGCATGTCGAGAGCTTCGGAGGGTTTCAGGCTCATAGCGACAGTCGAGAGTCAAGAGTCGAACGTCAGAAGCGCGAAGTCGAAAGTTCAACATCAGAAGTCAAGCGACGACGCAAGTGGACTACCGGCGGTAAAGTTCACTTGCCAAAATCCAACTCCATCACCGACGGAATAATGCCGGCTTCGCGTGCCAGCCGGTAGAAAAGCCGCAGACCGGCCAAGTTCTCCTCATCCAGAGTATAGTCGATGTTCTCAGTAAGGTAAATTCGCACCGCCTCGGCAGTGATTCCGAGGCGCGGCGCCCATTCGGCGGCGATTTCATCCAGGTGCGCCAGGCCCTGGTCGCGCGAGGACTCGAAGTCCTGGTAGAGATTATCAAGCCAACGGCCAGACAGCCGGAATGCCCACAATGCGAAGACAAAAGGGAGGCCTGTGAACTTCCGCCATTCCGAGGCGAGATCAAACACCTGTGCATCGCCGTCATACACCAGGGCGGGATCACCAATGAGGAGAGCCGCGTCGGCGCCGCTCAGCATGGCTGCGGCATCCGGGGCTGAAGCTCGCGCCGCCACCTCGATTTCGTAAAACTTCGCGAAGAGGATTTTGACTAAGGCTGCGGACGTTCGCGAGGACGTATCGAGCGCCACCGAGCGCACTTTTTCAATCGGCACCCTGGTGAGCAAGAGCACGCTGCGCACGCGGTGCTTCGAGGCGATCGAAAGGCCCGGCAGCAACTTCAGCCCGTCAAGGCGCTGATATTCAATTGAAGGAACAATGCCAATGTCGGCGCGCCCGGCCTCGAGGTCATCAGCACAGACGGCAGGTGTTGTGAAGGCGAGATCGTAGCGCTCGCGCTGGTCGCCGTGCAGCATTCCCCACACCAGGGGAGCGGTGTTGAGATACTGAACGACGGAGACTCGTGGCTTCATCTTTCGTTTCGGAATCTCTTGTAGCGGGCCCTCTAGGAGCACCGGGAGTCCCTCAGGATTCAAGATCGGCGCGGTCGGCGCTCATTGAGCGCCGCTACAGAATCTGTACCGTTGACATTGATCGGCTACTTCATTCATGATAACCACATGGGGGTTGGAGTGGGGCCTGTCAGAACTGTGTCGCCGCTGCCCACACCGTGTCAGCTCGTCGTCCGACGGCAAGAAGGACCGTCTGAGTATCTCCGTTTTATGCTTGAAGGCCTGGAAGTGGGCCAGCAAGTGGTCGTCCTGGCGGGCGCCAGCTGCCTCACCACCCTGGCACACGCATTGAACGAGAGCGGCCTCCAAACGCAGGCTCTGCTTCGCAGCGGGCGGCTCGTTTTTCTCACTGCGCCCGATTGTCTGGCGCAACTCAGCAAGAGTGACGCTTCCCTTCCCCGATCGCCGCTCCGGCGGCATGCTCCCATTGTCCGATGGGTGTCGGACTGGTCGTGGGCCTACGCGGGGGGTCAAGCCGGCCCCAGCCTCCTCAGGCACCAGCATCGCGTTCACGAGCTTGTGCGTTCGATGGAAGCGCTCTCTCTTTGTACGGTTCATTCCAGCGCACTGGAACGTCGAGTGCTCCTGGCGGTTCTTGCCGACCATCGCCGGGCAGCGCGGGGCGGTGCGTTGAGCAATGGCGAAAGCATATCCCGCGGTAACGATATCAACGGATATCCCCAGTAGCCCCCGCGTCCCCGCGCGGGATTCAGTTTGCCCCATCCGTTTCCGATCTAAGTACATTTGTTATCAATATCATTTCAGCGTCTCGAGGGTAGAACACCATTGTTCAGCCACTGAGTGACGTTCCTGATCTTAGCGTCGGATAAGTGCTTAGCGACCATGCACATTTCCGGATCTTGGAGTTAACTCTCATGTTTTAAGCTAGATAGCCACCAAGGTGCGCACCACCTTTAGGAACAACTGCTTATGGATCAATGACATTCCAGCCTTATTCAATAACCCTAATATTTTCATGTGTATTCCAGCTTTCGACCGATTCCAAAAATGGAAGCGCTTTGTTATCATGAACATTCCAGCTTGGCTTTGCATTTTTGTGCGCGCGACCCGCGAAGAGCGGGATAAGTGGACTCCGGAGCTTCATCGACGTTTGGAGGGCCCAACCACGGACCCCAACATACAACTGTGGCCGTGATCATCACTTTGCAGCCTTCGCTTGCAAATCTCACCCTTACGGACGACCAAACCCCACCGGCATCATACATCGTTCCGATTAGTCCTTTTGATTAGGTGCTCGCCGGGATGTGAATTTTATCGCCCCTTCGCAGCTGGTCGAATAAGACACTGAACTTATCCTATGATATACCAGTTCGGGCGATCCGGTTATTGCAAGCCGGCCCGCGCCAGCATCGCGAGGAATTGCTTCCGCGAGCGCATATCGATCGACTCTGCCACCAGCCTGCCGTTGCGATCGTAAACAAAGCTCTTGGGAATGCTTTCCACTACGAAGAGCCGATTCACTGTGCCCCCCGGATCGAGCAGGATCGGATAAGTGATGCTCCGTTGGGCGATGAAAGGCTTCACTTTGGCGGCATCCTCTTCGGAAATGGCAAGGATCACGAAGCCGCGATCTCTGAATTGATTGTAAAGCGCCTCGAGATCGGGCATTTCCTTTCGGCACGGCGGGCACCACGTGGCCCAGAAGTTCACCAGCACGACCTTCCCGCGCAGCGCGCTCAGCGTCCAAGGCCTGCCCTCGATATCCGTCAGCGTGAAATCGGCGCGCTGGCGGCGTTCGTCATCGGCTTGGAGCCTCGACATCGCGGCTGCAAATTCGGGATCGTCCAGGGAAACATCCACATGCTCGTAGCGGACGAGCGAGGCCAGTTCGACGTATGGCGCCGGGACTTGCCTTCCTTGCGCCACTGGTGGGCTCTCGCGAAGGGCGTCCGCCAGCGTGATCGCAACCTCCTGTAGGGTGTCGTGACCGAAGTCGCCTTCGGTGGACAGGCCCGATAGACCGAAAGCTAGATACAGCTTGTTCGGGCCGGCCGGCAAGGCGCGAATCTGCAGTGCCAGCTGTCGCGTGGTTTGCGCGCGCACGTCGTCCGGCAGCGAGCGCAGTTTGTGAAGTTGCTCGAAGATGGGCTTCTCGGCGTCACTCCACGCGGGCTGCTGCGCTCCGGCCGCAAGGTGGGGCACACCCCACAGCAGCGCGGTAGCCAGCAACGCAGCGGCGGCAAGAAGGGGGACGATTCTAGTCGAGGATTTCATCGATTCACAGCCTCCGAGCACCACGTTGGATTCTGAGGCTCACGTTCGCCCCTCCCCTTACCTCGCCCGCCCGTGAGAAGGAGATGGGGGCGTGACGCCTACTCCCTCCGGACGACGGCGGTCACGGCACAAAAGGAACGCAAGGGACGGGTTCGCACTTGAGCGCTTGGAGCCACAGAGTGCCGCGGTGATTGCAGCGATTGAGACAAGGCGCAAAGACGGAAGGATCGCGACGCTGAAGAGGTTGGCTCCCGCGCTTAACGCGGGGCTCGACAATCTAGCATGGCTAACCACCAGCGATCGGCTTTCTGACGACCACGTTGCTCAGTCCATACGGGCCCACCACCTTGAATCTCTGCTTTTCGAACATGGACAACGTCCCATGCGTGGATTCATTCCCAAACGCCGGAGCATACCCAGAGCGGCGGATGCGGGCGCGGCAGAGTTCCTCCCAAGGGATCAGGGGAAAGGCTTCGACCACGCTGCCGCCCTTCTGTCGTATCGATTCGAGGGCTGCTTTCAGGGCTGCGCCCGCCACACCACGTCGTCGATGCTTCTTGTCGGTGACGAAACAGGTGATTCTCCAAAGTCTTCCTGGGGTCGTTTCGAGCTGGAGCGCCTTGTAGCTGCGGCTGCTGTCGATCCTGGGCAGCTCTTCTTGCGGCCCGTACTGGCACCAGCCCACCGGCTCGCCGTCTGCGTAGACCAAGATCCCGTGCGCGCGGCCCTCCTCAACGAGTTCTTTCTTATCCCGCCGGTTGCGCTCTCCTCGCTCCGCGCGGGTGCGCCGCCACTGGCTCTTCGGCAACGTGCATGGCCGCTGAAAATGCATGCACCAGCAATAATCCCAGCCATTTTTTTGCGAGAACAGCCTCTCAAAATCAGGCCAGGTTCTTATCGTCAATTCTTTAGTTGTATGCACGTGGTTCGTCGGACTGTAACGTATTCAGCCGCGATACGTCACCGCAATTCCAAAAAGCTGCACTAGGGCAGCGCAAAAGCCACGACGGAGTCACCCAACTTCAGTCCGCTGCCGGCCTTGCCGTGGCCACCCGCGGCCACCACCACGTACTGACGCCCGCCGGTCCGTGCGCGATAGGTGATAGGAGTCGCGACGGCCGGGGCGGCCAGGTAAGCGTGCCATAGCTCTTTCCCGGTTGCCGTGTCAAAGGCGCGGAAAGTGTTGTCCAGCGTGGCCCCGATGAAGGTGAGGCCGCTGGCGGTGGTGATGGGCCCGCCGAGCGTGGGTGTGCCCCAGCGGATGGGCAACGGAAGGAGCATCAGCGACCGCATGGTGCCGAGCGGCACCTGCCAGCGAATACGTCCCGTGTCAGCATCGACGGCGGCGAGCGTTCCCCATGGTGGCGGGTTGCAGGGCGTTTGCAAGGGCGAAAGCAGCGTCCGGCGCCTCATTACGTAAGGTGTGCCCTTCATGGGCGCGTATTCCCATCCATCTTCCATGCCCCCCGAGCGCTGCCTCAGCGCGCTGACCTGCTCTCTCGGGATCAGTTGGACAACGAACGGGATGTTGGTCTGATTCACAACGATGAGGCCTCGCGAGCGATCGAACGCCAGGCCGCCCCAATTGGTGCCCCCGATGTTCCCGGGATACTGCAGCGTACCCTGCAGGCTGGGCGGCGTGAAGGGGCCGTCGCGCCGCAAGCTGGCGATGAGGTCGCGGCACTTGCCGCGGTCCCAAGGCGTGAAGCCCCAAGCGTCTTTGGGCTCGAGATGGTCGGGCACCAGACGCGGCGGGGCCACGGGAACCGGCTGCGTCGGCGAGAGCCACTCGCCGGGGACTCCGTTTTGCGGAACCGGCTTCTCCTCAACCGGAAACACAGGCTGTCCGGTGTCGCGGTTGAGGATGAAGACGTAGCCCATCTTGCTCGGCTGAGCCAGCGCCGCAATGCTCTGGCCATCCCGATGAATGTCGATCAGCGACGGACCGCTGGGCAGGTCGTAATCCCACAGATCGTGGTGAACCGCCTGAAAGGCCCACACCACTTTTCCCGTGGAGGCCCGCAGGGCTACCAGGGAGTCCGCATTCCGGTCATCCCCTTTTCGCTCGCCGCCGAAGAAATCGGGACTGGGACTTGTGGTGGGCAGGAAAACTAAATCGTGTTCGGGGTCGGAAGAGATCGGGCCCCACACGTTGGCCGCGCCGGTGCGATCGGCGCCGTTCTGCCAGGTGGCGCGCGCCGGATCGGAGGGGTCGCGCGGCACCGGGTCCCAGGACCACACCAGCGCACCGGTGCGCGCGTTGTAGCCGCGCACCACGCCAGGGGGCATATCGACGCGATCGTTGTCGTTGATGGCCGAACCCACCACCACCACGTCACCGACAACCGCGGGCGGCGAGGTGAAGTGGTACTCGCCCTTGACCTCGGTCTTGATGCCAACGGTCAGCGAAACCTGGCCGCCGTTTCCAAAGACCGCGCAGGCCTGGCCGGTGGCACCGTCAACGGCCACCAGGCGACCGTCGAGTACGGCTTCAAAGATGGTGCGGTGGCAAGCTTGCCCCGGCGAGCTTTCGGGATCGACCCAGGTAGCCAAGCCCCGGCAAGTGAAGTAGTCTCCGTAGTAGCCGAGGCGGTCGAGCTTGGGATCGAACGCCCACTTCTCGCGGCCCGTCTCGGGATCGAGCGCGATGATGCGATTGAAGGAACTCGCCACGTAAAGTGTGTCGTCCACCATCAGCGGCGTGTCCTCAAACGTACTCCGGGCCCAGACTTTCTGCCCGTTCCAGGTGCCGCCGCCGAGAGCGACATCGCCGGTGTGAAAGGTCCAGGCGATCTTGAGCTCCTTAACGTTCTGCGGATTGATTTCGCTAAGGGGTGAATAGCGCGAGCTACCGGCGTCGCTTCCATACGAGGGCCATTCCGCGATGGGAGCGCTGGCGTCGCGTTGGACGGGCGGTCGCCCGCACGCCACCAGGGCAGCTGCCGTGATCATTGCACCGAACACTCTTGTGAGGTTCATCGCCGGGGATCGAGCGAGCGAAGCCTTCTATCTCAAGTCGAGGTCAGATTTCAGATGCAAATAATTGCAAATTCGAGATTCAGACAGCAAATTCAGGACTGCAGATGTTACAATCCGCAAGCGGAAGGCTAAAGCCGGGAAAGAACGCCGAGGTCAGCGTGTCACTGAAGCCGAGACGTTCCGCCGGCTGGTACTGATTCTCGCCGCCGCGCAACCGAAACATCTGTAGCGTCCTGCCGTAAGGGTCGATCAGCCCGTACTCAGGAACGCCGTAAAGAGCGTACTGCGCGAACTTGATGTGCCGATCCATCCGCGCGGATCCTTCGGAGAGCACTTCCACCACGAGGTCGGGCGGACCGGTAAGATACTTTTCGCCGACGATCTGAGACCGGGCTCTGGACACAAAGAAGTTATCCGGCTCGAGGACTGTTGAGGGGGCGAAGACAATATCACACGGTGCGACAAAGATCTCGCCCAGGCGCCGCTCCCGAACGTGCACCGACAAGGGCCCGAAAGTCTCATCACAATCCTCTGGTGCAGCGGAATTGGCGCAGCGCTCACGATCAGTTCCCCTTCGACCAACTGGTACCGCTTACCGTCGGCCGCGTGTATTGCAGGTCTGCGTATGTAAGTTGGCTCGGAATGCTCATGGCCGAATTATATCACCGAGATCGCCGCCGATGATTCGCCCTGGCGAAATGGAGAACTCCCAAACTCCTGGCCGGACGGTTCATCTAAACTAGAGATGTGTCCATCTAGCACTAAGGAGGAGTATCAAAGATGAAAGCAATCCAACACGCTGCAGCAGCCGGCCACACCCCGTCGTCACAGCCCGAGACGTATACCGCAAAGGCGTACGCGGCTCAAAGCGCCGCGTCAGGAATGGCACCGTTCAGCATCAGGCGCCGCCTCCCAACGCCCCAGGACGTTCAAATCGAGATTCTCTACTGCGGAGTGTGCCATTCGGACCTACACCAGGTACGAAACGAGTGGGAGGGGTTCATGCCCACCGTTTATCCGCTCGTCCCTGGCCACGAGATTGTCGGACGGGTGGTGAAAACCGGCAGAGAGGTGAAGAAATTCAAAGAAGGCGATTTTGCAGCGGTCGGCTGCATGGTGGATTCGTGCCGCTCGTGCGCCAGTTGCCGCGCAGGCGAAGAACAGTACTGCGAGAACTTCGCGGTGCTGACGTACAACGGCCAGGACAAGCATCTGGGAGGAGTAACTTACGGCGGCTACTCTGAAAGCATCGTGGTGGACGAGGCGTTCGTGCTTCGGGTGCCGGACAAGCTTAATTTGGCCGCTGCCGCGCCGCTACTGTGCGCAGGCATCACAACTTATTCACCCCTGCACCACTGGAACGTGCGCAAAGGGCAGAAGGTGGGCGTCGTGGGGCTCGGCGGGCTTGGCCACATGGGCGTGAAATTCGCTCATGCATTGGGCGCTCGGGTAATCCTCTTTACCACCTCTCCGAACAAAACCGCTGACGCTGTGCGGCTGGGAGCCGATGAGGTGGTCATCTCGAAGAATGAGGCCGAAGTGCAGAAGCACGCGGGCAGCTTCGACTTCATTCTAGACACTGTTTCAGCTCAGCACGATCTAAACCCGTTCATCAATCTTCTGAATTTGAACGGAACCCTTACGTTGGTTGGCGGCGTGTCTGAACCCACCCCGGTGGCCACGATGAATCTGCTTTTCAAGCGGCGGCAGATGGCAGGGTCCATCATCGGCGGGATCCGCGAGACGCAAGAGATGCTCGACTTTTGCGCCGAGCACGGCGTGACGGCCGACATCGAGCTCATCCGCATTCAGCAGATCGACCAGGCCTTCGACCGCCTGATGAAGAGCGACGTGAAGTACCGATTCGTCGTCGACATGGCATCGTTGAAGTAAAGCGAGGCTGTCCCAACCTAGCAATTTCATAAATTCAGTAAGTCCAGTAACGAATACTCTGGCCCCCTCACCCGGCGCTTCGCGCCATCCTTTCCACAGGGAGAGGGGCCTTGGGCTCGCAGAGATAGTTTCCTCTCCCCGGCGCGCAGCGCCGGGTGAGGGGGCCGTCAAATACATGGCCGTACTTGCGAAAACGAGGACTTCGTATGGACTCCAATCGCCAGCTTCTACGCCACACCGTAGCCACGCTTGCCTACCGCAGCGGCAAGATCTTACGCGGCGCGCCGGACGGATTTGCGGATTACCAAATACGAGAAGGAACGCGAACTCCCGTGCAGATATTGGCTCATATCGGCGATCTGCTGGACTGGGCGGCGGCCCTGGCCCGGGGCCGCGAGAAGTGGCATGATTCGATCCCGTTGCCTTGGCCGCAGGAAGTGGATCGCTTCTTTGGCGCCCTCAAGATTCTGGACGACTATCTGGCTTCAGAGGCGCCGCTGAACGCGCCCGCGGAGAAGCTGTTTCAAGGTCCGGTCGCTGATGCTCTCACTCACGCCGGCCAACTTGCAATGCTGCGGCGCCTGGCCGGAGCGCCCATCAAAGGCGAGAACTACTTCAAAGCAGAGATCGTCGCGGGCCGGGTCGGACCCGATCAGGCCCGGGTGCGCCGCGAGTTCGACTAGAGGGCCTGGTTTGAGCGGGCAGGACGCCGCAGCCCTGGAAACAAAGAGGCCCGGAC
>Ga0335078_10013274_pt1 | contig 12213 bp, 7 predicted proteins | sample Lox_Sample_32_FD_206711 | JGI IMG/M metagenome (GOLD analysis project Ga0335078, IMG submission 206711) | Soil microbial communities from Loxahatchee National Wildlife Refuge, Florida, United States - Lox_Sample_3.2 | ecosystem: Environmental > Terrestrial > Soil > Wetlands | place: USA: Florida... | reverse complement strand
ATTCCTGGCCGACCGTGAGGGGCGTGGCGTCCTGCAGGTGCGTGCGGCCAATCTTCACGACAGAAGCAAATGCTTTGGCTTTGACGTCGAGCGCATCGCGCAGTTTTTTTACAGCGGGGAGCAGTCGGCGGGAGGTTTCCGTGGCTGCGGCGATGTGCATGGCGGCGGGGAAGGTATCGTTGGAGGACTGCGACATATTGACGTCGTCATTGGGATGAATGGGCTTTTTGGTGCCCATTTCGCCGCCGGCGATCTGGATGGCGCGGTTGGAGATGACCTCGTTGACGTTCATGTTGGTTTGTGTGCCGCTGCCGGTTTGCCAGATGCGCAGTGGGAAATGATCGTGGAGCTTGCCGGAGATGACTTCGTCGGCGGCCTGGACGATGAGGTTGCACTTTTCTTCGGAGAGCTTGTCGAGGTCGCGGTTCACCAGCGCGGCGGCTTTTTTCAGGATGCCGAAGGCGCGAATGAGCTCGGGGGGCATGGTGTCCTTGCCGATATCGAAGTGGATGAGTGAGCGGGCGGTTTGTGCGCCGTAGTAACGGTCCATGGGGACGTCGATCTTGCCCATGCTGTCGGATTCGGTGCGCGTGGGAACCGACTTTGCGAACTTGGCGGCTTCACTCATGGCGATCTCCTGAGGAGCGATGCGCATAGTTTAGCAGGAAGAGGGACTTCGGATGACGGGCCAGCGGGCAAGGAAAGAAGAAAAGAATTAAGGCAGAGGGCCGCAGAGGCACAGAGGACACAGAGAAGAGGGGAAGAAACGTTGGCGTAATGGGCCCTTCCGAGTGAACTCATCTAGTTAATAGTCTCCATAGAACACAGGCGCGCGGAAATGTTGCCGAGCGCAGCAGTTGAGCCGCAAGCTACAGGTGCAGGTTGTAGTACTCCCATACTCAGGTTGTGTGTTTTGGGGACGGGTCGTTACCCACGCAAATCAGGTCGCTGAGAACGTGAGATTTGGGGACGCGCGTGAGGGTAGCGAGTGGTGAGACTGCCTGCCGGGACGAGATCCTGCGAGGGATGGAATTTCCTGAACGAACAAGAGTGAGGAGTCCGAAGATGCCCAGCAAAAAGATTGCATTCCTGCTGACTGTGTTGCTGAGTGTGGTGATGGGCGCATGCAGTGGATTAAAAGGGAGTAGCAGCGGTAGCGGTGGGAATGGCGGGAATGGTGGAAATGGCGGAGGCGGCGGCAATGGTGGTGGAGGCGGGTCCACAGGGGCGTTTACGATTGGAGGCACGATCGCGGGCCTGACGTCAACGGGGCTGGTTTTGGCGAACGGCACGAGCACACTGACGGTCGCGTCGGGGGCGACAACGTTCACGTTCACGGGTACGGTCACAGCGGGTACCGCCTACAACGTAACGGTGTCGGCGCAGCCGACTGGGGAAACCTGCTCGGTGACGAACGGCTCGGGAACAGCGGAAGCAAATGTGACCACCGTGGCGGTCAGCTGCGCGGCGAAATTCACCATCGGCGGGACGGTAACCGGATTGACCGGATCGGGGTTGGTGCTCCAGGACATGGGTGGAGACAATCTTCCCGTCAGCGCCTCGGGCACGTTCACGTTTGCGACGCCGGTACCGGGCGCGTACAACGTGACGGTGCTGACGCAGCCGTCAAACCCGACACAGACATGCCAAGTAGCGAACGGACAGGGAACTGCGACGGGCAACGTAACGAACGTTGCGGTGACGTGTTCCTCCGGATTCACCATCGGTGGAACGGTGGTCAATTTGTCTGGGGCGGGCCTGGTGCTGCAGGATAACGGTGGAGACAGTCTGACCATCAAGGGAACGGGAAGTGTGCAATTCGCGTTCCCCACGTTGGTGACCGGAGCCTATAAGGTGACGGTGCTGACGCAACCTTCCAACCCGAGCCAGAATTGCGTGGTGCAGAACGGAAGCGGGACGGCGACAGCCACGGTGACCAACGTACAAATAGCCTGCGGGAACTTATATTCGATCGGCGGAGAGGTTAGCGGACTGCTAGGAAGCGGATTGGTGCTGCAAGACACATTAGGCAGCGGGAGTTCAGTCACCGTGGATAATCTGACGGTAACGGGGACAGGCTCGGTGGACTTTACGTTTAATACCTTGGCGCCGCAAGGGACGGCCTATGCGGCAAGCGTAGTTACGCAGCCGACGAACCCAGCGCAGACCTGCGCGGTGATCAATGGAACGGGAACGGCGAACGGAAGCGTCACCACGATTCAAGTGGTGTGTCCGGCGCCAACGTGGACTATCGGCGGAACGCTGGTAGGCCTAGTTGATCATACGTTCACAAGCACGACGCTTCTGCCGGGCGCCTATGTGGAACTCTTGGACAACGGCGGAGACAACCTCATAGTCACTGGCAACAACCAGGGCTTTAATTTCCCCACGCCGGTCACCAACAATGGCGGGTACGACGTAAGCATCTTCTTGCCGCCAACCAGCCAGCCGCAAGGGTGCACGGCGTTCTACTACTTGGGGACGGCCACAGCGAACGTCGATGATGTGATTATCGACTGCCAGCACAACGACTGGACCTGGATGAATGGGTCTAACACGGTCACGAGTTATGGCAATTACGGCCAGGCCACCTTGCCACCTCCGGCGTCTCCTGCTCTGGATACCAACACCCCGGGCGGAAGAGAGTACGCAGTGACCTGGACCGATTCGAAGGGATTTAAGTGGATGTTCGGTGGATATGGTTTGCCCGTAACCGGCGCAAGCCCTCCGTACCTTCCGGGCATCATGAACGATTTGTGGGTGTCCATAGCTGGGCTGAACGGGCAGCCGGCGGTGTGGGTGCCCGCGAACCTGCCGATAACGACGACCACATTGGCCAATGGCGATATTACGAGCACGGCTAACACCGCGCCGCTGGAAGCTCCATACGCATACAGCAGCAATGCCTCTACGGTCACATACACGCCGACCACGACCCCACCTACGCCCTCAGGCATTTCTCAGATGGTTGTGTATACGCCGGGGGGACCGGGGTCCCGCTGGGGCAGCGTTAGCTGGGTGGATGGAAGCGGCAATCTTTATGTGTTTGGGGGCCAAGGCTATTCCTACCCCCCCAGTTCCGGCCTGCTGAACGATCTTTGGAAGTTCACGCCAGGCATATACGACACGAACTCCGTTACGGGTAACTACTCCGGTTCCTACTCCTATACGGGGAATTGGACGTTCGTAAGCGGCTCCACGGGTGCCAATGCGACCGGGAGCTATGGCACGCAAGGGAGCCCAGGCGGGGTCCCCGGAGGTCGTTGGGGAGCGTCGTACTGCACCGATGCCAGTGGCACGCTGTGGATGTTTGGCGGCCAGGGGTATGACTCGACCGGGAACATCGTGCTGTTGAACGACCTTTGGAAATACAGCGGAGGCGCATGGACGTGGGTAGGTCCATCGAGCTCGAACGTGGGCCAGCAAAACGGTGTATATCCGGCAGCCCTAGGAGGAACAGGTACTCCGGGCGGGCGACAGACCGCGTTGTTAGTGCCAGACAGCGCCGGGAACCTGTGGCTGTTCGGCGGATTGGGCCTGGATTCCGTCGGCACACAGAACCCCGGAAGCATCAGTGGATTGCCGGCAGGCGCTGCGCCAGAGGGCGCGCTGCTGAACGATCTTTGGGAGTACAACATCGCGGCCCAAACGTGGACTTGGGTGTCCGGCGGAGGGGCCACCGGGCTGGCCAATCAGGTCGGCACGTATGGAACACAACAGGCACCAGCCGCGGGATTCTTCCCCGGTTCACGCTGGAGTCAGAGCGGCTGGATCGACAGCAACAACAGCATTTGGGTGTTCGGCGGATGGGGCTATGCCTCGTCGCTGGCGCAAAGCACCGGGTTCCTAAACGACGTTTGGGAGTACGACACGGCAGGTCCTAACGCAGGCTTGTGGACCTGGTGGAAGGGCTCAAGCAACGTCAACCAGGCCGGCTCCTATCCGGTGCAATTCCCCGACCCACTGGGCTTGCCATTCGTAGGTAACACTCCGGGTGGCCGGCGCGGCGTGGCATTCTGGCCACAGAACCCGTTCCAGCCTGCGACCATGACCGGATATGTGTGGGCGTTTGGCGGCCAGGGCTTCGACATGAAGGGAAACAACGGGTACATCGACGATATCTGGACGTATCTGCAATTCCCGTACTAGCGAATCGCTACTCTCAAACTCCTGGCATCCGATAAACGGGTTTCAGGGAACAACCCTATAGAGCGAACGGCCGCGGACCGAAAATGGTCTCCGGCCGTTGGCTTTTTCACGCGGAACAAGGAAGGAACTTTTTGTACGCAAGGTGACTCTGCAGCAGAGAAAAATCCTGTAGACGCGCGACTTTTCTGAAGGCGGAGGGTTGGCGCGCATAGCGGAGTGCGAGGCCGGGGTGTCGCCCGAAGGGAGGGCCAGGCACGTTCTTCCGTTGCAGCGGCTAACCTCGCCTGGCCGCTGGTTCCGAACGACAATCAGGAGGAAGACCATGAGACGACTCATCGGAATAATGGTGAGTGCGGCGGCGGTAGTAGTGTCTGCATCGATGGTCCACGCCCAGGACCTGCTGGTGCCGGCTGGTACATTGTTGCGATGCACGATGGACGAGCCGAACTTTTCATCAAAAACGGCGGCGGTGGGGGATCCGGTGCTGTGTCACCTGCGCACCTTGCAGGAGTTTGGCAGGCCGGTATTTCCGCGGGGATCGATGCTCGGAGGCCATTTGGAGGCCGCCAAGGAACCAGGACACCTCGTGGGGAAGGGGTACCTGAAGATCAGCTTTGACCGGGTGATTCTGCCCAACGGGGACCTGCCCGTGCCGGCCAAGGTCATACAGGCGAAGGACTACAAGGTTGACAAGAAAGGCGACATCGACGGCAAGGGGCACGCGAAGAGGGACGTAGTGGAGTGGATGATTCCGCCACTATGGCCGTGGAAAGTGCTGATGTTGCCGGCGCGCGGCCCACGCCCGACGCTGAAAGGCGAGGAACCGATGGAGTTGCGGCTGATGGATGACATCGTGATTCCACACCTGGTGGCGTATGGACCGAACCGGCCGCCGTACGCCTCGTCCTCGGCGAGGCCGAGCGCCGACCGCATACGGCCGAGTTCGGTGACAACGGCGCCGGTAACAACCCCTGCGGCCGAACAGGCAGCGACGATTCCGCAGGCTACGGAGATCGTGGCGAAGAGCCGGGTCACCGATGTGGGCGCACAGCCGACAGTACGGTTCACGACCGTCGTGCTGAAGAGCAACGAGGTAATTGAGGTCGGCAAATACCAGATCAACGGGAACACGCTGCTGTACTGCCAACTGAACGGCAAAGAAGGCTCTGTGGACGTGAATCAGGTGGACTGGAAACAGACCACGGAGATGTCGTCTGCGGTGAAGTCCTTGGACGTGCCGGCAGTTGCGACGGTGGCGGCGGGCCAGATTCACTAGGGCACGCCATTTTTAGATACGAATGGCCGATGGCCGGCGTGCTGCCGGGCCGCACGTTACAGGTGTGCGCAGGCATTCCTTTGTTTATTTCAAAAATTAGCCCGATTCGCCATTGCTGGCATCTCAAAGGGTGTCCGGCACAAGGCAAATCATGAGCGGCGTCCAACCACAATGAAGCAGAAGGCCAGCAACCTCTGGGAGATACTCCAGAGGGCGGAGAGCCGGCACGTTGCCGTGGGGCATTTCAATTTTTCAGAGCTGGTAGTGCTGAAGGCGGCAGCCGAGGCGTCCGGGGAACTCGGCGTACCAGTGGTGATGGGAGTGTCCCAGAGCGAGCGAGAGTTTGTAGGAGTGCGGCAGGCAGCGGCGCTTGTGCGGAGCATACGGGAAGAAACCGGCCAAGAGATTTTTCTGAACGCCGACCACACTCATTCGCTGGAGAAAGCAGAGGCAGCGGCGCGGGCGGGATTCGACATGATTGTGTTTGACGCGTCGGAGAAGCCGCTCGAGCAGAACGTGGCGGAAACACGGCGCGCGGTGGAGGCCGTGAAATCCATTCATCCGGGAATACTGGTGGAAGGCGAAGTCGGCTATGTGGGAAGTGGCTCGGAGATTCATGAAAAGCGTCCGGACAATATCCGGCTGACGGAGCCGCAGGAAGCGCGGGACTTCGTTGCCGCAACGAAGGTGGATTTGTTAGCGCCTTCGGTGGGCACGATGCACGGCATGCTGGCCAGCATGGTTCAGGGAGCGCAGCACAAACACCTGGATGTTCCGCTAATCACGGCTATCAAGGAAACCGTAGGGTTGCCATTGACGCTGCATGGTGGTTCCGGGACGGACAACGACGACTTTCGGAGAGCGATTCGAGCGGGGATCACGATGATCCACATCAACACGGAATTGCGGGTGGCCTGGCGGACGGGTCTGGAGGAGGCGCTCAAGAAAAATGCCGGGGCGCTGGCGCCGTATAAGGTGTTGCCTGACGTGGTGGACCGCGTAAAGGCGGTGATACTGTCGCGGTTGAGATTGTTCAACGAGGGCCTGGCCCAGTAGCAGGTTGCGTATATTGCACGGTCAGCCTAGACCGGGCAAAGGTGGTCATCCTGTATAATTGACAGCGGGGGAATCACCTTTAGGATGGCGAATCGGGCTAAGGGAAAAGCGTCTTCGGAAACCCGGCGGCGGAAGCGGCTGCGTTTTTGGCGCACGCGTGCGCGCGAGCTGCGCAGCATGGCGAAGGCGCTGGCGTCGACGGACCACCCTTTTCTGGCGCACATCATTCCGATGAGGCGCTGCAACCTGGATTGCACGTATTGCAACGAATTTGACGATATCTCGAAGCCCGTGCCGCTGGAGGAAATGAAACGGCGGCTGGATTTGCTGGCGGAGATGGGCACGTCGATCATTACGATTAGTGGCGGCGAGCCGTTGTTGCACCCGGAGTTGGATGAGGTGATCCGGCACATCCGGCGGCGCGGGATGATCGCCGGGCTGATCACCAACGGATTTTTCCTGAACAAAGAGCGGATTCAGCGACTGAATGAGGCCGGGCTGGAGCATCTGCAGATCAGCATCGATAACGTGATGCCGGATGAAGTGTCGAAGAAGAGCCTGAAGTCCCTGGATGGACGGCTGGAGATGCTGTCCGAGTGGGCGGTTTTTCAGGTGAACATCAATTCCGTGTTGGGCAGCGGAGTAAAGAATTCGGAGGACGCGCTGACGATTGCGCATCGCGCGCTGGAGCTAGGGTTTACGAGCACGGTGGGGATTATTCACGACCACGACGGGCAGCTCAAGCCGCTGATCGCACGGGACCAGGAAATTTTCGAAGAGATTATGACGCTCGGGAAGCGGTCGTTCTCGCGCTTCAACCAGTTTCAGCACAATGTGGCGCGGGGACGGGAGCACGATTGGAAGTGCAGGGCTGGTGCCCGGTATTTGTACATTTGCGAGAACGGGCTGGTGCACTGGTGCTCGCAGCAGCGCGGGTATCCGGGCGTGCCGCTGGAGAAGTACACGGCGGAAATGCGGCGGCGGGAGTTTTTGACGCACAAGGGGTGCGCACCGAGGTGCACGGTGAGTTGTGTGCAGCAGGTGGGAATTTTGGATAATTGGCGGGCGCCACAGACGCTGAAGCCGGAAGCGGCGCCGGAAGCGTCAGGCGAGTTGGTGCAGATTGCGAAGTCAGGTAAGTAGCCGGCAGCCCTTAAGCCAGACCGACAGCAATTCGACGAATGGCGCGACGAAACGCAGCCGCGCTGATGATGGTGGTTGCTTCAGCGACTCTCTTATTCTTGCTGAGGGGATGTGAATTCATAGTTCGAGCGCCTCGCTAGTCCTCTCGGAGTGCGTAGACACCTTTTCTTCCCTCCTCCTTATATTTCATTCACTTCCTGGTTGTTTATTGCGGCTCACGAAACGAAGTAACGCAGGCGCGTTGAAAAGCGGCGGCAGGTCTCCAAGAATAGAGATATGCCCGGCGCTGCGATTGAAATCGAGAAGCTCTCGAAGGAATACCCCTACGGCTTTTTGCACCTTAAGAAAAAGAGATCGTTGGAAGATTTGAGCATGCAGGTGCAGAGCGACGAGGTGTTTGGATTTTTGGGGCCGAACGGGGCGGGGAAGTCCACCACCATCAAACTGCTGATGCGGCTTATTTTTCCGAGCAGCGGGACGGCGCGCATCCTGGGGAAATCGATTGAAGATGTTTCGATGCACCAGGACATTGGCTATTTGCCGGAGCAGCCTTATTTCTACGACTACCTGACCGCGACGGAATTGCTGGAGTACTTCGCGCGCTTCCATAAGCTGAGCGAGACAGACCGGCACGAGCGCGTACAAAAGATGCTGAAGAAGGTCGGGCTGGAGACCGCGAAGAAGATACAGTTGCGCAAATATTCGAAGGGCATGTTGCAAAGAGTCGGGCTGGCGCAGGCGATCCTGCACGATCCGCAGGTGGTGGTGCTGGACGAGCCGATGTCCGGACTGGACCCGTTGGGACGGCGCGAGGTGCGCGACATCATCCTGGAGTTGAAGAAGGAAGGCCGCACAGTTCTGTTTTCGACGCATATCCTGTCCGATGCGGAAATGCTGTGCGACCGCGTGGGCGTGATTGTTGGCGGAAAGCTGCGCGGTGTGGGGACTCCCGGCGAAATGGTGGGGATGGAGAGCCAGGGGATGGAAGTGTTCTTTGAACTGCACGGCAGTGGCCAAGCATTTCCGTTGCTTTCGCGGGCGACCAACACGGGCGAGCGCTACCGGGTGGAAGTTGCGGAGGCGGAGTTGTACGCGGCGCTCGATGAGCTGAAGAGCGCCGGTGCCCGGATTTTATCGGTGACGCAGCTTAAGCCGACACTGGAAGAATTCTTCATGAACCTGGTGGATGCGGACCGCGCGCAGGCCAATGCCGTGGATGTGAGCGGGAAATGAAGAACGTCTGGGTGGTGGCAACCAATACGTTCCGGGAAGCAGTGCGTGACCGGGTGCTGTACAATCTGGTTTTTTTTGCATTGCTGATGATGGGTGCAGCGATTCTGGTGGGACAGATTTCCATCGGGATCGAACAAAGCGTGATTGTCAGCCTGGGGTTGACGGCCATTTCCGTGATCGGGATTTTTATTGCGGTGTTTATCGGCGTGGGCCTGGTGTCGAAGGAGATGGATAAACGGACCTTGTATGCGTTGCTGGCCAAGCCTGTGGAGCGCTGGCAATTCTTGCTGGGAAAATTCGCTGGGCTGGTCGTGACGCTAACGGTGAACACCGCGGCGATGACGGTCGGATTGTACCTGGCGCTGTCCATGGTGAAGCATCCGTTGACGAGAAGCGACTGGTATTTGGTGGTGGCGGTATATCTGATTTTGCTGAAGCTGGCGCTGATCGTGGCGCTGGCGATGCTGTTTTCCTGTTTTACATCGCCGTTCCTGGCCATTCTGTTTACGGTGGGGTTGTATATCGCCGGATTGTTCGCGCAGGAATTACGCACCATGCGAGCGGTGACGATCGCCCCTTCGACGATGAGAATGTTCCGGGGAATCTCGTATCTCTTACCCAATTTTGAAAACTTCAACGTGATGGGCGCGGTGGCGCATGGGCGCGGCGTGCCGGGGATGCTGGTGTTGCAGAATACCGGCTACGCGGTGTTGTACGGCGCGATGGTAATGGCCTTGGCGGCGATGATCTTTTCCCGCAAGAATCTGAAATGAAAACGAGAGCTGCAGGAGCGTGGCTGCTGAGCATGCTGCTGGTTGCAGGATTCATGGGCGTGTGGCAACTGCAGATGAAGATCGATGCGCAGCAGAAGGCCACGCGCGTGGAGCTGGATGAGTTGGCGATTGGCTCGCCCAAAGTCATCAAGGCGATGAGCCTGGAATATACGCCACTGGTCGCGGCGATGTATTGGACGCGCGCGGTGCAGTATTACGGAGAGAAACACCGGCTTCGGCTAAGCAACCTGGATTTGTTGTGGCCGTCGCTGGATATTGCGACGACACTCGATCCGCAGTTGCTGCCGGCGTACCATTTCGGATCGACTTTTTTGGGTGAAAAAGCTCCGGCGGGGGCCGGCAGGCCGGACCTGGCGGTTGCGCTACTGGAGCGCGGCCTGAAAGCGAATCCGGACGAATGGCGGATGTACTACGACCTCGGCTATGTCTACTACTTTGACATGCACGATTACAAGAAAGCGTCGGAGGCGTTTGCGGAAGGGGCGAAAAACCCGAAGGCGTACATCTGGATGAGGGTGCTGGCGGCGAAGATTGCGGGTGAAGGAGAATCGCCGGAGACTTCTTATTTCTTGTGGCAGCAGGTTTACAACACCACGACCGATGAGTTGATCAGGCAAAACGCCCAGAACCACCTAGTGTTGATGAAAGCGCAATTGGACATGAAGGAGATTGACCGGGTTGCGGATGAATACGAGAAGCAGACCGGACACCGTGCGACGAGAATTTCGGAATTGGTGCAGGCGGGATTGCTGAAAGGCGCTCCGCGGGATCCGGACGGGTACCCGTATGTTCTGGGAGAGGGCGGGAAGGCGGAATTGCATTTGGATAGTCCGCTGTTAGAGAAGATGATTTTGGAAAATAGAAAGTAGTTGGAAGACGCCGAGATCGAAAATCGAGAGAGAGATTCCTCACTCCACAGGCTTCGCTCGGAATGACGGTCTTGTGAGCAGTTTGAACGGCGCGAATCAATCGGTGACGCAGAGCAGGGTTGTATGGGGGTCGATCACGAGTTTGTGGGGTTCGATGGTGCTGGTGAAGGAGAAGGACGTTTCTTCGCCTGAAGTGACTACGGTGCCCAGGTAGTTGCCGCGGCCAGTAGCGTTCACGAAGAGGGGAACCGGGGCGATGAAGGAGCGCGGCACGCCGGTCTGGAAAAGCTTGCCACGGACCTGAAAGCCCTTTTCGGTGCGCTTGCTGTTGAATTCCACACGGTAGCGCGGGATGCCGGTGCTGTAGACGTACTGCTGAAAAAACCATTCCATGGAATGGCCGCCTTCCAGATCCATGCGGTGAGTCATGGCGGCTTCCACCTCTCGTTGCAGATCCTCGGTGGACAAAGCCCTGTCGGCGTATTTCGTGACCAGGGTGTGCAGCAAGGCGATGAAGCGCGCATCCGGATCGTGCGAGGCGGGATCGCGCAGCATTTCGTGGATCATGTGAAAAATCCAGGGACCTTTGCAATAGACGATTACGTCGTAGGCATCGGGTGATTTGGAAGAATTTAAACGCGCGCCCATGGAGACCGGGCCGATGTCGCCGGGGGCGATATCCGCGTCAGACGGCCTGGTGACGAGGCGTTTGCGGTAACGCGCCAGCCAGGTGAGTAGAGGGCGTTCGCTGTTTTTTTGGGAATCGGCGAACAGCAGCGCGAGATACATGGCCAAGCCCTCATCGATCCATTGATCGTGATAGCTCGACCAGCCAACCACATTACCCCACCACTGATGAGCAACTTCATGAGCCGGGACGATGTCGGCAAAAGACTCCTGGCCCGAAGCGTTCAGGCCGGCGCGCTGCTGCGCCTCTGCTGGCAAAAAAACATAAGTGGATAGATAGAGCAGGCCGGGCCAACCCTGCCCGAAAGTGCCCGGAATTTGCGACACCGCCAGATTGTGGAAGGGGAATGGTCCGCAAAATTTCTCGTAAAAGGTGATCGAGGAGTCCACTTCGCGGGCTAAGGATTTGAGAGCGTCGGCAGGACTGGGAGGGGGCGGAGCGATGGTTATTGGTGCGCGGTTGGGGTTCTCGGCGCCGAAGCGGCCGTATGTTTCATTGGCGATGGTGGCCTGCGAAAGGCGAGCGACGATGGCTTCCTCGAGGAGTTTGTTGGCGTAGACCTCCACGGTGTGGTTCGCCGAGGAAACGGAGGCGACGGCATACTCACCAAGATTGAATCCGGCTTCGGAAACCTGGCGGTCGGATTTCCAGGTGGCGACGCGGAAGTCGCCGTCGTCGTGCTCGTCGGACTTTTGGCCGGTGGCCACGAGGCGAAGATGCTTGGGCCAGCGGAAGGTCAGATCGTAAGAGGCAAATTCGGAAGTATCGCCGTAGTGCGGATACCAGCTTTCGCGCGCGCCAACGAAAAGCACGGAGTTGCCGTAGTTCTCGATGACATTACCGCGATAACGGAAGCGCAGCGTGAAATTGTCGTTGGCATGGGGTGCAGAGGGCAGAAAGACGCAAAGGGTGTCGTCACCGTGAGAGCGCAGCTCCTGTTCGGTGAGCCCTTCGTTCTGGAAAAACGGAAGTGTCTCGCCAGATGCGGAGGTAACCGTGTCGACT
>Ga0335078_10013272_pt1 | contig 12215 bp, 10 predicted proteins | sample Lox_Sample_32_FD_206711 | JGI IMG/M metagenome (GOLD analysis project Ga0335078, IMG submission 206711) | Soil microbial communities from Loxahatchee National Wildlife Refuge, Florida, United States - Lox_Sample_3.2 | ecosystem: Environmental > Terrestrial > Soil > Wetlands | place: USA... | reverse complement strand
TCGAAGTACACCTTCGGCTCGAAGTCCCTCGTGAGAGGAATCTCGTACTGGAGGATATTGGAGTCGAACCGCCCTGCTTCGAGCGTCGCCACCCCCACCGCCCTGTGGTCGTGGTGGGAGTCGGTAAGGTGGTGGGTCAAGATTACGTCGGGATGGACGGCTTGGATCTTCGACTCAATCCTGCTGATGAGCTCCGAGTCTCCCTTGAGCCCGGTGTCTGGGAGGTCGTCCAGCCAGAGGCTCTTGGCGCCTATGAAACGGGCCGAGTCCCTGGCTTCTTGGGCCCTTTGTTCGGAGTTGCCCGAGGCGCCACCCCTGGTCGCAGTGTAGATGTGCACGTTGTGGCCCTGGCGCGCCGACTTGATCAGCAGGCCGCCGCATCCCAGCTCTACATCGTCTGGATGAGCCCCTATCGCTAGTATGTCCACGACGGGAAACGACGGCGATTGTTATAATCATAGGCATGGATTGTTCTAGAGGAATTTCGACGTCTCGAAAGCGGGCGGGCCCTCACTTTGCGACGAAGGGCGCTGACCCCTTGATGAGCCTTCGGCAGTCGGGGCCTACGTTGAAGAGGATGTCGAGGACCGAGAGGTTCGGCACGAACTCTCTCACGAACCGCTGCTGGTAGGGGGCGGGCTCGTACTGCTGATACTCGACCGCCACTCCTTGCCGCGCGAAGACCTTCTCGTCCATGTAGTTCTTGCCGCCGGCACCCGAGACGTATGTGTCCGCCCCCACGGCCTTGCAGACGTTCACGAGGCGCTCCGTGGATTCGCCGGAGACTCCGAGGTCCGACTCCCGAATGACCGGGATGTCGATGTCCAGCCAGCGCATCACGGCCTTTGTCGTCTCGAGGTCTAGGTCGAACAGGAGCTCGTGGTTCGTCCGGTACAGAGCATCGAAGTACTCCTTGTAGAGGTGGAAGCAGCTCGAGTTCTTGTAAGAGTAGGTTATCTTCTTCAGGTGCTCTCCCATCCACGGCATCGCGTTGTTGATCTCGACGTCCTTGTTGGGCATGAACTTGTCCGCCTTGTCGATGGGAACAGTAAGCCAGATGGGCCCCTGGGGGGCGAGGATCCTGTTGCGGTTGGTGTACCGCTTGTCGTATTGGACGTCGTCCATGATGACGAAGGCGTCCGCCATGCTCAGTTTTTGGAAGAAGCCAGGGTATGGAAAGAACTGAGGCTGGTGAATCGCGACCCTCATTGGCTCGGTCGCCCGACCGTCGCCGGCGGGGCCACGAACTTTTTCTCCTCGAGGACGTAGGCGAGCTCCCCGCTGCACTTGCGGATGGTCACCGGGGAGATGCGCGCGGAGAAGGCGAGCCGCATCTGGGTGCTGGTGTCGCCGGTCTGAATCGAGGCCAGATAGAGGGCAGCCGCCGCGATGGAGACGGGTCGCTTGCCGACCAGCCTCCCGCTCCCCTTGGCGGTCGCCAAAATCTCGAGGGCCTTCCTCTCGGTCGCACCGTCCAGGGATGCCCTTGCGGCGATCGAGGAGACGTAGATGGCAGGGTCGGGAACGCCGGTGGCGCCAGCGCTCTTGACCAGCATCTTGTAGTGGTATCTTAGCTTGCGCTCCTCGATGTTGGCTTTCAGAGCAACGACGTCGTCCGGGGGCCGGGGGATTTCCAGCTCCAAGCACGCCACGCAGACGGCAGCAGCCGCCGTGGCGGCGAGCGACTTGACCTTCACCCCGGAGTCGAACATCTTCGAGCAGATCTCGGACGCCCTCAGCGACACCGTCCTGCCGAGCCCGAGCGAGTCGGCCACCCGGCCAATCTCTGTCGAGACTCTGGCCATCCTTCGCCTTTTCGGGTCCCAGGAAACCATCGCGCCGAGCTTCCTCAGCTGCCTCAGCTCGTAGTTCTCGCCTATCTGGCGCCCCTTGGCGTCGAAGTTTCCCCGCCCGACGAGAGTGGGGATCTCTAGGTCGCTATGCAAGACGGTGGTGGCGGGGTCGCGGTTGAGCTCCCTTGCCATCGCGATTCGAGAGGCTGGGACCTGGAGGACGGACTCCGATGAGCCAGCCACTGTGCCGCAGCTTGAGCAAACGTCTTCGCCCGTCTCTGGGTCTCTGAGAGTCTCCCCTAGGCACTCCTTGCAGATTGGTCTACCATGAACGTCGTAAACCTGGTCTTGGTCGCTGAACATTGTGCCCGGATGGCTCGCGCCAGATTAAAGCACTTGGAGTCTTGTTTCCAGAAAAATCAGTTAGTAGAATCTACACTACAATCTCCAACTAAACAACCGTTGCACCGGCCCCGCCGCCAGCTGAGCAGCGACCCCGGACAAGGCGCGGGCTCTACTGCTGGGAGCCGTTGGGTATCTTCTGGCCGTCGAGAGAGATCATGTCGCTGATACCTTCGTAGGCACGAAGGAGTTGCAGGCCACGCTCGCTCAACTTGTACAGGCCTGAACCCTGCTCGTACCAGATCAGGTTCCTCTCGGTGAGGAAGCTGAGGTACTCCTTCACCTGGGCGTACGAGAGATATGCTCCGTACATGATCCTTGTTTTCGTAGCTCCGCCAGAAGCCGCCTGCAGAATCATGGCGATTATGTCGGTCCTGCTTCTGTACTTCATTTGACCTCGAGCACTGTTATGGACCTAATGCGTATTTAACGCCACTGGAAGAATCTTCCATAGGCTCCCTACAGTAGCAGCACGAGCGGCGCGGCCGTTGGAACATTGTGCGGGCCGCCTTATAATCTCATGGAGAGACTTTCGGTTGAGCTGTTGGGCGAGCAGGCGATTGAAGACAAAAGCGAACGTGCTCGTGACTGCGGGCGGCTCGGTGGTCGCGGAGGGCATCATGAAATGCCTGAGGCTGGCGAGCTCGAGGCAGGATTCGCCGATTGCGTACAAGATCATAGCCACTGATGCCAGTCCGCTCGCCGCCGGGCTCTACCGGGGCGACAAGGGCGTCCTAGTCCCCGAGTCCGCCGCACCCGACTACATCGAGCGCCTCATCAGGGTTGCGAGGAGCGAGAGAGCGACAGCAATCTTCGTTGGTTCTGACGAGGAGCTCGTCCCGGCGACCGAGTCGCGGCGGCAGATTGAGGAGGAGAGCGGAGCCGCGGTAATCGTCAACCCCCAAGAAGTGCTCTTTGCTGCCAAGGACAAGTGGGAGACCTTCGTCACGCTCAAGAGGCTGGGGCTACCTCATGCCAAGTCAGCGCTCCCGGACGGGATGGACTCCTTCATAAACGAAAACGAGTTCCCTCTGGTCGTGAAGCCCCGCGAGGGCCACGGGTCGATAGGCTTCCATGTCGTCAGGGACCGGGAGAGTGCGTACAAGGCCATCACCGCCATCCAAAGGATGGGATGGCGCCCCCTCCTCCAGGAATTCCTCGGGGGCGTCGACCAGGAATACACCACGGGAGTCGTGGTAGACGCCAAAGCAAGGGGGGTGATCTCCTCGATCTCCATGAGGAGGACCCTAAAGGGAGGGCAGACTTACAGAGCGTTCATCGACGACTACGAGGACGTGAGGCGATCGGCGGAAGAGATAGCGATGAAGATGGGATGTAGGGGGCCCTTGAACGTCCAGGCGAGAATCGTGGAGGACCAGCTCAAGGTGTTCGAGCTCAACCCGCGCCTCTCCGCGTCGTGCCCCATGCGCGCGGTGGCGGGGGTGAACGAACCCGACATCCTCTACAGGAACATCGTGTTGGGGGAGGAATTGCGGGTGACGCGCTACGAGAAGCTCGCCTGCTTCCGATACTGGAACGAGGTGTATGTCCCCATGAGCGCGGTCGAGGGGATGGCGAAGGACGGCGAGCGCGCCGGCCCGACATCGACGATCCCGGACTATTTCTGATGAAAATCCGATTGCAGGCATGCCGCCTTTGCGGCTATAGCCCCAAGACCGGAAGGTTGGAAATCCTCAGCCGCAGTTGTAGACCGCGACGAGGTTAGTGTTGGTCGTGATGGAGATGGTCCTAGAGGAATCTGTGCTCCCGGTGTCCTTCCAGGACGCGAACTGGCACGAGCCGTAGCTGTCGGCTTGCACCGTATAGGTCTGCCCGTCACGGAGAGTGTAGGTGTGGGGTGTGTATCCGGTAGCCACGATGACTCCGGTCTGGTTGAGTGCTGTGTAGTACCCGGTGATTGTTGCTCCCTTCGTGTTCTGACTTGTAATCTTCAGCTTCGATGTTCCTGAGGAAGTTGTGCTCTTAGAAGTGCTTGAAGTGGTTGTGGAGGACTTCGTAGTAGCGGTAGTGGTCGAAGAGGAGGTCGAAGATGTGGACGCACTTGTCGAGGTGGTCGAGGTGGTCGAGGTTGGGTCGTTCAAAGCTGCCAGGGCGGCGACGGTCTCCGTGAAGTAGGAACTCAGCGTGGCATAAGGGTTCGACCCTCCTTGGTTGTCGATGTACATGTATCCTTCCAGCGGCGCCGCGCTCACCACGAATGATGCGCTGTAAGTCACGCCGTAGGCCATGAACGAGACCTGTGAGGTGGGATAGCCCGCGTACGTTATCTCAGCGATGGTCGGATAGCCGGGATTCTCGTAGATGTTGGTCGTGGAGAAGATTCCGAGCATGCTGTCGGGGACGGAGGTCCCGGGATTGCCCATCGTGTAGGTCATCCCGTCGGACATCACGTAGCTGTTGAGAGACGAGTAGTATGAAGACGTGCTCGCGTCGTTTGACATGCCATCGAAGAATATCCCGTTGACGCTGTACCAGCTCTTGTATTGGCTGATCTGGGATTCGAGGCTCGAGAGCGCGGCGCCCGCATAGTCGGACCAGACGTAGCCGATGACCGTGACGCCCGCCGCCTGCAGGCTCTGTATCCCAGAGAGGAAGTTCGGGTCCTCCGACGAACCAGGGCCGCTGTCCGGGTTCACGATCACGACGATCGGCACGTTCGGGTTGGCTCTAGCCGTCTGGGCCACGGTCGTCCAAGTCGAGTCCGGATAGTTGTAAAGCGGGATCACCACGCCAGAGTCCAGGCCGGTGGGCGAGGCGTAGGACGGTCGGACAGCGAAAGCTGTCGCCAAGGACGCGGTCACCAGAAGGACCGCGAGAGGTAGGAAGGCTCTCCCCTTTGAGCTGTGAAGCATCTCCATGGGTTAGCAAGACCGTCGGCTGCGTATAGGGAGGAGGTTTACACTAGTAGATTGTTCTATACGGAATTGCCATTTGTCTACAAGAGAGGAAGTCCAGAATATTGTTCTGTAACCAGAGTTCTTGTTCCCGATCGCACCCCCAGGCGGGAGCCTCAACCGACTCCGGATTGGGATTGGCAATCTGGGCTAGCGTTTCTCGAACTCGATCTTTACCGTGTTGTCTGTGGATTCTGTGTGGGGGACGACGCCGAGGGTCGACTTGATGGCCTCTTCAAGGTATGCCGAGAGCCAAACCGACCAGTTGGGTCCCAGTTGGTGCTTGGCGATGATTATTATCTTCTCATTGCGGTGGACCACCTCGTACTGGGCGTAGTACTGGAACTTGGACTGCAATGTGAGATATTTGAGGAAAGACTCGAGGCTTACCTCCTTGAACCAGAACAGGATTAGCTCCTTCGGCCCCTTCGACCCTTGCTCGCGGGCGAGGCGCCTGAGCGCATCCCGATCCTTGATCAAGGAGTATTCCTCCTGGACCAACTCCATCGGGAACGTTATGAAGCGGAACTTCTCGGCCAGCAAGTCCCATTCAGTGTATCTCTCGAGGATGGAGACGAGAAAGGAATTCATTGTCATGGCCCTCTTTTCGGCCTCTTCCTCCAGAGCGGAGTCGACAGAGACCGGGAGTCGGATGGTCCGGAGCCTCGTCTTGTAGCGGGCCCTCCGCGTCAGGGACTCTTCATATGATGTCATCTAACATCACTCTCAATTGTCTAAGCGTCCTTCCGAGGCAGGAAAAGGGGCGAGCGGAAGCCAGACGAATCTGGCCTTGCTTCCACTACGGATGGTTGCCTTCGGCGTTCTCGAAGGGGATTGCCTCGCCCATCACGACCCAGCTGCTACCGAATATCGGGACCGCGATGGCCTGATGTCCTGCGTATTCAAGAGCTCGGGGGTGTCTGGTGCCTCCCAGCTAGTAAAGCAAGATGAAGATATCTTCCGTATCGAAGTTCCAGTTAAACCAATTCTTGCAAGTTCAGTCCTCGCACAGGAGGGAACGCGATGCGTTTCTGTTTCTGAGCCTCTACGAATAGCGGGCGAAGAAGAGGCTGGCTGGCCTTCGCATCAATCGTCGGATTTCGAAGGTAGAGAGACAAGCGGCCGTGGCGCACGAGCAAAAGTAAGCGAAGACAATATCCTCGAATCCGAACTGCCCGAGGATTCCGCCGCCGACCCCGACGATGAGCGCGCAGAGCGCCGCGATCGCGGCCAGGACCTTTGCCTTGTTGAGCAACATGACGTAGGAGCTGTTCACCACGAAGATGGCAAGCAGAAAGTTGCCCAGGGCTGCCACGCGGAGTATCTCCATGCTGACCGAGGTCCCGTTGAGCAAGACCATCACCGCCGGCGCGAAGAAAATGAGCCCGGCTGCAATCGACCCCGAGATGGCCAGGGACGTCGACATTGTCAGCAGGTAGCGACGCCGGACATACCTGTCCAGGGCGCTCGGATCGGTCGAGGGGCTTTCAAGAGAGATGTTATGAATCGACGAGAAGATGTGCCCGTCTCTCACGTACTGGACCAGCCCTATAGGGAAGACGACCAAGAGGGCGATGTCCGCGCCCCTGTGATACGCGGCATTGAAGACGAGGGGGAGGACCGAGCCGCCCACCAGGCGGTCGGTGTTGTAGAACCAGGAGATGAGCCTGTCGCCGAATAGCATAACGATGAAGAAGGTCCCATAGAGGTAGTACGGCGCGTTCTCCCAGAGCTGTATTCCGAATCTTGACCGGAGGGTCTCTTTGTTGATGAAGAGAGGCTTGTAGAAGTGCGGGGCATCCGCGGTGGCCTTGGCGGGGCCGGCGGTGTACATCTTCCAGGTACAGTATATCGCGACGACCGACAGGACAAGGAACCCGGCCCCCAGGGCGGCGAGATACCTGGTGGTGGGGTCTGGGATTTGCGTGGACGTCAAGAAGTAGACTGAGAGCAGCGCTGTGAACGCTGCCGCGTAGGCCACCACGGACAGCACTATCTTGCGTTGCGCGTACACGACCGTGAAGCTGAATCTATGGAAGGACATGGTGACGATGGAGGCCACCGCTATGGCGACAAGCCCGAGCGGGACTCCCACGAGGACCGCCGCACCAACGAGCGCGCACCCGGTCGCCGTGAGCATGACCGCGAAGAGCAGGTAGCTCCTCTTGATCACTCGCCTGGTCTCCCCCACGTTCGTCTGGGCCCTGTAGAACAAGAGCAGCCTGCTATACGTCCAGACGTGCCCCTCGCTCACCATCATGCCCAGGAGTAAGCCCAGGCCTAGGGCGGTCAGGGGCGCCGCGGGTAGATGCCAGTCCATCCAGAGGGAGACCCCGAAGACGAAGAGGAGTGGGAGCATCATCAGCCAAGGGGCGGAGAGGGCGAGGCCCTCGAGGAGCCTCCGAGAGAGCGTCGGAGTCCGATAGCGCAGCTGCTGGCTCGCGGCCTCCGTCCTCGGGCCGAAGTAGTCTATGACCTCGAAGACCTGGCGTGCCAGCTCTCGCATGTCCCTGAAGCCGTGCTCACGCGCCGTCTTCGCATTGTATCCCAGCACCTCGAGGAAGACGAGGACGTCTGCCAGGTTGTTGACGTTTGATTGGATCTCGGAGACCGACCTCGCCGTCCTGAACAGGAACGCCTCCTTCTGCCTCGAATACCCTTTGGCCGGGTGGTCCGTTTTCATAGACGCCTCCACCATCGTCCTACCACCGGGGCGCCTTGACGACGATGTCGGGACCTTCCTTGATGTGCCGGACGAGGGAGGAGAGGCCATCAGCGAAGGGTATGGCGGGCTCGTATCCGAGCACCTGGCGGATCTTCTGGATCGACGCGGAGCCGCTCCTGACGTCCCCCGCCCTCTGGGGCGCGAAGGTCGGAGCGATGTCTTCGCGGCCGGCGACGCGCTTCAACGACGCTAGCAGTTGGAGGACGCTCACCGACCGTCCCGAGGCGACGTTGAAGGAGTCCCCGATCGCGGCTGCCGACTCCGCCGCGAGCAGGTTGGCCCGGACGATGTCCATCACGCTCACAAAGTCCCTGGTCTGCTGGCCGTCGCCGAAGACCGTCGGGCTCTGCCCAGCCAAGAGCTGGTTGGCGAAGATTGTGATGACCCCGCTGTAACCGTTGTTGAAGGCCTGCCTAGGCCCGTAGACGTTGAAGTAGCGAAGCGCGACCGTCTCAAGGCCGTAGGTCCTGTGGTAGGCGCTGAGGTAGTCCTCCACGGCTAGCTTCGAGGCCCCGTAGGGGGACGACGGGTGGCACGGGTACTCCTCCGAGGCTTCCTTGCCGTCGAGGACACCGTAGACCGCCGCGGATGACGCGAAGACTACCCTCCTGACGCCCGCGCTGCGGCAATAGTCCAGCACATCCAGGGTGGCGTTAACGTTGGCGTCGTGGACCCGCCTCGGCTCCTTGACCGAGAGGGGGACGCTGGCGATGGCAGCCTCATGGAAGAGGACGTCGACATCCCTGACGCGCCTCAGGAGCTCGGCGATGCGCCTGACGTCGCCGGCGTAGACCTTCACGAGCCCCCCTTCGGAGTGCTGGCGCAGGTTCTCGCGGGACCCAGTGCTGAAGTCGTCGACAACGAGCGTTTCCACCCCGCGCCTCGCGAGCTCGTCGACTAAGTGACTGCCGATGAACCCGGCTCCCCCGGTCACGACCGCCCTCCCGAGCTTGCTCATTGAGCTACGGCCTCCCGGACGTTCGCCCCCTTGCGGATTCCCTCGCCGAGCTCGACGAGTTCCTCATAGAGCGCCTTGTACCGGTAGATCGAGGTGTCGAGCGAGAACTCCGCCCTCGCCCGATTGAGGGCTGCCTGTCCGAGCTCCTCGCGGAGCCTCGCGTCTCTCAGCAACCGGACTATCTCCTTCCCCAGGGTCTCGGGATCGCGGCTGCGGACAAGGACCCCGCACCCCTCGAGCGCCTCGGCCACCCCACCCACGGCGGTGGCCACGATCGGCTTCCCGCACGCCATCGCCTCTATTATTGCGAATGGGAAGCCTTCCGTGATTCCGTTGAACACGACCACGTCTCCGAGGTTGTAGGCCTTCTCGGGCTCCTTGGTCCCACCCATGAACATGAAGTTGGGCTCGAGATGCTGGGCCTTTACGACCCCGACGCACCTGAGCGAATAGTCGAGGTTGTTCGAGTCGCCGAAGACCAGACACCGGATGTTGGGGATCTCGTTCCGCGCGTGCTTGATCGCGTACGCGAGGGTAGTGATGTCCTTGAAGGGGTCGATCCTCGCGACGGAGACGACCGTCGGGACATCGGGATCCTTCTTGACCGTCATCGGCCTGAACTTGGCTGTGTCAATCCCGTTGTAGATCACCTTGATCTTTGACTTGTCTGCCCCCAAGGCCATCTCCCACCCCGAATTGGCCTGGCAGACGGGGGCGATGACGTCAGCCGCTTCATAGATCGGCTGGACTACGTTTCTCGCGAAGACCTTCCAGAAGATCTTGGATGGCTCGTTGAAGAGGTAGGCGTTGTAGTAGAGCATGAGTTCTCTGTAGGCGACGCCGTGCTCGGTCACGACGATCGGGCATCCGTACTCTGCCTTGGCGACCAGCGCCACGATGGACGGGATCCAGACCAGGGAGCAGTGGACGACGTCCACGGGGGGGATCTCGATGCCCAGCACCTGCAGGGTCCTCTGCATGGTCTGGAAGACCGTGAGGGCCTCCTTGACGCTCATCCCCCTGTAGAGAGTGTCCCTGGAGATGTGTCCCAGGAAGGTCTCCCACGTCAGGGGATGCTCGAAGCACTTCTTCGCGTCGTAGAGGGCGAGGAGCCTGTGGATCTCCACGATGGAGCGCGCCACCTCTGAGGAGTCGCTCTCGTCCTCCATCAGGCCGGTCAGAAGCCTGTCGAAGAGCGGGATGAACTCTCGCTCGACCACCGAGTCTTTCGTCCGGGCGAGCTTCGAGAGGAGCGTCTCCTCCCCGCCGCGGAACTCCTCGTACCTGAAGGAACCGAAGATGGGCACCTCGACCACCTGCTTCACGTTCGGGGGGAGCACGTACCTGGAGTTGGCGTTGGGGTTGGTCACCTGGTTTACGATCACAAAGTCCCAGTCCGGGATGCCCTCGACCAGTCGCTTCGCCCAGGCGTAGACTCCGCCCGAGGCCACGTTCGGATAGTTATCCCAGTTGACCAACAAAACTCTGCGCGTCGAGCATCTCGACCTCCTCGTCCCCGTCCGCTTGAACCGCCGGCGCCTTGGCCTTGCTGTCGCGCTCGCGCTGTCGTTCCCGCGCGAGGAGCAACTTCTCGAACGCCTTCGTGAGCTCGGTCGACGCCTCCCCGTCGTGGTTGGCGCCATCGGCCCTCTCGACCTCCGTCGCGAGGTCTGCCTTGGGCGAGAGCGTGAAGGCGTCCCGCTCGCCGATGAACGGGTTGGCCCTACTCGCCAAGGAGGCGAATAGCCTGCGGACCTGTTTGGAGTTCTCTTCCTCTCCTGCGAGCAGGAAGCTTCGGTAGGCCTCTTGGAGGGACCACAGTGACTCTCTCACCGAGGACCCCAGGCGGGCGTCCGAGTTGTCCCAGTAGAGCATCCCCGCGACATGATAGAGCCTGCGGCCGCGTTCTGGCAGCCCCAGCCTGACCAGGCAGTCGGCGGCGCACGTCGCCCCCAGAGCCGCCCTCACCACCGTGCTTGTCTCGAGACAGCTCGCGGAGTCGCCGAGATAGAGGAGCGCCGCCCTTTCGATCTCGCCCTGCTCCTCCATCCGGATGGCCTTCAACCAGAGGTTCGTGTCGTCTGTCAGCTTCTCCAGCCAGACGTGACCTCCGTAGGCTTCGGCGGGCATGCAGCTGCGCGTTCCTCACCCAAATTCTCTGCGGGCCGCCTTATGGGGGACTCATGATTGTGCCATTACATTCTACCGGACCTTGGAGCACATGAAAGAGTTCTATTCGATGGATTCCTTCGGCTTAAATCGCTCCCGAGGAGTTCCGATTGATGTGTTCGATAATAGGGCTGGCTAGTTCGAAGAGTGCCGCGGGTTTTGTGGTGACCGGGCTGAGGAGGATGGAGTACAGGGGCTATGATAGCGCGGGTGTCGCTACCTTCGACGGGCGGAACATCTTGGTCAGGAAGGGCGTCGGGAAGGTCGCCGACGTCAACTCGTTCCTCGAGTTGGACTCCCTCCCCGGCGAGGTGGCGATAGGCCACACGAGGTGGGCTACGCACGGCGGGGTCACCGACTCGAACGCGCACCCCCACCTTTCGACGACGGGGAGGGTCGCCATCGTCCACAATGGGATAATCGACAACTACCAAGCCCTCAAGGAAGACCTGGAACAGGAGGGCTACTCGTTCAAGAGCGAGACGGACAGCGAAGTCATCGCCAACCTGCTCGACAAGAACTACCGTGAGAACGGCAGCATCCGCGAGACGATCCGGCGGACCGTGATAAGGCTCAAGGGAAAGTATGCGGTAGCGGCGATCTTCGACGACGGGACCCTCGCGGGCATGAGGAGCCACGAGCCGCTGATACTCGGGGTCGGCGAAGAAGGGTATTTCGTCGCGAGCGACGTCTTGGGCCTTTCCTTCAAGACAGACAAGGTGATCTACCTTGACAACGACGAATTCGCCGCGGTCAAGGACGGGGTGGTCGGGATATACGACTTCCTCGGGAGGCCCATCGCTCACCAGGTCACGACCGTGGCCAAGGAGCTCGGCGATGCTGACAAGGGCGAGTACGTCCACTACACCCTGAAGGAGATATTCGAGCAGCCCGCGACAGTCCTGAAGAGCGCGGCTTCGGCGGGAGCGGAACTGGACGCCCTCGCCGCTTTGCTCAAGGACGCGAAGCGGGTGTATGTCACGGGGTGCGGGACGAGCTACCACGCGGGGCTACTGGGAGTCCGCCTCCTCTTCGAGTTTGCTTCCATCGCCGCTACCCCTATGATATCCAGCGAGGCAAGGTTCTTTCCGGCCCAGTACGGCGAGGGGAGCGTCATGCTGGCCATCTCACAGAGCGGGGAGACCGCCGACGTGCTCGAGGCCGTCGAGTCGGCGGCGGCCAAGGGGGCGTCGGTAGCGTCTTTGGTCAACGTGGCCAGTTCCTCCCTCGCGCGGGCCACAAAGCCCGCTGTC